>Ga0325404_1001191_pt1 | contig 27506 bp, 10 predicted proteins | sample PopdelMetagenome_18_FD_205664 | JGI IMG/M metagenome (GOLD analysis project Ga0325404, IMG submission 205664) | Populus deltoides microbial communities from Bellville, Georgia, United States - Xylem-Control-R1 | ecosystem: Host-associated > Plants > Phyllosphere > Stem > Wood/Secondary xylem...
AAGGGATATCTAGGCTAACTACTTGTTAAAAAAAAATAAAAAGAAAGAGAAAAGTCACCGTATAGTTTTATTATAATTAAAAACCCTAATTGATCTTTCAGATATTTTAGGTAAAGGGTTAAAAATATAATAAGAAATATAGTCATCATCTTATATGTCACACCATGATAAATCAACGACAAAATAAATTGATTGTTTTGGAGTTGCCATCTAATAATTAAAAAAATTAGAAATTCTGAAAAAAAACACCGATTTATTCAAAGATCCAATACCAAGTTAATTATGATTAAGAAAAGATAGGCATCGCTCTTACCGTTTCATTTTAGATGAAAGGTTACTGTTATTCGTGTTTTTTCTAAATTGATATACTTTCAAGCTTATTCATGATTTACTAAAAATAAAATATCAATTCTTAAAAATAAAAGACTCGCTGAAAAAATAACGATAACCCCTAACAAAGGAGATTTTGTTGAAGCTGGCATTTTTATAAAAAAAAAAACCATGACTTTAATCCCTAATTGTAGGAGATTTCATCAAAGTTGGGTATTTTTATAATAATCATTATGTTAATCCTTAATTGTAAGAGATTTCATAAAGAAATATATATATATATATATATATATTTATTTTGTAATGCTTGGCCATGTAGCATATTAAAACAAATTGATAAAGAAAATTTTATGATACCGCTTTTTATTTTATTTTTTATCCTTTCGTGTTTAACTCATGCTGAAAGAAACGAATCACCCACATGCATAGTATTGCTTCACTAATTAAACCCACGACCATCCCACAGCTACACACATCTACACAGTCATCTCCATGAAGGTGTGTTGAAGTGTAGGCTCTTCTTTTGGTTGTTATGCACAGGTTTGATTCCAGTCTTTTTGGAGATCGATTGAGAGGTTCACCACACTCGAGTTGATTTCCTCAGATGTTAGACATTGTCCTGCACCATTGTACACGATAAGAAGTTTATGTTTGGGTTTTCTTAGATTGCTTGAATCAAATGTATGGTTTTTGAGGTATGGGTTTATATCTTTTCCTTTGAGGTTATGATAACTAGGTCTGGTTCATGGTTGTTCTGATATTCATGGTTGTTCAACCTCTGGAGCAAACATTCAAGATTAGAATTCGACCTTAGAAAGATTATTCTATCAGTTATGTATCACCAGTCAAACATTTAATAATTGATTTTGCTCTTACATAAAGCTTTGAATTCAAGTAGAAACGTGTTAATTATATATAATGGCACAAAGTATACATGTCTTAATCATTCCACTTCAAGGTTTGAAGGTGAATGCTAATTAGCATCGATATTCTCTTGATCCCGGATTATTGATTCTACTCCATTGGTAAGGGAGGGTTTGTCACCGCATTACAAAACACTGTTCTTGTCTTGCTAGGGCTGGTCTAGTGGGGACCCTAAAAAAGCGTGGAAGAATTTGAAGTAGAAAAAATGCAACCATGGAAGGTGGACTTCATTAGCATTAATTTGGAGTCTTTGAAAACCATCTCCATAAAAATGTTTGAGAGATGTTAGGAAGTGTCCAATCAGATGATGGAGCGATCGAGCATTCTTATGGTGGTTCGGTAGCTAGAGCTATCTTCTTAGTTGCTTGCCAAAACACATGATCTTCTCGGTTCCTAACTGATTCCTAGATACAGGGTGTTCTAGTTCAACAGATGAAGCAACCACTCCCCCATGGCTGTTTAGCTACTACAACTTTCAGAACTGCAACACGTGCTGATCAGCTCCGTATGATGTGGCCTCCATTCGCAAGCTTTATTTTCTAAATATGCATGCATATATTAAATAGTTCAGCAATTTATTTTCATACATTCGAACATTCGTTTCTAGAACACACAAAAATCAAGTTACAATCTATTCAATTCCAAAATTGCTCTTGGCTAGCTTCCTTTATATCCTACACACCAGATTAATGAGACTAGTTGATGAAAACTGCTACCACAAAAAGTTAGGAGAGCAAGGGTTTACACAATCTTTAGGAAAAATAGAATGAGACCTACAACCAAACCCAGTGCCTTCTTGACATGCCCGGGTGCCTGTACCGCACCTCCATAGTATGGCTCAATCATTACCTCAAATTTGCAAGTTCCAGTAGATGGATCTGTCTTAGTGATTGTTGAAAGGTTTGGAAACTTGCATGCATCGTCAAGTTGATTTTGTATCTGGAAATAACTGTTAAATGCATATGAAATGTTCCCCCTAGAATCCAAACTTCCACATGATGTCCCATAACCAAGCCTAGTGCAGTCAGCTAGTCCGCAGGCATAGCTTACACTTAGTGGCACTTGTGGGTCATCAAGCTTGGCCGATGGCTTCATCACACACCATTTACGCTCCAGGTAGTTGACACTTCTTGCTGGAATTAAAGCTCCTGTATTTGTTGTGCCAAGGTTGAAAGCATATTTGGGCATTCCATCAAATGTAAATACCCCCCAGTGCCGTTCGAAGTTCCCAGGATCAACACTTTTGGCATCCTCATCAATCAGACTAAACAAATAGGCATTAATATCAGCATTAGGCTTTAATGGAGTCCCTTTCCCACTGGAAATATGTGACAAGAAACCTTGGTTGAAACGCTGGGCATATTCTATGTTAGCATTCCTGTCCCCATCAGTTGGCCACCCGATCTCTCCAACAATGATAGGCAAATTCCCAAATCCATTCTTCTGTAGAGCATGCACAAGGGTATCATAGTTAGCATCAAACATGTTATAGTAGGATGTGCCGCCATCATTTACAGGATTTGCATTGCCATCGAAGAAGGCATAATCAACCGGGAAGTCAGCATCAGAGTACAGGCTTATGAAAGGATAGATATTCACAGTGAAGGGGGCGGTGGCATCATTCAAGAATTTGACAATGGCAAGCATGAGATCATGGATATCAGCTCGAAAGTCACCCTCAGAAGGAAGTCCACTTGAGCTCTCATAGACATCAGCATTTAGAGGGACAGTGACCTTTACTGAATTGCCAAGCCCAGCTTTTATCAGAGCAGATTGGACATTCTGGAGAGCAGGGAATGTTGTTCTGAGAAAGCTTCCATTGTACGTTTGCAAGAATGGTTCATTTCCAACTGCAACATATCTGTACAGGAATAATTTGATAAGTTAGACAAAAAGCAAAATAATTACAGTGTCAAGTTACGCCCATATTTCTGCACTTGATGTCAAGTTTTCACAAGACAACAAAATAGCAGAAGTCTATGGAAACCTTTTATCTTTCTTATAAACCTCCAAAGATTTCATCACCTCTATCTAGACAAAATAAAATTACACCAAAATCGTTTGAGTACACATTTCATGTCTAAGGGCATATAAGAACCTATAAATCCAAGATGGCCATGACAAATTCCAGGACATGCAAGAGATGGATGCCCATCGAATCTGCTAAAGCCCATCATTTCCATACCATACATTTAGAAAGGATGAATGTTCGAACCTTTTTTTTTCAGACAGATTATATCAGCCAAATACATAAAGATGCCAGTGCCATTTTGTTAATGATATCTCCCATAGTAAACACTACATGCACTTGCTTTCAAGAGCTTTTTTTTTCAGAGGTGAATTTCAGGACAATTTCACATTCAGGGTAACATAAAATTAGCAGAAAGCACAAGTGATTTTATGTTAATGATGTCTCCCATAGTTAACACTACATGCACTTGCTTTCAAGAGCTTTTTTTTTCAGAGGTGAATTTCAGGACAATTTCACATTCAGGGTAACATAAAATTAGCAGAAAGCACAAGTGATTTTATTGACAAATAGAATCTATTCACATCTGATGATATGAACAGTGATGGAATGATGTGAACTGTATTTCTGGATGTTTAAATATGAGATTTCTACAAGAAAGAAATAGAGCCACTAACATCTAGTGTAGCTGAAGATAGAAACAAATGGGACCACAAAGTTCAGTTCAACTAATATGATCCCATACCATTAATATTCTGGAGGAAATTGTTAAGAGTTGCTGGCTCCAGATTGTAGTTTGATTGTTCTATTGCTTCTTTTTTTTTTTGGAATTTTGCAGGCAAGGTTACCTGACTTCGCTTTGCACAGTTTGCGGCCTTTTTTACACTTTGATGGTTCAATTCCTCTTCCGATATTACATTTTATAATCAAAATGTACAATGGGAAAACAAGAAACTTATGAAAACAGAAGGCCTTTTGGGAACCTAAATGGGGATTGCACCCAAACTATGAATGTTGGAGCACAGAAGAGTCAGGAAGACCATGATGCTTCCCTCAATCAACTTTATGTTTGTCCGATGCATCATAAATTATTCCAGTTCATTTCTTTCACGTGAACCAAAGCCAAGACAAAAAGATAATATTTCATATTCAACTCTTTCTAGACCAAGCACCACCATCCAATGGGCAAAGATTAATTGAAGAATAGGGCATGGAATCACCCAAGACATGCAAGAAACCATGACTGAAGAATGGGGCTTAAAGTTCACTGGAAGAAGGGACCTGAGATTCGGCCAATACCTAAAAGGTGCAACTTGAACTCCATAACACATTTGCCGATAAATGAGCTAGACAGTAGAAAATCTTGAGATATTTTGGAGAGTATATTCGGAACCAAGGCAAGTGACTAACTTTCATGCAATAGAACTCATAAAATCACTTCTTGATGTAGCAATTTCAAGATAAACTAGGAATCCCCAACATAAATAACTTATAGAGAAAGATAGAGAAAACAAAAGGCTATAAGATAAATCATGGTAAGACAAATTCACAAAAGTGCCAAACATCAAACACAGCCCCACAATTACGTAGCCAAGTTAAGTTACCTTCATCGGGTTGTCTCTTGGCTGTATCAGATAAAAACATATAGCCAGAGCAAGAATCAATTTGTTGGTGTCAACATGATGATAAAGCACATAGTCATTTAGTCAATCCAAATTCTAATTGAAACCTTTTGGAGTTATGACTGTGCTGTCCGCAATAAATCTAGAGGGACCACAGCAAAATATGCAGATAAAATCTGTCACCAATAACAAAAAGGCTTTAGTTAATTCAAATTCTAATTGAAATCTTTTGCAGAACATGACATTGCTTAGTTAGTCTGCAATAAATCGAAAGGGACATCAGCATACTGTACAGATAAATCAGCCAACAATTAAAAGGGGGCTTTAGACATCATTACAGATCAGTTTGAATGAGGCAGACAGAGAAAAGGCTCTCAAACTGATGAAGGCAAGATATAATGACATCCCAGCATCTAACTTACTACATGTAATCTTGAAATTTCACGCTATTTGGAACTGGCATAACTGAACATAAGACCAGGCAACACCCTTACCCTCCGAGCAATATTTCTCTCAACAACCACAAACTAAAAGATAAATTATCACAATAATGGCCAAGAGACAGTTCAAAGGAAGGACAACAAACAATTAATTTCAGCTAATAATCTCAATTTCTTGTAAACCAAGTCAGGAAACAATACGCACACACATAAAAGCAAGAGTAAATTTGACCTGATGTTGACATTATTTGAGGTGACATGTGCGGAGACATTTTTGGAAACCCATTTCTCGGCAGCCTTCATGCTACTAGCCAGAGTAGCAAGCATGTCATTTGGGATACCCACCATGACCTCAATCCCAGTCTTACCAAGAGCTTTTAGAGTATCATAATCTGCATCAAAAAGTTTAACCTTTTGGATCCCATTTTCCCTAAGCAGCCTCACCACAATTGCTGGATCCAAAGGGTGGGTAGCTTGCGTTCCCCAGTTGGCACCTATGGTCACTGCACCACTCACCGTTGAAAGCAATGAAACTAATCCAATAGCCACATGATACAACCGCATCTTTCCTTTTCTTCAAACAAATGAGCTAAGCTTCTTTCTGAAAGTGACGACGATAACAATAACAATAACAATACAGAACTGGAGTAGAAAGTGATGACAACAACAATACAAGTTATGCTTAGGGATTAGTCTCTAGTTAAGAGACAAATCTAACAAGCAAGCACTAAAAAAGGGAATTAATCTTTCAGAGGCAAACCAACTATAGAAACCCCAGATGCAAAAGTATCTAGAAGAGTAGGAGGCCAATCAAATCTAGTTTTGAAGAAAAGGATAGGTATATAGGTGGTCTTAATTATAAGTAGTAGTAGTAGTAGTAGTAAGTATGATAATAAAGCAACAAGCATTAAAGTAAAACTTTAACATCTGAAAACAGAAATATTGGAATTAGCAAGAGCATGTCTTCCATGAATCGCAAAAGAAAGAAAAGAAAAGGAGCTGTCAACTTAAGTTGAAATCATCAAACAAACTAAATTTGAAAGAGAGAAAGCTTAAGTGAAGAGAGGGAGATTAAGCTAAAGTAAGAAAGATTTTGAACAAAGAAGCTGGTAGACAGAGAGAGTAACAACTTGCATTAGTGGTAACTAGGAACCAGATTCGTAAATAAGACAAGATTAAGCTAAACAAAGAAAGTAAGAAGGAAAGATTTTGAGCAAAGATGCTGGGAGACAGAGAGAGTAGCAACTTACATCAGCGATAACTAGGAACCAGATTCGTAAATAAGACAGCGCACTGAGTGCAAAAAACAAAACCAGAACAAACAAAGCGAAAAGTTTGGGTTTATTAAAGCGCGGAAGAAGAGAGGGAGAGGGGGAGGTGTAGCCAGGAGGAATGTGAGGTCATGAAGAAGTTAAGAATCCCGCTCCTGTTGAAGCAGGCAGTATTTTATTAGCTAAGCTAAAGATCGAACTTGTTAGAAGAGTTGTAATACTGAAGCATCAAAAAGGAAGGAAGGGTCCTTACTCCATACAAACACTACCACGCACTCACTGACTGGCACCTGGCCTGCAACTAAACAAAAGTAGAGAGAGAAAGAGAGAGTGATAGCCTTGATGGGGACAAGGACCTCATTTAGGCTCAGAGAGAGAGAGAGAGAGGGAGATACGAGGTGTCGTCACATTAACATATGAAAATGAAAACAAAAAACGAAATTGTAAATTATAAATAAGTCCCTATATTTTATTGAAACTAGTTAATTAGTCATGTAGTTTCGCGATCGGTTCAGAAACTTTTAGTTCCCAGAATGACTTCTTTCACAAGAAAACTTTCCCACATTACCTGTCTCTCCTTGAACCTTTCTATTTTTAAAAAATAAATAAATAAATAGTGTATGGATTAGAAATATAGTTTATAAACAATAAGGACTAATTAATTAGTCTCATTAAACTAAGAGGACTAGATTATAATTAAATCGCGATAATTGAAACAAATATCTTGAGTCGGGTGTCTGTCTGCAACATTGGCAAGACAGGATTTGTTAGGCATCTTCGTTTCAGCAATGTAATAATAATTTGGTCATTCATCTATCCAACGGCTACTTTCGGTGGTCGCATGTCGGTCATTATCTAGTTGGGCCAGATCTTCAATTTATTTTTGTATTTTAAAAAAATTATTTTTTTTATTTTTTTATTATTTTAATGTACTAATATCAAAAATAAATTTTAAAAAATAAAAAATATATATTATTTTAATTTATTTTCAAATGAAAAACACATTGAAAAATAAGCGTTGCCATAATATCAAACAAGCTCATAGCTGGTTTGCACTAGAGTTGAGTTAAAATTTTATTTAATGTAAAAAAAATAATTAGGTATTACTAACATTTTTCTAGTAGAACAATTTAAATCATACTGCAGTTGACTTGATGTGACTTGATCGATTTAGCAAGTCCAAAGATAACCTAGGCGACTGATAAAATTATAGTTTAACTAAAACTTTAATACATATTTAAAAAAATTTATGTATATTGTGACAGAAACATATTGGATTGACCCCGACCAAACCAGGTTAACCAAATAAATATATGGCCCGGGTTATAAGACCATAATAACCATGTATGAAGTAAAAAAAACATGAAGTTCAATTCTCAAGCAACCTAATGTTGAAAGATAAAATCAAAAAAAATATTTTTTAAAAAATCACAAATCTACGACCTGGATCATGAGATTAAGATAATCTCATAAAAAGTAAATCAAAATAAATTATGAAGCATAATTTCTTATTAATCAAATATTAAATGATAAATTTGAAAAAAATAAATTAAAAAAATACTTAAATAAAACAACTTGAATCAATATGGATTGACTCGTCAAACTTATGACCTAAGTTATGGGACTAGGATAACCTCATAAAAAGTGAATTGAAAAAATAACCAAGTGAGTTGGGGCTAACCTGTTAAACTCACAACCGAGTTCATGAGATTGAGATAATCTTATAGAAAGCAAATTGAAACAAAGTATGAAGTTCAATTCTCAATTAACTCATTGTTGAATGATGAATTTTTTTTAAAATCAATCTAAAAACATGACACAATAAAATAACTTGAGTCTACCTAGGTTAACCCGCAAAACCTATATCATGACACCAAAACAACCTTACAGAAAGAAAACTAAAAAAAAGTCATAGAACCTATTTCATGATCAACTCAATATTAAATGGTGAAATTAAAAGAGATAAATTCAAAAAAAAAAGCTTGAATCAACTGAGTTAATCTGTCAAACTCATAATATAGGTCATGAGATTGAGATGACCTTAAAAAAAGCAACTCATAACAAATTATAAAGTTCAATTCTTAATAAACCAAATGTTGAATGATGAATTTAAAAAACAAAAAAAATATGGATTGAGAAAAGACAAGAAAAAAAACATATTTACAATTAACAATGTTTTTGTAAGATGGTATATAATAAAAACACCATATCTTTTAGTTTTTGTTAATTAATGTATCCTTCCAGTAGGATATGAGTTAATTACACCTGATATTCCTCCACTATTAGGATTTAATCAGTTGAATCCTTTTATTATGGAATCCCTTAACAATATATTTGGTTAATAATCAGAACCATTTGTTACGAGTAATTTTTTTATATTTTTTAATTTTTGAAATGTTTTAAATGTTGATTTTCATTTCTTGCTTCTAGAAATAATTATAAAATAATAAACAATGTAAATAAATCCAAATAAACTCCTTTGCTAATAATTTAATTTATATTTATTTCTTGAGTATTATTTCATTTCAGTAAATTTGTTTTTAATATTTTATTTTCTTTTCACTTTTTAATTTTTTTAAAAATAAGATTTTATTTTATCAATCCATTTTTTTCTTTCAAATTTGAAAATCAAGTAAAACATGTCATTTTTTTTATTAGGCTAATTCACTTTAGCCTAATTTTATTTTCAAATTTGAAAAGATTTAAAAATAACAATGCCACGTCTAGAATCATAACAAGCCTATAAAAAGCAAAATGTTTGGTTTTATATTTGTAAAATAGATAAAAATAAAAAGAAGAGTCATCATTTAGTGTTACAGTCATTAAAAAACTCTAATTGATCAAGATAGATCTACGGTAGGGGATTGGTTATGTTAAAGTGAAGATACTATCACCTTAAAACATTATACTTGAGGTAGACTGCATTACTTATGTTATATTCTATTCCTAATAGCTTGTTGTAAATAGTCAATTTACATTACTTATGGTAGAGGATAATGAGTTAAACCCTAGTTGTTGGTTAAACCTAGTCATTCTATGGCTTGGTTCATTTATGTTATTCCTAGTTATTATATTTAGATAACACTTGGTGAATTGATAGTTTCAAAGTTTGTCACTCATGATCATAATTTGTGACTAATTGACGATGAAATCATGTTAGTGAATGATACATAAGTCTATGTTGTGCTCATTAAACTCGACTTAAATTTTAGAAAAGGTCGATGAAAGGTTTCCAATGAGGTTCACTAGCCCTATAACACTTAGGTTTCATTAGTAATACTTGTTAAATGAAGACTTAATACTGATGATTCGTATTGTAATGTAATTAATGATTATTAAACTAAAAATAATACTCTTGATTCTTTTGATGAATATTATATTGAAGATTCTTAATACTTTTCACTTTAATATTAGTGAATATTAGACAAAAAATCTTTACTTGTTTAAGAATTAAGGAAATATGCAAAAATTATTTAATATTTAAAGTAATGACCTATATTGAGCCTATATATCCTAAACATAAAAAATGAATATCAAGATATATTTTTTTGGATATGTTAGCCTAATAGACCTTTTAATTTTAATTTGGGTCAAGTTTCAATAAATTTATTAACTTATTATGAAATCCAAAATTACATGATAATTTTTTTTTTTTGTAAAATGTTAAAACAAACAATTTTTTTTTAATGATAAAATACTAAAGCATGTAAAAATGCTTTCTTTTTCTTGTTTTCTTGTTTTTTATGAGAGACTTAACTATGCAAGATTTAAAAGAGAATGTTTAGAATTTTATTTTTTTTCCAATGACTACAATTAGTCAATAAGCAGGTAATAATCATACTAAGTTACACATACTATTATTCATGTAAGAAGCATAATAATATTAAATGACATAGCTTTTACTACCCTCCCAAAAAACATAACTATATTCTCATATCATACATCTTTTTCATCACATAACCTTGTTCAAAAGACAAAAAGGACCCTTAATCAACTTATTAACCTTATACCTGTGTATGTTAGCATAAATGAAAGTAAAAGTGTATGGGCTACCATGCATGCTTTACAAAAATGGACAAATCTTTTGTTTTTACATAAAAATAAAATATGCACCTGAACTAACTTTATAATGGAAAGGACCACAACATGCATTATTAAAAATAAAAGAAATTTTTATTTCAAAAAGAAATTTATGTTAGAGTTAATAATAAAAGGGCTTCAAGACCTACTTTTTTTTTTCCTATAGGTTCCCACCACACCTAAACATTTAGGACCTGACCTTTATAGGTACTACAACTTTGTTGCCACCAAGAAAACCTGAAATCAACTCTCTATTTCCTTCATAAAACAAAAGGCCTGCACACCCTACTTTAGAAAAAAAAACACTAATTTATCTTTCATTATCAAAGGTTTAGTGTGCCTCAAGGTGTTTTTTTAAGACCTCCTCATCTTTAACTCATGATTAATAACATGTGCTTATAAACCTATGAAGCTAACCTATAGACCCTCAGTTTAGAGGAAACACAAGCTTAAACACTACTTAAAATAAAAATAAAAATAAACAAATTGGTTCCTTCTCTTATTTCAAATAAATCAAAGCATCATCCCTAAGATAAGACTTTTGATAATTTGGTAAGAAGGTCTACCTGACATGGTCATTCATTAACACACCATCATCATGAAAATGAAAAGGAAGTATAATATACATGCTGAAATAAGAGCAAGAAAATAAGCAAAATCTCAAGCATAAAAGAATGAAAGGGAAAATATATAAATCTACACATTCAAGTTATAGTTACCATGTGATCGGGAGGGTTATTAGAGTGATACTTATAGTGGTGATGTAGGTTTGATTTTGTGCTCACGAATGATGCTAGGTATCCTTCTTCTTTCTTATGAAAAACAAGGACTTATGGAAACTCAAAGCCCTGAATCCAATTTATGGTGTTTAGAGCTAGCTTTTGAGAGTTGCAATGCAACTTCTCTCCTATTTCCTCAGATAATTCCTAGAACCTCCTACCCACGACACATTTTTTAGTCTTTCCTCCTCACCTTCATTCTTTATCTTTTCCTATTCCCTTTTCTCATTGTATTTTTCTCTCTCAATCTCTTTCTCGCTGTACTGTTAATTTTTTTTCTTTTCATTATTCTCCTTTTTTTCCTTGCTCATTTTCTCTTGTTGTCCCCCTGCCACGATCTATCTTAAGGTTGTATATATAGAAGATTCAAGAGTAATATTTACCTTCCTACTTTGAACCAATCTCAGCTCTTGAAACAAATTAAATTGGTCTTCACCTTTTAATAAATTCAGTTAAACTTTTACTGGATCAAGACTATTAGAGGGATGGCTTAGGCAAGGAATTTGGCATAGTATTATAAAGGATCAGAGCTATTAAGATTGGGTTTTAAGCATAATTATTAAACTTGGTCCGGGGGTTGACCCGGTCAAGAGGCCGGGTCCCAGGTTTCATAGGTCAACCCGGGTCAACTCAGGACAACCCAGATTAACTTGAAAAAATTAAAAAAATATATTTAAAACTTTAATATTTCATATGAAAAAACTAAGAAAAAATTCATGTAAATAGAAGCTATACATATTGTAAATAGTAAAGTTTAAAAGAATATTTTTTAAAAAAAACAAATTATCCCACATTGAAGAAATAACTTTATCCTTGGGAACATAGAGTATTTATGCTAATGGGTTTCAAATCCCATATTGAAAAAACATAACGTTTTTCTTAGGAACATAGAGTATATATACTAATAGGTTTCAAATTCCACATTAAAAAAATATAATTTTTTTTCTTGGAAACATAGAGTATATATACGAAAGGGCTTCAAATCTCACATTGAAAAGATATTATGTTATCCCTTTAAGTTGAAGTATTTAAACCAAAAAGTTTTGTATCTCACATAAAAAACATAACTTTTTTCTTGGAAACATAGAATATATATACGAAAGGGCTTCAAATCTCATATTGAAAAGATATTATGTTATCCTTTATCTTATATTGAAAAAACATAATATTTTTCTTGGGAACATAGAGTATATATACTAATAGGTTTCAAATCCCATATTAAAAAAACATAACTTTTTTCATGGGAACATATACTCTATGTTCCTATGAAAAAAGTTATGTTTTTTCAATATGGGATACAAAAGTTTTTGGTTTAAATACTTCAACTTAAAGAGGGGCTTCAAATCCCATATTGAAAAGATACTATGTTATCCTTTATCCCACATTGAAGAAATAACTTTTTTCTTGGGAACATAGAGTATATATATTAATGGGTTTCAAATCCCACATTGAAAAAACATAATTTTTTTCATTGGAACAGAGAGTATATATACGAAAGGGCTTTAAATTTCACATTGAAAATATACTATATTATCCCTTTAAGTTGAAGTATTTAAACCAAAAAGTTTTGTGTCCCACATTGAAAAAGCATAACTTTTTTTCTTGGAAACATAGAGTATATATACTAATGGGTTTCAAATCTCACATTAAAAAAATATAATTTTTTTCATGCGAACATATAGTATATATATGAAAGAACTTCAAATCCCAAATTAAAAAGATACTATGTTTTCCCTTTAAGTTGAAGTATTTAAACCAAAAAGTTTTTTATTCCACATTGAAAAAACATAATTTTTTTCTTGGAAACATAGATTGTATATACTATTGGGTTTCAAATCCCACATTTGAAAAAAAATCAGGTCTCATCTGGGTTGACTCGCCGAGTCGACTGGGTTTTGCTGGGTTATTGTCCCGGCTGGTCTTTTATTAAATCCGGACCGGTCCAGCCACGGGGTCGACCCGCCAGGCCGAGCCGGGTTTTATAACTAGGGTTTTGAGGTTGGGATCGCAAAGGAGATGTGAGTGTGTAAGATGTGTGTTTTTTATTATCACTCTAAGGAGAATGATCTAAAGAGATCAAAGTGGATAAAAAGGTTAATCTCAATCGTGTTTTTTTAAACTAGAATTAGAGGTGGAGCAAATTGAACAACATATCATCTTTTTTAAGTGTTAGATTGGATGACATATCATTCATATTTTAAAATTAGGGTTCTTGGTCTGGATGGATGACAGGTCGTCCGAAGGAGGAATCTAGGCTCTCGATTGTAATCAAATGACATATCACTCAAGGGATAAGACGATGTGTAATCTAAAATAGTTAATAGATAATAAAATCACTATGCTAAATCCCTTATTTTTTTAGTCTATTTTAATTTAATATAATGTCGGACATAATTAACCATGGTTTATGATTTTTACAGTAAATTATAAAGTAAATTATAAGTAATAATTATTTTTTAATTAAAAATATATTAAAATAATATATATATTTTAAAAATATTTTTAATATTATCATATATTCAAAGATATACATATAAAAAAATAATTTAAAATAAAAAAATTAAATTAAAAAAAAAACAGTAATACCAAAAAGTTTAAACGTGGAACGGATTTTTTTGTGGTAGTATAGTAATTCGTGATAGCCTGGGAAAATTATTGTAATTTACCATATATTGTTATAAACTTGTCAAGCGGTCTGTTTTACTGTGTTGCAGTTACTCTGCAGAACGACAGTGAATATTAAGGAACGAGTAGCGAGGAGAGCAAGAGCAAGTATTGCTCTCTGGAGGTAGTGGTAGTAGAGAGATTCGAACGGAGATGGCCAGCGATCTATCAACCGATTCTCTTAGATTTATTATCGTCATCTCCGCCTTTTTGACACTGGTAATTTCTTTTCTTTTCTTGCATAATTCTCAATTCTTCTATTTTTTTTCAATACAATACTAGAATTGGGTTTTGGAAATTCCAGTGAATAACAATATTAATTACTAGCGATTAAAAAACTATGCATAATTCTGCTCTGTTATTAAGAATCTTGTGAATGTTGCTTTTGAATTTTTTGTTATTTTATTTATTATTGACTAAATTATTGATCGATAAACATGTTATTATCAGCTGCTAGCTACGGGGTCATATGGGTCTCCTTCTGGAAGTCGCAAAACGGGCAAGTCTTCATTATCATCGGTGTTTTCTTTATTTAATCTCAAAGAGAAGAGTAGGTTTTGGAGTGAATCTGTTATTCACAGTGGCGGTATGTCTCTCTCTTGTTTTTACGTTTTCCTTTCGAAGTACACGTATATCCAATTAACTGAGGAGTGACTAGCTAGTTATTTATCATTTGATTGTTGAAACCAGATTTCGATGATTTGGAATCTTCTAGCCCTGCCAAAACGGGACCTATCAATTTCACCGAAGCCGGTAATTCCTCGTTCCTCCCTCGCATGTTATTAATTTTTTGTTTATCTATACGTGGTCGTAACTGTAATTTCTGCTTAGGTTTGCCAACTAGTGTAGGTCCCTGAATGCTTTTTCGTGATTATAATATTTCAGGTAACATTGCAAGTTATCTTAAGCTCCAAGAAGTGGATTCCATGTACCTTCCAGTTCCTGTAAATTTCATTTTCATAGGCTTCGAAGGAAAAGGGAACCAAGGTCTATATGATCTCATTGTCTATCATTGTTTTTCTTAAGTAGTAATTGTATTTATTTTTTGTTCACTGCCTTAATCCTTTTCTTCTTCTTTCATCTGTGTGCCCATGTATAGCATTCAAGCTTCATTCAGAAGAAATCGAGCGTTGGTTCACAAAAATTGATCACATCTTTGAACATACACGTGTACCAAAAATTGGAGAAGTTCTCACCCCATTTTACAAAATTCATGTAGACAAAGAGCAACATCACCATCTTCCCTTTGTCAGTCACATAAATTACAAGTAATGGTTCCATGTAGTGTGCATATTTCTTTCCTTTAAAATTGATTGTTGATTTAAAGATGCAATGGTATTATTTGCTCTGAGTAGTTTTGAATTTCTGCTCATGTCATTATAATTAACTTGCCTGTGCAGTTTTTCTGTTCATGCCATTCAAATGGGTGAAAAGGTTACTTATATCTTTGAGCATGCCATCAATCTTTTGGCTCGCAAGGATGATGTGTCTGATAACAGGTGAAATATGTTAAATTGTAATCTGCCCCACTCCTCCCCTTTCTGTATGTTGAAATCCCAATTTACTTCCTTATCTTAGTTCTTGTTACTACTAATAACTAGGATTAGCCAATTTCACCTTGCACATGCTTCATGGCCACTGTCAGTTGTAATAAACTTGTGGTCAACAAGTTAATTTCTAGTAATGAGTGACAGTATTTGTAGCGAAATGGACAGCGAGAAAATGTTAATTCTTTTTAATGTTTTGTTTTGGTGGTCAAAAGAAATGTTATCATGTGAACTTTGGAGGAAATATCTTAATGCTTGAATGGGAGTTGATTGCTCGAGGAGAGTGGTCTTGATATATCTGCACATGCTGGTTAGGATACCTGTCAAGTTCAAGTTATTTGGACATGTAAATTGATGTTTTATAGTATTATAGTTGCACATATTCTGCTTTGATCTTGTCTTTTAGACCCTGTTGCACACCTAGTATTCCAATGAGTGAATGAGGCTGGGAGGAATGTCTTGTTAGCCCCAAATTATTTTTTCTGTCACGAACCTTAATTATCTGTGCTAAAGTAACATATATCTGGAAAGGAGAGAAAGATTGTTTTCTTTCTCAAGAGATTCTTTCCTGCAGATCATGTTCTTTCTCTGGAGATTCTTTTCTGTGGATGTTCACTGAACAGTTGTCCGTCACCATTCATTTATGCCTGATTTGTTTCCTTCTCTTGCTCTCACTCTCTTCCTTTGTTAACTGTGGCTCATCCACCTTGACAGTGATAACAAGGATGTCCTGTGGCAAGTAGATATGGACGTGATGGATGCTCTTTTCAGTAGTCTTGTTGATTATCTTCAACTTGACAATGCATATAACGTTTTCATTTTGAATCCCAAGCATGACCTAAAGAGGGCTAAATATGGCTACAGGTGTGTATTTTTTAAGGATATCCCTGCTTCCTTTTATCATTTCGTGCACAATTTTAGAACATAAGAACACTCAACATGATACATCCCTGAACATGAACTGCATCGAATGGCTGGCTTGAATCTTATCTATTGCCTTTTTTTTTTAACATCTGAATTATCGAACTGTTCATTTTTGCACCGAAACTGATTCTGTGATCTGTGTTGCATTTTATAATCTATGTATCTTAGATTTTTCATATTATGTTTTGAAATTTATTTTGATATGGCAGGAGAGGTTTGTCGGAGTCAGAAATAACATTTCTAAAAGAGGTATTCTTTTAGCTTCTTCTTTCCTTTATATACCTGTTGCATTCTTCAAGCATGATAATTATTTGCACATTCTGTTATGATCTTCAATAATTTTGGCTACAATGAGAATCCTAGGCAATCCCTCATTCAATTAGGAAAAATATTTGATATCCTTGTTCCCTTTTGGTGCTAATATGATATTTATAGACCAGATCTAGAATTTATTTTTTTGTTTATTTGTATTGTTTAGAATAAGAGCTTGCAAACAAAAATTCTTCAGTCTGGAGGCGTTTCAGAAAGTGTTCTCGGTATGAAACTATCATCTTCTCCATTTCATTTCCATTTATAAATGTTGTGGAGGCTTTTTATTTATATTATAGTGTTCCTTTCAAAAGTTAATGTTCTGGAAACATTTTGCAGCACTTGATAAGATTAAGAGACCTCTGTATGAAAAGCATCCTATGACCGCATTTACCTGGACGTTAACTGAAGAAACTGATACAGTTAGTACTTTCTATAGCTTAAATCCTACAACTGTTCTATTTTATCCTTCAAACAGAAAGATACTTAAACTGGTGTATCATATTGCAATGTCTTTGTAAGATGTAATAATTATTTCTATATTTAAGGTGGAATGGTATAATATCTGCCTGGATGCATTGAACAATGCTGAGAAGTTATATCAAGGGAAGGACACTTCTGACATCATTCAGAATAAAGTCTTACAAGTATGTTCTATCTCTCTTTCTCGCTATCCTTTAAATAGTTGCCAAATGAAGATTATAGATATGCAACTTTTATTGATTCTTTTATTGATTCTTTTGGTTTCTGTCTATTCCAAGTTATTGAAAGGGAAGAATGAGGATATGAAGCTTCTTCTTGAAAAAGAGTTAAAATCTGGGGGCTTCAGTGATTTTCCTGCAGAGTGTCTTACAGATACATGGATCGGAAGGGACAGGTATCATTTTCTTCCTCATCCTCCCATCTCTCTTGTACACACACACACACACGTGCTATGTGGATACTCAACTAGTGGCATATTTTGCATCAGGTGGGCCTTCATTGATTTAACTGCTGGCCCCTTCTCGTGGGGTCCTGCTGTTGGTGGAGAAGGTGTGCGCACAGAGCGTAGTTTGCCAAATGTGCAGAAAACGATTGGTGCAGTTGCTGGTACTGTTGATTACTATTCCACTAGAACTTTTTTATTTTATTTTAAATTTTATTTCTTGTTTGTTGCATTTACACTATTATTTGTATTTAACCAACTTTTAAGCCATGTAATATAAGCTTTCTGGATTGAATGTATATGATGGTTGCTGTGGTAGATACATTGTGGTTTAGGATGCTTTGCTTCTTTCATTTCTTTTTGAGGTGCTTTGATTCCACCTCTGCAGAACTGGACAGACCCTTTTTGGAACTTGATTGCTTTGATATGTGCTCCCTTGCTTGTCTTCTTCATTGAAGTGGTCAAAGTAGTTCCTTTATGATTTTATGGATACAATGACCAGTTATTTTGACACATTAGAAACAATGCAACACTATTCTAATTCATAAATACCAACTATCAACTCTTTGTATTTCACTTTCATGGAAACTTTGCTCTATTGTTGAATCAAGCATCAATCAGCATCTATACCAGTTTTTCCAGCTTTTCAACGAATAACATGCTCCTTTTTTGGCATCCAGAGATTTCAGAAGATGAAGCTGAAGAGCGCTTGCAAGAAGCAATTCAGGAAAAGTTTTCAGTACTTGGTGATGTATGTACAAGTAATCAAACAAGTAGCGATTCACCATGTCAATTCCTTTTATATATTTTTTGCTAAACAAAAATTGCTGCATGGTTACACCATGGTGATAGGATTCATATTAATATTAACCTATTTTGACTTCTAAGACTAATGATGGATTCATTTTGTTGGGGTCATGACATAGGCTGTCTTCTGGATAGATATTGAAATCTAGGCTTTTGTCTTGGCACCTCCCATCTTTTAAAGATGGTGGGATATGTTTATCTTAAGAGAACCTTTGCTTTCTGAGAACTAAGAGTTGGCTAACTATCCCAATGGAGAAGACTTGCAGCCTTAGAGAGATAGGTGGTGCCACAAATCTAGGGCCCTGAAAGAGACTTTCAATTTTGGTTTGATTTTAAAATGTTGGTTACCTATTATAAGGTATCCAAGATAAGTATTGATTATTTGATAAAAGGGTTACAAATGCAAGTCTGTGGTTACCAGCAAGTTGAGTGTTGGATATCCATTTACCTCTATCTAGAAAATCTTCATCTTCTTGTGCAGGTCAATAGCTAGTTATCGTATAATTTAAACAGTAGCTAGTGTCTACTCCATGGGTTCCCTGTGTTCTGCATGCTTGTTTAGTCTACTGTGCACTGGATTAAGTGGGTCAGAGATGCAAGTTTGTCGATTGCCAATAGTGTCAAAATTGCTCATGACTTTGACAGGGATTTTGATCCATTAGCGTCATTACAGGAACACACGTTTTCCTTTAAGAAATTACTTTTTTTTTTCTTCAAATGATCAGCCTGTTCCCTGTGAAACTGAAGCATGAGCACAAGAACTAATCTTAATATTACAGTTGGCTAGATGATGATATTTGACTGGGTTCTGAGATGAAACTATATGACTTGGTTAAGCTAGATGAAGTGCTTTAAGGTTGTCTAGATTTCCTGTTTTAATTGATTCTGCAAATCTTACAGAAGGATCATCAAGCCATCGATATTCTTTTGGCTGAGATTGATATTTATGAGCTTTTTGCTTTCAAGCACTGCAAAGGAAGGAGAGTTAAGCTAGCTCTTTGTGAAGGTAGTATTCTTTAATCTTGTTTGTTTGGGCCGCATGGGCTCTATGTTTTGCATATAACTTGATGGGTGTTTATTTTATTTTTCAAAAAAAAAAATTCATAATGATGTCTTACTTTTGCAGTATCTTGTGTGAATTTTTTTTTTGAATTTAGCATAAACTGTAATATATATGGTTACAGAGCTTGATGAGAGAATGCGGGATTTGAAAAATGAGCTCCAGTCTCTTGACCATGAAGAGCATGATGAAAGTCATAAGAAGAAGGCCGTAGAGGCATTAAAACGAATGGAGAGTTGGAATCTTTTCAGTGATACCCATGAGGTATACCATTCGGTCGTTTGACAAGGATTATTATGCTGTCTTTTTCCTTTTGATTTGTTAAAAATCCATATAATGAGAGGAAAAAACTTGTGTATTTGGTTGGAAGAATCATTCTTAGGATTTTAAGAGTAATAGATGGTTGTATGGGTTCATTAGATAGAAGGTTCATGTGAATGATCTTTTAGCACATCCCTTTTTATTATTTGTACATAGTGGCTCAATGTTTTATCATGCCTTTGAGTTGGAGACTTATCTTTCCAGCAGGAGTTTCGAAACTACACAGTTGCAAGGGATACCTTTCTTGCACATTTAGGTGCAACCCTTTGGTGGTCTAGAATCATTCTTAGGATTTTAAGAGTAATAGATGGTTGTATGGGTTCATTAGATAGAAGGTTCATGTGAATGATCTTTTAGCAGATCCCTTCTTATTATTTGTACATAGTGGCTCAATGTTTTATCATGCATTTGAGTTGGAGACTTATCTTTCCAGCAGGAGTTTCGAAACTACACAGTTGCAAGGGATACCTTTCTTGCACATTTAGGTGCAACCCTTTGGGGGTCTATGAGACACGTAATCTCACCTTCACTATCTGATGGAGCATTCCACTATTACGAGAAGATAACCTTTCAGTTGTTTTTCGTCACACATGAAGTATGTTCTCTCTACTATACTCTTAAAGGAGCTTTTATGAAAATTGTAATTTGCTTTTACCCCTACTTTGTTCATGCAGAAAGTTAGGAATGTTAAACATCTACCTGTTGATCTTGAGGCTCTAAAGAATGGGCTATCCTCCTTGCTTGTATCATCACAAAAGGCTATGTTCAGTGATAACCTGTATGTTTTCTGCATTGTTTTATTTTTGAAATTTTGTCCCAATAAGTCCTTTGTTCATTAGTCACTGGATAGATTAAGATCTCTCTGTCTTCTGTTACTAGTATCTTTTGTATGATTCATTTAATTCATGCACAACTTTGTATATCAACAGTTGGTCCCTGCTTATATAGAAATGGTTTGTTGTCAGAGTTTGTTTTCCTAAGAAGGCATCTTTAAAACTTATTCCCACTGCAGGGTACTTTTAATCTTATTTACTAGAATAGGGTATTTTATGCCAAGTAGACTTTGTCCTGCATGTATATTGACACCTCAGTCTTTATTTTTTAAATTTTTTAAGAGATTATTTCCTAGAAAATCTAGGTGAAGGTGCTGCCACCTCTTCTATATGTCTCATAACCTTCTTTTCTTACCTGTATTTACCCTAAATCGTTTGATCCTGTCTTCTAATTAAATGCATTTTTCCCATGTAAGTTTTATGGGAACAAAGATCATGGTGAACTTGGTCCTTCTTAGTTTACCAAGCATGATTATTTGATAGTATTCTTCTCCATGTTCATCTCCCCCCTATCGTTGGTGATTGGCTGGATGAATTTCACAAGAGTTTTAAATGGATTTGAATGTTCTCTCTTACAATAGGCCATAGACATCCTTAGGTCTTAGCTTTAGTGATCCTCAACACTCTGTAAGTATTTTAGTTTTCTGTTAATGGATTGCTCAATCTTCCTTCAAGTTACTCCTTCTAGTCTTTCCAATTACTGATGAATCACACATGTTTTAATGATTTTCAAAGGTCTCAGAAACAAAAATCCTTAGTATTTAGATAAGAAAAACTTGGGGTTTACTTTTAATTGTTTTTATTAATAATAATTAGACACTTGGAATTAGAAATATAGCAAATTTAATTGACATGATGACATGGATCAAGTGCAAACAAAATGATATGAGAGGGAGAGATCATGACTGCTTCTCTATTTTTCTGTGGCTAATAATTTATAAAAATAGAAAGTGACAAAAGTATGCAATGAAGTCTCTATGACATAAAATACCTTTTAGAGCTTACATGGCATGAAGTACCTTATTCTATTAAATTAAATAAGAGCCTCATTTTGATAAAAAAAACATTCTTAGTTGTCAGGCCTGTCTTCCTTTCAACTTACTTATTTTCCAAATTGCATATAGAGTAGTGCTGTCAGAGGATCCTGCATTAGCAATGGCCTTTTCAGTGGCTCGGCGAGCAGCAGCTGTCCCATTATTGCTTGTTAATGGAACATATAGGAAAACCACTCGGTCCTATCTTGATTCCTCCATTCTCCAGCATCAGTTGCAGAGGCAGCTCCATGACCCTGGTTCTCTCAAAGGTCATCTATGAGCTTACATTTCTAGCTCTTCTTTTCTTCTGGCTTGTTATGGCATTTTTTTTTTCTATAATGTTGAAAACAATGTACTTGTTCTGGGACTTGCATGTTAATGATACTTGTAATGTTGGACATATTATTTCTTTCCCCAGTGCAAGTGATCCTGTGGTATTTGTGTCAGCTATGTTTAAAACCCTATCCTTTTTTTGAGTAGTCACCATAATCTTGTCCTTTTGGTTAACCTGTATTCTCTTTCTATTTGTGTGAGATCATATACATGAGTAGATACCAGTGCATTTGTTAATTTGAAAGTACTATAATTCAGCGGATGGGTAGACAATTGATAGGTGAAGAAGTATGGGTTTTCACATTTAAGAGGCCGAGGCTATTGTTGATATATTAACATATGCATAGAGTGTTGGGCTTCTTTCTGGGTCCTCCTATGTTTCACCTGTACTAGTGTTGATGAAGATGAATTTGTGTGCAACAATCTCTGTTTGTCAGAGAGCTGCTCATGTGCCTGTCTTGGAAGACAGATTAGTAAGATGATTCTTTTGCAAGTAAATCAGGTTAGTTAGATGCACATAGTAGCCTCAGTCAATTTTCTGTAGCCTTTCAATCCCGTGACCTGTGGTCCATGCTCGCTAAAGTTGTGTATTTCATTATTTTTTATCCAATTTTTACCTTTTGCGTCTGGTATATGTGATAACTATCATAACCTACATCTCTAAATACATTTTGTTTTTATTTCTCATCACTGACATTTGCCAGGCTAATGTTTTCATTTTCTTTAAATAATGTAGGAGCACATGCCCATAGTAGGTCCACACTTGAAGTTCCTATCTTTTGGTTCATTTATGGCGAGCCACTATTAGTTGACAAGCATTATCAGGCAAAGGCTCTTTCTGACATGGTTATTGTGGTCCAGTCAGAACCATCATCTTGGGAAAGCCATCTGCAGTGTAATGGGCAATCAGTTTTGTGGGATTTGAGGTTGGAAATATGACCATTCATTTTGATTTTATTAATGGCTTATTGTCAACTGTTGATATTTAGTTCAGTAGTTAGATAATTGCCAGAAGAAGCAGATGGGATTGCCTGAAGGGTTTGCTGCTTCTGATGCATAGTTTCTGATCTCTCCCTCTCCCTCTCTCTTTCTTTTTTTTAAATTGCACCAGTTCTTGACCTTTTGTCCCTGTTATATGCTCTCCCCCCTTTCACTCTCTTTACAATTTCCTAGCATCTTCTACTTTTGCATGATTTTTCATTTTCATTTAATTTTAGATTTTCTTTCTCCTAGGGAAACTTCTGTAAAATTGCAGCGGCTGCCCATTCATGCTATTCTAGTTTGAGTAAATTTTAGTACTTCAAAAAAAAAAAAAAAAAGAACGATGGAAAGAAAAAATGAAAATGGAAACCAATTTCTTGGAAAATTAACCTTAATTATGAAAGTGCAAAAGCATGAAATCTTTATCCTAATCCACTCTGGATCCTGAGGTATGCTATTTTTTTTCCACTGAAATCTAGAGTCTAACTCACATCTATTGTTATTCTCCCCTTCCCCCATCATCCAGGAGCCCTGTAAAAGCTGCGTTGGCTTCTGTCTCCGAACATCTGGCTGGTTTACTTCCACTTCATCTTGTCTACAGCCATGCCCATGAAACTGCAATTGAGGTACTTGTTACAATGTAGAGGTTATCACTCTGTGCAGTTCTGCCTGATAACATGATAGAACTCCAGTAAACATATGAGGAGATGTGTAGTCATGCACTTTTCAGTTACTGGTGATAGAATTATGTGAGAGGTTTATTGTGGCTAATCAATCCTTTACCCCCTCAAAGGTTATAGATCGCATGATAGTTTTTTCACTCCTCTGAGGTTTGAGTCTAAGAGACATTAAACTTGACAAACTGGGAAGTTAGCGATGGAATTATGTTGATTTTCTTGAACAATAATATGGCAACATAATACATGCCAAAGAAGAGTTAAAATTAGTTTGCTGCCCTTCATTGATATGCTCCTTTCAAAATTTTCTCAGGCTGATATATGCATTATATATAAATATGCTTGTACACGCACACATTCAGTACTAATTTCTGTTTGGCCTCTGAAACACCAATTTAATTGGCCTTGAACTTTCTTAATGATGGTATCTTGTACTCATTTTATCTTAATTGTCATTGGGAGAAACTGACCTTAGACAGAAAATGGGCTTTTGAGAGGGAGAATTTGGAGACAGTCTGATCCTTAGTGTTTTTGCATGACGTGATTGCTTTGAAAATTCAAACCTGCATACTTAAGATGTAAGCTCAAGAATATCTCATTGCACCAAAATGGCCATGTATTCTAATTGTCAAAGAATTGAAGTTCTATCAGGAGATCCAACTAGCAAGTCACATGTCTCGTGAATGGTTGAATACCATCTTCACTTGGATGTTTTTCTGGAACTGAACATTTTGTGTCATGTGTTTTTCACACGCTCATGCACACATACACCACATGTAGGCGTACATACTTGTGTGCTTCAGATTCCTCGTCCTTTTCTTATTGCTGATTCTGTAGATGAGCTTGCATCTCCTGCCACACTAATTGAATGGCTAATGTTGCATGCAATGTGACAGGATTGGGTTTGGTCAGTGGGATGCAATCCTTTTTCAATCACTTCCAGAGGTTGGCATATGTCACAATTTCAGTCTGATACAATTGCTCGGAGCTACATCATCACAGCGCTTGAAGAGTCAATACAACTGGTCAATGCAGCCATTCGTCGTCTACTCATGGAACATACATGTATCCTTGCCTTGCTGTGTAGTTCCAATTGAATATCTGTGATCCCTACCATTCTATAAATCTTGCAAGGTTTTTACCTTTTATTTTCTTAACTTTGATTGGAGTCCCAACTTATTTGCCTACACATGTTCATCTGGTATCCATTGCTATCCAATCTGCACTTTCATATTGTTCCTGCTATAACCTTAAGCTATAGAAGTTCCACCTAGACAGTACGGAATTGGAATGCTCGGGTATGCAATCAATTAAAAAATTGACATTCATAACCCAGTGCTTCTGGTTTCCTTTTGTTTAAATAGAGCAAGGTTCCACCTTTACTCTGTCTGTGAATTGCAATAGAACCTATCAAGGCTGTCAAGTTCTGACAGTTTAAATATTCTTACAGTTGACGTTTACAAAAAAAAAAAAAAAAAAAAATTCTTGAAAGATGCATCTGTATTTGTAGGCCTGTGATTGTTATTTGTCTTTGGATAAGGACTTGACAAAAACCAGCTGAAAAGACCTTCAAAATGTTTCAGTCTGAGGAGCGAGAACTTGTGAACAAGTATAATTATGTTGTTAGCCTTTGGAGAAGGGTAAGCATGCTTGTTCTTTCACCTCTTCACTGAACTATATTGCTATTCAAGTCTGTAATATTTTGAAGAACCTGCTTGACTTATGTAATATATTTTTCTGTCTTTCAGATTTCAACTATTCATGGAGAGCTGCGTTACATGGATGCATTGAGACTTCTTTATACTTTAGAGGATGCATCTGAAAGGTTAGGCACTCATGACCTTTTTCTATTTCCTTTCCCTACTGAATCTAACCACGAACAAGTGTGGTAGGTACACTAATGAAACATAAATTTAACTGAAATCTTCTGTTGGCTGCTGATCCGTTTTGATGACTGGGCATAATTCTGGCAGTTTCACCTGCTTGCATTTTAATTATTTGAATTTGTTTTTTATTTATCGTATAGACATGTCCTTTTACATCCGTTTCAGATTTGTTGGTGAATGAAAGCCTTGAGTATGTCAAACATTATGTTACTTATGCCTGTTCTGTTTGTTTTGATGTGCTTGGCTGGAACTGAGCAAACGGCTGATATTTCTGGCTAGTTTATGACTTGGGAACCACATTTTTCTTGCAGGTTTGCTAATCAAGTGAATGCGACTATGGCTGTTCTTCACCCAATTCACTGCATGAGAGAGAGAAAAGTACATGTGGTGATTGATATGACAACAGTCCCTGCTTTCTTGGTTGTTCTTGGTGTTCTGTATATGGTTCTGAAGCCCAGACGACCAAAACCCAAGATTAATTAATATCCTTCTAGGTGGAAGTCATGGTTGCGGAGCTGTGCGGGATTATGCATGAAGACTTGTAAAGTTACTTCAAGGGGAATGATTATGCAAAATTTTCGTTCCCGTTTAGCATATGAATCATACACAGTTTTGTTCTCCATTTAAGGCTGCGAAATTTTAACCAAATGTTTGTGAATCAAAGAGGAAATCGGAATGAGATGCAGTGATGTAATCAACGAGCTAGAATATTGCATTGCGGTTTGCTTGAGTTCTGTACAATCGTGTGCTTTCTGACCCAGTAGTTAACCTGTTGTTTAGAATTTGGAACTGTAGGCAGAAGGTTTGTAACATACGTTTGAATTGTACATTAATTTGAGTTCGTAGAGAATTAAAACTTTTTGCAGCTTATGATGCTTATCTATGGTCGAGGGCAGTGCGCCGCCCCTTGTGTGCTGCTTGCTGCCCCTTGTGTGCTGCTTGCTGGGAATGAGAAAGTAATGGTTTTGTGGAGAGAGTAGAGAAATTTTAAGCTCTGAAAACAGAGCACTTGCGTGAAATGCAAATTGTGTATAAAAAAAAAAGATTGGATTTTTTAAACTAACAAAATTATTTACTCTTATGTTGAGTAGTTAGTACCCACAGACCAACCTGGCAATTAGCATAACTAGAGACCGACCCGTCGGGGATTTCTCTTTAATTTTTTTATGCAGAGGCACAAAGCCCTAATTATTTGTCACTGGTTCTGTATTTATTGTATAACAGCTTAAAATAACTATAACTAATTTAGAATGTGTGGTGTGATTTGTGTTAATTTGTTGGCAATCTAATAACAATGATTAGTGAGAGAGAGAGAGAGAGATTAAGTCTTTTTCTGAAAAACCTGACCGATAATAAATAAGCTCAGCCATAGCTTTTCTTGAACTGCTCCATCGCTGATCATCTTTCTTTCTTATATCATACACTGAAAGATTCAGTCTTTTCATATTTAGAAGACTGCGGTTTTTCTTCTGTCAACGATGGCAAAAGCATTGACATTACTGTTTTATTATTTTATCCAGGAATCCTGCTTGTTTTTGTCTATGATCAGCACAACAACACAACAGCAAGGGATCACATGACATGTCATCTTCTTCATTTCCATTCTCAAGCCATTGTCGATAAAGGATGCTGTTAGAATTGGTGCTTTACCGCGCATAGGATGGAAGCATGTCCAGGCTAAACTTTGGTCTCTAGGCAACGTTCCTGCAGGGAAATTTCGTAAAGGCAGTCAATGCACCTCGAAGGTAGCTGCTACAACCTGTCACGCTTCTAAATTAGAACATGATCGA
>Ga0325404_1001192_pt1 | contig 27504 bp, 19 predicted proteins | sample PopdelMetagenome_18_FD_205664 | JGI IMG/M metagenome (GOLD analysis project Ga0325404, IMG submission 205664) | Populus deltoides microbial communities from Bellville, Georgia, United States - Xylem-Control-R1 | ecosystem: Host-associated > Plants > Phyllosphere > Stem > Wood/Secondary xylem...
ATGCAACTCCTCACTATAATCTCACAGGATAAAAAACTAAACAAAACAGCTTACGATGGCTGGTGGAGAGGACGCCACGATGCGGCATAGGATTTGCTTTCTCGATCAAGAAGTGATGGATCTGCCTTCTGGCCGGGCGGCGCTCGTTTGCAATAAAGAGGGCTTCAGAATGCCTAACAAGCGTGAAAAGATTGTTAGACAAGGAGAGGAAACAAAGGTTGAGAAACGAGAGTTGATTAGGAAGTATTTTACCTGATTATTTATTAGAGTTTACCGATTTTACACAAAGTCCAACTTTATTAATTTTTAAATCATATAATTTTAAAAGTCAACTTACTGTTTCAAAAGTACCATAAGCCACAAAAATAAATTAGTCGCTGGTAAGTTGTGACATAAATTTCAGATTGCTTTGCTATATACCGATTTATTGTGACCTGAGAATGAAAATGGGGAGGTCTCAGAATGAAAATAAATTAGCATTTGATTAATATAAAAATTGAATACATCAATCAGTTTTTGCATTTTCATCCCCTCGTTCCTCTGCTTTCAGTGTTGAACCACGTTCGTCGATTTTTGTTGTTACACTTCTTTTAGATAAAACGCTGAGCTGGTCAGCAAAGAGAAGGTTCTTCATTTGGTCCAGCTGCTGCCACTCTTTCTCCATCTGCAAATCCAACTCCTCAAACCGAAGAATCTTATCTTGAATCTCTTTCATCTGCAAAACCTTGAGATTGTTAATAACCATCGACACGTTCAAGAGTGAAAAAGGTATGGATAAAGAATCCTGTGCACCTGAACTTCTGTAATCCTGGAAATTGCTCTCTCCAAATCCGACTCTTCCTTCTCCAGGAGTGAATTCGCATCCAAACAAGCTTTTACTGAAGCGCTTAGATTGGTGTCACCATTTGATGCAACACCAGAATCTGTACCCAGAGAACAAAAACTCATTATGTTATGAGAGTTGGATGGTCTAGATAAATTAACATTCCTGATCATAGCAAGACTGAGCGCAACAACTCTTTAATTAGGTGATGTATGGAAGATATAAAAATATTTGATTGGCAAATGTAACAGGGATATTGACAAATGAACTTCCTTTCATTGATTAATTTGAACGGGTTTTATCTATCAACCTTGCTCCTTGCTACAGATGCAGCAAAAGGACTCACTCAGTGCTTGAGTCTGGACTAAGATTCCATTATTTTGATAGGATATGGATGGCAATTTGTAGGCTTATTGCTCACAATCTAAGTAAATAGTGTAAAACCCCTTGAAAACTAGTAAAGATGATTAGAATATTCCCAACTGACCAAACCCTAGCTTTTCATAATAACAAAAGCATACAGCCTAGAGAATCTATTTCACATCAGTGCACCAACGCAATATTTTGGAGAAGCTGATCATACCTAGGTGTTTTGTAACCCTGGAAACAAATTCAAGACTTCCTTTACTTCCTCCATGTTCCACCTCAGTCAGAGTAGTTACAGCTGCTCGAGCCGCAGCTTCTGCAACCTCTGTGCCCGCCAAAGCTGATAAAAAAGCAGCCTGAGAAAATTTCAAATAAATATATCAGTGCATATTTGACATCAAATTAATAAAAAAATGACACTACATGGATTCACACCACAACAAAATTGAAACCAAGTATGATGCAAATCAAGGTTGATTATTAAGCGTATGTTCAAGGAAGCAAGGGAGGAAATTATACCAGGTCACTTTTAATTATTGTTTGAAGATCAAAAAATAGTCTCACGGACAATATTTTTGTTGCACAGGATGCGGTCAAGTTTTGGTCAACCAAGTGGTTCCTAAACCAATCAAATCCAGCACACATACGTCTAAATCTCAAAGTTCTATGAATTTTGATTGAAAATGCCCTCTCTTTTTTTTTTGTAGCCATGATCTTTTCATTTTTTTCTGAGACAAACATTTTTGGTAAAATTCTTCAGTACTTTCAAACTTAAAAATGAATGGAAGACTATACCTGAGCCATTATTGGGTTGCTTGCATCCACAAGAGGTGAGAGACGTATTTTTTTACTTGGGGATGGAGAACCATTACCGTTTGGTCCAGATTCATCATCATCACAGTCCTTTATTTGGTTATACTTGCTGTCAACATCCCCTACGTCTGTATAATCAGTAAAAACCTCTCCAAAAGGAAGCTTGATAAAATGAGTAATGCAGTCCTTCTCACTTCTACCACCAACATGTTGCGCAACCTTCTTCCAGTCATCCCTATAATGCATAACAGCTTCAAGAAGTTGCAAAGTCTCTTTCTCTGTCCAATCTGTCCTTGCCTCTTCACTTATCTCCACCCGCCTGAAATCCGATGAACTGACACCAACCCGATAGTTTCCACGCACATAGCACCGGGCACAAAGAGTTATATCATACTGTATAACAATAACAAACAGTAAACAATAATCCAAACCATTCATATACCATCTCATTCATACATTAGCTTACACAAAAAAACTCAAACGCCACTGTCCGACATTAACATCCAATTATTACATTACACACAGGCATGTGCTCTAGACATTGAATTAAACCAAGCGTTGCATCAAAATTCAAAATCAAGAAAGCAAAGACAACATCAATCCCTAGATCGAAAAAAGCATTTGCTAGAACAAGAGAAAGTTACCTTATCGCAAAAGAAGCAAGCAATGCTACAGAGAGACTTACAACCACTGCACAATCTCTTACAATTGTCCTTAGTATTACTAGCATTAGCATCACCGGCAGTCCCTCCATCACCACCACCACCACCACCGGCGGGCGAAGCAGCAGTCTTGGAAGAAGAATCCTTGCCATCTTCCCACTTCAATTGCTTATTCAAAGGGGAGTAATTGATCAAACCCCAAGCATCCAAGAAATCAAAAACCCTACGAATGGACCCCACATCGCCTACGAGAGTCTTCCTGATTTCAGTAAAAGTGAGTTTGGCGGAAGGGTTTTTCCTGAATTGGGTGATGATTGAGTTCCTGTAGTACTTGTAAACACTAGGGTTTTTCGAAGGCGATCGCGAATCGAAGAATTCTGGGAGGAATCGGACCTCGCATTCGTGTATGTTGTCCCATGAAAACCAGCCTATAAAAAAACAAAAAATAATTAATTCAAATATAATGCAATCATGTAGGGATGATGGATACGGGTTTTGGAGGACTTACGGGAGTAGCTAGGGATGTGGACGACGTCGGGTTCGGAGGAGGGAGGAGGTGGTAGTGGTGGTCGGGGAGAAGGTGCGGCGGTTGTGGGAGGTTGAATCTCAGGTTTGACGGTAGAGGATAGAGGGATTTTGGGGTTGAGAGATGGTGGTGCGGGTGATACTGAGGCCATGACTGCTGTTATAGGCGCTCGAATGAGAGAGAGAGAGAGAGAGAGAGCGCTCTGCTGTTGCTGAAGGTGGGAATTTTTTACCCAGTCGTAATTTCTCTCTTTTATGTTTTTAACGAGCAGGCTCCTTCCTTTTGAGGATAGAGAGTGGTGTGCTGTTCTGCTCCCGTTAAAGCGACGTAGTTTGGTCAGTGCATCCAATGACTGAATTATAAAATGATGAGGGATTAATTATGACTTAGTCCTTGTTTTAGAATAAATTAATTAATCCCCGTAATTTTAAAAATAATCAAATATTTTTTTATCAGTATTTTAATATTAGTTGTTTTAATAAATTCGTTCTTTTCTTGTTAATTATTCCATCCATTCTATTTTTTTTTCTTTTTTGTATGTATCAAAATTAAAAATAGAATGAAGAAAAAAGTTATAGATAAATTTTAAAATACATATATAGTCTATAGTTTCAAGAAACATATATATTTCTTGAAACTGCAGGAACCAATTGATTATTTTTTCTAAACTATAGACTAATTTATGGTAATTATTTAGCATGGGAAGAGCTGTCCTTCTCCATCTCACATTATGAATCTCATGTTTTTGTGAGATGGAAAAATACAACTCTCCATGTATTTAATATTTTCTAAACTTTATAGCACCTGTAATTTCACTTTAAACTCCTTGTACCGAGTGAATACAATTGTCGAATGTTGGGGTGTAGCCAAATTGTTTGACTTAATTTGCTTTCGGTCGGTTCAACCCTTTTAAAGGAAGTTCAATTAGCGACTTCATTTATGTAAAACACAAATAAAATATTCCTTTCTCTTAGTGTCTGTTTGGCAACACGCGCTTTGCAAATTCACAAATCCCAATTTTATAAAGCCAAACACACAAGGCAAACTGTTGAGCCACCAACCTGCAAATAAATGGATGCGACCATGTAGCAGATTCTTGTGAAAGGGGAGTCAGTTCCGTACAATGGACACTTCGCTTACCTCTTTATACGTAGTTTCTCCTCTCCCTCCTGCTGCTTGAAGGGGCCAAAACGCTTGAACCAAAGTTCTTAGACAAGATAATTGGGCAGACCTTGCAAGGAGACGACCGTCCACACACAATTTTTTTTTTTTTTTGAAATTAAATATACGTGAAGCTTCCCCCATGTTTTGAGGTCTGCATTCCATATGATCCGAATTACAAAGACTTGAGAGCCCGAAAAACGGGAGAACCGCTAGTACTAGTATGAACAAAGCACCAGTGATGGTTAAATACAATGCAGGACACCAACACAGACACGAGACTACCTATACACCCAAATGCTGGGACTACTAGACTATAAAAGAATCATATGTTGATTCTAACATGATGGTTTCTTTTTACGGTTTCTTATTATTCCTATGATATGGCTGCCAGGAACCAATTCCAGCATCCATAAAATGCAATGCTGCCTGTTACTCTTCCTGAGTTTTGGCAGCATACAAGAGTTTTCTATACACTAGGGTAAAGGAAGAATTTCCCACATCCCTTCTCCACCTGTTCGGGGCGGCTCAGATCCCCCTCGACTTCTCTGGTGAGCATGATTACGTATGACCTGCACAACATCAAATCTGTAAGATTAATACTTTCCATGCAATTATCTTAAGGGCCTCATGCTACATGTAAACCACCAAGAATGAGTGGCATAGTTTCAGTAATATAGTTTCAAAAAAAGGTTGATACTGGACTCCAACAAAGTGAAGGGGATGGTTTATGCCTTCACAGTATGGTTTGAGACTCGCCAAAATCGAGGTTTACTTTCTAAATAACAATAGGGTAGTAATTTTAAGTACCGTAGTTTCTAGTTCAGTACAGGACAAGCTCTCATTTAGCAGTAAATATGCATGCTTACAGAAAACTCAAAGATTGTACCTCTAGAATGCAAGGTAAATAGTTTGCAAGGCTAGATTCGAAGCCCGCCACACAAGTAGCAGTTCCGCTGCTCTTAGTCCTGCTGCAGTCTTAAGGATACCTAAGATTGAAAAACAATCGGTCCATGTTACAACATAATGGTGGCAGCATAGGTCTGAAAACATTGTGCCATACTTCCCATGGCCGTTTGATGCCACTCACCTTGATCAGCTCCTCACCCAGTGGTTTGGTCAGAACCGCTACTATGCATATATTGAGGAGAAGGAGCGGGAACAATAAACTGTTGCTGTGCTGGAACAGCTGCAGCTATACCTGCAAACCAATGCATTTCCTCAATCAGGTTTACCAGTGTGGTCATTTTTTTATGCAACATTCATCAGTTAATTGCATAACAATGCCACTTCTTTGGTAGGATTTTTTACCCTCCCTTTATCATCGAAAGTTTAAGACGATTATTAGTCCCCTCCTCAAAGGGTTCTACTTGTTTCTGAGCCCACAACAGGTACCATTTCAATAGTTTCTCTCTGTGAACGGAATTTCCCCTCACTTTCACAACTAATTTCTTAGCACTTTTGTGCATGAAGTCAATTTATGATGCCAAAAGTAGCTATGAAAAATATAGACAAGATCAGACATTAGCTAGTTTTCTCATGTCCTTGACATTTGAACGGAACAGTGAAGAGATTTTGAGCTGAAATGTTAACCTGTAGGATATGGTGCTTGAATCGTTGGCAAAGGTGAAGTTGTCATTGCATTGACAACTGGTCCACCAAACTGCATAATATGATGACCTGGCACAGCATATCCTTGCATTGTTGTATAACCATGACCTCCAGGAACATTTTGACCGAACTGCCCATAAGGATACATGCCTGTGTTCACTGTTCCAGGAACTCCATATATCTGAAGGTACTGCTGGCCAGCAGCATAAGGGTTGTAAACACCCTGCTAGTAGGTAGGAAGACAGCAACAATAATCAGTATCAAGTCAACTTCGTAGTTTTAAGACAGTTTAAAAACCCAAGAAAAAGATCCTAATTACTGTCACCATTTACCTGTTGATAAACGTATTCAGGTCCATATGCTGCATAGCTGAATAGATGAACCAACCATTGAGATGGCAAAAAGATCAGTATAGGGAAAGGAATTTTACATAGAAATCATATTACATGGAGAGAACAACGTAAACATATCATCATAACACTGAAAGAATCCAGGATTTTTCAAGAAAACTACATGGTTACTTCTCCTAAAAATGAGCTCTCTCTCAAATATGTCCAAAGGATAAATGCACAGTGCGATGGGCACCACACCCCAAAAACTAATGTTTCCAGTTTATTTTCTTTTCTATATACACATTTCAAACCATGACTGTGATCTTGCCTGTTCAATAAACAATGAGCTGGGGCACATATCCTCTGCAACTACCACTTTTTGCATTCCTGCAATTACCAATCACACCATGTCACATCACTGTAACTTGGACAAAAGGAACCCCGAATTCTAGGAAACAGACTTACTTCTAGAGCAGCTAGAAATCTCAAACTGAAGTTCAATGATGTGATTGGTGTGTATATGAATAGCCACGTATAAGGGAGCTGGGAAATGTAAAAAAGAGAAAGTAGTTGCAAAGGACATATACCCAATCTAACTTGAAAACCGTGGCCACTATCCATAGTTTCATTCGCTTCACAACATAGGTTGATGAGTAAATGCAGAGCATACGCAATAAAGACTACTTCTAGAGTTAAAGTTAGGGTACTGCCTATATATTAAAGTAGACATCAGTATTGCGAACAATAGAAACTACACCTAAAATTTAACCATGACCCATCAAACAAATTTTAGTCAACTAGCCTAAAAAAACATATATTTACAAATTAACAATGAGCTGACATAAAATTCCATATTGAACTCTACTAAATTCTAAGCGCAACTCCTGGGAAAGTTAGCAGGAATTGACAGGAAACAAAATATGGCATTGCCATAGCGTCTTTAAAAAGCCAACCAGATACGTAAATGCAAAAATGAATACATGACTTCAGATAACACATAAATAAGGAGGACAGAAAATTTAAAAAAAAAAATCCTTCTTCACATATCATGAAATTGAATTTGATACTTTGTACCAGCCAAATTGAGGAAACTTTTTAACTGCAACAAGTAGAATTATTGTTTACTTTGGAATGTAGCATAAAACCTACCCATATGGATGATACATCAAGCCTTGTTGGTAGCCATAAGAAACTGGTTGCTGGTAGCCAAAACTTCCAGCATAAGTCCCTCTGGGGGTTTGCACACTTGCAATGTACGGGGGAGCTGGTCTCAGACGTCCAACTAGAAACAAAGCAGCAAGCAGAGGAAATTAGCCCGAATAAAACTAAAGAATTGAATCATATTGGCTTTCATGATTCCTTATCCAGTACAAAATTGTTCTTGCATTTAGAAAAACCGATACCATAAGGCTGTGGTGGCCGAGGTCGTCCAAGTGAAGCCAAATTACAGTTAGCCCGTCTCCCATCGATCATCGGAGTAGGATCAGCACAGGCTCTCCTAGCTGCCTCTGGTTCTCGGAAAGTTACCTACACCCTCCACACAAATACAATTCAAAAACCCATGTCATTCTTCATCCATCAAATAAAAACACAGCCCATTTATCCACAATGGAAAAAATCCAGAATTTAACAGCTATCTAGATCACTTTTAATCATCAAAATAAGCACAAGATAACCTTGATCAAAACGACAATTAATCAAGCATGAGTAAGTGAATGAGTAAATACTAACAAAACCATAGCCTTTTGATCGGCCAGTGTTCTTATCGGTGATCACAACAGCCTCGAGAATATCACCAAACTGCTCGAAATAACGACGCATGGTCTCGCTCTGGGTCTCCCAAGCAAGCCCCCCAACAAAGACCTTAGTATAAGTTGTATCTCCAAATGGAGAATTCATGTATTGAAACCCTGAGCTTGAGCTCGATCCCGAGCTAGGACCCGGAACCGCTTGATAAGCCATATTGACAATTGAATTCAATTCAAACAACAAAACCCAAAAAGAGAAACACGAGAAGAAGAAGCAAGAAAAGGCTAGTTCAAAATTCAAAATTTTTATAAGATTCGAAGAATAAAAAGGAAAGGAAAGAAGAGGGTGCTAAGAAGTGACATGCTGGTTTAAAAGAGAAACCCCAGAATTTGATGAGATATACTGAGAATCCATTGAATTCTAAAGGGATCAAGAAAGAGGAGTGTTGTTTTTTGACAAAGATCGGAAAGCAAAGTGATGGGGTTGAATAGGGGGAGAAAGAATCACAATCACAATAAAAGGAAGAAAGTGAAAAGGGGAAAGAAAAAGAAACCCTAGAGTTGAAGTGGGGTGAGGTCGGTGGGATGGAAAACAGAAAGAGAGAAGGGAGAGTTGGACTTGTGTTATGTGGGAAAATAAAAGTTGGATGGTCAATACTCGGTATACTACAGAGAAAGAGAGGGTACTGTGTCAAAAAAGAAAGGAAAAGGAAGAATCTTTTTTAGGAGGGTGATACTAATAGTATTGACAGGAGTAAATATTTATCGATGATGCTGGTGGGGATGGAGGGGGAGGGGGAGGGGTGGGAGGAGGAGGATTCATGATTTGTTGGCTGGCAAGAGGGGGAGGAGAAGAGAGGGTGAAAATGTTGAAAAAAAAAAAAAGAGAAAAGAAAAGGTGGACCCGGATGGATGGACAGACAGCCAATGTGGGCCCCACGCCCTCTCTTAATCTAATCTCTAGTGGGAAATAAATACAGATTATTATTATTATTAAATACAATTTCTGTTCCAGCTCCCTTGTTTAAGTTGATTCCAAGGATTATCCTGAGCTCCTCCTGTAATAGTTTCCAAGCCGAACTATATTCCATGTTCATGTCGAAATTATTATCACAGTTTATTTTTGAAGAAGAAGATTTATATACGATTAATCAATCCTGTTTAATTTATGTTAATTTGATCACTAATAATAATAATAATAATACATGATTAACAAAGGTGGCAAGTGGATAAAGCTCGTGGAGATGCACGTAGCAAGGGGGGCCCCCTGCTCTCACTCACGATGGATGATGCTTTGCTGGCTGTGACATGCATCATTGGTTCCTTTCATCGAGCTGGCGGGTAGGTATGCCCCTCGACACTTAATGAGTGCCCTGCCTCGCTGTATGAATTCTTCTCATCTCCTAATGTTGTCCTTGTGAAGTTAAGTTATGCTTCGACAAATAAGCTTCAATTAATGTTTTTTTCCCCCATATAATTTTGATATTTTATATCTAAATTATTTGTAAACATTTAAGAAATGTCAGCTAGAAATATAAATATAACTGGTCAGAGGGGTAAAATGGTAAAAACATAAATTGAATGTTTCAGGAATGGAATAGGCATGATGATATCACGGTAACGGGAATCCAATTTTATGTTTGAAAATACGGCAGGCGTCTTGTTGTACTTCGATGGGAACGCGAGGGTCATTTCGCTTTCTGTGGACACGAGCCACAGGGGATCGGCAGTGGGCAATTGAACCGAGTTCAAACCAGTGGCTAGGGTTTGGGTCCATTGGGGGCCTATTACACCTGTTGTGGACCACGATGGCAGCACTGTACGGGGCCACAGGTCCAAAAACACTTGTCCATGTCATGTGCTTTTCTTTTCTCGTGGTTCCCGAGACATGCAATTGATCTGCAGGGACAGAACTACTTCCAAGAAAACAAAGGATGTTTCTCTTTCATGATGATGTTTTTGCTACAGCAAATGATTCTCGCTGCATTTCAGGAATTACCTCTGAAAGAAACCATCCAGCCAAATTCTTTAATCACCTACATTTTATTTTAACTCTTATTATAAATTGAAGTTTATGGTTATTTCATTCTATTTCAGAGCTTCCTTAACTAAATCGTTACAAATTTAAATCTAACATATTCTATTAGATTGAATGTATTCTTTGATATATATATATATATATATAATCCTTGATGTTGAACCAACTTGTTATTGAATTAAAAAGCAACAGAGCTTTCACTTGTGGTCCGTTTGTGAACGTGTTTTCCAAAAAGAAATTAATATTTTTTATTTAGAATTATTATTTTTTTATATTTTTAAATTGTTTTGATGTGCTGGTGTTAAAAATAATTTTTTAAAAAAAATTATTTATTTACATTTCCGAATAAAAAACATCTTGAAAAGCAAACATTATCACATTTTTAAACACCCCCTCAATAATACTAATGTCATGACCCAAAAAAATATATTTACTTACAAGTGTTAATTTTTCTTCGGTGTAATTTTTTTTAACAAAAAATTCAGCAGAGTTTTCCCTGTAACAGGATCATACCAAGTTATCGACTTTTTCATTCTTGACACAATTCATATCATAATTATAGTTCGATCATCTTGAACCTCTTTCCCAATCAAAACATCACAAAAAATAATAGACATGTAGTGTCCGATAATAAAGATGCAATCAATAAAAACAAATACATAAATGATACTAAGGTTTACGTAACAAGTTAATTGATTCTAAAAAAAAAAACAATAAAAACTTAGATTATAAATGTAAGGTTCCCATTATTTTATCTGGGACAATTTCTTAGTTAAATATAAAATTTGAGGTAAATTCTTCTTTTTTTTATTATTTTAACATTTCTAATCCTATGAGCAACTATGATAAAATGTAAATATTTAACACAACACAAAGATACTTTTAAGTATGATATCGACATTAATTACATATAACAATTTTGTTCTACAAATATAAAAGTTATTCAATCTCTTTTACATCATTCATAATTCTTAAAATACATGTTGATCAATATAAATACACAAAAAGCTTGTATATGTTCAAGCAGGATCTATTTTACTACTGCGAGGGTCCTGAAAATAAGATTAATATTTTATCAACGTAATTATCAAAAAATGCAATATATTATTTCACTACACCCATATAAAAATATTTTTTCTATATACTTTATTATGAATCATTAGTATCTTCCCCTCCATATTCATTCAATTAATTCCAATTTTAGTCGTTTCATGGGGGTACTACTCCCTCATTAGAGACACTAATTTATTCGCTCAAATATCGGATACTAGTTCATCCGGTCAATTACCGACATTAATTCACCCGTCTAATTACCGGTACTAATTGATCCGCCCAATTACCCGGCATTAATTAACTCGCTCAATTACTGGTACTAATTCATCTGCTCAATTACTGGTATTAATTCATCCGCTCAATTATCGGGCAATAATTCACTCGCCTAATTACCAGTACTAATTCATATGTCTAATTACTGGTACTATTTCATCTGCACAATTATGTTCATCCTTAACATCAAAACATAATTTCCAAAATTTCTAATTATAATTAACACATGTTTTTCAATTAATCTTTCTACAAAACTTCAAGATGTTGGATACCTACCTACTGGTGATGCTCGACTAGTAGCTCCTTGTTGTTATTTGGAGCCTCCAACCTCTCTAGTTTCATTTAAAAGATCACATGATTTCAATACTTTATCATCCAATAATTTACTTAAAACTTCTCCACGTAGTAAAAATTTCAATACTTTATCATCCGTCGACCCATTTTTTTAGGGCCCGCAGCTGGGCTCCCGCAGCTGGGCTTTATTTTTTTGTAGCACCTAGGCGTGTCGTCCCAATTTTTTTAAGAGAAACAAAAAGACAACACGTCGTCTAATCTTGTCCAGATTCCGACCACAGTAGTGGTTGGAAAATTAGAGTTTAAATTTATTTTTATCCAAAAACCTGTTTTTTATCCCACTTTTTATCCAAAACACCTATAAAACATATTAAAAATTATGACAAACCTACCCTTTGCATCAAAAAAACAAAACAAAAAAACTATCTCAAAAACCAAAACTGATTTGAAATAAAAAATCAACTCGAATTTAGATCTATTTTCACAAATTTTAAAGGTAAAAAAATATGCTTAATATAAATTTTCCTCAACTTTAAAAGTAAAAAAAAAAACATAAATTTCATTTATTTTTATGATCTAAAACTGTGTTAACGACGTGTTTTTTTCACCACCACCAAAAGAAATGATGGAACCAGCTGTTACAGGCACGCGGCATGTACTGAATGCTTGCTCCCAGGTTAAAGTGAAGAAAGTCATCGTTGTGTCGTCTATATTGGCCAAAGGATCAAGTGATGAATAAGCAGTCACTGGTCTGACTTGGGAGCTTGCGAGGTACTGTCATGCCAAGACAATAGCAGAAAAGGAAGCTCTGGAATATATGCTGTTACGTTTGAATTGTTTTTCGAAATGATTTTTGATTTATAAAAGATAAAATTAAAGGGTTTTTTAGGTACTTATGAAAATACCAGTCCACAATATCAAGCACACATGAATTCTTACAACGAAGTTGAGCACTCAAGAAATAAACCAAGTAATCTTCGGTTTCAAAACAACTCGCAAGCTATTAGTTTTTAGCCAAATCGCCTCTCTCTTCGTAGTTCTTGACAGCATCAACAAGTGACTCCTCTAATGATCTGTATTTCCATCCTAAATTCAGCAATTTCTCTGAACTCATGTCCATTGATGGCATCCCTCCGGAAAAACTGTCATGACATGGACACAACATAGTTGAGAAAGGCCACAAAGGGAAAAGAACAGTACAAGATTTCTTAGCATATAAAATCATGTACTTCGGAGTTGAGCAGGCCAATCGAAGGATGGTCATTATTTGTTGCCTTATTGGTGGGAATTAAGCTTGATATATAATTGATATACCTCTTGGGGTAGTTGTAATGGGGATACATTGCCTTCAACTTTTCTGCCAAATCCTGAGTTGTGATATCATGTGATGAACATATATACCTTCCCTCGGCTTCATCCTTCTCGTATATCAGCAAGAGCGCCTTTGCTGTATCGCGCACATCTACAAAAGAACGGGTTCCACTGTCTAGTGTTTCCAATCCATCTGTTTTCCACGGTAACAACATCAGTTAGCTGGATCCCAAATGCCAAGGTTACAGTTTTACACACCCCAGCAGCTAATTGGTGATACAATTCTTCAAATAGAAATTATGAAGTGGGTGTAATGTTTAGAATGAGAACCTTTTAAGTAACTTAGGAGGTATAAGCTACTGCTATTCATGGTTGGCTGCAACAAAGGCCCTATGATAATGGAGGGACAGATGGTCACAATTTTGAGCTCGTTCGTCTTTCCATATTCCAAAGCTTCTTTTTCTGCTTTTGTCTTGGCAAGAAAATACCATTGCTGGTTTTTATAAATGAACTTAATCAGTTAGGTTATGATAATTGAGCCAGAATACGAAATCAGTGAGTGCCTATAACTTTTACAAGGTTGATTCTAGATACCTCATTTGCCTTACAAAACTCGAAGTCAGACCAAGACTCCTCATTCATCGCCTGATCCTTTGGCCAATTTGGGTTCAGCATAACAGCAGCTATAGATGACACAGCAATAACTTTCTTCACTTTAGTTATGGAGCAAGCATTCAGTACATTCCGTGTGCCGGTGACTGCCGCTTCCAGCATCTTGTCCTGCAGAAATCTCACGTCACAACCAGCAGCTCATCAGCAAAAAGTCAATTCCAGAAATAAAAGGTGTGCTGCCTGTTAAGGAAGTGGAGAGCCTAGTCATTCAATTCTAGAAACTAGTTTTGATGTGGGCTAAGATGTCACCTTGGGATTAAGAATGCTGGCAGGATCTGTAGGAATTGGGCAAGCAACGTGAAAAACCCCGGCACATCCTGTGATTGCAGTAGAAAGACCTTCATAATCTAGCAAATCTGTCTTGAAGAGTTTCAGATTCTCTCTAGCGTTTTCCAACTTCAACAGATGTGCGTTCTTTTCATCACCTTTAAAGAGATTGAATGAACCAAAAAAAATTAAAAATGGTGAAAGCTGTAGACATTCCAAGGCCAACAGACCAGTTAAGTTTGATAAACAAACTCAAAGTTCTAGCAGTCAAATGATCAGTAGCAGAAGATTAAGTTAAAGGAGTTACTTGGGTCTCTCACAGTTCCATGCACCACATAGCCCTCTGAAAGAAGAAACTTTACCAGCCACGATGCCAAGTACCCTCCTGCACCTGTTACACACACAATTTTCTCGGACATCTTTCCTCACTCCCTCTCTCAATCCGGATTCTGAGTTTCAATTCTCTTAAAGATGCTTGCAGACTTGTAGTGCCATATTTTTTAACGTCTTGTATACGAAGTTACCAACCACCAATAAACACAAAAACAAATGTTCAGTCATTTTCTCTGTTGAGCTTGTAGTCTAATTTGACAATTCTTTATATTTGATACTTGAGTTAGTCAATGGTCGTCGTCAATTAAATTTTCCACCAACGACTTTTCAATTAATCTTCACCTGCCCAAAAACTCACGGCGACTTGAAAATGACTTGTGTTCATATAATTATGCTACTGGACAACCATGCCCATTGTCTCTATTCTGTATAATAATAATATCTCTGATTCAAGAAATTCCACAGTTATCTTTGATTTTGTTTTACAATTATAATTGTTTATGTATAAGATTAGGGCTCGACCTGTATTGTATACTAGTCAGGTGTCCCGTGCTTCACTGCGGGCCGGATAAAAAAATTATTTTCCTCACCAAGAAAAATGTTGAGGTGTGTTGGGTTTCATTATGCAATGAAATAGCAGGACCAAAAGAAATTTGATATGAAGCTGTATATAGTGAAGAGACTCAAAACTAGTTGTGTTATGCCCAGCAAAGAAAACTTAATATAACCAAAGAAAAAGATCGCAGTTGAATGATGTTGTACTCATAATAGATATATGCATGTGTAAACAGATGACATCATCTTCCTCAATCTGCTTGCAGATCTAAATAGACAAATATGTCAAATGAAGAATGGTTTTCTTCAGACAACACATGCACACATACTTTCCCACTGGTATTGTAAGTATTTCTGCTAAGATTAGCAACAAAACATTCTTTCCCACTCATAGAGAAGAAAACATTTGTGTCCTTCTGTGCAATGAACTGATTCCATATATTTTGTGCCATCTCTGAACACATGTACAATGGACTTGAATTTGAAAAATTATTGCAAATATGACGGTAGCCCATGTGTGGCCTCTATCTTTATTGATTCGTGTTTAATCTATTATGGATTGCAACCCATAAAAACATTCTAATTATCAGGTCCAGACCTGGCCACTTCACACTCTAACACAGAGCATTAGGCAAGCTCCAATCATCACATGATATGAATTGGTGGTAGGCCGTAACAGCTGAGAATTCACCACCTGGTCCATGGTTCTACATCAGAACCATTATCCGAGCATGATGGAAGACAAGTAAATGCAATGGCCTGAATGCAATTATCAGGGAGCCGTTGAGATAATCTCTCCATTAGCCATCACCACTTCAATAACTTTCATGTTATTAAGCTTTGGAACTCCGTCATGGAGAACATGATCAACGAAAATGCCTACATTTTCCACCCTTTAATCTTCCAAAAATTCATCTACTATCCTTCCCCAGTCATCCAACTGACTCTTGTAAAGAAAACCTTTTGCAATTTGACAATGTTACGCCAAAGATTGGACATGGACCCTTTTCTCTTTGGAACCAAACCTAACTGATTAAAAGTCATTGCATCATCTTTTAACAGCTTTAACCAATAAGAGATCATCTTGGGTCATTAATCCCCAAATAATCTTTAATGACACAAGTCCTTGAGTTCATCAAGTGCACTCTTATATGTACTCTATTGTATCCCCCAAACAAAACTTGGACGCACTTTGTCAATAGCCTCGCACACACTCCTGGGGGAGATGAGGTGTCTATATGGACTGCAAACATACAGAGAGCGACTCTTCCAGCTACAGAAAAATTGTTGATTTTTCCAAGCTGACAAATTGCTCTGAACTCTCTCAGCAAAATCTTTTGAGGTCAGATATCAATATAAAACCATCTCCACTGCTGATTGCGTTAGATACCTGTTTATAAGTGTTTTTGGAGAAGAAAATCTTGGTTTTGAAAAGACCAATTTTTTTGACCAAATGAGGCGCAAAACTTCTTTAAACATCCCAAAATAACATCTATATGATTTTATAGAGGACTCCACATAGTATTTAATCACCCCAACGAAAAGCAAATGTGAAATGCACAGCCCATCTTTTACAACCCTACAGGATTCCATTTTCTAATATACATATGTTCTGTAATTAAATGAGTAAATTCCTCCATGCATAATACAGAAAATATACCATGAAAAAGTGTCACCTTGTCTAATGCCATGCGAGGGACTGAATTTTTCTGAAGCTGCTCCATTATAAAACAATTGAATAGAAAAGGACCATTAACGTGACACGCAAAAATAAAAACAATATAGATCTCTATCAAGAGAACAACATAACCAAAGACAGAATTAATAGCATCTGTAAGCCAAGCATGGAATCCATAAAAACACGAAATGCACAAACACAAAGACCTCCTGTCAAAGCCTCTTTCATCCACCATTGACCCAAACATCATTTAATTAACATGTCTTTCCCTAAGTGCGTCAAGAATCCAAAAAAGGGCTTAAAAGCTCAACATACAGCAAGAATAAAATCCAAGGAACAACTTCAAAATAAAACACATCTCTTTCAAAATCCTTGTCAAACACATTGTGTGCAACATGTAAAGAAGATAGTCCAGACTCATTAAAACGCTTACCCTATTATCTGCCTCTTGTCATTCACAATGCTACCGCACAACTCTAATTTATTTTTTAAAACACGATTACACATAGATGGCTCGGTAAAGGACTACCTCATGGATGATGGAAAAGGCTTAAAGTCTAATTCAGTTAGTTCCCTAACACTAAACCCATGGATGCAAAACAACTGGAAAAACTCAAAGCAGAGACCTAAACCAGAAGGAAACATGGTCTGTGTTTGATCCATGAATGGAGGTGAATAAGTTGCATGATGAATCGTTATATAATTCCTTACGTGCACATAAAAGAAGGCATGAAAAAGCTTGTTAATGCCTTCAAAAGAACTAACCTAACCAACTTATCCCTAGGCCAGCAAGCTACAACAACTATTCTTTCTCCAAATTTTAAACCTTTTTAAGATGAAAAACAACTAAATTCAAATTCCAACCCCGAGAAACACACAAATAACCCAGCACCATGTAGCTTGCAACCAAATAGAAGAAGATGAATTTGAAAAATGAAAAAAAAAATATAGATGCTTGAGCAGCAAAAAACGAAACTCACATGCCAAAACCTTGCCATATTGCCCTTGATGCAAGAGAAGGCCACTACGGCAACAACCTTCGAACTCTGCTCTGAGTCGCTACCAACTTCATAGAGAGAGTTGTTGATACAATTCTAATTCATCAAGAAAAAAAAAGCCAGCAACATCAGTAATAATTTAATGCAATAACACATAAATAACACCCAAACCGAAGAATTAAAATCCCACAAATGAAGAAATTAGTTTAAAATCTAAAACCCAGCATGTAATCAAAACCCATTAACCAAAAACCACAAATAAAAAAGGATGCATTATTTCCCAACCAGGAAAAAAAAATCATAAAAAATTAGGATTTCAAAGGATACAACTTTCTTTGTTTTTTTCACAGATTCCTATCTACATTGAAAGCGCCATCGTCGGCACCACCGACCTCATCATCGTTGGTGCAAGAGCAAGACCTCTCAGTGGATCCTTTTCTTCTCCATAACAGCCTCTCTCGTATATCTTTCCTCTATCTGTCTGGTTTCAAAATAGAAGAAGGTAAAGAAAAAGATTAGCTGCCAAGAAGTTAAAAAGCAAAGGAAAATTGTGGCCTCCAAACTACCATGTCTCTCCATAAATGGAAGGACACAGAAAGCAGGAGAAGAAATTGAACAAAATCATCGCGAGATCAACAAACTTTCTGGCGATAAACACTGCTTGAATCCACAATAAAACACCTCACAATCCACAGTGTTAATCTGATCTCTTTTAGTTTTTTCTATAATTCCTATATATTTATGTACATAGAGTACCGGCCAGGACTCAGGCCACAAGTTATGTGAGTTAACCGAATGAATAAAAATAATATAATTGTTTTTTAAGAAAAAAACCGTGTCATTTTGATTTATTTTTTTAATCAAACGGTTAAAACCTGGCTTCTGTAGATCCAGTCGTCTGAGCGAAACTGATGACAAGATCTTCTACGGACCTGTACGTCCATCCCAAATTCTGCAATTCCCTTGAACTCAACTTTATATCTTCTTCTACTTCAATGAAACTTTGATGACATAGTCAATCGATAATATAGCATTAAAAAAACAGATGAAAACAAATTTGAGGGTGCATTATCTAGTGCTTTAATCATGTTTCATTTTCTTGCTACCAACGAGAATTACCTTCTGGGGTAGTTGTAGCTACGATACATTCTCTTCAAGTTGTCCACTAATGCAGGAGTTCTAATCGAATATGAAGTGCATATGTATCTTCCTTTTGCTCATGGTTTTTCATATACCAGCAGAAGTGCTTCTGCCACATCACGTGCATCTACAACAGGAAAATCTCTGATCTCTGGCACGAAGAAGGATGCCGAACCCATCTTTATAGTCTTAGCGGCTGATATAATCCTCTAATGTAAACCCTAATCTCTCTGTCATTTCCCTGTTATTATATTGTATGTTTATTTATTCACCTTTTTTTTTACATTACAGTCGGTGTTTTTTTGTTTCAACATTTTGCCCATTTCAAATTTATTAAATGCCTGTTAGAGAGTGCAATTGGCGTTTACAGCTTCTTGAAAGTTCTGTCTATTATTCAGGGTTTAGCAACTATCATTGTTTGAAATTTTAGACCTGATTGTTCAGTGCTAAGCTTTTAATTCCAACAAAAAGTACTTTGATAAAAAGACTTGCACTGTTTTTGTGTGAGTAATAATTCTTGGGGTTTAAGGAGAAGTTTGTTATTGAGTACTCAAGACTTTCTACATTTATGCTGGAATTTTGGATTTGGGATTCACACGAACCTCTTTTCAATGTTTCCCAGGTTCTGAAGCCGGGGGCCAAAACACACCTTAAAGATTGATCCCTGGTCTATAATTAGCGATCAATCATCTTTGATGTATCTGCTGAATGTTTTTCTTGCTTGGAGTGAAGAAGTTAGGTTGTTATATAACTTTCCCATGGTGTCCTTCAAGATTGATTTATTCTTAACCTTAAAGAGATTTGGCTGTTTGATTATGTCGGATCACTAATTCCGAACAATTTTTTCATCCTCTTTAGTGTCCTAGCTTTGTCTTGCTTTCAATCCTCAAAACCACACATGCAAGAAAGGTGAAGCAATGGAGAAACATATTGCATTTTCCATAGTTTTACAATGGGGGATCTTTGATAGTATCATTGATTGCACTGGTTTGCAAGCATTTATACCAGGATTCTGTACCTGCGCATGCTTCAGTTTTGTATACTACATGTTGTTGTAGCTGTCTATAGCTAGGTGCATAAGTTGTTTCTTTGAAATCGAGTTGATTCATCACATCATCTTTCTAATTTGTTGTCTCTACAGGATACTTCACTCATCTGTTCACTAATGAGTGACTCTTCCATACAATTGATCATTGTCTGTCACTTTCTTTCTTTTTTTCCCCAGCAGGGTCGCTTTGTTAAAATGAGCGTACTGCTACTGGCAATCATGAACTGATTTCGCTCCAGATATTGTAAGGCCATCTTATACTCAAATTCCTGCCATTCAATAACTAAAAATTACATGCTTGGTTCGCAGAACTAATTCATTAGAACAACTCAGCTCTAAGTTATGTTAGTAAACTTGGTTTCAGGTTTTAATTGTAACAATGATGACATTAAATTCCTTTTCTTTTTAAGCCATGTAATTAAGGCGCTGCAAAGCATATCTCCAATTTGGGCATATGCCTACATTATTGTCCTAATTTCTTCTTAATTACTCAAAATATGTTATAAGACTCTCATAAATGCCATCGCATTGTTGATCTTATGATTCTCTTCCATTCATGCTTTAAGAAACTTGGCTATTTGTTGTGTCAGCTTACGAGAATTTTCCTTAACCACCCATGATCAACAACATTTACATAGCTTGCCGGTACAAGCAGATGCTATTGAAACAAAAACTAATGAGGGAGGGACTTCGGCTCATAACCCCGAGGAATATTTTGTAACTTTGATATTCGGATGCTGCTGGACATGGATAGAATTCAAACATGGTTATAAAACCGAATGAGTTAACTCGGTGATTCAAAATCTAGCTTGTAGAATAGATTTTCTTAATGCATAATGATGTTATTTTCTTGTTTTATTTATTTTTTTTTTATCTTGAAACAATATCATTTCAAAGATTATTTTAAAAAATTCATAGTTTGGATTCACTGGCGGCAACTCATCCAAATCTTATTTAGACCAGATCAATTCCATGATCAGTTCTTATTGTCAAAACTTTAGATTTTAGGATACAAAGACTTAGTTTAGGGGTGTCTAGATCTTGGAGACCAATAAAGGATCGCATGTAAACATAAAGGGCCAGAATCTCTTCCATATTTAACTTGAAAAACATAAAATTAAAATCTTTTCAAATCAAATGCAATTTAAAACACGATATTAATGACCGAATAACATTAGTTTATGGGGTCTCAGTTTATACTCTAAATAAGCCCAAATGTCTAATAATAATAATAATTAATTTGAGGTTAGATGGGGTTTAGTCCAGCTGGATGTCATTAAGAACGTGGGGGGGCGACTTTTTTCATCTTCACTTTCCTCTTTCCAGCTGGATGTCTAATAATAATTTTTTGTTATTACTTGTTTTTTAGAATTATTTTGTGTTTGAAAAGGTACTGGATTAATAGTTTTTAATTATTTTAATGTTATAATATCAAAAATCAAAAAGATATTATTTTAATATATTTTAATTTTTAAAAATCACTGTACAGCAAACACTTAAACTCATCACTTGTAATGTTCTAAGGATATTCAAATAGATCCAATAGACGTTAAATATATTCCCACTTTGTTCCTTAATATTCTGTGATGAACCCTCTCATAGTCTCATTTCGTGATACACGCTAATGGATGGAATTTCCGAACGTCTTTCCCGAGGGTTCTGTGCTCTTCCTGGATGATGGAATGAGTCTTGAAAAGTTAGTTGACTTCAATGCCCCTATCATGATCGCCGAATTCGATTTTGCAAGTTGACTGCTCTTTATCAAATCAATACTGCTGCGCTATTATACTGATCAGATTTTAATTAAGAATTTAATAGAGTTAATTATGATTTAGTTTTATCTTAAAAATTCATATTTTAACGCTCCAAGTTTAACAATTACGACCCTGTACATGCGGCATCAAGATTACAATAACATTCGTTTGTGGCTTAGGATTGGCAAAGAATTTCTTATCTTTATATTTTAGTTTTGAATTTTTATGTGTATGTTTGTCATTTTCATAATATTTTATTTGTCTATAAAGCTTCGATGTTTAATAAGTTCAGGAATTAATTATGACGCATATAAACTAGTCAGGATAGTCTGAGTTATAAAAAAAAGTACAATAACATTCTGTTTTTTAAAAAAGATAATTGTATTAACATGATTTCCATCTTGTTATTTTTAATGATTTAGTTGATCTGATTGAAAAACAAATATCCATACAAGTCACGGTATCAACATGAATCATCGACACAACATGCTAGCAAATCGCATTTATTAATTGAAAAAAAAAAGGGAATAAGATGAACTGCCCATTTTGTTTAATCCAAGATTCCAGTCTTCTGATAGCTTTCCACCGAATCAATGAGAGTTTCCTCCAGTGGCCGGTAGCTCCACCCTAGCCTCTGTAACTTTTCTGAACTCAGATTTATTCCTTCCTCTTCTTCAGTGAAGCTGCCAGTGCAAGAAGATGTGCAATCATATTGCCAAAAACAGCGAAAAATAAATAGGAAAGCAATCCTTGCAAGGGTGAGTGAGTGGCATCATCCAACAAGAGAATCAAAGTAGAATAGCACTGAACTTGAATAATATGGATGGATGAGTACAAGATCTTTCAAGTTACTTACCTTTTAGGATAATTATAGTTAGGATATATATTTCTCAATTTCTCCACCAAATCCTCTGTTCTGATTTCATGAGCTGTGCATATATATCTCCCTTCTGCCTCTGGCTTCTCATATACCAAAAGCAGTGCTTCAGCAACATCACGAACATCTACTAGATTTCGGAGCTTGTTTTCCAATGACTCGTGCCCTTCTGCATTAGCATCTCGTGCAGAACACCAGTGAGCAATGAGAAGATGGCATAAAATTCTGCTTCAGAACAAACCATATCTAAACTAAACTAAACTAACAAATAGTATTTGTATTTTTGACCTGGGTTTCAAGTTACTAGCCTCGAGTGAGCCATGAGCCACTGTCACAGACTACAAAAGCAATGTTTAAATATTTGAGTTATCCAAGCATGAAAAACTAAAGTATGATCAAATGTGGCAAGCTGTCTGGGAAGTCCAGAGTCCAAACCACAGGGTCACAGCCATCAGCACAAATTGAATCAGACGCAGCTTAGGTCAAAGCTACAATAATGAATCAAAGGACCAATTTTATTATGAGTATTTAATACTCTTAACTTTCATAGAATCTCAGTGTTAAAAATCATCGAAAGTACACTAAAAAATTCCTTGGATTACTTGTATGTAAAGATGACATTTAACATGCACAGGTAAAAGTAAAACCAGGTGACCTGGGCATCGTATGGATAGCTACCTTTCAAGAGTTTAATAAGAACCTTGCTACTTGCATTTACTGCAGAATGCAGAATTGGCCCCAAGATGAGGGAAGGACAAATTGTTACAACATCAAGTCCACTTCTTTTTGCACATTCCCACGCCTCACTTTCTGCTTCTGTCTTGGACAGACAATACCAGTTCTGGTGCACAAATAGAACCAAAGATAATAGCAAACAATGGAAAAACTTAAATCGTCTGTGGGATTAACTCTCATGATATAGAATTACAAAATGTAAGACCAGAAAAATATGTTCAACTCAGGACTTCCAAATTTGCATTAAAAACTAACTTCAAGTTTATCACCTTGGTTGCTCTGCAGTATTCCTTGTCAGACCACCAATTCTCATCCATCACTTGACCCTTTGGCAAGCTTGGGTTCATGCACACAGCAACCATAGAGGACACAATAACAACTCGCTTAACCTTTGCTTCATCACATGCTCTGAGCACATTCAATGTGCCCTTTACAGCAGGTTCGATCAATTCTACCTAAAATCATTACAAGATGGCATATTTCTTTATCAATCACCATCAAACACACTGTCAGTTGAACACTCTAATTAATTAGGCACGCTTGCCTCAGGGTTTGGTACTGTAGTGGAGGGAACAGGACTGGCAACATGAAAGACTCCTTCACATCCCTTGATAGCAGAACAAAGAGAGTTGTAATCCAGTAAATCTGCCTTAAAGAGTTTCAGATTCTCAGATGCCTTGTCAATGGTTTTCCAGTGAGCATACTTCTCGTCCGCTGCATGATATTGTCAACAAATTTGCATTAAAGCATCATTAAAAAAAAAAAAACAATTCCATATTTCCACTTGATAAAGGCTGAGCTTCGATTTTTGACAACAACTATCTGCCGAATCCAGATGCGAATATTTAAAATGCGGCCATCAGTGAATCAATGACATGTAGCTAAAATGAAACCATTACAAATTTGGGTATTATCGATTAAATGCTTAAAGACCTGAATAATACATGAAAATGGGGCATAGCAATACAAGTAACCCAAAGCGAGAACAGGGAATGAAAATAAATAGCTAAGAGTTTTGTAGATACCGACCGGGGTCTCTAACGGTTCCATGGACAGGATAGTTCCTAGATAGAAGAACCTTGAGGAGCCAAGAGCCCAAGAAACCTCCAGCTCCTGTCACGCATACCCTCCCCTTCTCTGCTGCCATTTCCAAGCTTTCGTAATCAATCAGTCTTTTAGTTTAGCACTTGTCTGCACTGTTGGTCTTGCCTTCCACACAAAAATAGAAGTTCTTTTAGGGTTCCTTTATTTATCGGTAAGGAGTTGTCTTTTTCCTGTGTTTTGGCTTTCTAGCTACTACACCTTGAAAAAAACAGGGCCCGCAACTAGTAGAACAACCGGTTATTCTTGTATTCCTTTCTGCGAAAGAGCCAACAACAACCGCTGGATGATGATATGATAATATCAAGATTTCAGTCGTCACGAATTTACAGCAACAAGTTCGAACTGCCATTACAACGACAATACTATTCAAGAACAAAAACCCACGCCCTCTATTTGCATTCAATTAATGAATCCAGATTATTGCAACATGCATCAACGGCAACAAAAAATATGTTCTGTTGTGTTCTGGAACGTACACTACAGGACTCTGTCAGCTTGTCATTTCCTAGCTTGGCAGCCTAAGTGCACCGGGGAATGATAAACGGGATGGAATTGTGATGGCACTTTTAATTTCCATTCTCTTGTCTATCTTCGTTATCGCCCCAAACTTTAAGAAATTATTATAAGCTCTTTTACTCTAGACATGGTTATTGTTCACTCACTTGCATTTTCACTGCTGTGGATTGCAATAGTGTGATTTTTGATGAATTTTAAGTTGACCCTAGATATTTTATTTTGTACAATTAAGCTCTCTTGAACCCATATTAAAGTCCAATTGCGTGTTTTTTTTGTTGTGAAAGTTGAATTAAAAGACAGGACTGAAGTAAAAAACACGTGTAACATAGTGGTTCTTTAAAACTATCTTGAAAAGTTCATTTTCATTCCTCATCTTTTAAAGCTATTAGGTAATTAATCTCTATATAAAACTTTATTTTTCTAATTTTTTTAGTCCTTTATTGGTGGAGGAGAGAGAGAAAATCGTTGAATTCCAACTTAGAGAAAAAAGGTTGTCGTTGGAGAAGATTTAAACTACCAAAACAATCGGTTTTTATGTCAAATGGTTTCATACAATAAGAGGGTTTCTATTAGGGTTTTTTTTTTAACCTTTAAAACACTTACAAAACCACAATCTGAGCTCGGGAAGATTTATGCTTCTAAGTGGGTATCAGGTTTTGGATTGGTTTTTTGCATTTTTAGAGATCATAGATTGGTTTAACAAGATTCCTATGGTGTTTTAGGTAAAAACAAAAGGAATTTTTTTTTCCAACCAAACTAGTTGTCGGATTTTAGGATTAATAAACAACGCGTCGTCTGTTTTTTATTGCAACCAGTTGGGGCGGACGACGCATCGTCCGCGCCATTAAACTCTTAAAAAATAAAAGATCCACGTGTGCCTTTTTTTTTATTGAGTCAAGCGCTAGGCCTGGCCTCATTTTTCTAATTTTTTTTATATTAATGGTTTTTTGTGTGTGTTTTTTAAATAATTTTTAAATTTATTTTTTAATTAATATCCTTTCTCTATGATTTTTTTGGCTTTTTTATCCTTCATTGAATAATGATCGTTTTTTTAATTATACCGGGTATGTTTTATTTTTTCTAGGGTTGGCATGATTCATCTTCAATTTTTATATAGATTAAATATTTATTTTTTACAATATTTTTAATATGTATGATCTTGAATATTATTTTTTTTATTTTATTCAATAAATTTTATGTTTGTAAATCTCTATTACAAAATAATTTTTATAAATAAATTCATTAAATGTAATCTAATAAATAATCCGGGTTGGATTTTAAATATCATCATAACTCCATTCTAGAGATTTGTAGTGTGTGAATGGTAGCAGCTATGGTAGAAAACCCGCGCAGGTTAATAGTTTTCTGATTTTAGTTGGGCCATGTGGCAGTATGTCTGGCCCATGATTGAAATTACTTGAGACGCGGTTTGGTCCGTTCAATTGAGTACCTACCTATCATCAAATTATTGTAATGTTAGGCAGGGCAGTTATGAGACGCATCTTCTTAAGTTTTTTCTTGGCCTGGCAATTCAACATTCGGTGATGCGCTATGCAATCTCGGAATCCACGAGTTTCCTAGCTACCATCAATTACCGAACGCATTTATCGATCGATTCTTTTCATTAATAAATTCGCGACGTGAGCCCCGAATACGTAAGCCCATGGGACTCTTTAGCTATACGAAACATGAGTAGCCATACCTCGACGGCCGACGCTGACAGTTACCTCCAGATGACCATGAAACGCCACTGCTAACATTGGGGACAATGCCTGTCAGATTTCGAGGTTTCATGAATCAATCTTATCGCCATTAAGTACTCTTATGTATGGTATCGAATTGTTTTCTTTTTTCAAAAGTTGTAACTATGGTCTTCACAGTCAAGAATTAGCATGAATTAACGAGAGGTGGTACTGGGTGAGAGAGAGCCACTCGTCAAGGAGTTGAGTTGATGCTTTTGAAAACAACCACGTCTTCGACCGCGCTGTTCTTGCCAAGCATATCTACGTCAATCCCACCAGACATGTATCTCTCCGGCTAGCTAGCTAGTAACTCCTGGAAAAAAAAAAAAAAAGAAGTTAATCTACTTCAGTGCTGTCGAAGCAACTGCAGCTTTATTCATTGTTTAATCCCTTCCAGTCACTCCCAGTAACCATCGCTTGTGATATTCTAAAGATATCCAAATAGATCCAAAGGCTAAAATCATAATCATTTCATGTTCTGTCGTTGGACGCTCTCATTTCGTGATACACGCTGCCTCGTGGACACTGCAGTGGGTGGGATTCTTCATCGTTTTGAGGTCTTTCTCAAGGGTCCTGTCCTGTTCTGGGACAAGTCTTCATGAGTTTTGTATAGTCTGGATTCTCAATGTGGCCGCTATAATTGTTAAACTTGACTTTGGAAATTGATTTGGAAAGAAGTTTGAGTAAATATTGTATACGTAATTTCCATTTCCTGGCTTATAAAGCAGACAAAAAGATTTTTTCGATCCGTACTTCCAAGCCAAACGATCATTTTAGTGGCCATTTCTACATTAAAATAAAATCAAAATTTTCTCATTACAAAGAAAGAAAAAAAAAAAACTAGAAGTCATCGTTGTTTTTATGTGCATATGAGTATAAACACTGTAAATTCAGACAATATATTGGCCATTTTGTTATTTACTAGAATTAACAATTGAGGGATAAAATCATCTTTTCCTTGAGATCCAAGTACTGTCATTTGTCAATTGAGTGGGATAAAAAATTGCCCTTAAAGGCTAAAAAACATTCGTCACCTTTTGTTCGGGGCTTTTGTGTCCTTTTCTATTTATTTGC
>Ga0325404_1001193_pt1 | contig 27467 bp, 23 predicted proteins | sample PopdelMetagenome_18_FD_205664 | JGI IMG/M metagenome (GOLD analysis project Ga0325404, IMG submission 205664) | Populus deltoides microbial communities from Bellville, Georgia, United States - Xylem-Control-R1 | ecosystem: Host-associated > Plants > Phyllosphere > Stem > Wood/Secondary xylem...
TTTTTTTTATTTTTTAGATTTGATCTCTATTATTTTGATTATTATTTATTTTATTTGAGATAATTTATGATTTTTTTTAATTTCATTCTCATTCAACTTTTTAATTTATAAGACTTGTTCCTTATTATTTTAATAAACTTGAGAAAAATAAAACATTAATAAGTTATTTTTCAGCTTATTTTCCATGACATAACCAAACACTGGAAAGTGTTTTCCAACTTATTTTTCATTACACTACCAAACATCAGAAAATTATTCACTTTCCCGGAATTCACTTTCCAAAAGAAAACTACTTTCCAGCAAACAAATAGAGCCTAAATCCGAAAGTTGAAAGATTATATTTTAGTTTCAATAATAGTTATTAAATTTGATCTAATTTGGCTCAGCTTTTAATTTAAATAAAAAAAATTAATCATATCAAATTTAATATCATTTATAAAAAAAATAATTCATCCAATAATCCAATAGCATGCCCCCTTTTTTAAATTAAATGGTTTTTTTAGTCCCTCTTCTTCTTTTTTTATCACACCCTTATACACCCAAATTAAAGACCAATTATATCACATTTATTAAGGAAGGCAAGATTCAAAAATAGAAAAATAAAATAAAAGGAGATGGTTTTGCTAGAATTGCGGCTATACATATACTAGCCTAGCTTGAAAGAGTGGCTAGATTCTTTTGGTAGAGAAATAAAATCTTGATTGAGATTGATTCAAGAAAAACATGAAACATGTCTCTTTTATCCCAACTATGTCCATCTTTTTTTATCTTGAGATAGTATCAAATGCTATAAGAGAAGAGATGCTGGTTCAATTCCAAACTGGAACACCATTCGGTTATTGGATCATAAACCTAAAACTTTCATGAAGAGTCCAAAACTTTCATGTAGAGCTCGGATTTAGGTCTACTTTATATGGATGAAAAGCTAAGACATAGACCTAAAACTTTCATGAAGAGTCCAAAACTCAATTCTGTCGTTTTCAAGTTTAAATCTTAGCAACATCAGAGAATTTGGAATCTGTCCTGCAGCTCAAACACTGTTCGGTTTTCAGCTCATATCTTGAGTTTTAGAAGTCCAAATGAGCTCTGGTTTTTTTGTTGGAAAGCTAGGACAATTTCCCACAGCTTTCATGGAACAAAGGGCTCAAATTCTAATGTTAGCAATGATGTTTTAGTCAGCCGACAATATCAATAATCAGCCAGCAATATCAATAACAAAGTAGCCAACAATGTCAAAAACCAGCCACCAAATCAATGGTTGGCCAGCAACTATCTTCTTAGTCAACCAATCAATAGTTCTAAATCTTAGCCTATAAAAGGAGGCATTTGCCATGTATTTAATCATATTATTTTTCAGATCAAAATTATGTTCTTGCTTTCTCTCTTTATATCTTTGTAATGTTCAAGTTTTCTTTCATGTTATATTAATCTCTTGTTTATGTTTTTTCATTTCCTTTCATATACTTAGTTAACTTATATCATAATCATGTTCTTATCTTGTTTATTTATGTTTTTCTTCTTCATTATGTTTAGCTAAGTTAATTATGTCAAGGTGAAAAGATTTCACTAATGGTGTTAAGATAGGTATAATATAAACTCAATATGGACTTCAATGTTTATATCCAAGAAAAATTGTTATTAGCATGTCTTATCTTTTTATCTTACTAATTCTTAATACCTTGCATGTTAAATGGTTAATCTAGATTTGTGTTGTATAACACTTGGTACATCAAATGCTTGATCCTTCATAGTTTTCGGCCGACATTGTTGTTATGATAGGACTTGATTTGTTGTTAACATAAGCTAGCAATATAAATGCCTAATGATATTTATAAGTATGGTGTTACTTAGACAAGATGATTAATATGATCATGTTAATAATTTATAATGAGCTAATAATGATAAATCATCCGATTGGAACCTTCTTTGTGTATGGTTTCCAGTTGAGTAATAAAAAGAGTTTATATTATATTTATTTGATATACCATTAGTGGATCCTCTAACCTTGACATCTGTTTTATTATTGTTTAATCCTTACATCAGTATTGCATCTCAGTATTCTCTTCAACATCAATATCATTTTATTATTTGTAATTCATACAATTCATCTCTTTGTGGTTCGACCCCGGTTTTATCAGGTTATTTATTACTTCGACACTCCTGCACTTGGGATAAGACATTAACTCTTTGATCGTGTCACTAAATCAACATTTGGCAAGATATTTCCCACTAAACTTTTATGCAATCATTCCTTATCCTCTTCTGTGGAGTTATACTGTATCATTCTCCTCTCCTTCGTGACCATTTGTTGTGGTTTGGATGTGAGTACCTCAGCAAAGGATCTGTTATCTCTAAACATAAGATGGGGTTTATGAGGTGATGCAATTTTGGGTAGGGGTTTTGATGTTGGCAGGGGAGGTTTAAAAGATTGGCGTTTAGCTGGGTTCACTCTCAACTTATAGGAATCGAACCAAACGTTACTGGCTTGGTCACAAAGATCAGACACGGGCAAGGGTGATAGTATTTCCACAAACCAAAGCGTCGTCCAAGAACTGTTTTCTGTTTGGACAGAAACAATTTGATAACCCGGCCAAACTTACCGAAAGTCTTTTTCAGGTCTTGATATTCCACCCACGAAGGGAATCTCTCAAAATACAACTTAAGATGGTCTGGACTAGTAGGGGCATTGGCATAAGATGCCGGGCTAAAAGTTTTCGTGGAGGGTTCAAATGGTAAGACAGGGGAAGCGGCCTGGTGTGAAGTAAAGGTGACAGGGTAATCTATTGAATTTGAGTAAGGAGATGTTGTTGTGGGTGGTTGAGGTAGGATTTGAAGATGTTGGTAGGGGGTTTTGTGAAGGTTTAGGGTTGATGATGCGATGACGGGCATGGGAGGGTGGTTTTTGGTGAAGGGTGCAGAGGATGCAGGGGGTGTCATTTTTGGTACTTGAATCAGAGACCTTTCATGGAGAGTTTCCAAGCACATGCTGTTCCTTGACTCTATGATCTGCAATATTGATACAGTTAATTGCAGGAGAATATTTAAAGAATTTTCCCATGTCAAAATAGATTAATTTATTGATGGAATGATTTCAGTGAATAATTATTAACTAATAAGGTTATTGCCATGCATATCACATAGTCAAACTGGATATTTGTCTCTTCAGTGACAAATTCAGCGCAAAAGTTATCACTGCTAGAAGCTGCTTGGAAAGTTATTTATTTATTATAATTCGATGCTTTCTTTCTTTGCTAATCTATTTTCAAATGGACAAATTTGTTTTTGAAATGGTTAATATCAAATTAAAAATGGAATTCACTCACATTTTGAATTAATATTTTGTTTGAATGATCTCTATTTTAACATGAAATATTTATATAACTTAAATCAATTAAAATCTTCCTTGCGACTGAACGAATATTATTTTAAAATTATTAAATGTGTTTTGGATACAAATATATTTCTTAATATTGTTTTCTAAAAAAGTAAGTTTTTGTCAAATTTCTCAAACTGTTGAATATTTGTGTAATCTTAAAATATTTGAGGAGTTTGGTTATAATTTATTATTAATCTTCTTACTCGAGGGTGGTTTAGTGTCGACTCTTAAGATAACAGTCAAATTGTCTAAAGTTATTAAAGATTTCATAGTTGAATAATTAGGAGCTTGGATCTATGTTATTAGACATTTTTAATTCTTTTCGACGTGATCCTCGGATTGAGTTTTTGAAGTTTACTTGTGCTTCAGAGAAACTTCTCCGATCGATGTTTCTTGTTTTTGATGATGTAAATCCCCTCATTCGACTATTCAATGATCACAAGAGAGATAATATTTCTTGTCTGACCTTTTTTCCTCTCTTAAATATTCAATTAATTTGCTGTGTATTAGTTATTCAACTAATGAGGAAAAATGATTAAAGAACCAATTCAATCAAAAAATTTAAATTATTATGTGAAATCTTCAAGATATGATTTATATTATTATCTAACATACCCGTCAAGTGAAAATCATTTAAACTTGAAACTTGCATGAACGCACACTACCTTATACTTTATTTATTTTTTATTAAATAGATAAAGATGATAAGATTTGAATTCGTAATTGCTTAATCATCAAGACTTTTAATTTTACATAAAACACACAAATTCAAAATTTATTATTAGACTTTTTAAGTCGTCGTTATCAATTTGTCGAGAATATCTTTAATTGAGTTTTCATTAGTTTAGCAAAAAAATGTTAAAAGAAATATCAAAAATCAATTCAATCCAATAGCTTAAGTTGTTAGGTGAGGCTACAGAATATGATTTATATTATTTTCTAACATATCTTTTCAAGTGAAAGCCCTTTGAACTTGAAACTTGCATGGGGCCACATTACCTTGTGTTTAATTTTTATCAAATAAATAGCTTAAGTTGTTAATTGAGTTTCCATTAGTTTAGCAAAAAAATGTTTAATGAAATATCAAAAACCAATTCAATCCAATAGCTTAAGTTGTTAGGTGAGGTCACAGAATATGATTTATATTATTTTCTAACATATCTTTTCAAGTGAAAGCCTTTTGAACTTGAAACTTGCATAAGGCCACATTACCTTGTATTTAATTTTTATCAAATAAATAGCTTAAGTTGTTAATTGAGTTTCCATTAGGTTAGCAAAAAATGTTTAAAGAAATATCAAAAACCAATTCAATCCAATAGCTTAAGTTGTTAGGTGAGGTCACAGAATATGATTTATCTTATTTTCTAACATATCTTTTCAAGTAAAAGCCCTTTGAACTTGAAACTTGCATAAGGTCACATTATCTTGTACTTAATTTTTATCAAATAAATAGCTTAAGTTGTTAATTGAGTTTCCATTAGTTTAGCAAAAAAATGTTTAAAGAAATATCAAAAACCAATTCAATCCAATAGTTTAAGTTGTTAGGTGAGGTCACAGAATATGATTTATATTATTTTCTAACATATCTTTTCAAGTGAAAGCCCTTTGAACTTGAAACTTGCATAAGACCACATTACCTTGTACTTAATTTTTATTAAATAAATAGCTTAAGTTATCACTGCCAGAAGCTGCTTGGAAAGTTATTTATTTATCATAATTCGATGCTTTCTTTCTTTGCTAATCTATTTTCTAATGGACAGATTTGTTTTTGAAATGGTTAATATCAAATTAAAAATGGAATTCACTCACATTTTGAATTAATATTTTGTTTGATAATGTTCTCTATTTTAACATAAAAAATTAATATAACTAAATCAATTATAAATATATAAAAGATTAATTCTGAAAAATCTTTGGTTGATAAAGTTTTTAAATTCATAAAGTTTTTATTTTACATTGAAAGATTACAAGTATATATAGTGGTGTTTTAGAAAAGTAAAATTATAAACTCTATAACACATGTAACATTTTAAAATCTTCCTTACTACTGAAAGAATATTTTAAAATTATTAAATGTATTTTGGATACAAATATTTCTTAATTAATATTTTTAATCTCTCACCAATCCTTTACCAAACTGTTAATTTTAATCTTTCTACTCCATTTTCCAATTAATATGTGCTAGATTAAACTAGTACCCATGTAAATTTTCTAATCCAGACAATTGAATCCACTTGTCCCCCTGCTAGATTAAACTAGTGAGCCTAGAACATGCCTATAAAGTCTTGAACAAACTCAACTGTGTTGAACTCCGAAACAATACGAGAAAATGGAAATGGCCTACAAACATTTCTTGTCTCCAATCATTCTCCTACTGTTGCCCACCTTGTTTCAGCTAGCAATAGCAGTTGCACCTATAGCAAAGCCTGGTTGTCAAGATCACTGTGGAAACATCAGCACTCCATACCCTTTTGGAACGACAAAAGATTGCTACCTGGATGAATCGTTTGAGATTGTTTGCGACGAAGCAGCCAGCCCTCCTAGGGTTTTCATAAGAAAAACCAATATGGAGGTTCTGAATATTGGAGATGGTGCTGCCGTTGTCAAAGGTCCAATTATGTCCTCCAATTGTTCCGGTAGGCAATCCGGTCCACCTGCGAACTTGGAGGGAAGTCCTTTCTTTTTCTCCTTCAGTAATCTGTTCATTGCAGTCGGCTGCAACATCCGTGCTCTATTGACAGAGATTGGGTCCCAAGTCAGTGGATGCGACTCAACATGCGTTCCCTACTATAATCATACAACCATTATTTTTGGGCAAGAAATTAATAGTCTCTGTTCTGGTAAGCACTGCTGCGTAGCCAGAGCTCCTTTTAGGATGCAGGTTTTTAATCCAAGTCTAGAAACTAAAAATGAGAGTCAGGACAGCAGTGGATGCAAGCTTACTTTCCTAGCAGACCAAGAATGGGTTGCGTTCTCCGATATAAACAATCCGCAAGTGTTTCATGATCGGGAATATGTTCCGGTGGTGCTGGCTTGGGTGATGGATTACATGCTTTGGAAATATGACCCCAAGACCATGAGTTGCAAATATTTCCTTCTTCAGCACTCTTTGACTTTAGCATACGAATGTTCTTGCCGGAAAGGTTATGAGGGCAACCCTTACCTTGGGTGCGTAGGTAAAGTTAATGTTCAAGAAAAGACTTTATGTTGCTGTTTGGCTGTACAGCAGCTTCGCTTTTAGCTCTTGAAATAATCCTTCGATACCGTTTGTTTACATGGCATGCCGCGTTGCAAACTACTGTTCAAATGAAAAGCAGCCAAAACGATGCTTTTGATTTTGAACCACCATTTGTTTATGCGGCATTTGCCCAGTTAATAAACGGGTTCGACCTTTTCTGAATAATAATAATAATAATTTCTGCAAAAATTGTTCCGGTTTATCAGGAAAAAAAAGTACATGAGCATATCTCTTTCGATTTATCGATCGTCTTCCTGAGTTATAATTTCCTTACTGTATGTTAAGACTGTTGAGATTTTTGTGCCTGCTTATTTGATCATATCACCTCTACTGCTGGTGATAATCGATGCAGTATGAACATCTACGTTATAACAATTAATTATGCATTTTTCTGCCAGTAGGTATATCCAAGCAAAGTTAATATTGTAGCTCAAGTCCCTAGCTAGTTGCTAGGAGGACTACTGCTGTTGTAGGCTTTCTCATTACTCTTTCTGACAAATCAATGCGAGATCTGGCTTTAAGGCAAACTTGAATTAATGCAAAAAAAAATCAGAATATATAGCTAATCAAGGGAAAAAATATAAGCATAAAATCAAGGAGCTTGGATTAAAAAGTTTAAGCAAAAAAAAAAGAGATGACACTGAAAATATTTGATAGACCTGAGAGTACAACTCCATTGATATTCCTTCAAACTAGAGTACTGCCCATGAATGTATCAGGTGCGTAAGTGAACCCTAACCAGCCTTCACACAGTCCAAACATCATTCCCTCATAGCCATTCAATTTCTCGAGATCAATTTTAGCACACGACTCCTTAAATCTCACGAATGTTTGAAGAGTTAACAAGCTATCAGATCCTGCCTGGTGCCTTCTTCCCGTTATTCGTTCAACACCAAGTAACATAGCCACCCTCTCCAATCCACCGTGCAAGCCACTAATGCATCCCATCATGAATTTTGTATCATAAACTCGAACCCCAAAGAAAAACCTCATCATCCCCAAAAAAGACCGCATATCACTTGGCAACTCTCGTTTAGTTAAAATCTTGATCAAGAATCCAAAATCATAAGCACCATGAAAAGTAATCCAAGTTATTGAAGAATAATTGGAAACAAGTCCAGAACTCAACATCAGCCTTCCAAAATCTGAGGAATCAATACCGTTCTCTCTGTTCTTCTTCAAATCAATACCTTGGCGTTCAAGTAACCCAATAGACTCTTCATTGTGATGATCGTGCTTGATATTGAAATCCCGGAAATTAAACTGCCACGCATAGTGGAATTCTGTTCCGAAACTTGGAAGATTTCCATGTGAATCAGAAAGAGTCATCCCAAGTTGAATTATTTTCAAGAGATCAACATTCCACTTCATGAGACGGTAGTTTTCATAGGGAGTGGCATGAGACAGCGAGCTCTTGTCACGATTTAATTGAAAGATAGTACCAGGGAATTCTGAGTCCAAAGCAACCAAGGGGAAGCGAGAGATCGCTTCCTTGATTAGAAAAAACTCATATACGAGGTTGTCTGCCCAGACTTCGCGCAGATGTACTGGTTTGCTGCTCTTCATCGTTGACGCTGTTGTGATTTGAAGATCTAATGCAAGTTGAGCTATTTCAATGGCTTAGGTTGTCAATCTATAGCCAAGATCAGAAGGGGTGGTCCGAAGTTGATTAGGAGTGTATGGAATCCTTGTTTCTTCTGGTTTTCCATCTCAAAATTAAAAAAGGAGATCATTCCTAGGTTTCCTGCCGCGAGAAGGATTGTTCTAATGGAATGCTACTTTCAGTGTCTTAAATTAATTCGGTTTATAATTACAACCTCTTTATATAATCAAGGAGTCCTTAACGATTAAGACTCTTAATTGCCTACCTAATATCCAATCAGGGAGGGATTAAAAAAACAAATTGCATGTATTGTTCAATCCCTGCCAGCAAATACATGAGCCGCCAAATCAAGAAAAATTGTTACTCCATCTGTTTCAAAGATATTATTTCATTTAACTTTTCATCAATTATTTACGTATCCTATTTCAAATTATTTTATTCATCATTTGAAAGTAAATAAGAGAGAATCTTGAGTGGAAGAATTAAAATAAATTATAATTAGAGGTATAATAGTAAAATCAAGTAATTAATTGTTTAATTTTTTTAATCATGGATTATAATTTTAGGACATCCAAAATGAAAGGTGAACAATATCTTTGAAATAGAGGGAGCGGTTTTCTGTGACAAATGATGATTTTGCTAAATCAAGAAGACAAGGTCTAAATTGTTCTTGATTCAGTTTTAAATTAAATTGGGTAGAATGTACTAACAAGTCAATCTATGATCTAATTAATTAATTTGGATAAACCCAATTTAATTTTTTTAAAATAATATTATTTCAAAAATTAATTCTTAAAACAATCCTATTTTGAATTGATCTGGGGTCCACCTAAATTAATCCACATAACTGAAGATCAGTTGTTGTTTTCTAACTTATGTCTTCAGTTAACTACAGAGCGGATATTCTATGAAGATAGGCAAATTAAAAGAGGCCTATTGATCGGCTTTGTGCTATGTAACGAAGAAAATGAAATAAGCAGCTATTTTGTGAATTGGTTAGAAGAAAGCACAGGTGCTAAATTAACAATGCAATTGGCAGCCCGGGATTGGGAAATTGATTGAGCAATCCAGAACCAGCAGAAAAGGCCTTCCTCTTGGTGTTTCATGGTGTGCCTGCCTATTCTTTATCTGTAAGCAAAGAAACTCTGGATGTCATAACTCTGAAATTCCCCTGTTAACAGCATTTCTCAAGCTGTTCTTTTCACTGTCAAACACAAATGGTGGAAAACTGCAATTTGTCAAGCAGCTATTTATCAAGAAAACAGACTTGATTGCTATCTGTTATAACTGGGAACTAGTCTGAATAGGTGGCTTTCTTTTTGTATAGCTTTGTAGCAGGTCGATCCTGCTTCTCGTTCATTGAATAATGATTTCATTCATCAAAAAACTTACAGCACAGATAAACTATATCTAGAAAATGGGAAAACCATAAAAGATATCAGCTGTGTAATTGTTATAAAAACAATGAAGAATTATCAGTGGATGTGATTAAAAATTTTAAAGACAACTTCTGGTACATCATCATGTATACAAAGTCACCAAGGAGCTCAAGCATGAGGCAGAGAAAACACTACCAAGAACCGATTGACTGTGTCATCCATGCTAGAAAAATTTGAGTTTTCCATTGCCTACAGAATCCTTTGCCAGCTCCAAACGACATAATGTCTTTTTGGCACCTGTCAGTCCAGAACATGATTCAGTGGCCCCTAGGGTAACAGCGAAGTAGAGATAGATTGTGCATAAGAAAGCCAAGAGAGCGAAGGCTGTTAAGAGGAAACGGTGTCGCTGAAGAAGTGTTGACCAGCTACCCAACTCATCCCGTGGGAATGGCTTCCGGAAAGATGGTGATCTCCGGTGAGGAGAAGCTATCATGCTATCAAGAACCATACCTTATATTCTGAGCTTCCTTGGACAACCTGAAACTATCCTAATTTGAGTTCATGGTGGAGGGTAAGGAAACATAATAGAATCAAAATTTCATTAAAAAAAAAAAACAAATACCAAGAGGAAATTATTCTGAGCATTACTGTCATCATCTAATAAAATTCAGGAAAGCAGGGTTTATTACAACGTTTGAGTGGCTTTAAATTTGGTTGAACAATATCTTGCTTGGAGAATGAGGGGAGCACACAAACACCTCTAATTCATCTCCTTCGCTTGCTAGATTCTCTCTCACATACACACACAATAGACAACACATAATTCCAGATAATTAGGGGAACTACAACCTATCTTCACTTTTTGTTATTTAAGTCCTGCATCATTATAGGCTTTTGGGTGAGCATCAATATCAAGAACTGCTAAGCTAAAGCATGTTAGAAAAAAAAATTGAGGTATTAGGATACTGTAAAGACATAACCAGATGTGCAAGAGAAAAAACCACTATGCAGCATCAGCAAAGTAATCAAACCACTATGCAGCATCAGCAAGGTAATCAATCTTGCACTAGAAAGGAAACAACGTGAAAATCAAGGCTGTTTCATCGTCCATACACTTGAGTTCGGTTAAGCAACAAAACATCCAAATTACAGTGAAGGTAAATAAAATCATCTAAAACAATGATTATTTGCAACTATTCTCAAGTCCATGTATCTAGCCCATACACCATTTGGCAAATCCATCCGTACAGCTGCTATATAAACAGAATCATTTTGCTGGAATCCCTGAGCAAGTATCTACAGGATCCAAATCTCCAGAGCAGTGAAAAGAGCAAAACACAAATGACACACCTCCCCCAAGTTTTATCTTCATATTCGGTTGATTATCACAATGGTCGATCGATAATCACTCACAAAAAAGATCGTGAAACTACAAGAGAAACCAGTCCGGCCAAAAATACCCTGCCTAAGCACTTCAACAAACAAAGAGCTTAAGCAGTGAATTGTTCACACAATATCCAATTGAAAGATCCAACTGGGCCAAAAAGAAATGACATTTATAACGACTTATTGAAGACAGTCAACAATGCCCGCATATCAATGAACTTGTGTTCTATCTAGTAATAACGAGAACACCGGCGAGGGAGCTGCGTGTAGAGCAATGACTGTGGATTAGTGCTGATTTCACAAGCAATCACACACTGACATGAGTCATAAGACAGCGTGAAAACAGGAAACGTATGCAATGGCACATAATGCATGACTATAGATCCAATACCAATCTATCATTAATCCAGAGCAAGCAACAACAATCAGCACTTTAGAAACTCCAAAATACATGTCAAAATCAGCATCCATAAAAAGCAGATCTTTTTCTTATAACCAGTCAGTAAAGCAGACAAGATTAAGAATCAAAGTCATATTTTTGCACATAGATGGGCCATCTGAGCACTGCCCATCCCAATTGATTAGAATAAATTTCACATTGACAGCTAGCTATGGTTCAAATTCTCTAAGATTTATCACATTTCAGCTGAGCCCTTTTGGCACTCTTTCCCCTCCTTTCACAAATACAACATTAATAAAGGAGAAAAATATACAAAAACAAACGTCCAACCAAATAGCAAAACACCCACATTGCAAAAATCAAACATAAAGCTCCCAAATTTCACATTCATTAAAAAAAACAAAAAAAAATCTGGGAAACACCAATCAGATCTGAAGAAAGGAATCGGAAACTTGCGGTTCAAAGAAGATCAACAAAATCAGGTAAGAGAAGCTATAGCTTTTATCTTTCTAGAAGAAGCTTGTATCGTTTTACCTTGTAACAACGATAATGTCTTGTTTCTTCTCCGTTTCTCTCGGCAAAAAAGAGAGTGAAAAGGAGAGATGGCTTGGGTGAACGTCTATGCTATTCCCTCTCCTTCCATTCACTACCCTCAAATAGGAGAGGATAAAAAAAAAAGAATCGTTTTTTATATAGGAAAAAAGGGACGACTCCTACGTGAAAAGTTAGTGAGAGACTGGCAGATTGGGCGTCAAAGGCTTTGCTTTGTGTACGATCGATGTTGGTTTGGTTTAATGAAGGGTATAAGTTGGGCCATCAGAGCATAATGCTATGCTTCTTTTGGGTAGGTTGGCGTTTGGAAATTTCAAGCGACGGATTAGGACTTGTTCCACATCAAAACAAAGACAAGAGGGCTCTCCTCCATATACCATCATTGATTAGTACTCCCACCTGGACAGACAAAGATTGTTTAAAACTAACTATGACTGAGTTCAATAAAGTCCCACCTTTGATTTTTTTTAGTATAGAAAGTGGCTGTACAATAAATACATGCTGCATGAAACATGGTATCTTTTATTCCCAGTATATTTGAAAGAATTCTCGTTGGGTTGTGTTTAGTTAATATGCTAAATAAATTGAATATATACACAAAAATGATAGAAACGTACTTGATTAGAGAAATGAAAATAAAAATATAAAATAAATTTGTTTTTATAATTTTTTTTTAGTGAGTTTCTATCCTTTTAAAATACAAAATACAAGAAGGACATGCATATTCTATTTCTATTATCTTTATTTTTTATATCTCGAGATTATAATTAAACATTTTTAAAAATAAAATTAATCTAGCGAGATGCATTATCTCAAAATTAAAAAAAAAAGGGGGCTTTTAACTAAAAACTTAGGTTGAATAAATTTTCTCTTTGTTGTTTAAATCAATTATTAGAAACTTTTAGATAAATAGTTAGAAATAAGTGGAATTTGAAGAAGATGAAGGTCAAGGGCTTCAAATTCATGTGAAAGCCTAGACATGTTGATTTATTATATTTTTAGTGTTTATGGTGGTTTAAATATTTATTACAATCATAAAATGTTGTATTTTTTGTAAGAACAAAAAATCTATCCCCAGTTAATAATTCATGGATGCAAGGAAAATTGTAAAGATAAAACAATTGAAGTTGATATTTTATTTATAGAATTAAGATATTTAAATGGTAGCAATTAGTGTTCTTATGATTTGGTGATCTAAAAATCCTCAGTCCTTCCCAATTCCATTAGGATGAAACATCCAAGAGAAAAATTCAAACGAAACTAGATGAATGGACTAAACTACCCAGATTTTATTATACATCATAAGGGTTCGATTGCACAGTTGATAGTACAGGGCTTAATGTGTAAGGATATTTAAAGTACAGGGACTAAAAAGGTTATAAGAAACTATAATCCCTACCGTACATAAACTGTGACTCCACCCGCACAACCACATAATCCAACGGCAAGCATAACGAACTTTCTCGGAAAAGCAGAGAACCACGCCGTAGAGGCCAAAAGCACCAGTCTTTCTTGAGCGAGAAAACAAAAATTCGTAATCAAAGCATCAAGAACACTTCTTCCTCCAATTCTCTCAGGTACCCACAATCTAGTTTCTCCTTCTCAAATTAGGGTTTTAATTTTTTTCAATAAAGTTTTGATTTTTTTGAAATACTTTGCTTAGACTGTTGAAAACAAGATGTGGGCAGCTTCTTGCCTGGCGTCATGCTGCGCTGCCTGCGCGTGTAATGCATGTACGACTGTAGTATCTGGGATTAGCAGACGATCCGCCAGGATCGCCTACTGCGGTCTCTTTGCTTTGTCTTTAATCGTTTCCTGGATTCTCCGAGAAGTTGCGGCTCCTCTCATGGAACAAATCCCTTGTAAGCCCTTTAATTCCCGTTGTTTTTTACCAATTTAATTGTGATGATGGTGGTGGTGTTAATAATTTTTGTTGGTTTTGAATGGTAGGGATTAATCATTTTCATAAGACGCCGGATAGGGAATGGTTTGAGACAGACGCGGTTTTGCGTGTTAGTTTGGGGAATTTTCTTTTTTTCACTATATTGGCTATTATGATGGTTGGTGTGAAGAATCAGAAGGACCCACGTGATAGTTTGCACCATGGCGGATGGATGGCGAAAGTTGTTTGTTGGTGTCTTTTGGTGATCTTCATGTTTTTTCTTCCGAATGAGATTGTCAGCTTCTACGGTAATTGGTTGTGACTTTCTGGGATGCTGTTTATGTATTTAACTGTGGTTTTGTTTCGTAGCTTTGTTGTTTCAAAGTCTGTTGGCTTGTCATTTGTCAAGAGTGTTTGTTTTTCGGTTTGCTATGCAATTTGGCGAGGACTTGTCAAGACTTAAGTATACTGAATGTCAATGGCAAAAAGGTTTCTGTTTACGTACTCACATAAAGGGTGATATATTTGCAGGTCAACGACCTACTACTTTGAGGAAAAAAGTATTAGCCAATTTGAGTAGGAGTGACAGAAATGAACTTATTTTAGGACTTGAATATCCTATATTGTGTCTGTTAGGTGGTTCATATTACTTACCAGATTCTGTTTAGGGTCATTGATAGATATTAATTTGCATTATTGATATGATGTTTGCTAAGGCGATGCCTAATCTGAAATTCTTAACTTGTGCTAACTGATGACATGCTATGGCAGATTGATTGTCTGCTTTTGATGTTCCTGTGTCTTTTTTTCCTGTCCAACATTTTTTTGTCTGACAAGTTAAATTTTTTATTTGCAGAGTCAATTTCCAAATTTGGCTCTGGATTGTTTCTTCTTGTTCAAGTTGTGCTTTTGTTGGATTTCGTTCATGGATGGAATGACAAATGGGTTGGATATGATGAACAGTTCTGGTTAGTTTCGCTTTTTCTTTCTTTTCTCTTAATTGTCTTCTTGTTTCCATTCCACAACCAGATTAACCAATTCTATTTTGCAATTTTATTTATATAGGTACGCCGCTTTATTTGCTGTGTCGTTTGTCTGTTATGTGGGAACATTTGCCTTCTCAGGACTTCTCTTTCATTGGTTCACTGCATCTGGACAGGACTGTGGATTAAACACTTTCTTTATTGTTATGACCCTGATCTTCGCGTTTGTTTTTGCTATCATTGCACTACACCCTGCAGTAAGTTTAATTCTTTTTGTGTTCCAACTTCCAATAAATCCAATCATTATGACTATTCATTTTACCTTGTCACAGATGTTGGTGAAACTGATACATTGTAAGAGGGATGTGATTGATGCCACAATTGTTTTGTTTATATATGTTGTATTCTAATGTAGTTTGAACAGGGTAACCCTTCAAAATTGGTTCATAAGGAGAATAATACTTTTGGTTATGCAATTATCAAAAAAATGGCTAATCATCTCTCATCCAAATCATCAAGAATTGCAGTTGAACATGTATTCTCCAATAATAATAATAATAATAATAATAATACAATTGGTCCAGGAATGATACAAAAATGAGAGCAGGATTTAGCTTGATCAATTAGACCACTGGTCCTATGACCAATGTCATGAGATTTTAAGCTTTTAGTGGTTGTAAGTTACATTAACCTATTATGGTTATAGGATGTTTTAGTGGCCAGTCCATTTTTATTTCATAAAAAGGCTCTCTTCAATGTGTTAATAAACTTTGGAGTACTGAACTCTTTGCATATGTAAATGCAAGATGTATCTGATATTGTCTCTGTATCGAGAGACTATGTTTTCCACGAATGATAATGTAAATGTTGGAACTTATATTGATTTCCCAGATGCAACTGAATTCCTCATGGTCTGCAGGTATAAAGAAACTGCGGTGTCATGCTCATGTTGTGTTCTTTGTCAAAGAAAATCCTGTTTTGATTTCTCCCATGAGGATTTCGTATAGTTGTTCTATTTGCATGTTTGATAATTTCAAATTTTTGTTTGTTATGTTAGTTTTGATTGATGCCTAGAGTGCATAGCTTCACTTGCTTCTTTCCTGATAATAGAACTCTTGGTTTGTCATCTCATAGGCTGTCACTTTCTTGGAACACAGGTAAATGGAAGTGTTTTGCCTGCTTCAGTTATATCCTTGTATTGCATGTACCTATGCTATAGCGGACTTTCCAGCGAACCAAGGGAATATGAGTGCAATGGTCTTCACAGGCATTCAAAAGCTGTTTCTACTAGTACTCTTACCATTGGTCTGCTTACAACTGTTCTATCTGTAGTCTATTCTGCTGTCCGTGCTGGATCCTCTACCACCCTGCTCTCCCCACCAAGTTCACCCCGCGCTGGTAAATCTTTAGCAAACATTTCAGACTTTTGATATGTAGTGTCCATATGATATCTCAAGAACCTGTTCAGAAATCTTTTGAATAAAAATGTTTCTTCACCTGAAAGTTTCCAAAACTTAATCTATTATGTCCGTTCTGATATGAGGTAATTGAGACTGCCTACTTTTCTGCACATGTATTTTTTTTCTCTTGGTTAGGACCGCATGTTAAATGTGCTTTCATGAGAATTTGTTATCACTTCCCCTATCCCACTGATATGACAATTTTTGCTTGGAATCTGACATTTGGCTCCTGGGTCAGGTGCCGACAAACCTTTGCTTCCACTGGACAACAAGCCAAGTGAGAAAGAAGAAAAGGAGAAGGCTAAGCCAGTCACATATTCTTATTCCTTCTTCCACATCATCTTCTCTCTTGCGAGTATGTACTCTGCAATGCTTTTGACTGGATGGTCAACCTCGGTTGGGGAGAGTGGAAAGCTGGTAGATGTGGGGTGGCCCTCTGTATGGGTTCGTATCTTGACTGGGTGGGCAACTGCAGGTCTCTACATCTGGTCTCTGGTTGCTCCTATTCTGTTCCCAGACAGGGAGTTCTGAGTCTCCTACTCTCCTTGGTGATATATATATATATATATATATATATATATATATATGAATGTTGCAAATTGGTGTATATGTAACGCAACTTTTGACTTGTTTCTCAACAGAGAATTCCACAGATTGTACTTTTGATGATATGTAAACGTGATTTCCATGTATGGCTAACCTTTGGTTACTGAAATCTGGTTTCTTCTGTCTCTACCTGTCCTCAATATTAAAGAACTTGCTTCTATAGCTCTGAATGTTACAAAGGAAAAAGTAAAGGACTGATTGTTGAGGGAATGAAGGAACAGGAAAAAATAAATAGGTTGTGTTTTCCATGATTTGAATGAGACGTCAACAAAGCACTGTTAATTTTCACTGTTTGGGAACGATGGAGCATAAGTAAATTTATTTCCTAACCTTTTTCAAAAGGAATGGAGATATTTTAGATTTCCCCTACCAAACAATCTTATAAAAAACATTAAAAAAAAAAAAAAAGGTTGGAGCACGATTTCCTTTATTAGGTGATTCTTCTTCTCAGTCAACTATTATAAATTGGTTTTGTAAAATTGATGTTTAGTGGTGTCTATAATCGCGAACATGCAAGGTTAAATAAGATAGGAAAAATATTATAAAAAAATAAAAATAAAAAAAAATGGTAATGTAATATAGGAGAAAGAAAAATACATAGGTTGCACTAATACCCCAAATGTTTTTTTAAAAGAATTTTTTGTTATTTAATTTTTTTTATTTTTTATTTAATTATTTCACTTAGTTGACTTTGAATTGCATCTAATGTTTTGTTTTGGTTCGCTTTACCGGAGAGGTTCTTGCAGTATTAAAAATAAATTTTGGTATTGAATTAATGCTTGATTAGTTGATTTGGCAAAATAAAATTTAATTTTATTGATTCAAACCAATTAAAATTTTAAAAATCTGATTTCAAATAAAAATAAATAATTAGTTTTAAAAAAAAATAATATTTTTATCTCAGCTTATCAATTTAATATTTGATTGAAACCAACATATTTATTATTATTATTATTTACTAGCATAAATAATTATCGTTTTATCTTATTGAATATATATATATATATATATATATATATATAAAATTCAATTTTATTGATTCTGAAAAAACGTTAACAATGGCCACACAATTTTTTTCCGTTAAGAAAAAATGCCCCATTCGACAAAAAAGTGCAAGGAATCAAACTAGTTAAATGCTAAAGGATTTGAGATGTCTTGGGACATCACAACCCCTTTAAAGCTAAGAAATTTTATTTTTGAACGTTAATGCCCTTAATTTTTTTAATTTTAAATGAACTGAGATGCTCTTATTTTATTAATAATAACACAATTATCATAACATTTTAACGTTTAGCACTACACCACATGTTCGCACTATTTCTTCATAAAATATTTAGCTGATGTAAGTGCTTTCTAAAGAAAGAAAAATATTTAATAACTCGATTTATTGTTCTGAACAATCAAATAAGATGAATAAAAAAGAGATAATAAAATAAACAGATAAAAAAAAAACAACTACAATAACAAGGGAAAAAAACCATTACCAAGAGAGGAAAATAATGTTGTTTAATTTTCAATTAATTAAATATGAAAGAAAAAAATATGATAAAAAAAGGATAAAAAAACTAATGTGAGTTAACCTAAGGTAACGTGATAAACATGTAATTTGAGGATTAAAGAGAAAGTAAACCCAACCCGTATCCTAGGTTATGAAAAGAGGATAACTTAATAGAAAATAAATCGGAAAAAACCACAACCAATTTTTTTTTTTTTAAATGTCAAATAACAAAATTAAAAAAATAAAATAAGTTATAAAAAGGACATCACCCGCTGTTAGTTTTCAAACCTGTGACCCAGAACATCAAATTAAAAGTACAATGCATGGAAAAACCATGAAGTTCAATCTATAAGAAATGAAACGCTAAAGGAAAAAATTAGAAAAAAATACACAAGAAGATTCAAAATAAAGAATAGCAATTAAAATAATGATGGTTAAAATCAAAATAAAAACTAAATTAGAAAAAAAAAATTAGATTTGAGGGTTAAATTGAAAAGTATAATAGCCTTAACAAAAAGAAAGATTCAAAATAAAGAATAGCAATTAAAATAATGATGGTTAAAATCAAAATAAAAACTAAATTAGAAAACAAAAAAAAAATTAGATTTGAGGGTTAAATTGAAAAGTATAATAGCCTTAACAAAAAGATAAAGAAAAATCAAAAGAATCATTACCAAATTGTAAAAACAAAAATCCTATAAATTTAGATTAAAGAATGAAATGAAAAATCAATAAAACTTGTATAGAAGGGCAAAGTAAAAAAAAATCATAAATAAAAATAATAATAATAATCAGAATGTAATATATATATGATAAAAGAAGTGCAAAAAAAAAGATGCTTGCCTGTGTTAACATTCCAAACCTATGACACAAAAAATGAAATTGAGATAACCCCACAATTTGCTATTTTAAAACCTGACCTAGCCTGGCAGTTTGACTCATGACCTAAGTGCTATGAGGCCTAGGTCACGCCGGGTTGCAATTAAAATAAGAGGAAAACTGATCCGATATGATTCGGTTAAAACCCCAGGTTGACCCACAACCTAATTAGTCATAGAAAAACCTAGTCAAAACACATTGACTTTTTTCTTTCTTTTTTTCTTTCTTTCTTTCTTTTTTCAAAATGATGTCATTTTTATATTTTTATAAAATAAAAAAAATGGGTTGACTAGCAACTAACTCGGGTTAACTTGACTCAGCCCACTTAACTCATGACCTCGAAGTTGCCCTAGGTCAACTCCAGTGTCGGGTTTGAAAACTATGTAATTGATAACTTTTAAGATCTATGACATTGGTCATTCGAACAAATCATTATACATAAAAAATCTGAGAAGTCCATTCCTCAATAAATCAAATGTTAATGGATGAAATCGGAAAAAAAAAAATTTAATAACACAAAAGGATTTAAAATAAAAAAATAAAAATTAAAAGAATGAGAGTGAAAATAAAAATAAAAAATAAATTAGAGAAAAAAAACAATTCTATAATCAGATGATTAAATTGAAAAAAAATATTTAACATAAGGACAAAAAATTTGAAAAAAATGAGGATCGAATTGTAACTCGAACTGGGTTGAATATGTCAGTTTTATTTCAAAGAGACATTAAAAAAATTGACAATGATAGTAAAAGAATAATTTTTTTTAAGAAAAATAACCACGATAACCTAGAAATACAAATACCTGAAAGTATATAATTGGATTAAAAAAACTTAGCTCGAGTAAACAAGAGGTTGCATGACAAACATATAACCTAGATAATAAAAAGCGAGTCAAATAAGGTTAACCATTAAAACCTGTGGACCAGATAATGAGATTGAGATAACCTGATAGATCACTTTTTTTAAAACTTAACCTGACTTGACAGTTTGACCTATGACCCGGATGATTCATGGCATAGGTCGGGTCGATTTCCAACAAAAATAAAAGAAAAATTGACCCGGTATGATTTAATCAAACAACTTTATTGATTAAGAAATTAACCCTTTATGTTTATGAAATTAACCATAAAACCTATTTGAAAAGGGCTAAAAGGCCCTTGGGTTCATGGTTCATTTTTCTTTCATTGCAAGGGCAAAGTTGACTTTTAACTATATTTTTAAAGAATAAAAAAATTAAATACCCTTGCTAAACAACTTTATTTTTTTTTTGAAATTAGAGGTAATTAAATTACTTAATTATTTAAAAAATTATGAAAAAGATATTTATACCTCGTACAATTATTAAATGCCTAACGAAACATGTAAAAAGATCAATACATACCCTAAACTAAGGTTTCTGATTTTCTTGGGAAGGGCAAAAAGATCATAACGGTGAATAAAAAAATGTATTTATAGCTATAGGAAACTTGTCTTCCGATTTAATTGTTTTTTTTATGTGTGTTTATGTGCATAATTATTAAAAATATATATATCATATTGACAAATCAAGTATTTTAATTATTTTTTTAAAAAAAAACTTAGTTAAATTCCTCATGAATTTTCACGAATGAACCAAACACAATAAATGGACATCCGAAATTTTAAGGAACGCAGTCTCAATAGAAAGCACTTTTGATCCCCACAAGTTTCTCCCTTCCAAATTCTAATCACTCTTGAGCGCACCGGAATATATAGTGGATAATTGCCTGTGTTGTGGTGGAGATGGGAGTTCAGAGGTGATAATGGCAGCGGCAGCTTGGTAGCAACGTGCACCTAATCAAAGCGCTTTGATTCCTTATAAGCGCATGATCTATCTAAACCACTGATTGTGAGTTGTAATTCATTCGCTATCATATTTCAGCTAGAGATTAGAGAGTACAAGAGAGGATGAGAGAATTGAAGGCAGCTTTTATCAAACGCCATCCCAAAACCGATTATCAAAATTAATTTTCAGGATTCATAGTTAGAAACTATAAAGTAAACCAAACACTACCAAACTAAAGTTTATCACAAGGACAAGGACCCTTATATAAAATCAAAACTACAAATCAATCTTCAAAATCTGCACCATTTTCCAGTAGATAGTTGGCTGCCAGCTCCTCGTTGCGATCACAAGCCAAAAATGCCTCAATGACAAGGGCTCTATCGAATCCCATTGCCACAAGCTATAACAGGGGAGGAATAAGTGTTAGTAAACACAGAAAAACAGGAAAGTGTCAGAACAGAAACCAAACAAACAAAACAAGTCAGAAACGGAGTAAACAAAGGAGGCATACCCGTTCAATAGCCTCTTGTTCAGCTGGGGTCACATTGATAGCATGGGGCATATCTTGGTCAGGTTGATCGAATATATCCCTGAGAAAAACGGATCATGCCATATTGTGGCATCAGTATTCTATCATAGAAATTATGGGAAAAAGATTTATGTAGCAAATATGAAATATATCAATAACTACCAGACACAAATGATGATGAAGACCTAATTAACCACCATCAGCTAGATCCCTTTATCTTTTATGAACCAAGATACTTGCTTAGAAGACTTTTCAGATTTCACCATATACACCAATAAAGTTACTCACCCTTCAGAACCATCAAGAGGTTCATTTATTAACTGAAGAAACTCTGCATTATGCTCTTGAATCATTCTTAAAAGCTGGGGGTTTTGCTTTCCAAGCTCCTGGAGCATGGGCTGTAACAGAAGTAGCTGATTTAACTTTGAGACAACAAATGTCACCATAAAAAAATAATAATAAGAGAAATGAAAAGGTACCTGCAAGATTTGTGGATTTGCTTGAACCATTGAACGCAATGCTTGAAACTAAAATGCAACAAAGATGGAAAAAACAAGACGTCAATGTACAAACTTGATAATCACTGGAAATCCTAAATCAAGTAGTGTCTCTAGTTATTTGGCAATAGGCAGTAAATGAAACATAGAAACTTTGATAAACATGAGAGATCCTAAATAAAGCAATATCAATGGGTAATTTGGCAATTGGCATTAAATGAAATTTAGCATCCACCCCAAAACCCATCTAAGCATATCAAGCAAAACAGTTGTACACTTGGTTATAAATCCATACCTACATATTTCCTGCCTTTATTCATGATTTCCTCACAATTTATTACACTATTTTTAGATCCAATACCATGAAAGAGCAAGAGAAGTAACTTTTTTAATAAGAGAGAAATGGCCCAAGCACATGCACATGCACATGAAGATTGGTGTGAGATATGAAGACCAATGGGTTTAGCATTTAAATGCATTGCATTTAAAATCCAATACAAGAATAACAACAAGGTGTAAGGAACCATACTTGTTGATTGTTTCTAAGGAAATCAAGAGAGCCAAGTACGAGGCCAGCGTCGCCTCCACCACCAGAATGTGTCTGCTGGACGGGTTTCAAATCAATAACTGTAACAAACACTATACAGCTAATACATGATGAAAACCCTCTAAAATCTGAAGCTTTACCTCAGGAAACATATTCAGTGGAGAAGAATTAGGTCCTCCTGGTGCAAGTGCAGGTGCTGCCGGAGCTGCACCTGTTTCAATGCCCTGATCTGCGGGAAACCGAGCCACTGGGACAGCAACTTCTGCTGTTTCTGGAATGCCCTGAGACAGAATACTGGTGTCAATGCTAATATAAGCAACAATTGCTACAGGCTACACACAGGATTTAGACTTACAGAGTACAAGTAGTCCACTGCCCGCTCTGGGTTATTATAGGCAGCTCGAAGTGCACGAGTAACTGTTTCTTTGTCCCAGTTTCCACCACCTATATCCATTATTTGCTGAATAGTCTGCTCCAAACTACTGCCAGCAACTAAATTGGAAGCAGCTTGACCATAGGTATCACTCTGTGCACTGCAGCAATTACACAGTATTATCACCATTAGAAGAGGCAAGAAAAAAAGCTGCGGATTGTAGATAACATGTTTCTTAAAAAAGGGTAAATATTATAAAATCACCCTCAACAAGATCAGATTGTTAGCCCTCAATTGTACACAAAGCAAGAATTACATCGAACTGAGCTGGATCAGGCATTAACAGCAGGCACACACTAGTAGGTTTTAGTTAATATCGAGAACCAAAAAATCATCATTTTCTTCAGGAAATGCTAATGGCTACATTAAGAGAATAAAAAGAAAATGTATACTATGAAATTGTTAGAATAAGATTTCCTTAAAATATCAGACACACGGACTTAAAATCCACGTGTAAGGAGGGTAACATGCATCTGACCACTCTAATCAATTTTAGTATTGACAGATATGATCTCTCCTTGACCGCATTATCCAAGAACTAAAAGATGGTTGAACTTAGACCAGCTGCAAGTTACCAAAAAAAAAAAAAATCATGCCCTCTACAATGTCTAATCTGGTTTTTTACAGAACATTTACATGGGCCTCGGATTTATGCTTTAAATGAACTTTAGCTTCTTATATTCAGGACAGCTCACTCTGACAAGTGATGGAACTATCCATAATAAGCCCTTTGAATCAATTGGATTGCTGGTAATCCTCTCTGAAACATGCAAGGTTGTATGGAAAATGTGTCATGCCATCCCTATTAGCAAAGAGTAACTTTGTTATGTAATTTCAAAAGGGAGTTTCCAACTCTGGTTAGAAGTTTGAGGACATATCTTAAAATAACAAGAATATAAGAGCAGAACAAAATCTCATCCTCTTAACGAATCAAATCCTGTCTTCAAGTTTCTTGCCATGTAATTTTAAAGATCTCGTATATGTTCCAACTTTGGCTTGTGATGGTGAGATTAAAAGGGAAAACTTATAAGCAAAGCAGACCACTTGAGGTTGTTGCTAAATTTCCATGGCAAGTACAGAATTCTTCTTCAATACAAAACATATAAACCAGTAGCACCAGTGTACCCCACAGCAAAACAGTCACCAGGAACTAAGTTACACCTACTAGATCGGTATAATGCATTTACTAACAAATATCATGGCTTCAGTTGGTGGGAAGAAAAAGGAGAATTGCACTATAAGCAATGCAACCCACTTGAGGTTGTTGCTAAATTTCCATGGCAAAGTATATGATTCTTCCTCAATACAAAACATTTAAACCAGTAGCGCTGGTGGTCCACAAGACAAAATAGGCCGAGAAATTAACCAAGAACCAAGTTTCATATACTAGATCAATATCGTGTATTTGTTAACAAATATTATGCCCATATTGTCTTAAAATAACCAAAATATATATAATGCAACTCAAGATAAAGCATGTACTTGGCTGTTGCTGTGTCAGAAGCAGATGCACTCTTTGAGGCCCTGCAATGACAGATTTATTATATAAGAAAGATAAATTCAGTTATTTCAGAATAGTTAAAAACAAAAGGTATTTGTGGTATATATAGCTTACGGTGCTTGAGCATCAGGTGCGGGAGCATCAGGAGTCGAATTTGAAGTTGGTGTGGTGGTAGGTGGTGTAGAAACAGGCTGGTGTACATAAACATAAGAAAGGGATTAATTAAAAAGAATAAAAAAATATACAAGAACAAGACCCTACCAGGAGAAAGGTAAAAAACAAGGATGAAAAATACCTGGGTGGATGAAGTCCCAGCTGCGGCTGTTTTACTCTGTAACGATAGCAGATTGATGGAAGTAAATGTTAAAGGTCGAGCAAATAACAGGAGCATTAAAGCATAAAGTCCAAAACTGCTCATGCAGTTCATGAACAAAACACATAAAAATGATGTTGACAACAAATGTGGATAAACACAAGCCAATGCGCTTGCAAACACTTCATGCAGTTTCTACAAAATATTAATTGGAAAAGGCTTAACAGGGCCCCTTAGGGAACTCTTTAAGTGATTAGTAGTTAAAAGTGGTTAAGTGTTGTGATAATTAGACAACTTTGATTTCAAATTTTCATCTAACCACCATTACCTACCCATCAATTACAGGTTAACCGCCACAGATTTCATTTCCAAATTTGTAACGCTGTTGGATGAAATGCTCGAAATTCAACTGGTCTAATTATTAAAACATTTAAAGACCGTAAGCTACGACAAATAATTCGGATACTATCAAGAGATCAGTTATCGGTAGTTATTAATTTTACACCGGATTTACTCACAAAGAAACTACAAAATCTCTCAGCTCCACATAAGAGTCTTTACCTGAATATATTGTTCACCAAAACAATCAAAATACACCAGTAATGCAATACATGATCGCACACTAAAAGCCACGAACAAAAACATCCAAAATTTCATACAAAAAAATCCCGAAACACCAAATACAAGCCCCGAAGAAATTCACATTGACGTCATCAAAATCATCAACATAAGCATAAATATAGCAGAGATTAAACATTAACAAAAAAACTACCAAAATAATCAATTAAACATTAAAAACCACAGCATAGGATTAACAAATTAAAGACTGGACAAAAAGAAAACAAAAGTAGAACCAAAAAAAATATTACCTTGCTAAGCATGACAACAAGAAAACCATCTTCGGTAACCTTATTATCAACTAAAGTAGTCTCATCTTTCAAGACTTTCCCATTATGAATCAACAATTGTTGTCCACATGGGTAATTGTCTTTTCCTTGCACGTCTTCGATATTCTTCTTTACACCCATTACCTTCACATTTTTTAAAAAATATCATTGCTTAAAAAAATAAAAAGAAAAATGCAGTGCTAAGAATTATAATTAAGGTTTAATTACTTACAGTGTCGGTGGGTTGAACCTTAATTTCGAAATGGCTGCCTTTCAGTGTCTTGACGGTGAGCTTCATTGTGGCGGAGAGATGCAAAACCGACAGCGTTGTTGGGAGGAAAGAAACCCTAGAGAGGATCAGAGTGGGCTGGCTGTGGCAGGTGCAGCAATTTATAAAGAGCTACCAAATTAAAAGAAACAAAGAGCTGAATGCGCGTGTGGATTTTTGGGTTTAATTTGCTGCCTGAAGCTGCACGCCTTGGTCACGTGACTTCAGCCATTTAAAAAAAAAAAGAACTACTATAAAATATTAAATAGGATATTGGTCAAGTCTTTAAAATTTTATTTAATTTTTTTTGTAAGTAAAAAATGTTTTGAAATATATATATATATATATATATATATATATATATATATATATATAGTGTATTCAACCTTGCAATTGTATAAATAATCATGATTTTTTTTCTTATAAAATTCAAGATATAATTTTATTTTTTTTTTTGCATAGGATAAACATATTTGAATGCACCTTTTTAATTAAAAGAATATTGTTAGTGTTACGGTTTTTAAATTTTTTATATTAATATATCAAAATTACAAAAAAAACTGCTAAAAAATATTAATATTTTTAAAACATAATTATACTCAAAATACTTCAAAATTCTCGATAGTGTATTAAAAGACAATTATGATATCAAATGTTTTTTATAATATATTAATTTTATTTATATATTATCAGTGGAAGTACTACACCTGTGTGGGATTCAAACTTAAGATATCACTTCTTTTATCTTTGCATGGCTATTATTTAGCATATAATTAATTAAGCAATATTCTAATACACTAATTCACTTACTTATATTAATTAATTAATATAAGATTAAATATTTACAACAATAATTATACAGAAGCCGTGCATTAGGATTGGAGAGGTGGTAATTAAGAGATAATTCAATGGAAACTTGTTATGGTTTGGATAATGATATCTTACAAGGAATATCTTTAACATTAATTTTTATCCATTTATTGCTTAAAATTATTTCCTTGACAGGAAAGGGACTTGGATTCTCCGACCCATCAAAATCTTCAAATTCTATGTACAGTGTTAATTAGATACCAAGTTTCTCAGCACAGTATCTTCATTTTTATTCTGTCTGATTAAGAATGTGATCGTGGTTGCTTTTCAAAATATTTTTTATGTTGAAATACATTAAAATAATATTTTTTTATTTTTTAAAAATTATTTTTAAAATCGACAGATCAAAACTATCAAAAACACATAAAAAAGTTTTAACAAAAAAAATTAATTTTTTAAAAATGTTATTTGCATCGCATTCCTAAATGATAACCATTGGTTGCGGAATTTTATTGAAAAATTGTTTTAGAAATATTTATCAATATGTAATTCATAAAATATCATTATCTTTTATAATCTATCTATTTGTATTTATTTCAGAGCACTCTGAAATTTTTCTATTTGGATCTCGTTTGG
>Ga0325404_1001194_pt1 | contig 27465 bp, 8 predicted proteins | sample PopdelMetagenome_18_FD_205664 | JGI IMG/M metagenome (GOLD analysis project Ga0325404, IMG submission 205664) | Populus deltoides microbial communities from Bellville, Georgia, United States - Xylem-Control-R1 | ecosystem: Host-associated > Plants > Phyllosphere > Stem > Wood/Secondary xylem...
TCACCTACCTAAAAATGTTTCATAATTCTTTTATATCCATGTCTGAAAGCACCATATATCTCATTCAAATTATAATATCTTTAAGATTAGGGTTTATGAAATAGAGAAATTTTATGGTATTTATGTTGTAACTAGTCAAATTCTAAAATTACAGTTTCGTCTTAATAAAAAAGGTAGAGCATTGTTAAATAATTAAAAACAATGTCATGTTATTAATAAAAAATCGTACTCCTTTTCAACCGATTCTTATCTCCATCTCTTTCAAAAAAGAAACAAGATAGAAAAAACAGAGGAAAAACAACACAAACTTCCTTTATGTTAATTGGACTTTGAATCTCACCAAAACAAATTATCATGCTATTTAATTGTGTTTAATTAAAATATTTAGAAACTTAACAAAAAAACCAAAGTAGATCTAACTCCTAATTTACTCCTTTTATTAATCAACAAGAAAATCCATTAAAAGTTTACAACTTTAATTTCAAATCTTGGTTTTCATTTTTTATACCGAAACAAAATTATAAACTAATAAAAACTCATATTTCTTGGTCAAAGTATTGTACCTAATTCTAATTCATTGATAACTATTTCTTCTTTCTATTGTTTGTAAATCAAATAAAAACACCTATACCATTTTTACATAAATAGAGAGGGTTCGTTGAAACAAGAAAGGTGAAGAGGAAGGAGCCAAGTTAGAGAGAGAGAGAGAGAGAGAGAGAGAGAGATATTTTAAGGAGGTGACATTGTTTTTAATTATTTAATGATATGACATGTTTTAACTGTTGAAAATTTAATTAAAAACATGATTAATGTACATTTAAAGTCAAATTAAAAATAAAACCCACTTACTTTTTGGTTAAAAATTTGTTAAATTTAACCTTTTAATATGAAACATTAACATGATTTAAATAAATTATAGGTGAATGAGAAATTGATCTCAAATGATTCTTAGTTAACATGTTTTGATGAAATCTAAAACCTTTTAAAAGCACTCTATCTGTCATAGAAAAAAAAACTTTATTTGTGTTTATAAAGTGAATAGTAAAAAAGTTAAAATTAAATCCAAAGAGCATCTAAGTTTTTAGAGGAGAGAAGTCCTAGGAAAAATAGGTTTTGAGCTTAAATCCACAAGTATGTGCATGTTGGCTAGACCCGACTTCAGGCTCGGGCCTGATTATGGGTTTGGGTTCATTGTAAAATAATTTTTTAAATCACAAAAAATTATTTTTTGCCAATTTAAATTTGAACTTGGATATGATCTATGAAGAATTATTTTTTTCAGCTCGCCCATTATTTTATCCAACTAATAAAAAGAAGAATTTGATAAGTTTTTTTCAAAACTCTCTCAGCATAAATAGATTTTTCAGCTCAAAAGTCACATGATTTAAATAAAAAAAATTCATGTTTAATTTTGACTTATAAAGGGTAATAAAAGCTATTAATAGGAATTCTGTCATCATTTAATTCCTAAAATTCACTATATAAAAGGTTGAAGCATGGTGTTTGGGGTTGATTAATTCTGTATTGTTTTGATATAATTTAACACTCTTCTTCACTTTATTTTCCAGTATTGTGTTTTGGTTTTAAATATTTTTCCTCTCTCAAATTTCTCACAATGTAGAACTTAAGTTCAATACTTGTAGAAGGATCATTTTTTAGAGCTTTGTTTGGTAAGAAAAAAATTTCTCTAAAATAAAACTACCCAAAATAGATTAAAGGGGTGTTTGCCAAATACATACTTAAACTCAAAATACCTTTAACAAAAAAAAAAAAAAATAGCAAACCAAACACAATACAAGATCTTTTGACTTAATTTTTTTTTGACTTAACCTTACCGAGTTGACTAGAAATTTTTGTTAATGCATTTCTAGTTTTGATTAGAAAAATGGTAGTACTTTTCTTTGAATTCAACTCTTGAATTCCTCATCTGCATCACTGCATGGAGGTGCTAAAGAGGTTAGTATGGTTCTTCGTCTAATCAAAGCAAGCTTAAAAGCATACCGGTCTACGATGTATATAATTTTATGTGGTATATATTTATTGAAGAGCATCCAGTATTCCTCCCAGCCCAATTCTTTTCACCTTCTACAAATTACAATGGCCATTTTGAAGCTTTTTTAAGAGCACCAGACTTGGATGGATTTTTATCCTATGGAAAGGGTTCGTGGCTTATAAGCAATCAAGTCATTAACTTTGATTTGCATATAGGACATGATAGGAGGTTTGATATGATGCAATATTAATTATACAGATAATGACTAATTATCTGCCTTTGATATAATAAATAACTCTTGACTTGAAAATTAAACAGTGTTCACATATAATAATACATGATATATGCATTGATTTCAATGTTTTGGAAAAAGAAGTATCTTGATAAAAATTTATGTCATGGAAGACTATATGCAATCAAGTCACTAACTTTAATTTACATGCCGGTCATGCTAGGAGAATTGATATGACATAATATTAATACAGACAATGACTAATCATTTGCCTTTGATACAATAAATAAGTCGTAATTAGAAAATTAGATAGTGTTCATACATAACAATACATGATATATGCATTAATTTCAATGTTTTGGAAATAAATAAATAATACCTTAATAAATTAACTTTTTATTAATTAATGTATAAATTAATAAATTATTAATTTATCGATTAAATAATATCTCGATTAACTAACAAATTTTCATAATCCTAAAAATATTAATTTATAGAGGTTTAGTTGTGTTTTCATTTTATATTCCAAGTCAACACAATATATATAGCATATTAGTCCAAACACAACATGAGATTTAATCAGAAAACAAATATTTCAAATAAGCATGTTCATCAAATCAATTGATTGTTATAATAAACTACCCCCTCCTTATGTATCTATTTTTTAAAAAAAATGATTAAAAAATAAAATATTTGATTAGTTTTAGTTTCTTGTGAACAAACCTAGTATAATTTTGGTTATAGAGAGGCTATTGTAAAATATGATACAAAGTCCATTGAAAAAGAAGAAGAGAAAATATATGAAATTTGCTCCAATTAGGTTGAGATTGATGGTAATTAGTTGATTCAAATAAATTCTAAAAAGATTATGAAGGATCTAAATGAAGAATTTTATGCATTTTTATGAACAAATTATCAAGAAAATATTATATATGAGAATGAATGTTGTTAATATTTCACATCGTCTAGATCATCTCATTTATAAGTATTATATAATCTTATCTTTTAAAGTCATGGACAACATGATGAGATGATTGAACATGATTAATAAACATATGTTTATTTTGAGATAAGATAATTTAATTAAATTGCAAGCTAAAATTCTTGAAGCAGCTTTCAAGACTTGTTGTATGGTACTAATATTTACATGACAAGTAACAAATATGTTATTGGCACTACATGTTATAAAAAAAATAGAGATATACAGGTCATATAAGCAATCAAATCACTAACTTTAATTTGCATACATGACATGTTAGGAGTATTGATACAATATTAATACATACAAGGACTAATTATTTGCCTATGATACAATATTTTTTTTGACAATATAGGTAAGGTCACTTTTTGGCCCTTTTAGTGAATTTTTTGTCTTCTTATTCCTTTGAGTTGTAATATGTTTAGGTTTAATTATGCGAGCTGCTCATGAACGTGGAGAATATAATTTTTTTTTATTTAGATAGATTATAGTAAAATATGATGTACAAAGTCCCCTGAATTTGATTTATTTTTACATAACTTGCTCCAATTTTTTTGAGTTAATGATACAAGAACGTTTTCAGATGTGGGGCAAGAGATTTACATCCGTGTGGATAGAGCTGAATTAGGTACATGTCCAATTCTACTACTAACTTGTTTACTTTGCCTTTGTTCACTTGCTATGCCACAAGTTTTGATTCTTGAAGAAATCTCATAGACCTGATAAATCACAAGCAATCAGTTTTCTTATAATTTATTAGAAGTAATTGTCTAATTGTATGAGCAATGTTTTTTTTTTAATTAATCAGCACGTAATTTTATTAATAGAATGTTTGCTAAGGGTAACTCAATGAACTCGGAATTGATTGTTTTGGTTAAGTAATCATATTATTATTTCCTATTATAATGAATTGAGTAGTTTTGTAACACACACATGCCTATATTGCCACTCATAGAAATGACTAACATTTTTTTTACTTTCCTTCTAAGAATATATATTACAAATTAAACAATATGCTAAAACCTTTTCCACAGTAATCCATTGTGAATTTCTTTTCTGATCATTAATTTTTTTTCTTTTCAATTATATCATTTTGTGGCCAAATTAACTATCAATTTCTTATAATTTGTTATAGAGAAACACATATAAAAGAAGGAGGCCCAAAGTATAAAACAAGAAAAAATTACATGTTTGGATTGAAACTCGTATAAGTGTGTTTTGGAGGTCAGAGTAATTTTATGATACTTATAGAGTAATTAGTAATTTTGTATTAATTATTTTAAGAAGTTTTCGTTAAAAAAACAAATAGATACAAGTAGGAGAGAGAAATCATATATAAAAATATATTTATCATTTTTAATGGATCATGAATTTTATTCTTTCTCTTGTATCTGTTTCTTTTTTCAAAGTGATATCAAAGAAGTAACTAACAAGATCATACATATATAATGCAAAGAAGGATTGAATATTTTCCTTTGGTATAATATGTAGATGCTGTTACTATAAAAGCTTACCTCATACTTTTAACTAAAAGCAAAGTAGTTCATCAATGTATAGTATTTTTTAAGTAAAACATAATTTTTTAAAAGTATAGTATTCATTTATCAAACATATTTTTGGAAATGTTACTTTCATTTTATATTCCTAGAAAACACAACATAATAAACAATACAAAAAGGAAAAAAAATGATTCTAAACAAACCCATTCAAATTACATGGTTGATACTAGAAACTACTCTCTCTTGATCTACACATAAAAGAAAATAATTCAAAAATTAAATTGAACCATATGATGAGAAGGTGTTACACCACACATCAAAGTTATGAATTTTATTATGTTTAAATAGAAATCTACATGGTAAACATATATGCTTTCATATAATAAGTTTTTCAGTTCATATTATGAAAGGAGTTACTATAGAATGTGAGATGATTATTATAACCCAATACACATTAGTATCTAATTGATAAACATTTTCGGACGTTCTCAGGCTTACATGTTTAGAGCTCATATCTTTTTGACTCACCTGTTTTGAGTCTTTTTGCTAAAAAGCCCATTTGTCTTAGGTTTTTTCTATAAATATTACCTGCTACTACAAACATACAAATCAAGTGTCGGTAGCAAGAAAACAACAAATAAAAGTCTCACAAAAAAACGTGGGCATCTTCTATTTTGTCATCACCAAATCATGGCAGACAATACCACATGGGTTCACATGGATTCTGAAGGCATCTCCAAACTCTTCAACAAAACGTTTTGGCCTCTTCCATGGCAATTTATCTATAAAAGGAGACTCCTACAACCTTAGAGGACAGACTAATTTTTTCCAAAATTTTTTTTACTCTCTCCTGTAACTCATATCTATAGCCTATCTCCATTCTCCTTTGTAACCAATATCTCATGTACTGATTTACGTTACAAATTTATTAAGTAAGAATAGTAATGATTACAGTTTAAAGTATTTTTTATGTAGAAATGTATTAAAATTATATATTTTTTATTTTTTAAAAATTATTTTTGATATTAACATATTAAAACGGTTTATAATATATATATATATATATATATATATATATATAAATTTTTTAATAAAAAAATTTCAATTTTTTTTTTAAATTTTTATCCGTTCTCAAATAGACCCTGATCCACTGTGACGTTGTTTTTCTGGGCTAAAAGGAGTAGGGCTTTTAATAATTTTGACCCATTTCAGTTGTTAAAGCATTTCCTGTTTTGACTAGAAAAGGCTCATATTCTCTGTGAATTCAACTCTTGCATCCCTTATCTGCATCACTGCATGGAGGAGCAAAAAACTAAAGTTAGAATGGTCCTCGTCTAATCAATGCATGCTAAAAAAATATTGGCTACTTTTCAGTCTTTACTCTTTACTAGGTCTAGCTAGGATGTATATAATTTTCTTAGTTCTCTTTGTATCTCCTATAAGATTTAATAAAAAAACAAAAGGAAGAAGATAAAAATTGATCAGTTTTGATTTTTTTATTGTAGCAGATTAGTTTTTTTTTTCTTTTTTTTTAAATTTAATTTTTTTTTATCTTGTCTTGTATTTTACTTTGACTAGTCTTTTCAATATATTCTCGATGATTATATATATATATATATATATAAAACTTAATCTAAATGAAATGGATCAATAGGAGCAAATGATTTCAAGTTGAAATTATCATGAAACAGTTGGTCTTCATATATATATATATATATATATATTAAGTTGAAAACCTACAGCTTATGTTATGCTGTCATTCAACAATCAGAATTGACAAACTCTGAGGTCAAGTGAAAAAAATCCTCGAGAACCAACTCATAGATGAAAAAACAAGAAAACTGCCGTCAGCCAAGGCTTCTGTTCATACGAAAGCCTTCTGTTCATACGATGACAACTCTCCTGATCAACATGAAGAATTTCATTGTAGTCACCAAACAAAAGTCAACTCACATCATAAGTAAATTTCAAAATGGACAGTGCAAAAACTGATCCATCCCTCAGGATGTAGCTAAGACGAAGAATTTACGTTGGTTAGAAAGAAGTGTTGTTGGTTATGCCAGGAATGCTGAAGCCATCCCTAATCTATTTTACCATATTGTTGAGTGGTATAACTTGTGTAGAATGTAAGGCCAATGGGTGGCAACAGAAAGGTTCGTTCGGCTTAGAAATCCTTTCTCAAGAACCTAGTGAGTTCGGTCTCTGTCCCTTTCTTTTATAGCTACTTGTTACCAGTACGTCCAGCCACAAAGAATCTCCATCGTTGTTATGAACACAGAATTCCACTCCTGCAGCCAAAGTTTTATGCGCCTCAGCTTCTACCTTGTCCTTGCTTTTAGATCACTTCGTAAAGAGAAACAACCACGAAATTCTGTTGTTTGCCATCACAATAGCACTAACCATAGAATTCTCACAACAGCACTTCTGTTTTCTAACATAACATGTTGGGCTTGCACCCTGCAGCTTTCCTTTCCTTTTTCTCCTGCATTTTCATTAGAGAGCCCAAATAGAGTGTTCAGGACACGTGAAGCCCATCACCTAATTCATCTGAATGTTGACACTAGAGATTGAGTAAAAAACCAAAAAAATCAATTAAACCGAGAAAATAAAAAATAAAAAAAATGAAATCATAAAAAAAAATTGATTAAATCGATTAGAATTTTTTAAAAACCCACTGGTTCGGTTTTATAAGTTTGAAACAGAAAAAACCGAACCGAACCCAAACTGAAAAAATCGAGCCTAACAGAAAAAACCGAGCCAAACTGAAACCAAACCCATTATAAATTACAAAAATAACCCAAAAAATTATAATTTTTAGTTTTTAATAAAAAATAACTGAACCGAACCGGAACCGAACCGAACTAAAACCGGTTAGTTTGAACATGTTTTTATTCTAAAATAACCAAACCGAATTGAATCCAGTGACTTTAAACTGGTTTTTTTTTTATATAAAAACTAAACTAAACTGAAAATATTCATTCCTAATTAACACAAGAAAAAGACTTGTCAACAATAACTCTGATTTCCATATCCCTCTATCTCCGGAAACAACAAGGCTACGCCAAGATTTCCCATGGTGTAATCGTAATCCCCTGACTAAACAGCCCAGGCACAAGCGATCTGGGTCTCACAAGAAGCCCAAATTCGCTGGGCTGATAAGGCCAGCTCCTCTTTTATTCCTTAAAAATATATAAAGAAAATATATAAAATGGAAAACCTAAACGACCTGTGGGCACTCTAATAAACACTCCCCTTCTCCTACCAGTTAAAACTCATAAGAACCTAGCAGACAAGGTAAAAAAAAAAAATACAGAGAAAGGGTGTGCTTTTGCGCTTGTATATATATGTGCATGTGAAATCTTGAGGGAAAAATTAATATTTGCGTTTGACGGTGCCAAAAAGCCTTAGGCCTTTGAGAAATGTCTCTTCGCTTGATCGCTTCCTTCATTTCTTGAATTGATGTGTTTTTTCTTGGTTTAATCCTTGTTGAATTTGATCTAACTTGGGATAAAACTTGGTGATAAAACCTGGTAGTTGTGTGTTCTTTTCTTGTTTGAGAGCTTTCTCAAAGGCTTCATACCTAAGGCTATTTGGTTATTTTATTAACGTAAATGTTCGGGTTAGTTTACGTGCACCTTAACTAATTTAACGGGTCCTAAAATTAACGACCATGTAAGTTTTCAGTGATCTTGAGGTTTGTGGGACTCGAATAGATAACCTTTAAAAAATAAACCTAGAACCTGACCAGTTGAGTTACACTTTTCAGAATTATAAGGCCAGTATTAATCTCTTCAATGATGGATTGATCAACTGAGTCACTATTAACTATAACAATCTGATTCAAATTCAAACTCTGATATCTTAATCCATAACCCTCGATCTCCGGAAACAACAAGGATATGCCAAGATTTCTCATATTATAGTAGTATATTCCATAAAAATTCTCTTCTGGCCTGCTAAAAGAAGCTCCATGTCATCTATAATCAACTAAAATTTTCCCAATAAAAAAGAAAAATCATTCAACTTGTTGCAAGCGCACTCCCTGCTATCTGTTATTTGTTTCAATTTAGTCTCGACATATTGTTTTTTTCCAGATTTAATCATTTCATGTTCGATTCAGATAATAATAGTTCACCAACAAAATCTCAGCTAGGTTCCATCGAAAGGTTATGAGGCTTTTGACAAGTTAACGTTCTTTTTTTTTTATTGATTGAAGTGTTAAAAACATCCACGAGCCGATGTTTACTAGCATTGAATCTGTGCAAATTTTCATCTAGTTCATGACATAAAAGATGGATAGTCTACTCAGTTTTACTAGCTTCTTGATCATTCCGAACGCAATCTCTATATTAGTCTTGTACATGTAAAAAAAAAAAAAAAAATAGTAATAATTTAGCATGGATATGACGTGCTATAATCCAGGCTTCCATTTAACCATTGTGAATTCAGAATTAAAAGAGCTTGATGTTTTTTGGCGGCTTGCTGGTTCTTGGGGCCCATGGTGATATGATGGCTTTATATCAAATCAGGGGCATGTATTAACGTTTAATGTTTGTAATATTTGTTTCATGGTTTGTTTGGAGTTGGCAAGGTATTGTCTGACAACGAAAAATGTTACTTCTTGAGAATCCACCGACAAGGATCGTCATATCCGATGGCGCAGGATTCACACGTTTCGGACAGTGTTATAAGATGCTCGGCTGGTGCTCGAATGCTGATCGTCCCTGTTGGCTTTCCATCTAGGTGGATCTCAAACGCCATATATATAGGAATCTTACAACATAAGCAATTAATAGTTGATGGATAGATAGATACAAAAAAACAGACACAGTAGATAATATTCCTTAAAGTTGATTACAACAAGGTACAATACCAATGATTATTCTTTTATTTTTACAATCAAACAAGTGAACTAAGATTTATTAACTACAGAAAAGGAAAAAAAAGAATTGTACAGACACTGAAGCATTCGAACCTTGAGTACTAAAGAAAAGATCGAACAAAGTTTTGCAAAGTGATGAACAGCACGAACAATCCAACAACAGTTCCGGTGCCTATCCAAACATTCCTGAAATACTGTCTTCTGAGGAAGGCCTTCCTCTTGTTACAGCAGCTATCAGAGTAATCGTTTAACTTTTTAGCGAGACTGTTATAACATGAGGAAACTTCTACGATTCCCTTGCAAAGGTCGTTAATCAGATTAGCCACAGCAGCACTTTCTCCAAGCCTATTAATAATAACTTTACTTTTAATGAGCAAGTCTGCATCTTTATCATTATCCACAAGCAAATCCAAGAATTTAACATACTGGCAGATGAACGACTCCTTGGGAAAATGACATTGCTCCAGCGCCATAAGGTTTCGTAAGACACATTCAGTATGATAGTCAATCTCAAGGGTTGGAACATGTAACTCACCTTTCTTGATAGAATTACATCCCGGCCCTCCAGTCCATGCTTTTATGTCAAGTAAGCATTCATTTGGCATTGGCTTGAACTTCATTCCTGCTTCTTCCAGCCTAGTTGCTGTTTTACAATCGATAATTGGCGTAGTATAAATAGTCGTTGGGTGTTTCGAGGACAAAAACAATCTTACCAAATAAGTGAAATGTAATATGTAGGGAGGATTGATTTTTTTCTTGTTGTATTCCTCAAAGTAGTCGGAGGTAAGATTCAGGAAACTAGAGCAATCGGGTTTAATGTATTTGGTGGCAATTTTATATAATTTATCAAGAATCCAGAACGGCAGCTGGTTTTCGAGCAATATCAGGTCCCGTTGCACAGCAGCTCTCAGCCAGGGTTTACCTATTATACAATCATACTTGTATTTGTCTTGAGACATGTCTTCGCTATCTTCCTTAAATTCTCTAGTCTTCAAGAAGAGCTCTAAGATGAATACAACATCCCATTGAATCATCTTCAAAAACTCTTTTGGATCCTTGCAAAGTTCAAATGAATCATCTTCATAACAATTGCGGATTTCAACTTCACAATCTTTAATGGTGCTCAGAAGTTCCTTCTGAAACTGTTCCCCTTTTACATTAGGCAGTCTGTTAAGGAATTGTTTGAAATATCTTCGCTTCAGGTCTTTCATAAATTGATTTTCATTCTTTTGGTGAATTGGGCCTATACAAATTACCTGAGGGGTATAGGCATCTTCATTTACTTGACGAATGTGCACCGGAACATGGTAGATACACATCTCTTCCCGCAAGGTAGTTTGCATGGTATGTGGAACTTCTTTCGAAAGCTCTTTGAAAAGATGTTCAATATCAATGGAAGTGCTTGATGAACTCATCTGTCTAATCTCACTGCTCAAATGACAATAAAAGCCTGTCATTACACACGGAATCGATTAAAAAAAAGAAAAAGAAAAAAAAGATAGAAACTTTGTTCTATTTTCAAGTATTTAACTCCCACGATAGAAATAGCAACAAAATTAACTTTGTTCTTAATCAGAATTCCAGGCATTCACAAGCCATCACAATATGTTGGAATGCTTATTTGTGAAACATGTTAAAAGTCTTGCCCATTTGGGTACAGGGCCGGTTTGTGTTTTCGTTTGTGAAATATGTCAGAATTTTAAGTTTTTAATCAAGAACTGACATGCTGAAAATTTTCAATAGGATTGTTAGAGAAAAGTAGCTATGATCAAGATGCTCGCTTGATATTGGAAAATCAAAAGCATAGTCACCCAGGTTTTCGATTTTGATCAATTATGCCCTTGTAATGAAATTTTTACCATCCAATTCATAGACTTTCAGTTTGTAGTTGATTTTCCGTTAATAACATGGTGGAGAGTTGGTTAACAAGCACAATTTTACTTAACTGAAGGAAAGGGGCGTCTACTCTTGAAACAATACAATCTGACCCCCCCATCTAGCTATTTCAATCTATACACTGAATACAATCTTATATATACTAAAAATCCAAGGTCTGGATATATATATATATATATATATATTTTTTTTTATATCCCTAATAGGGGCATATTTTTACGAGATTTGATTTGAATATCCAAGAAATACCCAATGAGTAAATGACAATTTTGTCCAACCTGACCCATATATATTCCTAATTATTGCTAGGAATTACTCCTAATTTTGTTTGATGTTCATTTTCCCCGATGCCTTTGTTATTCGGGACCCATTTATTTGTCTCTTATTTGGTTTTCCTAATTAACTTGTTTGTTTTCTCTAGTGCATCTGCTATCTTTTAGTAATTTTCTTTTTCTTTTTTGATGAATGACTAGCATCATGGTTTAATGTCAATTTCCTATTTTTTTAAGGTCCGTTTGTTTGCTGAAAAATAGTTTCCTTTTGAAAAGTGAATTTTGGGAAAGTGAATTCTGGAAAAGTGAATTATTTTCCGATGTTTGGTAGTATAATTAAAAATAAGTTGGAAAACACTTTCCAGTGTATAGTTATGTCATGAAAAATAAGCTGGAAAATAACTTATTAATATTATATTTTTCTCAAGTTTATTAAAATAATGAGGAACAAATCTTACAAATTAAAAAGTTGAATGAGAATAAAATTGAAAAAAATATAATTTCATAAATTATCTCAAATAAAATAAATAATAATCAAAATAATAGAGATCACATCTAAAAAATAAAAAAAATGAAAGATGAAGAAATTAAAATAATAATAATTAACACTTCATAAATTATTTCAAATAAAATAAGTAACAATCAAAAGAATGAGGACCAAATTTGATACATAAAAAATTTCAATAAAAAAATAATAAGGGAAAAGCAAATAACAATTATAAAAATATGAACCAAAGTTAATATAAAAATTAAACTTTAAGAGACGAAATTGAAAAATAAATATTCAAAACAAAATATATATAGCAATCAAAAGTTTGAGGACCAAATTTGATATAATCAGCAAATAATATGACATTTTTAAATTTTTTACAATTTCTGGAAAGTGTTTTCTGTCCAAATTTTTCAGGAAAACACTTTCCTGGAAACCAAGCTAAATTTTTCTTTGACCGAAAAGTGTTTTTCGTTGACCAACTTTTCTAATGACAAACAAACATAGAAAAGTTTGGAAAGTGGTTTTTCAGAAAATGAATTCCAGAAAAGAAACATAGCCTAAGTTAATTCCAATTTTAATCTTAAACTATAACATTTGTGATTTATGTAAAGACAAATGTATAGTACCCATAACCTTTCTACATGTATATTGTATATTGCCATCAATGGAGAACAACTAGACCATTTCATCACCGGCTGGAGTACTCCAGGGTAAAACTGATGTTTAGTAAGAATAAAAAATTTGAATTCTATTAGTGACTGGACCCGATTTGATTTGGATATCCAAGAAATACCCAAAGAGTAACATGTTGAAAGATATTAGTGACAGGACCCAAACCTTTGAGGGCGCAACCGAAAATGGAGGTAGAGCTATCCGGACGACTCTTCTAATCCCCAACTGCAGAAAGAAAGGTCGTTATTTTCCCAGGCGAATAGCACAAGAGCAAGCTGTCTGTCCAGAATTAAGAGCTCTCCACAGGGACCTGTGCATATATGGCTGAGTCAAGGAAAATCCATGCATGTAGAAAACAAAAGGAAATACCGAACAGAAAATAGAGCAAAAGATTCATTATTGGATGAAGAATCCATGGTTTTCCAATCAAACGCAGTGAATTGAATACGGGGTGATTTTATTTGTATGGTTATGAGGTCATTACACTTAATTCCGAACCGGCCAAGTCATCTGGAGTTTAATATTGAGCATGCTGCAACTCGGAAATTGTTCTTGTTCTTTTTTCAGCATAGGTACTATTGACGGTATATAAACAAAGGAAGAGAGGGAATATTTGGCCACAAATGGGTGATTCAGTTAAAGGAATTAAGAGTTGAGTTGACATCAAATAGATTGCAACATATTAAATGAAGAAATCTTAGAAGGTGAGGATGTTGGGGAGGAGAAATAAACCTTGGAGGTCTTAAGGTGAAGAAGATAGAGAGCAGGAGAAATAAACCTTAGAGGTCTTTCTATAATGCCTTTTTCCATATCATGCCGTTGCTTCCGCATATATATATATATATATATATATATATATATATATATATATATATATATAATGCCGCCGTAGCTGCTAGCTCTTGTAACCAAACACATGGTTTGTTTTTATTTATGTGCCTAGATCTACGTGTTCAAAGCTGCTCCATCAATACTTTTTTCGATTTTTCATGGAGCCGCGGCTTAATTTATTAGATCACTTACAGGGTGACTATTTTTGTTTTTGAGATTAATATATCTAAATACTTGTAAATATTACTCTTTTATTCAAGATATTTTAATATATTGGGTGGTGTTTTATTTTATTTATTTAAATTATTGGATGCCATCAAGTTTGTTTAAGAATGTTTATTAATTAAATTTGCTTTCGAAAAGACACGTTTTCCTTTCTTTTAGAGAGAGGATGAGAATATGTCATGCCAGACGGTGTCCTAGGAGAAGGAAAGTGAACGAAGTAAGAAAAGGGCTTAAGGGAGGAATAATATGCAATCCTGAACAAATAGTGTTTAGGAAGGTAATATCTTAAACACTAGTTGGATGGAAAAATATTAAGGATAGTTCCCTTACGTGCACATGAGCTATATAAAAAAGGGGTTTAGGCTATTTTGTGATAGTTAGTCTCACAGAGAGCTGAAATGTCTCGTGGTTCATAGAGAGGTTCAAACACATAATTGACATGAAATGATCAAATGAGCCATAAGAATTCTCAAATAAGGTAAGCGAGGAGGTATTTATTATGCGCTGTTGGATATAGCAATTTGAAAAAAATCAAATTCTGACCATAAATTAAGAATAACCCAAGGAACTAGTTGAACTGTAGTATCATCGGCCAATAATTCGCCAAGTTGAATTTAGAAGTGGTTAAGAAGAGTTTACTGCGCAATCTTGCTGATCATTTTGATAACAATTTGTGTACGACTATTTTTTATATAAAGATAAAATAGCTAGTTAGCCTCTTATAAACATTCATTATTGTTATGCCCATTTAAGGGAGAAGAAATACAAGGGGAAGAATGGAAAAACACTTACATAAACTTTGCATCATTTTTTCATGGTTGAAATTGTTGCGGGGTCCGCGTGCTGCGACGTCTTCTGGCGACGGTGGAGGCTCGTGTTGTGCCTCTTGTGTGAGGTGTGGTGTGTTGGGAATGTTTTTTGGATTTAATTATAAAATTATGATTAATGTTTAGGAGTCGCCACTTAGTATTACGGTCACTAGGAACCTATGGTCTACGAGAGTCTGGGTAAGGGACTGGTTGTGCAAGGGGAAGACACATTACCCCCATTGCACCCTATCTAAGGTAAACTGCATTGTTGTTTGATTGTTTTTTTCTAAGTCGAGTTTCTATTCTTTGATCTTTTTTAAGGTTCAAGGTAAATCTCTTTTCATAAGAAAGTCCATACCTTATTGGGTTAAATCCTAACCATTCTAAAGTCTGAATTTTAGCACCACGTTTGTTTACACATTGTATCTTTAATACCTGAGAGTGTACTTTATCGTGTAATTTTACACCCCACAAATGTTAAAGTCTACATCTAGATCCTAAAAAAATTAGAAAAAGGTTTTTGATATTTTAACCAAACCCTAATGGATGATCATAAACCGGTTATGATATTCTTTTTTTGAATTTTTAAAACATGAGAAAGATGCAATTTTTTTTAATGAAAATATACTTGGAAACTTTTTAGGATTTGACCGTGTGCATGAAAACAAAATATTAAAAAAAAACATTTCGGAGAAAACCAGGTATTTTAATACCGGATTTTTATCTTATAGTGTAAGTATACAACCAAATATTAAGCAAAATTGGTAGAAAAATATTTGAGAAAATCACAAATATTTTAAAATGCCCCTTGAAAGTTTTTGGATTTGTTTTGTTTTGTTTTAATATAATAATAACAACATATAATATATTATTACATTAACAGATTATTAAAACATGTGGGCTGGGCCAACCCAACTAATTGGGCCAAGCTCAGACCTAGAAACAGGTGGGCTGATATCGGCCTAAAATGGTTGGGCTGAAATCGGCCCAACAAATTCTACTTCTTCCTTTTTTTAATTTTGGGGACGGGCTAGACCCGGCCCAGCCAACTGGGCTAGGCTAAGAAAGATCCAGCCCAAAGTAACTTAGTCACTGGCACAACCCAATGATTAAGTTGCATGAACAGTGCAACGTGAATTATAATTTAGGTTGCACTATTCATAACTCAGGTAGCTGGTGGTTGGGCTAGCTACCTGTGGTGGAGCTGGTGGTGGCTCTGGTTGGTGGCTGGAATGATGGAGTGAGAGGGAAAAAAAATTGCATATACAGGGAGTAGAGGGGCTGGTTTTTTGGCAGACTTTGAACCCGATTTTCTTCCTTCTCAGGCCATGAAATGCACCCCTATTTATAAGAGGTCAAAGAGGAACATTTTATATTTAATGGTGCCAAATTGTGGCCTTTGGTTTGGCTGGGAAGGATCCCAACTATTAATCCAAAGTGTGCATCGTGAGTTGTCAAATCTACAGGAAAAGGCTGCCTGAGTTGGCCTCTTTAGGTCGGCGCCGGTGTCATATTAATAGGCCTGAACAGACCATATTCTGGGATAGAGGGATGTTAGGTGACCATTTTGGTGCATGTTTTTATCAATTTTGGTGGACATATGAGGCATTAAATGCACTTTAAAAGTAGCTTCATTAGCTGTCATTTCAAGTAAAAAACTGAAAAAGATAATGAATAGTAACTAGACGACGCGTCGTCTCGTTCCTTTTTTTAACTGCAAAACGGCGTTGTTTAGGGTTAAATTAGGGATTTTTGTCCAATTTTAATTTAGTCCTTAATCTTTCACTGTTTTTCGATTGTACACCTATTTGACCCTGAACGTTTGATTTAGTGCAATTTAGCCCATGTGGAACTTCAATTGTAACCATGAATTTACGCGTCTTTTGCACTTTGGTCCTTGGTCTTGGTTTTATGCAATTTAGCCCCTAATTGACCATTAAACTTTCAATTTCTTCAATTTTACCTCCGGTTTTTATCAATTAAACCCCTATAGGGGTGAGCAAAAAAACCAAGAAACCGATTAAACCAAAAAAATAAAAAAAAACCAAAAAAATCGAATCATGAAAAACCGATGAGAATATTTTTTTAAATTTTCAGTTCGGTTCGGTTCTGTTTCGGTTTAATAAGCCTAAAACTGAAAAAACCGAACTGAACCGGTTCAGTTTTTTTAAAAAAAAAACTATAAAAGCACTTTCTAAATTTTTAACCATAGTATTAGCAGTACCCCTCTCTGCATCCAGCAGCCCCCCCGGCCCTCACAAGCCACATCTCAAATCTCAATCTCTCACACTCTCAGCCTGATAAAAAAATGATTTCCCATCATTGTACAAAACTTCATGGCCAGATCTAGTCGTCTAACAAAACTTCAACAAGGCTGCAATCTTCATCTTTCAATCTAACCACCTCTCTCTCCCATACGAGCATGGCACACACCATACCTAACCTCCAAAGTGACTAACCAATCTATACTCATCTTCCAACAACCTACAGAGCAACTCCAAGCATATTGTTTTAGAGGATTCTGATACAGAAAGCACAAAATAAAAGGCACTTAGTAGCAGTACACTTTCAGAGAGAAACTCGGGGTTCTTCTTAGAACCAAATACCATCTAACTAGGAGAAGGAGAGGATATGCTTAATGGGGAATCACGAGGTTTGTAGAGGATAAAATTGAAATTAGGAGCTTTATTTTGGGGGGTCAGCAACATGAGGGGATGTGCAAGCATCAGGAAGAATTTTCAAAGACACAAAATACCATCTAACTTTTTGGTTTTTTTGTTAAATAACCGAACAGAACCGAACCGAAATCGATCGGTTAGAACCGGTTTCGGTTTTTTAAAATAAAAGATTGGTTTGGTTATCTTTATAGGTAAAAACCGAATAAAAAATGATCACCTCTAAGCCCCTATAGTTCGACGCCCTTAACAGATTGGTTATTGGCTGTAAAATTGTTTAATTTGACCCTTAATTGACCCAAAAACTTCAATTTGCTTGCAATTTAGCCCCTGATTTCAATCAATTAACTTGGTAAAAAATAAATTTGGTCTCTTAAAATTCTAATCTTCTCAATTAAGCCCAAATTGGGCTCGCAAACTTAATTTTTCACCAATTAAACCCAAAATAAAATTAATTTGACCCATTTAAAGTATGATTAAGTCATTGCACTTAATTAAAATCCTTCAATTAAACCCAAATAAATTCTTAAACATAATTAAAATTCAATTTGGCCCATGATTAAATCAAGTTGGCCTATAAATAATTTAATTATGTCATTGGATTTAATTTTTATGCAAATTCATCCAATAATCATTTAATTTGACCTTGAATTTGCATTTTTTTCTCTATTTTTTAGTATAATAGGGTACAATTAGGCCTTAATTTTCCTTCAAAATTGCAGTTGTATTCCCCAACCTGCTTTCTCTACTTTGTCAGCCTTTATTTTATGTTTTTGATTTTTATTTTGAAAAAAAAAAGTAAATTTTAGGGAATAACCTAGAATTGAGTTATGACAGACCATATGATGGGACAACTGAACATCATCAAATAACTTTCTATTTTTAGGTAAGATAATTTAATTCATTTTTAAGCTGGATTTCTTGAAGTAGCTTTCAAGACTTGTTGTGTAGTAGTATTAATATTTACACGGAAAGTATCAAAAATTTTATTTGCACCACATGTTATAAAAAGTTATGATATGCAAGACTATTTAAGCAATCAAGTCATGAACTTTAATTTGCGTGCTGGTCATGCTAGGAGTATTGATATGACACAATATTAATACAGATATGGACTAATCATTTGCCTTTGGTATAATGAATAACTCGTGATTTGGAAATTAGATAGTGTTTCATACATAACAATACATGATATATGCATTAACTTCAATGTTTTGGAAAAAAAAATACCTTAATAAATCAATTTTTTATTAATTAATGTATAAATTAATAAATTATTAATTTATCAATTAAATAGTATCTCAATCAACTAACAAATTTTCATGGTCCTAAAATTATTAATTTATAGACGTTTAGTTGTGCTTTCATTTTTTATTCCAAGTCAACACAATATAGTATATCAGTCCAAACACAACATGAGATACAATCAGGAAAAAACTATTTCAAATAATCATGTTAAAATCAACTGGTTGTTATTATAAACCACACCCTCCCTTATGTATGTATTGTAAGAAGAAATTAATTAAAAAATAAAAGATTTGATTAGTTTTAGTTGCTTGTGAAGCAACATAGTTTTAGTGTTTTATTTTGAAGAGGCTATAGCAAAATATGATACAAAGTCCATTAAAAAGAAAATGAATAAAATATATGAAATTCCCTCCAACTAGTTTGAAATTGATTGTAAATAGTAGATTCAAATCAATTCTAGATTATAAAGGATCTAAATGGAGAATTTTATGCATTTTTAAGAACAAATCACCATAAAAACATTGCATATAAGACTGAATGATGCTGATATTTCACATCATCTAGCTAGGTTAACTTGTTTATGAGTATTGCATAATCTTATCTTTTAAAGTCTAATGGATCATATGATGGGACAATTGAACATCATCAAATAAAATCTTTATATTTTTAGGTAAGATAATTTAATTCATTTCTAAATTGGATTTCTTGAAGTAGCTTTCAAGACTCGTTGTATAGTAATATTAACATTTACATGACATGTATCGAAAATGTTATTTGCACCACATGTTATAAAAATTTATGATACTCAAGACTATTAAAGCAATCAAGTCACGAACTTTAATTTACATGCTGGCCATGCTAGGAGTATTGATATGACACAATATTAATAGAGACATGGACTAATCATTTGCCTTTGGTACAATGAATAAATCATGATTTGAAAATTAGATAGTGTTCATACATAACAATACATGACAATGCTTTGGAAAAAATAAATAAATAATATTTTAATACATTAAATTTTTATTAATTATTTTATAAATTAATAAATTATTGATTTATGGATTAAATAGTATCTTAATTAATTAACAAATTTTCATGGTCCTAAAAAGCTCCACAGTAAACATATAAGCTTTCTTATAATAAGTTTTCCGGTTTATATTATGAAAGGAGTAACTAGGGTGTTAGAGATGACTATTATAACCCAATTCACATTAGTATCTAATTGATAAAAAAGAATTATATATATACTTTACTATAAAACTAATAACAACAATGAATCTTTTGTGTAAATTATTAAACGGCTTCAGTACAAAGAGTTTGAAGGAGAAATAAAGACACACAAATATAATTTATTCAATACTTTTAATATTTTATAGAATGGGTGGAACATTGATTTTTAAATTACTATTTTCCTCCACCATTTCATAAACTATTTTCCACCACCGCTAATTTCCTATTACTTTTCTTCTTGTCTGTATAATAGATTATGAACATGGGATTCACTTTAAATAGTTGTATTATCCTTTACTTTAATAATTACATATAATCGAAACTAACCTTATAATTAATTATAGTTCATTTTGTTCACACTAGAAAAAAATCTTGCGAAAGAAGGTTTATTATGTTTTTTTTTTTTTTGTATGATACATGAACAGTTATATGATTTTGATGTTTTTAGCAATATTTTCTAGCATCAAACTGCACTTGATCTCACATAAATTTGTGAACTTTTATAATTACATTGAATTAATCATGAAATATTTGATTAGTTTTAGTTGCTTGTGGACCTACAGTTTATAATATTTTGCTTACATACTATAAAGAAGAAGAAGAAGAAGAAGAAGAAGAAGAAATTATCGTAATTTGCTTGGAGTTTCATTTGCATATCAGTGGCTTTAATTTGCCTGCAGGCTATGGTAGGAATATTGTCGTGGTCCTTATAAATGCAGAGAAAGACTTATGTTTTGTCTTTGGTACAATAAGTGAATAGGTAGTTGCTAGTACCGAGGACACCATTGTCTACTTGAACAGAAAGATTTAATAGTATTGAAGACAGTCTATCAAGTGGTTGGTATCAATCATTAAGGTGTCCAATGCAGATCATGTGGTCGGTATCTATCATTAGTCAATCTGTTTATAGGTATCTGCCATTAATGATTTCACACGTGGCTAAAACGTGGATGTGGAAAAATGTCTTTATCGTTTTTAACCTCTAATGAGCTAGCAAACTGATAAGAGACACCTTTTGTCATTCCCATCTTGGAGACATGCGAGCTTCCTTGTTCATATTTCGTATTTATACCTCTTGGAGGGAAGTATAATACCTTACGTTAGGGTTTAGTGTTCAATAATTTTGACCCATTTCAGTTGTTAAAAGCATTTCCTGTTTTGACAAGAGAAAAAGCTCATATTCTCTGTGAATTCAACTCTTGAATCCCTTATCTGCATCACTGCATGGAGGAGCAAAAACCTAAAGTTAGAATGGTCCTCGTCTAATCAATGCATGCTAAAAAAATATTGGCTACTTTTCAGTCTTTATTACTCTTTACTAGGTCTAGGATGTATATAATTTTCTTACTTCTCTTGTCTATCTCCTATAAGATTTAATAATAATAAAAAAAGAAAGATAAAAGCTTATTCTAAATGAAATGGATCACTAGGTGCAAATGATTTCAAGTTGAAATTATCAGGAAACAGTTGGTCTTTATATATATATATATATATATATATATATATATATATATTAAGTTGAAAAGCCTACAGCTTATGTTATGCTGTCAATTTGTAGAATTTAACATAGACAGATGAGGTAGAATGGTTTTCTTATTTTTTCTTGTGTATAGAGTCTAAGTATTTATAATACATTTGTGAGCAAATCACTCCTACTAATTTGTTATATAAAATTCAAAAGTTGAATCTGAAGACGTATATAAGGCATTTAACATAACCGAAAATAAAGGTACAAGATTCTTGTTATGTCTTCTCCGCTTGCTTCAACAATCAGAATTGGCAAACTCTAAGGTCAAGTGAAAAAATCCTCGAGAACCAACTCATAGATGAAAAAACAAGAAAACTGCTGTCAGCCAAGGCTTCAAGAATCTCTCAGCTTATCACTCTCCTAAGAAAACAAACCAGATCTTTTGTTCATACGATACAACTCTCCTGATTAGCATGAAGAATTTCATTGTATTCACCAAACAAACGCCAACTCACATCATATGAACAGTGCAAAAACTGATCTATCCCTCAGTATGATGCTAAGGCGGAGAATTTACGTTGGTTAATTAGAAAAAAGTGTTGTTGGTTTTGCTAGGAATGCTGAAGCCATCCCTAATCTATTTTACCGTATTGTTGAGTGGTATAACTTGTGTAGAATGTAAGGCCAATGGGTGGCAACAGAAAGGTTCGTTTGGCTTAGAAATCCTTTCTCAAGAACCTAGTGAGTTCGGTCTCTGTCCCTTTCTTTTCTAGCTACTTGTTACCAGTATGTCCAGCCACAAAGAATCTCCATCGTTGTTATGAACACAGATTTCCACTCCTGCAGCCAAAGTTTTATGCGCCTCAGCTTTTACCTTGTCCTTGCTTTTAGATCACTTCGCAAAGAGAAACAACCACGAAATTCTGTTGTTTGCCATCACAATTGCACTAACCATAGAATTCTCACAATAGCACTTCTGTTTTCTGACATAACATGTTGGGCTTGCACCCTGCAGCTTTCCTTTCCTTTTTCTCCTGCATTTTCATTAGAGAGCCCAAATAGAGTGTTCAGGACACGTGAAGCCCATCGATTAATTCATCTGGAGGTCGACACTAGAGATAAAGATGACTAAAAAAAAATGAAAAATTGATTAACCGAGAAAATAAAAAATAAAAAAAATAAATTATAAAAAAACTGATTAAATTTATTAGAGTTTTTTAAAAATTGACCGGTTTGATTTCGGTTTTATAAACTTGAAACCGAAAAAATCAAACCGAACCTAAATAAAAACAACTGAACCAAACCGAAACTAAATCCATTATAAAATTACAAAAATAACCCAAAAAGTATAGTTTTTTATTTTTAATATAAAATAATTGAACTGAACTGGAACCGGTTAGTTTGAAAATGTTTTTATTTTAAAATAATTAAATCAAATCAAAATTAATCAATTTAAATCAATTTTATTTTTTTTTAATAAAAATTAAATTAAACTGAAAATACTAACTTCTAATTAATACCAAGGAAAAGACTTGTCAACTGGTTGACTATGAACCACAACAATAACTCTGATTTCCATATCTCTCTGTCTCCGGAAACAACAAGGCTACGCCAAGATTTCGCATGGTGTAATCAAACCGAACCTAAATAAAAACAACCGAGTTAAATTGAAACTAAATTTATTATAAAATTACAAAAATAACTCAAAAAGTATAGTTTTTTATTTTTAATATAAAATAATTGAACTGAATTGGAACCGGTCAGTTTGAAAATGTTTTTATTTTAAAATAATTAAATCAAATCAAAATTAATCAATTTAAATCAATTTTATTTTTTTTAATAAAAATTAAATTGAACTGAAAATACTCACTTCTAATTAATACCAAGGAAAAGACTTGTCAACTGGTTGACTATGAACCACAACAATAACTCTGATTTCCATATCTCTCTGTCTCCGGAAACAACAAGGCTACGCCAAGATTTCCCATGGTGTAATCGTAATCCCCTGACTAAACAGCCCAGGCACAAGCGATCTGGGTCTCACAAGAAGCCCAAATTCGCTGGGCTGATAAGGCCAGCTCCTCTTTTATTCCTTAAAAATATATAAAGAAAATATATAAAATGGAAAACCTAAACGACCTGGGGGCACTCTCATAAACACTCCCCTTCTCCTACCAGTTAACACTCATAAGAACCTAGCAGACAAGGTAAAAAAAAAAAAAAATACAGAGAAAGGGTGTGCTTTTGCGCTTGTATATATATATGTGCATTTGAAATCTTGAGGGAAAAATTAATATTTGCGTTTGACGGTGCCAAAAAGCCTTAGGCCTTTGAGAAATGTCTCTTCTCTTGATCGCTTCCTTTATTTCTTGAATTGATGTGCTTCTTGGTTTAATCTTTGTAGAATTTTATCTAACTTGGGATAAAACTTGGTGATAAAACCTGGTAGTTGTGTGTTCTTTTCTTGTTTGAAAGCTTTTCAAAGGCTTGATAGGTTATTTTGGTTTTTTTTATTAACATGAGTGTCTAGATTAGTTTGTGTGTATTTCGATTAATTTCACGAGCCCTGAAGTTAACGATTATATAAATCTTCAGTGACTTTGATGTGTATGGAATTCGAACTGGTAATTTTTAGAAAACAAATTTAAAAACTGATAAGTTGAGCTTCACCTCTCAGAATTATAAGATCATTATTAATCTCTCCAATGATGGATTCATCAACTGAGTCACTATTAACCATAACAATTGGACTCAAATTCAAACTCTGATATCTTAATCCATAACCCTCGATCTCCGGAAACAACAATATGCCAAGATTTCTCATATTATAGTCGTATGTTCCATAAAAATTCTCTTCTGGCCTGCTGGTCATACCTTGAAAGAAAAAAAAAAGAGCTCCATTTCATCTATAATCACCTAAATTTTTCCCAATAAAAAAGAAAAATCATTCAACTTGTTGCAAGCACACTCCCTGCTATCTGTTATTTGTTTCAATTTAGTCTCGATATATTGTTTTTTTCCTGAATTAATCATTTCATGTTCGATTCAGATAATAATAGTGTACCAACAAAATATCAGCTAGGTTCGATCGAAAGGTTATGAGGCTTTCGACAAGTTAACATTCTTTTTTTACTGAGTGAAGTGTTGAGAACATCCTACGAGCCGATGTTTACTAGCATTGAATCTGTGCAAATTTTCATCTAGTTCATAACATAAAAGATGGATAGTCTACTCAGTTTTACTAGCTTCTTGATCATTCAGAACGCAATCTCTATATTAGTCTTGTACATGCAAAAAAAATAAAATTAGTAATAATTTAGCATGGATATGACGTGCTATAATCCAGGGTTCCATTTAACCATTGTGAATTCAGAATTAAAAGAGCTTGATGTTTTTTGGCCGCTTGCTGGTTCTTGGGGCGCATGGTGATACGATGGCTTTATATCAAATCATGGGCATGTATCAACGTTTAATGTTTGTATTATTTGTTTCATGGTTGTTTGGAGTTGGCAAGGTCTTGTCTGACAACGAAAAATGTTACTTCTTGAGAATCCACCGACAAGGATCCTCATATCCGATGGCGCAGGATTCACACGCTTCGGACAGTGTTATAAGATGCTCGCTGGTGCTCGAATGCTGATCCACTGTTAAAAACAGAGTATTAGTATCTGAATTTAGTAATGGAATTATTCATTATTAAATTCAGTAATAAATTTGCAATTAATTAAATATATATTATTTTTTTAATATTAGCAACAGAATTTCACAATAAAAAATCCGTTACTAAAAACAACGTAAAGTTTGCAACGGATAATCCATTGCTAATTGAAAAAATAATTATTTAAATTTTAATATAAAACCAAAATAATAGAAACCGTTGATTACTTTTGATAAGAGAAAATCTCAATCGTCTAATGTTTTTACACCTGCAGGACTCCCCCCAACCCACACCCTTAGAAACGTAAAAGAACAACAAAACCTGCAGCTGAAAATTAATTACCTTCCCATCTTCTACGTCCCTAATAACACACTTAGCTGTAGAAAAATCACCCTCTCTTCATCGATTTGATTTTTTTTTGTCCCAAACTTTTCATCTTCTTTTCATTCATCTTCAACATCACTAATTTTTTTTCGTCACCTTCTTCTCCTTCATCTTAACAGTTTCAATCTTTATCTGTAAACCACCAAAATCACAGACCCATGGCAACATCGAACCAGACCCAGCATAATCACCAACGAACATCCTGATTTACCCCTTCTCTCTGTAAACGGGGTGGGTTTTGCAGTATTTTCTTCATTAATTCAGATAATTAATTTAGGATTTATATTTCTCTCTGTTGAAATCTAACTTACCCTAAAACTTTTTAATCTAAATTTTCCAATCTCAGGTGTTAATCTGTCTTGTAGATTCATCCCGTTCACCTATAACTCAAGAACATAGGTACTAAGTTTTTTTTTATCGATACTTTGAATAATGGTTTTATACTATTAATTCGATAATATAAGGGTTATGAAATGTTTTTACCATGATTTATAACCTAATTATGAATGTTTAATTGAAAATTTATGAAACCCTCCAATTTAATTTTTAGGGTTACGGTTCACAAATTGAGTGATTTTAAGCAATTGAAAAAATGTTGACAATTCATGTGTCTGGAAGAGAGTGATTGATGGAAATTATACATCAGTTCAATTTCTTCACTTTCACAGAGGTGTTTTATGATGTTATAACTTGCTATCGTTCTGGTTCAACTTTTTAACTTGTGGTGCTCTATTTCTATAAATTTTAAGTGTTACAGGAGTGTATGGATGCTGTTGAAATCTAGATAGTCTAGCAACTGGTTAACTTGTGCTCTGCTTATGTAGCAGTCCAAGTTTTTCTTTTTTTCTTGCTGTGAATATTTGATTGAGCATGCACTACACTGTTTGTTGCGCTACGTGTGGTAATTATCATATCAACATCATACACAGTGCTATCAGTTGTTTATTCTACCTGTGGTTACTGTTATAAATTTTGATTTTATACCAACATCATATGCAGTGCTAACAGAAAATATTATTAATTGCACCTGTGGTAACTGTTATTGATTTTGATATATGTTTAGGATTTGACGACCCAAGGAGTAAAGAGGTTGTGTGACTATGCCTCCAGTTTGGAAAACAACTTACTTGAAGAGAATATCCAGGCATGTCATCATCTTTTTGTTTCCTTTTGGCCTTTTCAATACTCTGTTGCTGAACTTTACCGTTCACCATGGTCCCCAAATTCTGCAGACTTCAGCATCCAGTTCACGGCTAACATTCTCATCAAAGGTAATATTTTTCTTCTGCATTAGGGCACGTGTCTGATAAAACATTGTAAACAAAGTAGTTGTTTTTGTTATTGGAGACACCATATCTATATTTCTAAACTAGATATTGTCTATTTTACCGTCTTGGTTAGTGGGGAGATCTATTTAAGATTGGAATTTAATTACTTTTATTGGACATGCCCAGGCTGAAGTTGTTGTGCATACTGGACCGAAAGCAAACACAAATAAAACACAAACAAGCAGATTTACGTGGTTCCCCAAAACCGGGTACGTCCACGGAGGCAGCTGATTGTATATTAATGGAGGAATGATACAAACACTCAACTCAACCCAATACAACCCCACAAAACCCAGTGTTTCACTCTTACACTTGTTTCTCTCAAATCTGCACTCACTCTCACAGTTGAACTCACCACACTTCTCTGCACACTTACTTCTTGCACACACACTGCACTCTTCCTCTCTCGTTCCTCACTTCTGTCTTCATGAGAAGGGGAAGCATAAATATAGTGGTTGTAAAGGAGAGGGTGGTTGGTAGTGGAGAGGGTAGTTGAGAGTGGTTGAGAAAAAATGTTGACAATTGCAAATGTTGACAATTTGCTACAAATCTCCACCTTGGCAAGATTTTTCCATTCAATCCTCGTGATCAATCAATGCTGCCTTTGATGCGCCATATGGCGCTGCACCCTGAAGGTGCTCAACACCGAGAGATGTTGACCAAGTCCAAACAATGTTGGAACTTGATC
>Ga0325404_1001198_pt1 | contig 27416 bp, 21 predicted proteins | sample PopdelMetagenome_18_FD_205664 | JGI IMG/M metagenome (GOLD analysis project Ga0325404, IMG submission 205664) | Populus deltoides microbial communities from Bellville, Georgia, United States - Xylem-Control-R1 | ecosystem: Host-associated > Plants > Phyllosphere > Stem > Wood/Secondary xylem...
CAATAATTATTTTCGAGTTCATATTGCAATCATTATTTCACTCTTTAGTCTTGTATCGTACATGATACAAATTCTGGGAATTTGAAAATTAGTGTGTATTTTATGCGCCATTTAGGATCATTTGTGGGTTTTTTTTGCAAAATTTTGGAAACAAAAGCAAAGAATATTTTTTTATTCAAAAAAATTAAAACCTTCACAATTTTTTGAAAATCATTTTTTTTTATTCAAAAATTTTAGCAACCAATTATCAATTTTATTCAAAATATCATCCAAACTTGATTTTGCTGTCTCTCAACGTAATATTTATTTTTGGTTTTAAAATTTTGAAAACAACGAGAGAAAACAAAAATCATATTTCTATTAAACCATTCTAAAAAAATGTATTGGACTTAAATTTCCTTACTAAATTCAAAATAAATAAGCAACCTGCCAACTACTCTTCTTGCTGAACAGCATTTGCCTAGGTAGCAGAATATCTTATGACTCTAGTTATAAAAAAAATCATGAATATTAATTAACTAACCACTAACTATTTCCTAATTGTATATTTACATAAGCTTATTAATATGTTCAAAAAATAGTTTTTATTGATATATGGTGTCTCCCTTCTATATAAAAAGATAATATTGCCCTTACTCAAGTTATTTGGGGCATGGAGTACAAGGAATATAAAAAGGAAGGTTTATATAAAAAGTAGATAGAATAGCTACATATATATCGCTGCTACTTTTCTTGTCAACCTCTAAACCTTGTTTATAGTCCTTGAAGGTTGCATTTCTCGAATTGCATGTTGGTTTTCAAACAACCCTTGTAACGATCAAGTAGTCTTCTCTCTAACCTCGAGGTTGACAAGAAAGTAGCAGCGTTGGCAGATTCGTGGCCAGGTCGGCTGATAGATGCTTTCCTTTCTTCAAATTGTCAATGAAAGTTACAGAATTTGAATGGAATGAAAGTTGTTGCGTGAAGAAATATATATATTTATTTTTTTATTTTATTTTATTTATTAAGAGTAGAATAGTATTTTCAGTTTAACTTATATATAATCTCTTTGTATTTAGGTAAAAGCCATACTTTTAAAATATTGCGATTAATGAAAACCCTAACCTCTTTCTCTCTTATGTTTGTATTTATTTTCTGGTAATTTGAATTACTTTAACATAATATCAAAGCTGGTTTCATGGAATTTTTTTGGAGTGATATTTGTCATGTTTCTGCAAATCTGGTATTTTGTTTTCCCTTTAGTTTCTGCAAATCTAGTATTCCGTCATCTCTTTAGTTTCTGCAACTTGGTATTTACGTTCTATTTCTGCAATTTTTTGTTTTTGGAGTAATCGTATAACTTCGAGAAGATATTTGTTTAGTTTCTGCGATATCCGTTCAATTTCTGCAATTTGATATTTTGTTTTTCGCTGCTTTTGCATTCTGGTTCTCTATGATTGTTGATTATGGCTACTGAAAGAGATGATTCGCTTCAATCTGTGAGTGTAAGGTAGGATGAGAAGAATTATTCGTATTGGAGTTATGTAATGTGGAATTTTCTTAAGGGTAAAAAGATGTAGGAATATGTTAGTGGTACCTAAGAATACTGAGGAAGGGGATGTTGTTTTGATAGATGCATGAGAAGCAAACAATGCAAAGATTATTACTCGGATTAACACTTTTGTTGAGCATTCCATAAGTACACTGTTGGCGAAGTATGAGACAGCAAAGGAGGTTTGAGATCATCTGTAAAGGTTATTCACGCAAACAAATTTTGCAAAGCAGTATCAGTTAGAGAATGACATATGAGCTCTTCACCAGAAGAATATGAGTATTCAAGAGTTCTATTGACAGATCTTTGGGATCAATTGGCTCTTATAGAATCAGCAGAATTAAAGGCGTGTAGTGCCTATATTGATCGTAGGGAACAACAACGATTAATACAGTTTTTAACAGCACTTTGCAGTGATTTTGAAGGGCTCAGAGGTTCAATTCTACATCGTTCTCTACTGCCTTCTGTTGACTCTGTTTTCAGTGAGTTATTAGCTGAAGAAATACATCTCTAGTTTTATTCTAAAAAGGGAATTCTTTCTGTTTTGAATCCATCTGTACTAGCAGTACCCTCCAAGTCATTCTTTAATCATCAGAATAAGCCTTATACAAAGGTTGCCTTTGATGAGTGCAGTTTTTGTAAGCAGAAAGGTAATTGAAAGACTCAGTGTCCCAAGTTGAGACAACAGAATCAAGTTTAAAAGTTTGGCAGCCAGTTACAATCTAATGCTAATAGACCATCTCAGAGTTATAAACCTCCACACCACAATATTGCAGTAGTAGTTTCATCAGGCCCTATCACCGATCCTAGTACTCTGGCTGAGCAATTTCAGAAGTTTTTCTCCTTACAGCCATAAACAATGTCTACTTCTTCTTCCATAGGTTAGTTGCCTTATAGTTCCTCAAGTATATGTCACATTCTGAATAAGTCTTAGATTTTAGTGCTTCACATCATATGTCTCCAGATTCTTCATCTTTTTCCTCTATGTCCCCTTCACCCTCCATCCCTATTATGACTGATGATGACACTCTAATGCCTTTAGCAGGTGTTGGTTATGTTGTCATACATCACTTGTCTCTCTTTAATGTTTATTTTATTTCGAAACTTAGATTGAATCTTGCTTCTATTGGATAATTATGTGATTCTGGTGATTATTTAGTCATTTTTTTTCTCTTTCTTTTGTTGTGTACATGATCTGCAGTCTCAGAAGTTGATTGGAACAGGCCATAGGGAGAATGGACTATATATTTTAGATGAGTTAAAAGTGTCAGTTGCTGCTACCGCTGCTACTACTACTATTGATTTGTCTTCTTTTTGTTTAAGTCATTCCTCTTCTAGTTTTTATTTATGGCATTCTCGTCTAAGTCATGTTTTGTCTTCTCATTTGAGAATTTTGGCATCCATAGGAGCTTTAGAAAATTTACAACCTTGTGATATTTCTGATTGTAGTGGATATAAATTAGCAAAATTTTCTATTTTACTTTTCAATCAAAGTATTTTTGTTTCTTCTTTCCCATTTGAATTGATTCATTATGATGTATGAAGACCTTTTCCTGATGCTACGAAAGAAGAGTCTCGAAATTATGTTTTTTTATTAACGATCATACTCATTATTGTTAGGTTTATTTAATGAAACATCATTCTGAATTCTTTGAGATATATACAGCTTTTTGAGCTCTTGTTAAAACTCAAGATTTTGTTATTATCAAATGTTTTAGTTGTGATTTGGAAGGGGAATACACCTATAATAAATTTTGTGAGTTGTTTACCTTAGATGGAACCATTCACCAAACTTTATGTGCAGATTACTCCTTAGTAAAATGGTATAGTTGAAAGAAAACATAGGCACATTGTCACAACTGCTCGTTCTCTCTTGTTGTCTGCTTTTGTTCCTAGTAAGTTTTGGGAGAAGCTGTCCTTACTGCTGTAAGTTTGATTAATACAATCCCATCTTCTCATAGTTCAGGTTTTTCTCATTTTGAAAAGTTATATGGGTATGTCCTTGATTATTCCTCCTCTACAGTTTTTGGTTGTACTTGTTTCGTTCTTCGTCCTCATACAGAACGTAGTAAGTTGTCCTCTCGATCTGTTATTTGTGTCTTTCTAGGTTATGATGAAGGTAAAAAGGGGTATTGTTGTTTTGATCCAATAACTCAGAAACTTTATGTTTCTTATCATGTTATCTTTCTCAAGCATATACCTTTCTTTTTCTATTCCATCCACTACTCATAGCTTGACTAGATTTGATATTATTCATATAAATCCTTTTTTTGAGAATTCTGATAATTTATCATCTCAGGTTCCCAGTACCTTAGATACCTTTTCCCATGTTCGTTCTGTTTCTACTCATTATTTTGCAGGTACTGACACTTTACTCTCCGGCACACCTAAAGCTCAATTATCATCTACAGCCCCCAAGCTTTGTCTGAGATTATGGATCCACCTTTACGTTCATCCATACGTATTTGTAAGTCCACAAAACTACCAGGTTTCGCTTATTCTTGTTATTCTTCATCCTTTACTTCTTTTTAACTTCTGTTCATTGTCTCTCTAAGTTCTCTTCCTATAAGAAGGCAATCCTTGATCCTCTTTGGCAGCAAGCTATGGATAAGGAACTTTCTACTTTGCATAAGACAGATACTTGAGATTTGGTTCCTCTATCTCCTCGTAAGAGTGTTGTTGGTTGTCATTAGGTGTATAAGATCAAGACTAATTCTGATGGGTCTCTTGAGCGATACAAAGCTAAGTTGGTTGCAAAAGGATACTCTCAACAGTATGGTATGAATTATGAGGAGACATTTACCCCAGTTACAAAAATGACTACTATTCATACTCTTATTGTTGTAGCTTCAGTTCGTTAGTGGCATATCTCCTAACTTGATGTTAAAAATGCCTTCTTAAATGGAGATCTTCAAGAAGATGTTTATATGATGCCCTCTCCTAGTGTTTTACATGACTCTGGGTATGTTTGTAAGCTCAAGAAAGCATTATATGGTCTAAAACAAGCGTCTCATGCTTGGTTTGAGAAATTTTCTGTTGTGATCTCGTCTTTTGGATTTGTTTCTAGTAGTTATGATTCTGCTCTTTTTATTAAGTGCACTAATATAGGTTGTATTATTTTGTCTTTACATGTTGATGATATGATTATTACTAGTGATGACATTGATGATATTTCAGTTTTGACGACAGAATTGGCTAGACAGTTTAAAATGAAGGATTTGGGTTATCTTTGATATTTCCTGGGTATTGAGGTAACTTACTCACATAGAGGTTATCTTCTTTCTCAGTCGAAATATGTTGCAGATATTCTTCAGCGGGCTAGACTTATTGATAACAAGACTGTAGACATTACCATTCAGATTAACGCAAGGTATTCTTCTTCTGATGGTCTACCTTTGACAGATCCTACCTTATATCGCACTATTGTTGGGAGCTTGGTATATCTCACTATTACTCGTCCAAATATTGCATATGTTGTTCATGTTATTAGTTAGTTTGTTGCTTTTTCTACTACAATTCACTGGGCAGCTGTTTTTTGTATTTTGCGATATCTTTATGGTACGGTCTTTCAGAGTCTTTTACTCCCATCCACCTCTTCTTTGTAGCTGCATGCATGCATACTCTGATGCTGATTATGACAGTTATTCCACAGGTCGCAAGTCTGTTACCGGTTTCTGTATCTTTCTAGGTGATTCTCTTATTTCTTGGAACAACAAGAAATAGTCTATTGTTTCTCAATCTTTAACCGAAGTAGAATATCGTGCTATGACGTCTACTACCAAAGAGATTGTTTGGTTACGTTAGTTACTGCTAATATGGGAGTTTCTCTCTCTCATCCTACTCCTATGTATTGTGACAACCAGAGTTCTATTCAGATTATTTACAACTCGGTTTTTCATGAATGAACTAAGCACATTGAGATCGATTGTCATCTTACTCGTCATCATCTCAAGCATGACACCATTACTCTACCTTTTGTTTATTCTTCTTTGCAGATTGCAGACTTCTTTACTAAGTCAAATTCCATTTCTCATTTTCATTTTCTAGTTGGCAAACTCTCGATGCTTATAGCTGCCACATTGTGAGTTTGAGGGGAGATATTAATATATATATATATATATATATATATATATATATATATATATATATATATATATATTGTTTTATTTATTAAGGGTAGAATTATATTTACAGTTTAACCTATATATAATCTCTTTATATTTAGATTAAAGCCATACTTTCAAAATATTGTGATTAATGAAAACCTTAACCTTTTTCTCTCTTATGTTTGTATTTGTTTTCTGTTAATTTGAATTGCTTTAATAGTCTAAAGAATTCAAAACGTGTTTGGAAAAGCCACTTGCACTTGACCACTATCGATGGAAATTATATATATTAGCAATAACTATAGACATTGTCTATGAGGTGTTGGTGAGGGAAATGATGGGAAAACAGAAGCAGGTATATAATTAATAAGATGATGAACGGGCTAGAACGTAAATATATGCCCACCAAACAATGTGCATTAACGTTCCTATTTTTAGGCTCATCCTATATATTAGCTACCACCTAACTTTTGAGACAAACCCTTTAGAAGCCTGATGTAGCAGCTGGATGGTTGGTAAAGTGGTTCATATAATTGAATGGATTTGGCATCCACTATAAACCACATACATTAACAAAAAATTAGCAAATACAAATGGACACACTAATAGAAATATTCTATTAGTAAATTGCAGTAAATTTATCCAATTGAATATACCATCGTAGTAGTTATTGATAAACATCGATAAAAATATTTTCTCGATATATACTGAGAGAATTACAGTGGAAAACAAAATGAGAAAAAGATAAAAAAATATGATGACAAGTCATTTTTATAGATAGAATTATCGATGGATTTAAACTCATCGGTAAATCTATCTATAATATTTAATTTATGACCTGACGAGAGACCCTCCTTTCTCCCTCCCCCGTTTCTTCTTATTCCTCCATTTTTCTCTACAAAAAACACCATAACACCCCCCTTATTCCTCCATTTTTCTCTACAAAAAACACCATAACACCCCCCTCAATTTTATCACAAATCAACCTCTCACTACAAATCCAGTCACCTCAACACTCAGTTTGTTAGCATCCTTGTTCTAATTCAAATTTTATTGAGTTGCATATATTTAGTTTTACTATTAAAATAGTTTGAATTAAATCAATGTTCTGTTATTTATTTAGTTTACATAATTAATACAAGTTGTCATCAATATTCTATATAGGTTTGACATAAGTAATGGATGATCGTTCATGGATGTATCGAGATTCACCCGGAAGGTTGTGTAGGATAGATTATTGTAATGAGATTCAAGATTTTATTAATTACGCATTATCTAATCCGAGAAATATTAGTGGAGGCGGTATTAAATGTCCATATAAAAGGTATAAGTTTTAAAAAAATTTATCGATCCAGATGTTGTAACGATGCATCTTTTACCAAAAGAGTTCGTAGAGAGATACTTGTGTTGATTTGCACATGGAAAACCATATGTTCCTTACAAGACCATGGTAGAAAAGATGATTGGGTTAACTTTTAATTATAGCAATATGCATGAAGTTGTTGTTGACAATAGTAGTCCTTATAGGAATATAGTTATAGATGCGATGTGAATGAATCAGGGTTATACCAGCCAATGTTCAATAGTAGATGAAGAACCTAATACAGACACGACCAAGTTTTTTTTTTATCTTTTGAAAGACTGATGGAATGGGTGCACAAATCACAATAAATTATCGGTAGCTACACATATGTTCACCATTAAGTCAAGTCATGGGTTGAGTGAGGCCGGTTACGATATAATTGTTGAATAAGCAAAAAGCATTTTACTTGAAGGGGATAGGCTGAAAGAGAATTTTTATGTTACTAAATTCATTGTGAAATCCCTTAGCCTAGGATACCAAAAAATTAACATGTGTCCAAATTTCTACATGCTGTCCTACCTTTAAAATGGAGAGTTGACCTAGTGTAGAACATGTGGACATATTCATTATAAACCCAGAATTGGCAAGGGAAGGACTCTTATCGTACATACAAAATTTAGATACTTTCTAATCATACCTAGACTATAAAAGGTTATTCATGTTACTAAAGATTGCTGAGCATATGACATGGTATCATTTACATGATGTGGTAAATAGAGTGATGGTGCACCATTCCGATGGTAAAACCTGGAAACATTTTAAAGGGTGCATCCTCAGTTTTTAGTAGAATTAAGAAACATACATCTTGGGTTATATACAGACGGATTCAATCCATTCGGGTCATTTATTGCTCCTTATTATTGTTGGCCAGTGATACTCATGGTTTACAACTTGCTACCGAGAATGTATATAAGGTCGGAGTTCATGTTTTTATCTACAGTCATACCTGATTCTAATAATCCAGATCAGAATATAAATATTTCTCTTTGTCCGTTGATTGATGAGTTGAAGAAATTATGGTCATCTAGGGCTTTGACATATGATGTATCGAGGAAATAAACTTTTCGATGAAGGCAGCTTTGATTTAAACAATCAATGATTTTTCTATGTATGGAATGGTTTTTGGTTGGAGCACGTATGGAAAACTAGCATGTCCATACTATATAGAAAATAACAAGGCCTTCACGTTAACAAATAGTGGTAAAATATCTTTTAATTATTGCCACATATGATTCTTGCCAATGGATCACAAGTACATAAAAAATAGAAAAGACTTCTTTGTTGACAATGTTGAAAGGGATGTTGCATCACCGTTACCGTCAGGTGAAGAATTGTATAACATGGTGTCGGAGTATGATGACATTGTGTTTGGTTTTCAATCTGGTAAGCAAAAGTTTTCTAGTTTTGGTTTGACCCACAATTAGGTAAAACAAAGTATATCCTCCGCCATAACCTTGATGTCATACATGTTGAAAAGAACATGTTTGAAAATATTTTCAACACGGTTATGGATATGAAAGGAAAGACAAAGAACAACATCAAGGATAGAATGGATATATTTTTGTTTTATCACTGTAAGAATATGAAGTTGGTTTATGATGGATCACAGGTCCCAAAGCCCCAAGCTAGCTCCATCTAAGATAAGAATGCAAAGTTACTTGCCTACTAATAACTTAAGAGTCCGTGTTTTCCTAATAGACATGTTTTGAACATATCAAGGTTGCTAAAATTGGAGGATTGTAGATTATATGGAATGAAAAGTCATGACTGCCACAGGTTTATGCAAACACTTATTCCACTAACTTACCAAGATTTATTGCCAAAGAGGATATGAGATACACTCACGGAAATTAGTTACTTCTTTAGAGACTTGAAACAAATATCATCCAGACAATCTATAAACTTGAGATGATATTCCCTTCATCATTCTTCGACTCAATGAAGCATCTACCCATATATCTACCATTTACGAAAAAATTTAAAGGCTCGATCCAATATAGATAGATGTATCCATTCGAGAGGTTAAGGATTACACATGCATCATTCTTTAAAAAAAAAAAATTCAAAACATTTATTTAATTTCATGCGAGTACTTGTTCCTTAAGATAAAAGTGAAAGACAAGGCAAATGTTGAGGCTTCAATATATGAAGTGACACGATCAAAAGATTGATGCCTTTTCCCAAGTGCAAGAGTGTCGAAGTAATAAATAACCCGACAAGATCTGGGTCGAACCATAGGGAGGTGAACTATATAAATTATAAACAATAAATGAAAAGGAGTTGAATAGAACTTTTGAGATGTGATATTGATGTAAGGATTAAACAAGGATAGAACAATTATCAAGGTTAGATGATCCACTAATGGTATTTCAAATAAGTAAAATATAAAATCTTTTTATTACTTAACTGGAAACGACACACAAAGGAGGTTCCAATCGGATTATAAATTATTAATATGATTATATTAATTATCCTATTGTCTTTTAGTTTCCCATGATAACTGATATTTGTGTATACATTTGTGATAAATATATACACAAATATCAGTTATCATGGGAAACTAAAATAACCGACTTAAGAGTCACGGAGTACCGTTATCCGCCATTTGACCGGGTTTGGAGAAAGACTAGCAAAACAAGAGTCACATCAAAAAGAAACACAAAAATAATGTGAGAAGAACAAAACAATCAATCTTTATATACAAGATCATTCAAACCAATGGATTCATTTTCACTAGGAAAATTATCAAGGTAAGCTTTCAAACAATGTCCATTTACCTTAAAAACATTGTCATTCTTTGGATTCTCAATATCAAAGGCCCCATAAGGATACATATGTTTCACAATAAATGGACCACTCCATCTTAATCTTAGCTTTCTAAGAAATAAATGGAATCGAGAATTATAAAGCAAAATGTTTTGACCAATATCAACTTTTTAACAATTTTCACAAGTTTCGCAGAATGCATGTGTGTTCTTGAATATGATGGGCTAATAAAATTCACATTGTAAGATTTTGCAGTTGTCTTTTTTGATGAAAAATGACCCCCACATGCCTCAGAGTAACAAAATTTAATGACACTACTTACCTCATTGTTAGGAATGTATCTTCAAAATCTTTGATCAGGATAATATTTGAATAAGTAAGGGTCATCCCAATAAAAGTTCTTCACTTCGTTCAAAACATTTCTTTTGTCTTGGGTACTCCAATGAGCTAGAAAATATCCTAAAGTAAGAAAATTGACAAAATTAGCAAACCAAGGCATTAGATTAAGAGAAAGTAAGGATTCATCAGGAAAGTAATCATCAATTGGTGGGATGTCAAATGTCGAATCTATTGTCAATTTTGACAAATGATCTGCGACAACATTGTCAGTGCCTTTTTTGTCCTTGATTTCTTCTTGAGAATAAATCATTTGCAATTCTTCAGATTCATCAAAATCAGTTTTACTCAAGGTAGATTCAAATTGATTATAAACTAATTCTTCAATAAGATCTACTTCTTGTAAATCATTATCATCTCCAGGTTGCTTGCAAATGTTGAAAATATTCATCTCCAATGTCATGTTTCTAAATGATAACTTCATCAGTCCATTCCTACAATTAATCAATGTATTAGAAGTTGCACGAAACGGACGTCCTAAAATAACAGAAATTGAATTACATGTTTCAACAGGTTGTGTATCCAAGACAACAAAATCTACATGATAAATAAATTTATCAACTTGTACTAACACATTTTCAACTACTCCTCTAAGCACTTTCATAGATCTATCAGCAAGTAAAAGAGTTACAGAAGTTGGTTTTAACTCACCAAGATTGAGACTTTGAAAAACTGAATATGGAAGTAAATTCACACTAGCTCTAAGATCAAGTAAAGCTTTTTCAATTTTATGTTCTCCAATAAAGCATGAAATTGTAGGACAATCAAGGTCTTTATATTTCAAAGCATTATTGTTTTGAAGAATTACACTTACTTGTTCGGCTAAAAAGGCTTTCTTTTTCACATTCAGTATTCTCTTCACGATGCACAAGTCTTTCAAAAATATAGCATAAGAAGGTACATGTTTAATAGCATCCAACGAAGGTATATTGATCTTTATCTGTTTGAAAGTTTTAAAGATTTCAGAATTGTGATTGACTTTTCTTTGTTTGGTCATGACATGGGGAAATGGAAGTGCTGGTGAGGAGTCAGTCTTTTCTTTGCAATGTTCAGATTTAACCCCTTCCTTACCCTCAGAGTTAACTCATCATCTTTCTCACAAGGTTCAAGAATGGGTTTTTCAATGACCTTACCACTACGGAGAATAATGACTAACTTGACTTGATCCATGTGTTGGCTTCTAAAGCTACTTGCACTTGAATTGTATTGCCCTTTGGGATTTTACTGAGGTTGAGATAGAAACTTACCTTTCTCCTGAAAACTGAGAGCAAATGTGAACTTTGCAAGAGTATCTTTCAAATTTACCATAGTTTGAGCATTTTGAGTGTTGATTGTCTCTTGCTTTTCAATGAATGCATGCAATGTTTCCTTAAGATTTCTTTTAGGAGGGGGAACATAAGGAGGTGCATATCCATGAGAATTTTGGAAATTATGGTGTGCTTGAAACGATGGTTGTGAAGTTTGTGCATTATTGTTATCACTCTTCCAATTGAAATTTGGGTGATTTCTGCAACCAGAGTTGTATGTTTGCAAGTATGGGTTATGATTGGGCCTTTGAAAACTATTTAAAGCATGGGCTTGTTCATGGAGGCATTCCTTGAAAGTAGGTAAAGTTGGACAGTCATTGGCTGAGTGTTCATTGGTTTCACAGATTTGATACATAATGTCTTGAACAGATTTTAAGTAACCACTCTTTTTCAATTCTAGTGCCTCGACTTTTCTAGCTAAAGATGCAAACTTGGCTTAGAGGTCAGGATCTTCCTTAAGGTTGTACATTCCTCCACTAGATATATGAGATTGAGTTTTAATTGGTGCCTTATAAGTGCCTATAGTGTCTCAATTTTGAGCATTTTCAGCTAGCAAGTCTAGGTATTTCATTGCTTTATTAGGGTCTTTATCTTTAAAAGTTCCATTGCACATCAATTTTACCATTTGTCTATCTTTAGTTGTTAACCCTTTATAAAAATATGAAACCAATCTCCATGTTTCAAAACCATGATAAGGGCAAGTATTAAGCAAGTCTCGATACCTATCCCAACATTGGTAAAATGTTTCTCCTGGTTTTTGAGTGAAAGTGGTGATTTGTCTTTTGAAAGAGTTTGTTCTGTGAGATGGAAAAAACTTCTTTAAAAATTGTTGTTGCATTTCATCCCAATCACGAATGGATCCTGACCTAAGATTTTGTAGCCATGTTTTAACTTTATCTTTTAATGAAAAAGGAAAAAGCTTTAATCTAATAGTGTTCGTGCTACAATTTAAGTTATTATAAGTGTTACAAACTTCTTCAAATTATCTCAAATGCAAGTATGATTTTTCTAGATCTAAGTCATGAAAAGAAGGTAAAAGTTGAATAATGCTTGGCTTAAAATTGAAGTGAGATGCATCAGGAGGGAAAACTATACATAAGGGTGCACTTGTTCTTGTAGGATTCATGTGGTCTCTAAGTGTTCTAACTCGATTATTCTTATTATTCTCATTATAAAGTGATAGTTATCTTCTTCAGCCATATTTTCTGAAAATGATAAGGATACCCTACAAAGTCTACCAATTAATGTATATGACCAAACTCTCATGCACGTGCAAAAGGAAAGAAAAAGGAAAAGAAAAAAACAAGAATTAGAAAAACAATAAAAGTGAAAAGAAAAAAAGAAAATAAAATATAAAATTTATACAGTAACCTACCTCCCCGGTAACGGCTTTCTATCCATATAAACCAGACCTAAATCCAAGTTTTACAGCTCCAGTTATGATCCAATAACCGAATGGTGTTCCAATTTGAATTCAACCAGCATCTCTTTTCTAAGCTTAGCCCTCTCTTTTTCTTCTCAATTTCAGTAGTTAAACTCATCAATCAATCCTTTGATTTATATGATAAGCCTGCATTTAAAGTTAATATTTACCATAAATTAAAGGTATCTTATATTATTAGACTTGTTGTTATAAAACATGCTCTAGTTAAGGAGTTATTGATACTTCAAGTGTAAATGATGATATAAAACCTTGATAAAAATGCACTTTTAAGTACTAATTATAAGGCTTATATTGTTGAAGAGATCTTAATATTTATCTCGTACTATTTCAAGTCTTACTTGAGAACATGAATCAATCATGTTCCAAGGCATAACAATGGTGGGGAAGTGCCTTCAATTAAGAACTTGTCAATATTCTCCCATCTTAGATGACCCCATACTAAGAAATGCTGTGAGGAAAAGATATTTGACAAAAATAAAATTCTGACAAACACATAATTATGTGCTTTTAACTGCGATGAACTGAGACTTTTTATTCAGAAAGTATCATACTCTATATTTTGTTACTTTTGAATAATTTATCTCTTATACTATCTTAAACTAATAGATTGATGAATTCCTTAGAGGCAACATCATAAATTATTACTGTCTAAAAACTCACGGCTGACTTAATCCCAAATCTTTTGATTACAAGATGAACAATTTTCCACGTGATTCAGAACATATGTAAAGACTATTTAGTTATTCTTATCTCTTGAGATACTTAATATCATTACACATTTCTTGTTAACTATGATAGAGATGTAATTCATGTACCAGGTTTATCAATTAGAAGGAAATGCTAGTGTTGCTTTGAATTTACTAAGTCTGAATTTTGAAAGAAAGGTGAAGTGTTATAATTGGTATTTTATCAATGGACGTGTGCTTCATACTAAAAAGTATGGTTAAGGTAGAAAGACATATAATAATGGAGTTTGTGTTAAGAGATCAACTTTTAATGAGTTTAAAGTTGACTAATATGGAAAGTTAAAAGAGGTCATTGAATTGCAATATCATAACAAGTAGAATATAGTCTTTTTATTCAAATGTTATTGGTATGATACCACTAATAGAGGCATCCGAGTAGATCCTCATCATAGTTTGGTCAAAATTAATACAAAAGCTAGACTTCGCAACATTGACGATGTCTTTGTTTTCACCAAGCAATTTCAGCAACTTTATTGCATATACACTTTTCCTTTAGAAAGGATCGTTCAAGAGGAAATTCGTTGAAATATACCGACGGATGTGGTCCGTCAGTAATATTTTAAAGTATATTTAAAAAAATATATATTGAACAGAAGTAGAAAAATAATTAAAATAAAAAAATAAAATATATAAAAAGAAATTAAAATAATATAAAATTAAATATTTATTACAAATTTAAACATTTGTACGTTCAAATACAATGAATCTAAAACAGAGGCGGCACCAGAGGAGGAGGAGGTTGGTCGTCACGGGGACCGTGGGGAATATAAGGAGGAGCATATGGACCATCCATGTGTGATCTCATCTCTATTACCACTCGGCAGAGTTCTTCATAATCCGCAATGAGTAGTTCATATTTTTCAATAAGATGGGTCCGATCTTGTATTTGTTTATCTAACATCGCCTTGAACTCAGGAGTTTGAGTGCTCAGAAATGATTATGAGAAATCCAACGATCGAAACACTCCAGGTTGTCCACAAGTTCTTGGTCAAAGTGTAAGAGAGTTCGTACACTTGACTTCGATTGAGTCCACCAGACAATCTTACCTCCAACCACAAATCTAGATCAAGAATCAGATGTGTCGAATGATCATCCTCGTATCTCTCCTCCAACCACCAATCAATTGGGAACATATCGATGCCGGTTTTTTATACCGAACTGTGACCATCGAGTAAAATGCGCAGACATCATGTGCTACATGTAGTTCGGCCATACAGCGTTCAATATATATGGCGGTCTGAAATCCTTCCAAATTGTCATGCCATTCCAGGCTAGAAGCTTGCTTTCTTTCATATTTTTTCTTTTTTTTTGCACCTTATACCAAAAATCACACAACTTATATGTTACTAATAAATTATCAATTAGTAAATGAAAAATAAATTTTAATATTTGGAAACAAAAATTATTTTAATTTTAATTTTACCTAGTTGTAACATGATTCTCCAAAACCCTCATCACAACATTATCATCATCTCTCTCCCATTCGAATTTTCCTTTACAATAAAAATCTATGAAAGAAAAATTTTAGTAATTTCAATAAACTAACCAAATTAACATAATAAAAAATATATTTAAGTTAATATAAACCTTAAACCTTGAAAACCATGCATTTGTTAAATAAAATTATTTTTTAAAAAATTATTAAACATGTGTTTGTGAAAGTAAATCAAACTTACATTGAACTGTTGTCATTCCACTGGGCCTTGTACTTGCGAGAAAATGGATCCTGTTGTGAAGGGACAACCCCTCGACATTGCGGCAACACACTTAATGACCCCGCATCATAAGTCGATGCTTGTGCCTCAGGTGCCTATTGTGGTTGGCACCTAATGACTCGTGGTCGTTAGCATCACAAAACAAATCAAACTAGTAGTGATTATGTACTCATGACGTTCAATAAACTTTCCCCTAGACATCTACACAAATTGACGGGAAAAAATTAAACGATTTCTATTTTTTAAAAACATTCTGATGCACCTTCCTTATATCAGAGGCTACTTAAAATTTTTAAACCTGTAAATACAAAACATATATGCCACAAACCAGTTCATTTTATTAAATTTCTTCCAACAAATTAGAATAATTTAATTTCGCATAAAATTCTCATTTTCTAAGGGGTAATATATTTAATCCTAAATTTACAAAAAACGTAATCTAAATTAACAAAAGTTCAAATTAATAATTAAAATTAATACTACATATTTAATTGAAATTGAACAACAAAATTGGGAAAACAATAACCAAAATTATTCAAAATAATGAAAAAATTTATTTAAATAACTTAAATTCAACACAAAATTGAACAAAAATAATAACAAATAATAATAATAATGCAACAAAAAAAACACAAATAAAAAAAGAAAAGGAATGAAAAATTCTTACTTTTATGGCATTCTTAGTGTTGGTTGAAAATTAAAATTAAAAAAAGAAAAACAAAATAAATGAAAAGGGATTGTTAAATAACCTAAAAAATATAAAAATTAGAAGAAAAATGAAGAAAGACAACATACCTTAGGATGAGAAGAGAAGATGATGCTTAATTTCGGCTCGGGTCATAAACAAAAATAAGAGAATAAAGAAGAAGAGAGAAAAAAAGAGAAAAAGAGAGAGAATGAAAGAAGATGAAGGAAGAAGATGAAGCCCCGTCTGTTATGCCTGTGGTCTTTTATATTAGGTTTTACTGATAAAATTCCTTATGGAATATTAAATGTTAGTATCTTTAAAATTTCTGCCGGTGATTTTGTTTGTGAAGTCAAGTTGAAATTTTCAATTCGCACAAAAAATTTCAGAAACCCCTCCAAATATTATTGATAGCTTTTCATTTAGTTAGTGATTTCATCAGCAAAAGACTAAACAATCAACATTCAATAAGAGCATTAATTACCAGCACCTTGAAATTCTCATTTCGTTGATGATTCCATTGGGAAACGTGTACCATAGTTCTAAAAAGCATTAATTGTCAGCGCATTGGAAATTTAATTCCATTGGTGATTCTATTGGTAAAAAAAACATTAATTATCACTTTCTTGAGAAGAAAACAGTTCTCATTGCCACTAGAATATACCGATAGAAATATTTCATCGGTATATTTGTGTGTAATTAACACCATGAACAATGCCAAGAAAAAGGGGAACAATTCTCATTCCCACTAGAATATACCAATGGATACATTTCGTTGGTATTTCCATCGATGTAAAACTATGTCTGATGCCAGATTGTATCTGTATTCCATATCTATTCATCATGCAAATACTTAAATTCATAGTTGCATGCACAACACAAGAACACCAGTTCACATTAAAATAATAAAATAAATATTTCCTTGTCATTCAAAAATAAATTAACACCATTATCATTAAATTAAAGTGAGTTTCGTCCATAAATATTATATTATAGTTTATGGCATTATAAATTCATGTTGTGCAAATTAATCAGAATTATCTTCTTTCTTTGTCAATTGACTCGTCCTCATCTCCATCATAATCTTCTACGTTGTTTTCATCGTTATCATCATCTTCATCGACTTATGTATCTTCGTTGGAGCTCAAAACATCATTCAATTCCTAAGCGTCAACATAAACAAAAATATTATCGGTGATGCAAAAATTTTGATCAACTAAGCGTCAACATCTTCTAAGTCATTAGATAGAGTAACTCGATATGGATAAACTAACTCACCAAGTTGAAAGACATCATCTCCCATAATTAATTCATTGTTCCCATCCTGAACAACATCACACGACCCCTGAGTTTGGTTTTCACTATGGATAACCAATCAACTCTTAAACGATCATTTCTAAAGGAATGAGTGTATATGTATATGTAATAAACTTGCTGGAATTGCTTGGCGAAAACAAAAACATTGTCGACGTTGTGGAGTCTAGCCTTTGAATTAATTTTGACCAAACCATAATGGGGATCTACTCTAATTTCTTTGTCAGTTGTGTCATACCAATAAAATTTTAATAAAAAAAATTATATTCTATTTACTATGATATTGCAATTCAATTACCTCTTCTAACTATGAATAGTTAATGAGAAATGTTTAATGAAATTAAGTATCTTGAGAGATAAAAATAATTGTATAATACTTACATGTGTTCTGAATCACGTGGAAAATTGTTCATCTTGTAATCAAAAGATTTGGAATTTAGTTAGCTATGAGTTTTGGAAAAGTAAATATTGATGTTAGTTGTGAGTCTTGGAACAATAAATATTGATGGTGTTGCCTACGAGGAATTCAATAATGTATCAGTTTATGATATTATATGAGATTAATTGTTAAAAAATAATGACATGTTAAGTAGTACACTTATTGAATAAAAGGTTTTAGTTCATCACAATTAAATAGCACATAATTATGTTAGACAAATATCTTTCCCTCACAATATTTTTTTGATACGAGTCGAAGGCACTTCTCCACCATCATCATGCCTTGGAATGCAGTTGATTTTTTTTACTCAATTGAGGCTCGAAATAGTACGAAATAAATGTTGAAATCTCTTCAACAATATAGGCCTCGCATATCGAATCCTCAACACGCGTCTTGTTTTTTACTTTTCTCTTAAGGCTGAACAAGTACCTATATGGAATTAAAAGAATGTTTTTGTAAATCCCGAGAAAAAAACTAACGCTGGATTAAATTAAAGAAAATAAACTAAACTAAAAAGAAGTGGGGCCAAAAATGAATACACTTAAAGAAAATAGGGCCTAAATGCAAATAAGAATAATTATAGAGCATAAATACTCCTATTCTCACCAAAAACAGATCTGCAACTACATAAAGAAAGAAAAGAGGGAGTTTTTATATCTATTTTTACAAATCAAGAGAGAAACACCAAAATTTCAAGAACCCATCCCAGATTGAGGGTTATAGGTAATATAAACCCTGGTGGAAAAGGGATTAACAAGAAAAATTTGAACAAGAAGAGAAGAGGGGAAGGTCGGCTGTCATTAGAAAGAAAAGGAGGGATCGAAGCCTTGATTCACACCAGGTAAGATATTCTAAACCTGGTCTTATGAGTCATTTCAAGTCGATTATGAATTGATGCCTGGATGTTAATTTATATATTGAGTTCTTAGACTTGAATTGAGGAAAAAGTATGAGTTGTTAAAGTAAAGAACTTCATGTGTTGTGTGTAAATGGAAAAGTTGATGAATCTGGACAGTTTCGTCTCTTGACCTTCAAGGAGATTTTGGGTAGGAGAATGAAGGAATTAGGATCAACTTCCTTTATAGAAATTGTAGTTTTGGATGTTTACCAACTAATGAAATTGGTCTTGCTCAATTTAGAGTCATAGAACTCCAGTCATGGGTCACCAACCGAGACTGTTTCATGACAGACCCTATAGGGTAGCAGGTCTGGTTCATTAATGAGCGATTTTGACTATCTTAGAGGCAGAACTGGGTTCTTCTCAAAACATAGAACTTGTAGCCTCATGTCTTACCTTTCCAACGCCATAAATTTCGCTTAAATCAGAGTTCTATAACTCCAAATATAGTTAAAAATCTGAGAAGAGGTCAGACAGTAACAGTTCAAAAATGGACAGTAACAGTCCAAGTGTTTGTTAATGAGCGATTTTGACTATCTTAAAAGAAAAACTAGGTTCTTCTACATAGAACTTGTAACCTCATGTCTTACCTTTCCAACGCCATAAATTTCGCTTGAATCAGAGTTCTATAACTCTAGATATAGTTAAAAATCTGAGGAGAGGTTAGACAGTAACAGTTCAAAAATAGACAGTAACAGTTGGACAGTAACAGTCCAAGTGTTTGTTAATGAGCGATTTTGACTATCTTAAAAGAAAAACTAGGTTCTTCTACATAGAACTTGTAGCCTCATGTCTTACCTTTCCAACGCCATAAATTTCGCTTGAATCAGAGTTCTATAACTCTAGATATAGTTAAAAATCTGAGGAGAGGTCAGACAGTAACAGTTCAAAAATGGACAGTAACAGTTGGACAGTAACAGTCCAAGTGTTTGTTGATGAGCGATTTTGACTATCTTAGAGGCAGAACTGGGTTCTTCTCAAAACATAGAACTTGTAGCCTCATGTCTTACCTTTCCAACGCCATAAATTTTACTTGAATCGGAGTTCTATAACTCCAGATATAGTTAAAAATCTAAGGAGAGATCAGACAGTAATAGTTCAAAAATGGACAGTAACAGTTAGACAGTAACAGTCTAAGTGTTTGTTGATGAGCGATTTTGACTATCTTAGAGGAAGAATTGAGTTCTTCTCAAAACATAGAACTTGTAGCCTCATGTCTTACCTTTCCAACTCCATAAATTTCGCTTGAATTGGAGTTCTATAACTCTAGATATAGTTAAAAATCTGAGGAGAGGTCAGACAGTAACAGTTCAAAAACGAGGCAGTAACAGTTGGATAGTGATAGTCCAAATATAAAGAAAGGAATGATAACTAGGATTGGACAAAGAACGACAATAATAATGAGTGAAATGAGAAAAACATAAAGTACTAAGAAATGACTGAAAGAAAGACTTATTGGTTATTGATATGGTTATTATAAAACATATCCTTGAGTGAGGAAAATTTATGAGATAAACCTGTGATTTGCAGGAGGGACCACAGGCATGGTGCAACAGCAGCAGTAGGGGAGCACGAGTAGAGCTTCTATTGCAGGTAGGTGATTCACACCTATGCTTTCTAGTTAAATTCCATGATTTAATATATTATTGATGTGAAATGTGAATTACTGAATGTATGTGTATTTAAGGTGAAAAGTTGTTATGTGAATTGCCAAGTGATGAAATTATCACTGACAAAGGAAATATGAGAAGTGTGATTTGTGGCATAAACTAGCATACATTGAGTGTATGTTAGGATCCCGGGTAAGGGGATCACCATGTATTGTCTAGCATACATTGAGTGTATGTTAGGATCCCGGGTAAGGGGATCACCATGTATTGGTTAGCATATATTTAGTGTATGTTAGGATCCCGGGTAAGGGGATCGCCACGAATGGACTAGCATACATTTAGTGTATGTTAGGATCCTGGGTAAGGGGATCTCCACGTATTGGCTACCATACATTCAGTGTATGTTAGGATCCCAGGTAAGGGGATCACCATGTATTGGCCAGCATACATTTAGTGTATGTTAGGATCCCGGGTAAAGGGATCGCCATGAATGGACTAGCATACATTTAGTGTATGTTAGGATCCCAGGTAAAGGGATCGCCTTACATTGACTCCTATGGAGTGGTGATGACGATACCAGTGAAATTGGTATCGGTAACGTGATAAGCAAAAGTAATCACGTTGATCTTATAAAGTCTGGAATGAAGGTTGATAGTGGCAGAGGGAACGTTTATTAATAGTTTGAATAAGGAAGAGATTTTAATAAAAAAAACTATAAGGGAGAAGTAAATGAAATATGAATGCATGTTACCCTGTTGAAATTATTAGATATTCATATTGTTATATTTATTGTGATATTCACCTTGCAATAATATGTATTTTGTTTCAGGATCATCGCATGCACGACAGGAGTAGATACTAGCTTATGTTCCCTTCTTGAAATCTAGGTTTTAGGGAGTATACCCTTGTATTTTGTAAACATGAAAATGTTCGTATAACTTAATTTGTTTAATAAATGTTTAAACTTGATTGGATGAATTTAACGTTGTAGTTCATATAACCATATTTCATGTCTATGTATTTATATTTATTTAATTATCCATCCATAATGATATTTTGTTATATAATGCATATCATAAATATTATGGTTGATAGGTGTGAGTATAATTGTGGAATTGAAACCCAGGATGATTGGGTCGGGAATTAAGTTATGAGATGCGAACTGTTAGAAGTGTAAACAGGTTACATGTCGGTAACTTGGGACCTTCCGGTATAGGGGGACTCCGTTGAAATTCCGGTAGATGTTAATACGAAGACCATGAATATATATATATATATACAAAAAAAAAATTTAACTACTATGTTTTTCTATTGACATGAGATTGTTGTTTTATCCTAGAAATGGGGGATGTTACAGTTTTGAATTATGCAAAGAAAGACAAAAAAAAATTAATTAAGATGCATGTGTAATCCCTAACCTCTCAAATGGATTCATCCATTTATATTGGACTAGGCCTCCAAGTTTTGCCTCAAATGGTAAATGTATGGAAAAATGCTCTATCGAGTTGAAAAATAATGATGGAAATATCATCTCAAGTTTGCATATTGTCTGGACAATATTCGTTTTAAGCCTCTTTATGTGTTGTGTCTGCAACTTATTGATGTATATATATCTAAATAAATAACTGATCTCCGTGAGTGCATCTTATATCCCATTTGGAAATAAATCTTGATAAGCTAATGGAATGTGTGAACATGTGACAGTCATGATTTTTTATTCCATACAATTTGCAATCCTCTGAATTCACTAACCTTGATATGTTCAAGACATATCTATCAAAAAAACACAAACTTTTAAGCCATTGATAGACAAGTAAGTATGCATTCTTATCTAAGGCAAAACTGACTTTGGGCTTTACGACTCATGACCTAACATAAACCAACTTCATATTTTTACGGTGACAAAACAAAGTTATATCAATTCTAGCTTTGATGTTGTCCTTTGCCTTCCCCTTCACCTCTATAACTGTGTTGATAATGTTCTCAAATACATTCTTTTCTAAGTGCATAACATCAAGGTTATGGAGGAGAATATTGGTCTTCCAATAAGGAAGCTCCTAGAAAATACTTCAATTAACCCAATTGTGGGTCAAACCAAAACCATAAAACTTTTGCTTACTAGATTGAAAACAAAAAACAATGTCACCATACTCTGACACCGAAAGAAGTCCTTCTTGTTCTTTCTATACTTGTGATCTATTGGCAAGAACCGTCGGTGGTAGTAAAAATGATGCTTTACCGCTGTTTGTTAACGTGAATGTCTTGTTATTTTCCATACAATATTGACATATAGTTTTCCATGCGTGCTTTAACCAGAAACCATTCTATAAACAAGAAAATCATTAATTGTCCACATTAAAGCTGCCTTTATCAAAAAAATTTGTTTCCTCGATACATCATAAGTTAAAGCCCTGGATGACCACAACTGTTTCATCTCATCAATCAACAGTCGAAGATAAAAATCTATATTCTGACCCAGACTATTAGGACTGGGTATGACTATTGTCGCACTTATGCGGCATCGCGGTGATAATATCCACTCTCAAAATGGTATCTAATGTGGCAAGTATTGGGAGACAAGAAATTCTTGTCTTTTATCAGTGAAGAATTGCAATGGGAGTCGCCACCTAGTATTTTGGTCACTACGAATCCTAACTAGTCTCAGAGATCGGGTATGGAGACTGGTTGCATAAAGGGAATGTATTAGCACCCCAAATACACCCTACCTAAGGTAAGCTGCATTGTTTTATTGTCTGATAAAATCTAGGGTCTTATTGTTGGTTTGTCTACGGTTTAAGAAAAGTCATCTTTAGTAAGGAGGTCTTTATCTTATCAGATAAAATTTAACTATTCTAATATTAACAAAAGGATTTAATATCTGAAATACGTCTTATGTATAAGATCGTAACCCCAGATACTAAAAGACAACAAAATAATTTTTTTTGTTATTTTTAAAATTTTGGCCTAGTTCTCGTTACTTTAATAACTGGTTATTAAAGCCAAAATGCATGCTAAATATTTTTTTGAATTTGTCTTTTTTATATGAAAAACGATATGAATTTTTTGAGAGACTTGGCCGTATGCATGAAAACAAAAAAAACATTTATTTTTCTAATTTTTTGACAAAACCAGGTATTTTAATACCAGATTTGTATCTTTACAGTATGAAAATACAAACCAATATTAAGTAAAATTCCGTAAAAAATACGCGGGAAATCACAAATTTTCTGAAAATATTTTTGTTAAAATTTTCCTTTTTGGGTAAGGCTGACACTGCCCCACCTAGTAAACAGAAACAAACAGTGGAGAACTCTTCACTGTTCACATGCAACCTGAACAGTGGAGCAGCCCGAGCGAGGAAGAAGAAGAAGAAGAGAAGTGAAGGCTTACCTAGCGGTCGTCCGCTCTTGCGGGAGCTGGAGCTGCTGGTTCTATGTTGTTGGACGGCAATTCTATCCCTTCTCTGTTCTATTTTTTCTGTGTTTATTCTTCTCCCCGCTTTTGTCTCCTGTTTCTCTTTTTCTTCTTCTGTTTCTAATGGTGGTGGTGTCGTTGTTGATGGTGGCTTAAGGCGGCGTTGGTGGCTGCAGACGGTGGCTCTTTTCTGTGGTGGCGGGCAGTGTTTGCTGCTGTTCTTCTTGTTTGTACAGAGGCACATGCTTCTTCTTCTTCTTCTTCACGGGTGTTGCAGCAAAGGGAGGATGATGGTGAGAGGCTGATGGTGGCGCTGCTCCAAACAGCGGAGAGAGAGAGAGACGAAAGAGATTGAGGTTACTATTATTCTCTTCTCCTATGTGTTCTTATTTTTCTGTTCCTTTCCATCTCCCTCAGATCAAACTCTTTCCTCGTCTCCTCTGTTTCTCAGTTTTAATTCCTTTCTTTCTGTCTCTTATGTTTCCTTTCTTTTTTCTCTCTCTGTTTTTCTTCTCTTCTATCTGGTCTCTGTTTTCTATTCTTTTCTCCCTTCTCTTGTTTGGCTTTTTTTTTTTGTTTTCTCCCCTCTTTTCCTCCTCTATTCTCCCCTTTTTTTTTCTTTCCCTCTCCATGTCGTCTTTTTCGTTCTCACCTCCCTTCTCTCTCTTCTGTCTCGTCTTTTTGTTCTGCTTTTTATAGGCCAGAGACGGCCTAGTGCTAGTAACAGTTGGCTTGGTAACAGTTTGCAAAGGAATGACAACCGCGAGACATGCCTCCCCTTGATTCCAGCTCCACTGTCTTTGTTGCTAACGCCTCCCCCGTCTTCAGCCATTTGCTTTTACAAAGACTATAAATAGTGCTCCAAGAAACGACGCCGTTTCAAAATTCTAATGGATACTTCTGATTTGGTCATTGAATTTTTTGCATTTTGGTAATCATATGAATGGATATGCAATTAAGCCTTGATTTTAGCGCTTCTTCCCGTTTGGTCCTTGGTTACGGATTATTTCAATTAAGTCCCTAATTGGCCATCAAACTTCAATAAATATGTAATTAAGCCCCTGATTTGACTAAATCAATTCTTGAAAATTGTAATTTGACCCTAGAACTTTAATTTCTTCCAATAAAAGCCTAAATTGACTTAAAAATCAATTTTTCTTGCAATCAAACCCTCCATAAATTTAATTAAACCTTAGATAAAATTTAATTGAGTCCATAAACATCTGATTTTGAATATATTTTTTCAAAAATTGAATTTTCTTTGTCAACAGGGCTCTCATCAGTCAACGATATACTGTCAAATTTCAATCTTTTGCATTTTTGAACCCCCTCAACTAATTTTTGGCCATTTTTCAGCATTTTAGCATTCTCTTCTCACACTTATTATTTCTTGAATTTCTTTCAATTTTTTTTATTTTCTCATTTTTGTGTGGGAACTCAAAAATGGGTAACAATAATTGTAGATAAAAACATGAACTCTAACCTCATACACATCCCCGGTGGCAAGTTATAAACTGTGATTATTACCGACCAACAAGAATAAGGAGCAATAAATGATCTAAATAGATTGAATCCGTTTATATATAATTCAAGTCGCACGTTCCTTGATTTCACTGAAAACTGAGGATGCATACTGTTAAAGTATTTCAAGGCTTCACCATTAAAAGGGTGCATCATCACTCCATCCACTGCATCATGTGATTGGTGTCATGTTATACTTAGCAGTCTCTAGTGACATGAATAACCTCTGTAGTCTAGGTATGATTTGGAAGTATCTAAGTTTTCTGTATGCGATAAGAGTCCTTCCCTTATTAATTCTAGGTTTATAACGAGAATGTCTATATGTTCTGCACTTGATTGACTCTGCATTTTCAAGGGAGTACAACATGCATAAGTTTAGACACGTTAATTTTCTCGTATCTTAAACTAAGGGGTTTCATCATGAACTTAACAACATAGAAGTTCTCTTTTAGCCTACCCCCTTCAAGTAAAATGCTTCTTGCCCATTCGACAATTCTGTCATAATTGGCATCACTCAACCTATGATTTAACTTAATGGTAAACACTTGTGCAACAATCGATAATTTATTGTGATTTGTGCAACCATCCTATAATGGTTCGTTAGAATCTTTCAAAAGATAAAAAAAACCTGTTTGTGTCTACATTAGGTTCTTCATCTATGATTGGATATTTGATCGACATGACCTTGATTCATTTTCATCGCATCAATAACCATATTTCTGTAAGGATTACTATTATCATTTACAACTCCATGCACATTGCTAGTGCTAGAAGTTAACCTAACCATCCTCCCTACTATGGAATCGTGAGGAACATATGGTTCTTCGTGTGTATATCCATATATGTATTTCTCTATTAATTGTTTTTTTATAGAAGATGTATCGTTACAATATCTTGATCGATAAATTTTTTATTTTTACACCTCTTGCATTGATATCTAAAACCGCCTTTACTAATATTTCACGAATTAGATAGTGCGTAATTAATAAAACCTTGAATCACATTACAATAATTCATCCTCCATAACCCCTAGGGTGAATCTCATTACATCCATAAATGATCATCTATTACTTATATCAAATCTATTTAAATAATGATGACAATATGTATTAATTAACTAGGTTAACTAAATAAATTTGTAAAAATATTAGTTTGGCTCAATCTTATTCAACCTATTTTAATATATCTCTTAATTTATTATCAATTATATATCTACATAAATTCAAATTTCTACATATTTACCAAAAAATACAACTCGACAATAAAATTGATAATATATATAAAAAACCTGTTAAATAAGTCATTTTTTATTTCATCACAAAACATTGAAGTCAAAAATTCAATATAAGTTTCATCTATTTACAAATAAATGTAATTTTACAAAATTTTAAACAAACCATAACATGTACAAATCATAAATCCATGCAACAAAATTGTATGAGAAAAAACTATAAAATAAGTAAACACCTAAACAAAATACATATACTACAAAAATATGCAGAAAAAATTAACATTTAAAAATTGTGTTTAAATAAAAAAAAAGGTTAGATTTGCTTATTTAAGGTGGAGAATCTTCAATAAACTTTGAATCAAAACACGGATGCTGACAAACCGAGTATTGTGGTGGTTGGATTTGTTATGGGAGGTTGGATTTTGTTAAGATTGAGGGGGGAAGGTGGGGATGACTGTTTGTTGTAAAAAAAGATGTATAAGGAAGAAGGAGAAATGGAAGGGAAAAAGAGGGTTGATCGCGAGGTTATAAATTAAATATTACTAATGGATTTACCAACATAATTATTTTATCGAGCATTCTATTAGTTATTCTGTCGGTAAAAAGTGTCACATCATCGTACAATTTGCTTATTTGAATCCTACTGTAATATCATCCGTAATTCCATCACTATATACCGAGATATTATTTTTGTCAGTATATTTAGGAACGAACTTTACCGTCAAATTAATTCTGTCGGTAAAAGTTACATGCCATCATACTTTTCTGGCTTCTTTTATTCTTTCTTTTCTCATTGTAATTCTCTCGATATATACCGATAAAATATTTATGTCGGTGTTTATCGACAAATATAGCAATGAAAAAGTTTATCGGTAAAATTCACCGCAATCTACCGATGAAAAAATTATGTTGGTGCTTTCAATTATATTT
>Ga0325404_1001202_pt1 | contig 27404 bp, 11 predicted proteins | sample PopdelMetagenome_18_FD_205664 | JGI IMG/M metagenome (GOLD analysis project Ga0325404, IMG submission 205664) | Populus deltoides microbial communities from Bellville, Georgia, United States - Xylem-Control-R1 | ecosystem: Host-associated > Plants > Phyllosphere > Stem > Wood/Secondary xylem...
TATGTGAGGAGGTGTCGAGAAGTATCGAGTGACAAGAAGTGACAAGAGAAGAATTTCTCACATTGAAGCATTGCGAGATAAGAAAGTTAGAAGAGTAACCTCATGATATTTGTAAATAGGAATATAAGGTTAAGGAACAACTAGAAAAGTTGATAGAAAAATACAAGGTTCTTCTATTAATTTAAGAGTTAATACAACAACACAAATTAGATTTTGATAAAACATTTGGTTTGGTGGCAAAGATTATCCACCTATATGATATTTGTAAATAGGAATATAAGGTTAAGGAACAACTAGAAAAGTTGATAGAAAAATACAAGGTTCTTCTATTAATTTAAGAGTTAATACAACAACACAAATTAGATTTTGATAAAACATTTGGTTTGGTGGCAAAGATTATCCACCTATATGTATCATGTTTACTGGTGGTAAACAAGTACTTGAAGCTTTGGTAGAGGAATGTGAGGAATGCTTTCCTACTTGAGAGAATGTCATGAAGGTTAAATGGGTGAAGAACTTTCCAAAAATGGATAAAATGAAAATGATTTGAAGATAAAAAAAATTAAAAAATCTAGATTAAAGTGAAGTGTTGAAGATCAATCAAGTATTTTTAGAGCACCTTCAATCTCTAGAATCTTCTCCAGTTTTTTTCATATTAGTAATATTATAGATCAATCCAAAATTTTCACAAGCTTTTTGATACGAACTAGCCCACCAACACAAATGATCAACTAGAGGTGCTAATTGGGTCAATCACCAGGTTAAGGGATATTAAGTTAAAAGAGGCACTGGATGAGATTTTTCAACATATTTGGGCCAAGGATGACTTCAAAGAGGCTATAACACATATGAGTCATCTTATAATCAACTTAATCCAAGTGTAAAAAGGACTCAATTCTTCCACAACACGGGTTTAGGGTTGACATCATGATGACAACCTTGTTTTGAACAATTAATCATAACATTACAAATATATTCTGGCAGAATATTTTAGGAGTTTCCATATTCTACAAAGAAACAAAGGAGCATGTGCTATTGAAAAGTATACATGCTTATTTAGGAGGTTAAAGTTGGTTTTAGGCTGATTTTTTCTAATGTATAATTTTACGCTAATAAGTATAATTTTAAATCTAACCATTAGATCAATCTAAAATTTACTTGAAGTTCTCGGAGATCATTTTTTATATTAAGATGAAATCTTAGAACAATCAGACATTAAAAAGGCCTTGTAAGAGGTCCATAAGCTATTGTGAGAGTATCACATTATTTTCCTACTTGATTTAAAATTATTTTTCTTATTTGGACTAGTATTGTTTTATTATTTTTTAAACTTGTTTAGAATATTTTTTTGCCTATTATAAATAGGATTATTTAGCCTGTATTAGGTTTTTTTTATAGGCTTTGATTTCAGAATAATATTGCTTGTGTGTGTGAAGTATTATCTCAGTCTTTGGTTCTCTAAATAACTTGTTCAATTTATTAAGAAATAACTATCTTCGTAATGTTTATCTTATACTTTTTGTTCATGGATTGGTATTTATTGGGTGGAGGTTCATTCCAATAGCATTAGTGCTTTGGTTTATGTAATCTCTACGTCACTCTCTTATCAAACCTGATTGTTTGCTTTTCTAGGATTTGTTGTTCTTGCATGTGGGTTACATAACCACATGACCATAAGGTTTGTATTATTTAGTATTAGAGCTTGACTTTATTTATTAGGTTATATTCTTTTGTATTTCTTTTTTGTTTTTCTTGTTCCGTGTGTTGAAACTCGTTATTTTCAATCTCCATCTATTCCTCTTAAGTTGCGCCAACAACTATCTTACAAAAAAAAGTATTTTTTTATTTCATTATTGTCACTACGTATATTAGTAACATAAAAAAAATCGTTTAAACAAAGACGTTATAGATTTTGTCGCAGAAACTAAAATAAGGTGAAATTGGATCAAACCACATCAAAATTACTTAAAAATTTATTTTCTTGTTATTTGGAGTCTAATCATACACACTGTGTATTGACACAAATCAAACATGTTTTGTATATTCCAGATTTAGGTTTAGTTTATACGAAGCAAGTTTGATTTGCATCAACCATTGAAACTTGCTTTACTACTATTGAAATTGATTTGGGCAATATAATAAAATGTTATTTGGGATATTTGAGTGTTAATCAAGTAATTTTTATAATATTTTCTTCTGATTTTTTTTTCATGTTTTAAAAAAATCCATATCTCGTATGAATTTGCTTGCTAGTCATGAAATTGTAATCATAGTCTTGTCTTTACTTGTTTTTATATATTTATTGCTTCTTTTTTACTTTTACAAATAAAAACTATGTTGCTCTTTTTTGTTGTGTTGATTTCAGTTCCGTAAAAGTAAAAAAGAAGGTGAGGCGAGAGAAAAAAAAAAGTATATCAAGAATATTAAAGTAAAACCTATTATTTATATGAAACATGAGAGGTGTAAGGATATTTTTGCTACTAAAAATTGTTTTGTAGATTTAAAATGTCTTAAGAAAAAAGAGATGCACCACTTTTTATGGAGAATATCAACCTAAAACTTCATATTCAAGGTCTAGTTGTTGAAGATTTTCAACTTAGTGCTTAGTAATATGCAAGAATTGTTGGATAGAGAAGAGATAAAATATAAAAATTATGATGGATAAAGAAATGGGGTTAATCAAAAGGGTAACCATGACAGGAGACCCATATAATATGTAAACCATAACTTGGATGATTTTAAAGATGAGGATTATGATATGGGAGATTATGATTTTGAGTATGTGATGGTATGTCATGGAGATAATTTTTAGCAGCTTAAGGGCTGAAGGGATGATGAGTTTAGATACAGGGGCCTATTCAACCGTAGAAGGGATTTTCAAAACTATAGAAATCGTGAAGATGTGGAAATTCTTAGTTTTCTAGGTAAAAAAATAATCCTACGGATTATTTGGAGTAGGAAAAGAAAGTGAATTAGATTTTTTATTGCTATAGTTATTTTAAGTAGAAAAAGGTGAAACTTGTGGTGATTGGATTTGTTGATTATATAATTATTTGGTAGAATCAAATTGTGACTTCTATGAGGAGCAATAAAGAGAGACCTATTGATACATGGGGTGATATAAAGGCTTTGATGATAAATCAATTTGTTTCTAATCATTATTATAGGGAGCTTTATCAAAAACTACATGGTTTGAGTTAAGGTTCTAAGTCTATGGAGGATTACCATAAAGAGATAAAGATAGTGATGATTCAGACTGATATAGTAATATAGACTTACAATATTATACGGAGTTGGAGGACATGGTTCATATAACAAGGAAGGTGGAGAGACAAATTAAGAAGAAGGGTAGCTCATGGCTATAATTCAATTTGGCTTCATCTTCCTCTAATTGAAGGCTGAATATGAAGAGAGAAAAGGGGCAAGAGAAAAGGGTTGCCCAATCTAAGCCCTTTGTGCTTGTTAAGGTCGAACCACCTTAAGGCTAGAAAAGAGACTCCAATGGATGCTAAAGGTAAACTCAAAACTCGGTGTACTCATAACTGTGATATAAAATGTTTTGATGTTCAGAGGTTGAAAACAATGTTTCTCAGTATCTAAATAAAAGATTTATGATTTTGAAAGACCATGGAGAGATAAAGTCTAAAAGTGATAGATATAATGATGATGAGGTGCCACCTTTGAAGGATTGTAGTGATGTCAAGATTCCATACCCGATTGAGGTGGAGGTCTTGGTTCCAAGGCATGAATTTAATGTGCAAGTTAAATCATTCAAATATCTCAAAATCCACTTGACTATTTCTTAATGTTGTTTTCTCGGATTACTCATGTTTATGCTTAAAGCTCCCACTGCATATACAATGTCTAGTTTTATACAGACCATGGCATATATGATTGTTGATACATTAAAGAACTTTACTCGTATACATCCTTGCATTTTTTTGTCTTTCATGATTGTTCCTTGGTTAGTCTGAAATGACTAGCCAAAAGTTGTTTATTGTTTGTAAAGCTCCTTTTTCAATTACTTTTCTTGTGAAAGCTTCAGGTAACTATTCCTTCTCTGATGATTCTCATATAAAGTATTTAATTTATTTTTTTTCTATCTTAGATCCTACAATGAGCATACATCTACATACAATAGTAAAATGATGTAAGAGTTGTCAAAATTCTTCACATGGCAGCAATGATTTACCTGTAGTCTTATGAATCCATTGTTGTACATAAAATTGTCAAACTTCTTATATCGTAGTCGACTCTAGGAGCTTGTTTCAAGCCATACAAGATTGTTTTTGAGTTTGCAAACTAGATTCTCCTTTCCCTTTACTGAGAATCCTCGTGATTGATTAATACAGATATCTTTCTTCAAATCTCCATGAAGGAAAGTAGTCTTCACATCTAAATGTTTAAGATGCAAATATTATATAGTTATAATTCCCAGTACAAATTTGATTGTTATTAGCTTCACCATTGAAGAAAAGATATGTGTAATTGATTCTTTCTTTCTGTCGAAATCCGTTCTTACCAAGTTTGACATTGAATCTTTTACTACCATCATATTCAGTCTTCACTTTTAAACCTACTTGTTGTGCAAAGCTTACTTTCTTGCAAGTAGTTTAGTTAGCTCCCTTGTTTGATTACCTAATAAATTAAGAACTAATCTCATCTGTCATATTCAACTCTCACTTACTTGACTCTTCATCTCGCAAGGCTTCATTAGAACTCTTTGGCTTGCTATTATCTATCAACAGGATTTATTTTAGTGATTTGAGAAACACTATTGACATCTAATAATCCAATAAGATCTCACAATTATTGCTGCTGTATATGGCTCCACTTGTGAATCAGTATTTTCTTTGTCAAGATCATTGTTATGCACAATCCTCTTCGCAGTATCATACACATCAACTACCTTGATTGCCTGTGCTCATAGTATAAACCTACTGGAATATGCAGCATCCTTGCCTTTGTACATCACCTTCTAATTGAAAATGACATTTTTACTTCTGATTATTTTTTGATTTTCTTCATTTCAAAATTGATATCCAAACTCATCGGTGTCATATCCAATAAATATACATTTTCTAGACTTTGGATTAAGCTTGCTTATGGCTTCAAAGTCTAGAAGATCATAAACAACATAACCAAATACTTTCAAATATGAAAGATTTACCTCCCTTCCTATCGAGACCTCTTCTAGAATTAAAAAATTCAAAGGAACAAAAGGTCCTCAATTGATCAAGTAGACTGTAGGTTAAACTATTTTAGTCTACAGGATTTGAGGTAAACCAAAATGAAATCTCATGCTTCTAAATCATTCATTGATGGTTCATTCATGCGCCCAGCAACACCATTATGTTGTTGTATGCTTGAAATGGTCTTCTCCATCAATATATTCATCTTTATTGTCTAACCTTGGACACTTTAGCTTTAGTTTTGTTTCAGTCTCCATAATAGCTTTTTATTTTTCAATGTAAAAAATAATTTTCAATAAATTTTAATTATAAAAAATAAATTTTAATCATAAAAATGAGTGGTCTCCACTTTAAATTTAGCGTCAGATATACCTATTAACCATGCCTTATTGAAACAAATTCTAACAACAAATACTTCTACATATATAGTCCTCCATCAAAACAAATAACCTGCGTGGGTGAAGCCACAACAATCTTCACCAGGTGGGTGAAGCCATCAAAGCAACTTCACAAGGGTCCTTCTGCTCTGCAAAGACTTGTATGATTTACTAATTCAATCACGAGCTTCAAGATTGGAAAGCTAATTGTTCACATATAGGGTTTCTGGAGCATCTAAAATAAGCATAAAAAATAACATTTTGATGCTCATTTGCATTCCAAGTACTGTACATTTTCTGAAGGAAAAGATTTTGCATTGAATAACACTTCAGAAATGAAGTTGGATTGGGATATTTTACTACACCCACTGGCAAGTTTCTTTATCATGGTTGCTCCTCCATCTGTGATTTCAAATCAGGAGCAGCATCACCGCTGTAGAAGGATTACATTTTACCTCCGTTGGGATTGCAGCCCAAACAAAAGAAGGTCAAAATTTATTTATTTTTATTTTAAATTTATTTTTTTATATTTATATATTATAATGTTGATATAAAAAATAAACTTTTAAAAAAATATTATTTTAATAAATTAAAAAAATATATTTTCAAAAACAATCACTATTACCACACTTTTAAATACACTTTTCATACATATATATACATAGGCAGCAGTAAGGAAAAAAATCTAAATCACTTTCCATATATAAAAAAGTGAAATATTTGAATATTTAATGCATCATTAATAAAAAAATAAAATACTTATAAAGCTAAAATCACCTTTCCTGTATAGAAAGATCGAATTTCCTTTTCTATTCTTATAAAATATGTCGAGAAGCCTTTCCTATACATATGTACTAGAATTTCCTGTTTATACGTATTTAATATTCAATAGTTTATTTCTCTTATAGTACTTTCCTGATTAGAGGCTCAACTAGGGGGAGGCAAGCAGGATCCGGCTTCTGCAAAACATTTAATTTATTTTTTATTTAGTATTTAAATATGGAATAGTATAATATTTTTTTATTTTAAATAAATAAACTTTTTAATTATTTTATTATATTAATTTTGATCTCCCCTATTAAATATCACCGGCTCCTCCCCTATTCCTAATGATTACGGTCAAGTATAAATATATCATTGAGGGTTAGAGTTGTCTTGCAAGCTTGTTTTTCTCTACTGCATTGGTAAGGGTAGGTTCAATTGTCAAATCTTTTTCTGCTAATATTTTGGCTCAGCTATTCTCTCCTCCTCTTAATATTTAGCAAACTTGAATGCATGCAATTTATGATTAATATCTCTTTCGTATGTTATGAATCCACTTTGATAACGATTCTTGTTCTTTAATTACTTAGTTTTTATTCTAAAAAGAGAGAGAATGTTTTTCTCTCTTCAATGTTCCAATTGTTCTATCACCTCTCCAGCTAAATAACCTTTTTTTTCTTGGTTTGCCAGCAGGACCCTCCACCACCACAACAAAGAAGATGAACATTGTAATTGGTATTGTAATTGGAACAGCTATGATCGTGGTTACCATACTTCTGTTCTGGCTGTGCCGGCCCTTCCTTGAAGAACCCAAGGAAACAACAAAGAAAATAGCAGAAAGTGTTAAGGATCTCACGGCTCAAGACTCACCAGTATAACCATCGAAGGGACACCATGGCCAGCTTAGTGCCTCTTATCTCGTGGATTCATAGCACTAATAGATCATAATTAATTATTATTTTTAATATTTAGTTGCAATGGCATTACTATTGTTTAAGTTGTGACTATGAAGCTTTTGTTTGATTCCTTAATTTTTATTAAGATATTGGTGTTTTTTTTTATATATATTTAGTTGATTATTTTTGTTTGAGTGTTTTATTTCAATTATTTATCCACAATAAGGTTGTGGCTAAAGGACAGCCATTAATGATTACTTTTTGTTCCTAATTTTTTTTGGATCTTTATATTTTATTTATATCAATTAATTACTCTGATGAAGGAATTGTTGGTAAAGCATTAATATATCATTAAAACCTGCTGATTTTAATACAAAAACATGAATGAATAGCAGAATAATGGCTGGATTTCCACTCCAAAAAGATTATACAAAAACATGAATGAATAGCAGAATAATATATCATCAATGAAGGAATTGCCTCGATCCCAAGAGTACCCATTGGCTATCTACGTACTTTGTAAACTATCATCAAACACCATAAACCCTAACATTTACATCTACGTAATAGATGATTTTTCATCAGATGGCATAATCAACAAATTGTTAGCCAGCATTAAATCAAATTGCAGATAAGCCATTCAAGGAGGGGGAAAATTCTGACATAAAGAATTTCTAGTAGTCTTCATTACTCATATTAGACAACCAGGTTTTTCTTATAAAATTTGTCGATTCACAAAAAAATAAAATCAAATAATAGAGCCATATATCTTGCTTTCCGTAGGTGAATTAAAATGGGTAAAGAGATATAAACTTGACCAAACATGACCACTCTCTCGACTTTAAACTAAACTGATCTGAATGAAACAGCAAACAAGAACTTTACATAAATTCCTTGATGTGATCAAAGCAACACTAAAAAATTCATTAGAGATTTTAGTTGGTCTAGTGACAAGATTTTAGTTGGCTGTGTCGGCCCTTCCTTGAAGAACCCAAGGAAACAACAAAGAAGATAGCAGAAGGTGTTAAGGATCTCACGGCTCAAGACTCACCAGTGTAACCATCGAAGGGACATCAAGGCCAGCTTAGTGCCTCTTATCTCGTGGATTCATAGCACTAATAAGTCATAATTAATTATTATCTTTAATATTTAGTTGCAATGACATCGTTATTGTTTAAGTTGTGACTATGAAGCTTTTGTTTGATTCCTTAATTTTCATTAAGATATTGGTGTTTTTTTTATATATATATTTAGTTCAGAGTATGATTATTTTTGTTTGAGCATTTTATTTCAATTATTTATCCACAATAAGGTTGTGGCTAAAGGAAAGCCATTAATGATTACTTTTTGGCTAAAGAAAAAATTTCTTGGTTCCTAATTTTTTTTGGATCTTTATATTTTATTTATATCAATCAATTACTCTGATGAAGGAATTGTTGGTAAAGCATTAATATATCATTAAAACCTGCTGATTTTAATACAAAAACATGAATGAATAGCAGAATAATGGCTGGATTTCCACTCCAAAAAGATTATACGTACTTTGTAAACTATCCAAAAAGATTTCCACTCCAAAAAGATTATACAAAAACATGAATGAATAGCAGAATAATATATCATCAATGAAGGAATTGCCTCGATCCCAAGAGTACCCATTGGCTATCTACGTACTTTGTAAACTATCATCAAACACCATAAACCCTAACATTTACATCTACGTAATAGATGATTTTTCATCAGGATTGCATAATCAACAAATTGTTAGCCAGCATTAAATCAAATTGCAGATAAGCCATTCAAGGAGGGGGAAAAATTCTGAAATAAAGAATTTCTAGTAGTCTTCATTACTCATATTAGACAACCAGGTTTTTCTTACAAAATTTGTCAATTTACAAAAAAATAAAATCAAATAATAGAGCCATACATCTTGCTTTCCGTAGGTGAATTAAAATGGGTAAAGAGATATAAACTTGACCAAACATGACCACTCTCTCGATTTGGAACTAAACTGGTCTGAATAAAGCAGCAACTAAGAACCTTCCATAAATTTCTTGATGTGATCCAAGCAACACTAAAAAATTCATTAGAGATTTTAGTTGGTCTAGTTACAAGATTTAAAGTTAAGAGGTTCAAAGAGATTTTATTGGACTTCTTCAAGATATATATACTAAAGTAGACTTCAAAAAGATATTAAATAATGAAAAACAATTATTAATTAATTTAATTTACGTTCAAGAAGGGCTTGTTGATAGGCATTCATTCATTATAAAAAGATTCAAATTTGCCAATTTTGATATTCTCTATTGTTTAGGTCATAAACATAAGAAATTTTAATGTAATTTCAGTTACATTGAAAGTAGATATCCGTAGATTTCCCGTGATATATAACACATTTTCTAATTCATTAAGACGAGAGATAACATGTATTTTAATTTGAGCTTCGATTCTCCCAGCAGATTACAAAAACGACTTTAGTTTTATTTAAATTAATTAGGCTATTATTTTATTTATCTTTTAGTTATTATTATGTCTTTTAAAAATATTAGGGCTTTTATTTAAATTTAAGTTGATTGGATTATTATTATTATTATTATTATTATTATTATTATTATTATTATTATTATTATTATTATTAGGTTTATCCATATCCATTAGGGATATCTTATTAGATTTAGGATTCTTTCAAGTATAAATACTTTTTTATAGAGACTTTTATTAGAGGTTAGATTATTTTTAATAAAAAAAAATCAATATTCTTGCTATCTTTTGTGTAGATGGATGAGTGCTTTTCATATTAAATTCCTGATTAAATTCGCAAATTATTCAAAGGATTGATCAATTTTGTTGTGATTTTATACTACTTGTTCGCGTCTATTTATAAACGTAGGGTTGAGGTGATCATTGCGAATAATTTTGGTTCTCCAAAGTAGATTCTTATTGAGTCAAGTTGTAAACATTCAAATATAATTTTAACATATCTTATAAGAAGTCTGCATTACTCCCGCTTCTTCGTTTTGAATCCAAAATCATCATAATAAACATCCAAATAAAAAGTGATTTAAATACAACTAGCAGCTAATCCTCTAATGGTTTATAGTAACTTGGACTACATAGCATCACTATCTATGTAATGCAAATAATCAACCCTTCATCCAACATGATGCTTTTTTATGGAAAAGTGTTAAAAGCATAGTAACTTTTGTAAGTATGCAAAAACATAAATAATAACAAGAATGCTTTCAAAACAAAAAATTAATAATAGAACTCTAGAATATATACCAAGCAAATATTGAAATTTGTAATTGATATAAAAAAAAATCTAGCATGGATATTAATAATAAAAATTAATTATTTTTAAATTAAAACAACAAGAGTATTTACTTTTTAAAGCACTTTAAATTAATGAATCTTAAAATACTTTAAAACTTTATTGATCTTCACTTGTACAGTTAGAATATTTGCAATATGCCTCCCAAGATTCCAACGACACCACTTTAATTAGATGCACTTCTAAAATAAGACCTTTAAACTAAAGATTATGTAACTCAAATAATTATCTAAATAAGATGAACCTAGGCTCTCAGAGCATAAAAAGAAGAATTATAAATACTAAAAATAAAGTGAGAAAAAGTGTGGAGAAATCTTAAAAATTCAAGTTAAAAACTTTTTCTTCGTCACCCTTTCTTTATAGTGAATTTTGAAAGTTAAAATGTTGAATATATAATTAATAAGAATTAATCCCCATCATTATTAACATTTGATTAACCGTTATAAATTAAAAATTAATTTTAGAAAAACCAAAAGTTATTTAAGTAAAAAAACCAAAAGTTTTTTAAAAGTAATTTCTCATTCACCAATAAATTATTTAATTAACCTTCACCGTGATTATCTACGTAGATGAAGCTTAACTCTTCCAAATAAAGTTTAATTATTCGCTATATCTCGTTAAGTTCTACAAAGACCCGTGGGATATGCAAATGCAATCCTTATCATCACTTCACAGCAACATTTGGACTTCAAACTGGGAAGCTACTAGTTCATATACAGGGCTTTCAAAGTATCTAAAATATGCATAAAAACTAATAGATCCTATTCTTCACCTTTTCCAATTAATTCTATCCCCGTCGTCATTGTGACCAGAAAGTTCTCTCTTCTTTCAGAACATATGAAGCAATTTCTTCAACTCTAGAAGCTGTAGTGCCATATTGTTTGGCCTGACAGACTAGAATGGTAAAGAACATAAAAGAAGGTTCTGACTTTTTACAAAAGAAGAAAAAATCATTGTTCCTGTAATGTGTGTATATAAAAAAATACAAACACTACCAGAAAATTGAAAAGAAAAACAAAATTACTGATACAAAATATTTTATCGTTATTTATCGATAAAATTTTTTTTATGGAAACTGCAACTGAATATAAAAATTTCATTTGAAATTTCATCGGTATTTTTAACGTGTAAAATTACCAACGAAATTACTTATAGAATGTTAGTCGATGATTTGAAAAGGAATTAAAACCTAACAATTCTCTCTTCCCCTCCTATTTCTTCTTCTTCTTCTTCTTCAATTTAGTTAGGTAAAGATTTATTCATGTCTAGGATGAAATGCAACAACAATTTTTAAAGACGTTTTTTTCCTTCTCAATAAACAAACTCTTTTAAAAGACAAACCACCAGCTTCACTAAAAAAATCAAGAGAAATATTTTATTAGTATTGGGATAAGTATAAAGACTTGCTTAATAATTGTCTTCATCATGGTTTTGAAACCTGGAAATTAGCTTTACACTTCTACGAATGTTTAACACCTAAAAATAAGCAAATTATGCAATTGATGTGCAACGAAACTTTTAAAGATAAAGATCCTAATGAAGCAATAAAGTACCTAGAATTGTTAGCTAAAATGCCTAAAATTAGGACACTACAAACACTTATGAGGCATTAAGTAAAACCCAACCTCATAGATCAAGTAGATGTATGTACAATCTTAGGAAAGATCATGACCTTTAAAATTAACAGTTAAAACCATCTCATCAAACTCTTTTGGTGGTGAGCTATGTCCACAATGGAGTGATGGTGAGTCTCAAGTGTTTTTTCTTTCTTTTCCTTTCGGGTATGATATCGATGGCTTATTTTTTTGGTTAATTATTGCCAAATGTTGTTCTTTTTTACAGTTCGTTTGCTATCACTACCTGTGGTCTAAATCAAATTATTGAATCACTCGATCTTATTTGATGCAGTCAAGTTATGATTATCGGGTTTTTCTTGCTTTTTTTTAAAAAACACTATCATTATTTGAGCGTCCATTTTGCACATTAAAAAAAAATGGACAACCTGCACATAGCTTATGTCACCAATCTAGTTATTAGCTACGACTTGTATTTATATCACTTCTTATTTGAATGTTCATTGTGATGATTTTGTATTCAAAATAGTTAGAGGGAATTCATTTATGGTTCTTGTTTGCTGCTTCATTCAGACCAGTTTAGTGTCAAGTCGAGAGTGTAGTCATGTTTGGTCATGATAGTGAGATATTATATCTCTGTACTTGTTTTAATTCAACTGTGAAAAGCAAGATGTATGGCTCTAACTTTATTCTTTTTATTTGATCTTTTTTTATGGATCAACAAATTTTGTAAGAAAAACCTGATTTTCTAATCTGAGTAATGTCTTATACTAGAAATTCTTTATGTCAGAATGTTTTTTTTCTTTCCTTGAATAGCCTATCTACAATTTGATTTAATGCTTACTGATAATTTATTGATATTGCAATCCTAATGAAAATCATTTGTTATGTATATGTAAATGTTATGGCCTATCTGCATAATATGTGGGTGTTTTTTTCTTCACCTACTAACAAAATGTGTATTAGGTTTCCTACTTAAAACTTGTTGCTGGGTATGCCTTCTCATCTGACATATCTCGTGAATTGTCACATATATATGCATTATTTGATATTAAACTTACCTGTCAGTAGGATAGGAAAGAAAGCTACTGCATGAGATTTATAATATATTTAAACAAATTTGATATGAAAATTAACTTGATTCAATGCAAAAGTTCTGATGAAAATTTATGGAAACAAAGAAAAGCTCCATCGTCACAACTTAAACAGCAATGACTCCATTACAACTAAATATTCAAGATATTAATTAACTAGGACCTATTAGTGCTTTGTATCCATGGGATGAGAGACACTAAGCTAGTGATGGTATCCCTTCGATGGTTACACTGGTGGGTCTTGAGCCGTAAGATCCTTAACACCTTCTGTTATCTTCTTTGCTGCTTCCTTAAGTTCATTAACGATGCATCGGCACATCCAGAATAGAAGTGTGGAAACCAGGATTATAGCAACTGAGATTAAGATACTAACATCATGTCCATCTTTGTTGTTCGGTTTTCAAGCTGGAGGTTCTGCTTGCAAAGTATCAAAAAAGAAAAAAGAAAGAAAAAAGGAGCTTGTTAGCTAAATATAGGTGATAGAAAAAGAGAAAACACTTGACAAAAGAAAAGTTGTGTTTCTTTCATGAATAAAGATTTAAGAGTTAAAGAAGAACAGCAAGCAAAAAGAGTTGAGCCGAAAATTTAGTAGATAAAAAGCAAACAAAATCTACCCTTAACAATGTTGTAGATGATTCAGACTTTATCAATAATGTAAAATTTTTTCAAGAAAGTCTAACCTTCAAAGCTATATTTATACTTAACCACGGTTTATAGGCTGGTATGATATAGGAAATAAATTAATTAATAATAAATGCATTTATACAGGAAGTTTTAATACTTGAAGATTTCATATAAAAGGAGTCACGTACAAAGTAGTATAAGAGATTTTACCTTTAATAAGAATATAACAGGAAATTGAACCTTTTTATACAGGAAAGTTATTTTAGCTTTATATTTTCCTTTTTATACAGGAAAGGTGTTTTCTTTTTCTTTTTCTTTTTCTTTTTCTTTTTCTTTTAAAAAAAGAAAAATCGGAACCTTCTTCATGATAGCTGCCATTCTAGTCAATCAGACCGAATGACATAGCATGTTTGCAGAGTTGAAGAAATTGCTTCATGATCATAAGGAAGAGGGAACCTTGCTTCATGATCTTACAGTTTGCAGAGTTTGCAGAGCTTTTGACATTGAAATCAGTGAGGATAATACAAGCAAAAGGTTCATCTTAATTGTATGATAGAGTCGTTTCTGATGATATGTTTTGCATTTGTTTAGTCATGATGCTAGATTGTTTTTTGTTGACAGGACTCCTGGATACCATAGCTGAACTCAAGTGCGCCCGAAAGAGGGTTCTTTTCTTTCCTTGGAGATTTTCAGTATTGTGGTTTATGGGATTTTGTACGCCTACTTGCCAATTTAATCAAAACATCTGCAAAGTTGCTTTGCGTCTCCGTTTGACATTGTGCTAAGGTGTGGTTGAAGATTGTTTTAGATTGATCATAAAAAAATTGTTTAGTTTTCACTGTTTAAATCTGCTTTTTATCTTAAATTCTAGTAAAAGCTTAGGTTTGAGAAAAGCTATGGTTTGTAACTTTTCTTGAACCTACTTTTCTCAAACCATAACTACAGAAACTACAACAATACCAAACACACAACCATCACCTACACAATTTATCATGGTGAAGGTTACTATGCGTTCACCACTTTTATGTGGAGAAGTGTCCTGTCTATGGAGGGTTGTGTAGAAATTAATATCTGTATTAGATGGAAAGTGACGTTATGATGTTCAAGGAACTAAAAACCAATGGAGGATTAGCAATTCTACTTGCATTGAAAGCACTTGTTATTTGGATGTTCACTGTGATGATTTTGGATTGAAACAGGCACAAGGCATATCCATGTAAGGTTCTTGCTTGCTGCTTCATTCAGACCATTTTAGTGTCAAGTCGAGAGGGTTATCATGTTTGGTCACGGTAGTGAGCTCTTAAATCTTGTTGCTCGTTTCAATTCATCTGTGAAAAGCAAGCCGTATGGCTCTAGCTTTCTTGTTGTTCGATGCATCCTTGGTTACGGTGATGCACCAATTTGTTGATCGACAAATAATATTGTAAGACAAGCCTGAATGTTTAATAAATCCGAGTAAATATTGAGCATTGTTGTTAATTGTAGCAGGTGGTTAGAAGCAAAAAAAGTTGGCATGGGCTCCTTGCTTTGTTATTGTTGGCTTGGGATCAATTATCTCAAGATTAAGCTCATCTCAAAATTTTAAGTAATAGCATTGAATGGACAAGCAAACCTAAAAATTGAACACATGGATCCAACAATAGCGAAACCAAGTAGTGCTTATGCTCTTTTTTTTTTCTTGAGGTCAGAATGATAAAGATTACTGTAAGTAAACATTAATGGGTAAAGATTACATGAAATTCATGAGGTCATATTTTTTTTTTTTTTTGGTATTGAAATCGATCCATAAATTAATAGTGTTTAGTTATTGTTTTGAGACAGAAAAAATAGTAACATATGAGACAGAGAGAGAATGAGACGAGGAAGATGAAGTTGTGTTTTTTTTTTTTTTTTTTTGAAAGAAGCTGATATAATTAATCAAACATGAGCTTGTTCTGTCATCACATGAGATCTTAACATAAAAGCACACAGGGAGATAAGCTGAAACAATAAGCTGTCTGAACCGGAGATTCCCAAACTCCATGAAATGCTATGAAACATCAGAGTCTGCTATGAAAATTGTAAGAACAGGACAATGGACAGACAAACTCGGATCGCCTCTGCTGAGATGATCCTCCCCAAAAAACAGATTATTCTATCACACCAATCAGGGTCGTTTCTTACCACCCTTCATCTTCTGGACGTGAACAAGCATTTTGCAGGGCAACTCGCGCGAAGGATTATGATTAGATACTATTCATGGCATAAATTCTGTAGCGATTACATTTCTGATCCTTCCCTCCAGAAGCCAGATGACTACACATAGAAACAGTAACTTGAATTTTGCAAGCAAAAACTAACTGAGCCGGATCCCTGCCTGATAAACTTATCACTGCCCCAAGAACCTCAAAACTGCTATAGAGTACCCGCAGATCATCTAACTGATTCAGAGCCGAGCAACAAAATCAGATGTTCTGTGTACTCCCTATTTAGCTAGGTGGTCTGCCATGTGATTACTCTAACAAAAAGAGTGAAAGAAGGTGATTGAACCAAAACATGAAGCTAGTCTCTTAGCTGAGGAGAATAGTTTATGATGAAGCCAAGGCCTATTATGAGGATTATTCATCCAGCTAATGACAGCCAGATTCAATAATAATATTTTTATGATGCAGGAGGCAATTAGAGGCTGATAGTTCTATAACTTTGACAATCATTCTCAGCTCTGCTACATTGGAGTCTAAAATCCCAACCTACAGAGAGAAAATATCAAAAAGAATTTCATTGTGATTCTGCAAAACACCACTTATACCTGAGGGGCCAGGCTTTCCGAGAGAGGATCCGTCCACATTCCATTTGAAGCTATTAGCCGTAGGGGGAGACCACATAGCACTAGTCCTTAGTTTTTGCGTATTAGTCCATCGAATCAGTCCTTCTGCAGATCTGAAATCAAGGAAGGGAAATTAGGGTCTGTAGCCTTTATCCATAAACAAAGCCGTGTAATAATAAGGAAGAACAAAGTATCATAGTCCAGGATCTTCTTCTTAAAGATCACATCATTATGGAGAAGCCAAAGAGACCAAGCCACTGAGAAGAACAACATCAACCATACTTTTTTCTTAAATTTGCCATAGACCAAAGAGTCCCACTAAGAGAAAAAGGTTGTCAAGTTCTTTGGGCAATACCACGCTAAACCCCACCAAATGATCCAATGCTTGTGGCAATGGATAAGGATATGATAAACCGATTCTTCCTCAGCTAAGCATATAGGGCAGTTAGCAACTGAGGTATCCAAAATGCCTCTTCTAGCCAACATGCTACGGGTGTTGATTTTGTTGATGATAGCCATCTAGCAAAAGACCTTGACTCTAGGGGGGACGATTCCTCTCCAAATCTTAGTAAAGGAGAAAATAGTGTCCATTGAGGGATTGGGATTGAGCCCGCAGAGAGACTTAACCGAGAATCTGCCTGTAGTGTTGTCTTTCTAGACAAGTCTATCCTTTGCTTCTTTGTCCAATTGCACTCTCGAGAGAATAGTATTCATTTGTTCTAGTAGACCAGTATTTCTTCCTCGCAAAGGTCTAGTCCAGGAGAATAACCAACACCATGCATGACCATCCCACATTCCTATTTTATCAAGGCTTGCTTCTTTATCATTGGATAACCGGAATAGTGCAGGAAACTATTCTGCCAAATTGCCATTATTTGTCCAATCATCAAGCCAAAACTTAATCCTCTTTCCATTGTCAACTAACATCACAGATTGATGATTCACAATATCCTGCAGCCTATTATCTTTAACATAATGATTAACAATACAAGACCATGTACTTTCAATGCTTGAGAGATGATCTTGCGGAATTATTGTAGAGTATTTAGTATTGTATATGCTTTTAATCACATCCTTCCACATGCTCGACTCCTTCGAGCCAAACCTCTATAGTCATTTGAAGAGCAGAGCTTTGTTTTTATTCCTTAGAGATCCAATCCCAAGACCACCAAAGACCAGCTAACATTGCATAATTTCTTGCCTTTCTCTTTTCCAAACCACAAGAAGGATATGAACTTCTTTTCAATTGATGTTGCTACCACCGCAGGCATAAGGAACAGAGAGAGAAAGTAGATGGGAAAATTACTTAGGACATATTTAATTAAGCACAATCTGCCCCTTATGGATAAGAGCTTGCCTTTCCACGAAGCTAACCTAGAGCTGATATTATGAATAATAGGATTCCACATCAAAGATCTACACGAGTTTGCACCAATGGGGAGGCCAAGATATTTGAAAGGGAGGTGCTCTTGCTTACATCGAATAATCCGGGCAGTATAGTCACAGACGTGATCTTCTATACCCACACCAAAGATACTGCTTTTGGAAAAGTGCACTTTCAGACCTAACAATAGTTCGAAGCACAAGAGGATGTGCTTAATATTCTGCATGCTGAATAAGAAGGCTGAGCTGAAGATAAGTGTGTCGTTCCCAAACTGAAGATGTGATAAAGTAAAACCCCTTTGGTCGATGTTGATACCTTCAATCAACCCCAAGTCACAACCTCACTGCAACATACAACTCAGCCCCTAAACTGCAATGTTGAAAAGAAAAGGAGAGAGAGGGTCTCCTTGACGTAAACCTCTTTCCAAGTTAAATTCCTCCGTGAGGGATCCATTTACAAGCACATACATCTTTGCTGTTGAGATGCATTGCATGATCCAGCCTCGCCATCTATTACCCAATCCCATACTAGCCATGACTTCATTGATATATTCCTATAAAACAGAATCAAAAGCTTTGTGAAAGTCTAGTTTGAAGAGATATCATTTGCCCTTTCTCTTCTTTATGTTAATCGCCTCATTAGCAATCAAAATGTTGTCTATCATTTTTCTTCCTTTGATGAAAGCATTTTGGTGATCACTGATGACTTCTAACATAACTTGTTTCACTCTGGTTGCTAGCAGCTTCGAAATGATCTTGTAAAGGCTTCCCACCAAACTAATAGGCCTAAAATCCTTCAACCTATTAGCACCTTTTATCTTCGGGATAAGGGTAGCAAAAGAGTTATTAATGCCTGGAGGAAGGAGGTTTGTCCGATAGAATTCATCCATCATTCAGACAATATCCCCACCTATGATGTTCCATGCTTTCTTGATGAAGAAGAAATTAATACCATCAGGACCTGGATCTTTTTTTCCTTCACAATCCCATACAACAGTTCTGATCTCATCTGCAGAGAATGGAATTTCTAAAGCAGCCAACGATAAGGGCTGAAGCTTTAGAAAGTCTAGATTACAGCAGGAGGCTCTAGGTTTATCATGATAAGAGTAAGTTAACTAAAGAAATTGAATACAACTATCTTCACATCAGAAGGTTTCGTCAAAATCGTTCCATCAACATCCAAGAATAAAATCTAATTCTTTTTTTATCTTGTTGTGGTTGATAAATGAAAGAAACAAGTGTTTCTATCCCAAGTTTACACCACTGGACTCTTGACTTTTGATGCCAGACAGACTCTTGCATTCTGTACAAGGTTCTAAGACTAGAGGAAATGGTGTTGCTTCGGATTAATTCATCAGCTGATAAGTGTTTGTTCTCTCGTTGATAATCTAGGGAGTCTACTTCAAGTTCTAGAGCTTTGATTTTATTGTAAGTGTTACCCACGAAGATGAAGTTGTGTTTAGTAGTATTATACAAGATATGGCGAATATCTATATATTATAAGTAACATAACTGAACAAAATGAAAAAAAAAATTGTTTTATCTTAAATTTATACTACTATTAAATTTTCAATGTTTGGAACAATAAATAGAGATTAATATTTCACTTGAGCTTACGATGAGCATTAATTTTTTTAACTAACTTAAAATGGTAATTTCTTTGATTATCAAAATCATGTTAAAAAGGATTGTAAAAAAGATAATTTGTTGCTAAGAAGATAATATAATTAAATGTAACATAGTAAATGTAAGATAATAATTTTACTAAAAATATTTTTTATATATATCATTTTATCTTTACCTCTTCATTATTAAATCTAAGAAGGTATGATATTTATAGATACATTAGAGAAATTGAATAATTATATTTAAGAAACTATCCATAACGCGCGATTCATTAAGTAGGTTTATAAATAAAGGCAAATCACATATTGGTAGGAAATTCTTCATAGTTTCCTGAATTAGAAATCTAGAATATTTTTTTCATTTATATAGAAATCTAGAGTTTATTTACACTTAGGGTTTTTTTTTCCTAGTAGATTTGTTCTCATTTGGTTGTCCATGAGATATAATTAAGGTATCTTTCCCGTTGAAACAGAATAAATCTTGGGCATATGATCACATTTAGTGCCTGTTTGAGATTATAATAGTGGTTGTATTTCCAAATGTTTTTCGTTTAAAAATATATCAAAATAATATTTTTTATATCATTATATCAAAACAATCTAAACACATTAAAAAAAATAAAATTTAAAGGAACACGGTCCAAACACGCTATTAATTATAACCTCATCTCATAACCTGGTCATAGTTGGAAATGGTCTGTCATCAAGATCATAAAGGTACTGACAGCACTTGAACGTGGCCGAAACCAAAACTATCATGCCACCAAGTTCTAGTTTTTTAGTAGCTGGGACGACTAACTTGTTCGTGGCATACCAGGAAGGAAGAAGGTCAAATCTGGATCCCTGTCGAGCCTTTTTATAAAAGTCTCCTATTTATATGTGACATATATCTTGCTAACTTTACAACATAAGAAAAAAATAACTACACGTGACAAATTGCATGCTTCTTTGATGGATTCCTGTAGAAAGAATGAATGATGGTTGCTGCTGCTAGCACTTAGCTTAAATTATTTCACTGTTTCTATGCACTTGAATGCACAAATATGAGAGTAGCAATCTAAAATATAAAGGTCATAATTAAATTCAAATATGTGGTTTCTTTCAAGAACAAGTTATAATAATCATTAATGGATCTCAATAGAAGCAATAGATTGGACCAGTAAATAACATGACATCAACACACAAATAAAGAAAAAATGAACTTTGCAGCGAGTCCTTTCTATGCATTTGCATCTCTATGGTTGCACTACCCTTCAAATCACCCCCACGATCATTAGATTTATCACCATAAAATCACATTTTCTAGATAGGTACCATGATTTTCTTTTCCATATTTTTCTCAGATTCACATGGATGTTAATAACAAATAATAGCATGAGAGTTTTTGTAGCAAGCAAGGTTATTTATCATGTTGTTGATTGTATCTGCAAACAATAGTTCTTATTGGATGCATGATGTAGCAGCATCACCTAAAACTAGAGATTCTGAGTAGTCAAATGAGGATATGTCATAACTAGGTTGCGGACTTACCACAAACAAATTACATAAATGACCTGATAGATGTTTTTATGGACCAATAAGATGGAGTTGGGTCCAATAAGAAATCTGATCATGTCATACCAATATAGTAGTTTAAAAAGGTCATAACTTTTGATTTGATTATTAGATTAGGCTCAAGTTTTTACATGAGATTCTCGAGGCCCAGTTTCATGAAGGCCTTACTTCATCAGTCCATTCGCTACATGGATTTCCTCAAATTTAGCTAGAAAGATCTTGTTTTGCCAATTTTCCTTATTTTTTCTTAATTTCTTGTTATATTTCATGTTTTCATGTTATTTTCCTATATATTTTAGGATTTTGATTCTATTACCTAGTATAGTCTGGTTTTCTAGCTTATTTAAGGACATTATAAACCTCTTTAAAAGACAGACTTTAATTATTAGACTTATTTTTAGATAAATAAAATTGTGATTTTAGAGTTCAAGCTTGCAGCCATTTTTGCTCAACAAATCTATTTGGTTTTTTTTTTTTGTGATTGTCTTTGTGCTTCTCGTGTTCAGGTATACCTTTCTGAAATTTTCATGTTTTATATTATGCATTTAAATTTCTTTTTGATTTCAATCTTCTACTTTGTCTCTTACTTATAACATCTTTCATTAAAAAAAAAAGTGGTTCTTGTTTTTTTAACTATCCATACATATCACTTACACTAAATTCAAAAAAGAAAAAGAAAAGGAAAAAGAAACACTCTAAAAAGCTAAAGATTCAGTTTTGTCATGAAAACACTAATACAAAGGAGATTGAATCAAATCACATTAGAATCACTTAAAAATTGATATTCTAGGGTTTTTGCGTACAATAACATTGAATATTAAATTTGAGATCATTTAGATTTTGTTTGGTTTGCGTTTCAAATTCAGGTATTAGATTGCGTAAATAGGTTTGATTTGCGTCAACTTATGAAACATGTTTTGCCACTATTGAAATCAACCTATTCAATATACTAAAGTTATATTTGGATATTTAGGTGTTAACAAAGTTATTATTTTTGCATCCGATTTATTTCATGTCTTTGAAACATCCATATTTCGTATGAATTCGTTTACTATTCGCGAAAACATAATTATAGTTTTGTATTTGTTTATTTTCATGTGGTTATTGTTTCTCGAGTCATTATACACATTTGGATTGCCTGAGAAGTATAAGGATATATTTTTTCTTGACACTAACAAAACTTTACATATTTAAAGATGTATGAAAAGAGTAATACGACACCTTTAATGGAGGGTAAGAATCAGAATTTTAAAATGTAAACCTTGGCACAACAAATGGATAAGATGGAGATAGTGATGATAGACTTACAAGATATGATAAAAAAAAGGGGGGATATGATAATGAAAGTGATGGACTGAGACATAAGGTTGATCAAAAGGGAAACCATGTTAACAAGTCCGAAAGACGTGTTAACAACAACTTTAATGACTTTGTTGATGATAATGTAAATATGGAAGATGATGAATTTGATGATGTGTTTGCAGGGCATGGAGATATAATTCAACTATATAGAGGTCGAAGAGATGATAGGTTTAGGTGTCATAGTCAATTCAACCAAAAGGGTAGGAATCGTGATGACATTGATGGAGATTTGGGCACCATTTAAGATATAAAAAAATCTCTACTTTTCAAGTAAAAAAATCTTGAAGCATATTTAGAGTGGGAAAAAAGAAGATAGAATGGGTTTTTTATTATCATAACTACTTGGAATAGAAAAGGATGAAACTTGCAATCAATGAGTTTATAGATTATACAATAATATAATGGGATCAACTTTGGTTAAATAGAAGGAGGAACTAAGAGAGGCCTATTAATACTTAAGATGAGATAAAGACCATAATAATAAATAAATAAATAAATAATAGTTTTTTCTCAGCCACAATTATAAGCAGTTATTTCAGAAACTACAAGGTTTAAATCAGGGGGGTATAAGAGTGTAAAGGATTACCACAAAGAGATGAAGATTTGATGTGAACCTCGTTATCACGCAACCCACACACAAAGACACCAAATTCCCGAAAAGCCAATTAAATCAGGTTTGATAGGATTGTGACACAAAGATAACTTGTACCTAGACACCAGCACTATTGGAAACAAAAACCCCTACCCAATGAATATTAATTCTTGAATGAGAAGTATAAGGATGACACCACGAAGTCAGTTATTTTTCAATAAGTCATTTTTTTGTTCTTTAGAGAACCAAGAAAGGGAGATTATCCCACTAACACACAACAAGTACGGCAAATAAGAAGTTTTATTAATCTGAATTGTCTAACTTACATGCCTAGTTATGCCTTTATTTATACTGACTCTAGACTTAAATAAACCCTATTGAATCCCCCCTTAGGTGACTTATATGAAGCCCACTTATAATTGACCCAAATAAGTAATAATAACCCAAAGACTAAGAAAATAATAAAAATTCAAAAATTATTATCCTAAATATACTAGAATCAGATTTGTCACCATTAAGAAGTCCTAAATAGACTAGAAAATCTGATCTGAAGGTAGAATTAATTCTGAAGTCTTCTTTCCTTGTTGTAGCTAGGATGAATAAGGAATCCTTGTAAAAAAAGGATTTTGAAACATTTATGAAACCTTGCCACACTTGAAAACTATGTTGCAACCCATTAAAGATCTTTGTAGAACTAAGAGATTCCTAAAACAAGTTGTCACATCCTTGTAGGAAAAAGAATCATTGTCAAATAGAAAGTCCATAAGTTAAAAGTAAGTAAATAACAAAATTAGTACAACCTGTTCGACTTATATCGCATGTTCTTCCTGAACTCCGATTCATTTGAAACTTTACCCCAACATAGGTTAATAGCTCAATCCAACGGTTGGATTTGTAGTTATACTCAATAACGTAAAAGTGGACAATAGAAAACTTTACACCAAAATCTGAATCTAACCTTATTTGAATCGTGTCAAGATTACTATGATTTGGGCTAATATAGTGGAGGATAGAGAGACCACTATGGCGAGATTTCTTAATGGAATGAATAGAGATATAACAAATATATGGAGTTAGAGAACATGATACATATGGCTACAAAGGTAGAGAGAAGACTTAAGAGGAAGGGCAGTACACATCATGTATTTAATTTGGGTTCTTTGTCACAATGGAGGTCAAATTTAAGGATATAGGAGATTTCTCATTCCAAGTTGTGTTGTAAGTGCTAAATCTAAACCACCTAAAGCTAAGAAAAAGATCACTACAAATTCCAAAGGTAAATGAGAAACCGAACCTATTTGTAACCATAATATCAAATGTTTTAGGTGTTTGAGGATTAAATATATTGTTTTTTAGTGTCTAAATAATAGGGTGATGATTTTGAAGGATCATAGTGAGGTTGAGTCTGAAAGTGACAGATCTCAAGATGATAAGATACCACCACTTGAGGATTGTAGTTATGAAAAGGTTGCATACCTGGTTGAGAGGGAGGCCTTAGTTATAAGGCATACAATACATGTTTAGGTTAAGGAAGATGGTGTGGAGGAGTGAATAGAGAAAATTTGTCATAAGTAAAGTCATATCCAAAATAAGATGATATGTAGTATGATCATTAACGAAGGTAGTTGTGCAAATGTAGCTAGTACAGCTCTTGTTAGGAAGTTGAATTTAAGTACTGTAAAACATCATAAACCTTATAGATTGTCATGGTTGAATGAATGTGGTGAAGTTAAAGTGACTAAAAAGGTCTTGATTTTGTTTTTGATTGGGAGATATTCTAATGAGGAATTATGTGATATGGTTCCTATATATGCGAGTCACTTATTATTGAGTCGTCTTTGGCAATTCGATAAAAAGGACAATGCATGATGGGTTTAGGAATTAGTATACTATTGTAAAATATGTTAAATCATCATCTTTATACCATTATCACCCAAACAAATGTATGTTGATCATATTAAATTCAAGTGAGGAACATGGTGAGAAAAGAAAGTCAAATTTGGCCACTAATGAATTAAAACTAAATTCGACCAAGAATGGAGGTAAAATAAAAAGAGAGAAGAAAGTAAGTGTGTGAAGTGAGAAAATATGGAAAAGTTAAAGAAATAACCTAATTTTTATGCAAAAGAGGATGAGATTAAATCTGTTTTTTATGTTAATAGGTTGATGATTGTACTTGTGTGCAAAGAGGTTTATTTTAATGATAATGATCTCGATTATTGTGTTCCTAATATGGTTGTTTCTTTATTGTAGGAATTTAAAGATGTGTTTCCTGAAGATATTCCAAGTGGTTTACCACAAAAAAAAAAGAATTGAACATTAAATAGAACTTGTACCTAAAGCTATAATTTCTAATCGACCAGCGTACCGAAGTAATCCCAAAACAAAAACAAAAGAATTTCAAAAGTAAGTGGAATAGTTGATGTCAAAATGGTATAAACATAAGAGTATGAGTCAACATGTTATTTTGGTCTTACTTATGTTTAAAAAGGATAGAACTTGAAAGATGTGTGTTGATTGTTGTGTCATTAACAACATAACAGTAAAGTATAAACATCTTATTCCTAAGCTTGATTTATGTTAAATGAGTTGTATGGATCATGTGTATTTTCAAAATTTGATTTAAAAATTAAATGAGTTGTATGGATCATGTGTATTTTCAAAATTTGATTTAAAAATGGATATCATCAAATTAAGATGAAAGAAAATGATAAATGAAAAACTATGTTTAAAACTAAGTATGATTTGTATGAATAGTTAGTCATGTTTTTTAGACTTACAAATACACCTAGTACATTTATGAGATTAATGAATCATGTGTTGTATGTATTCATAGGAAGATTCATATTTGTGTACTTTGATGATATTCTAATCTATAGTAAGAACTTGATTGAGCATGTTGAATATTTCTATAATGTACTTGATATGCTCCGTAAAAGATAATTGTAAGCTAACTTGAGAAAGTTTATCTTTTGCATGAAGAAAATTATGTTTCTTGGTTATGTTATAAGTGCTTAGGGTATTAAAATAGATAGGTTATCCGAGAATGGCCTACACCTAAATCGTTCACTAAGATAAGAAGTTTTCATGGTTAGTCTAGTTTCTATATGTGCTTTGTTAACGGTTTTAGTACATTAATCATGTCTTTAACAAAAATTATGAAAAAGTCAATTGGTTTTAAATGAAAAATTGAACAGGATACATTTAGTTTGTTGAAAGAAAAACTATGTTCTATACTCAACTTTATGTTCTTTACATTACTTTACAAAAGTTTTTGAGATTGATTGTGACACATTGGAATAGTTATTGTAGTTGTTTTAATGTAGGATAAAATACCTATTACTTATTTCAATGAAAAGCTAATTAGGCCATTTTGAACTACCCCACATATGATAAAGAGCTTTATGTATTGGTGAGGGCTTTGAAGGTGTGGTAACATTACCTATGTTCAAATAAATTCATAATTCATTAGAATCATAAATCATTAAAGCATTTGAAAAGGCAAGGTAAGCTAAACCAACAACATGCCAAGTGGATGGAATTCATTGAAACCTTACCATGCGTGATCAAATACAAGCAAGGTAAAAAAAAAATTATGATTGATGTGTTACCATGAAGGTATGTTCTTTTATCTTCTTTGAATACTAAAATGTTGGGATTTAAGTATGAGAATGATAGCGATTTCAATAATGTATATCATGTGTGAGAGAATTTAACTTTTGGTAAATTCTATAAACTTGATGGATATCTATTTAAAAAGAATACATTGTGTGTGCCTATGAGTCATATGTGTGAATTGTTTGTTTGTGAAGCACATGTGGGTGGTTTGATGGGATATTTTAGTGGCGCAAAGATTTTAGATATATTGTATGAACATTTTTATTGGTCTAAACTGAAAAGGGTGTGCAAAGAATCTGTGAGGAAAATAGTGTGTCTTGATCTTTGCCTAGAATTGAAAGTATTGAACATACCACCGTAAAGAGGATACTAGGATGAGTACAAATGTGAAAATCACGTTCAAAATTCATATCGGAGCTTCCTACACATGCCCCCATGCATGTGCCTCATTTAATTTTGTTCACAAGCCAACTCTTCTTCTTCACTTAACAACATTGATCTTGACTCGATAACCTGAAACCGACCTGTCCGACTTGGCAATCACGTTGTCAGTCAAGTTAGCAGCCACATAGTTGATACGCGACCCCGCTGTTTGCCGCGTCATCTGACATGTGTGT
>Ga0325404_1001208_pt1 | contig 27349 bp, 11 predicted proteins | sample PopdelMetagenome_18_FD_205664 | JGI IMG/M metagenome (GOLD analysis project Ga0325404, IMG submission 205664) | Populus deltoides microbial communities from Bellville, Georgia, United States - Xylem-Control-R1 | ecosystem: Host-associated > Plants > Phyllosphere > Stem > Wood/Secondary xylem...
TTTAGAGCTAACATTATTCGTATTTTTTTAGGAATTATTCATCACAATAACATCAATCACATATCAATCTCAACAGTATTTCTTATATCTGCTTGTTACATTTATATTTGAACCTCTTCTGAAAACGGCTTTTTTTTTTTTAAAAAAAACATTAATATATATATATATATATAATTTTATTTTTCTATACTTGATCTATATTGGATATTAAACCTTATAATTTATTGTGGTTTGTTTTTTTATATTATCTTAGTCTTATAATTCATATCATAATTTTGGCGTGTTAATTTAATTGACTCGAATTTTTTATCTATTTTTTAATTAATTTTTTTTAATTTTATTATTCAACATTTAATTGATTATGAATTAGGCTTTGCCATTCGTATCGGTTTGTTTTCAATAAAATTATTCTAGTCTTATGATTCAGGTTATGAATTTTGCGAGTTAACCTAAGTAGATTTAGATTATTTTATTGTGTTATTTTTTTAATTTCATCATCCAACAATGATTATTGAGAATTGAGCTTTATAATTTTATTTATTTTATTTATTTGAGGTTATTATGGTATCATGAGCTGGGTTGTAAATTTAAAAAGTTAATTAAGTTTACCTGGATTGATCCAATTTATTGTCAGTCTCAACATTTAAAAAAGATGTCATATTAAATTTTTTTTAATTCAAACTATATTTTTATTAGTTATTCAAGTTGTTTTTAGATTCGTCAAATTAATTGTGTCAATTCCTATATTTTTTCAGTTTAAAATTTAAATTATATAATTTAAATTTAATTGATCTTTGGATTTAAAGCACCCAAAACGCTGTGAAATTAAAACATACCATCCTAATTAAAAAAACAGAACTCTTATTATAATGAAATTGACAACCTTAGAACTGAGCTAAGAACTTGATGCCAACCGATGGGATAAGGTTGGGCTCTTGCCGTTGAGTTTAAAATCCAACTGAGCTGCATCCTCTTGGGCTGATCTTAGCCATGGACACTACTGTGTTTTGCGTTGCATGAGGCTCAATTTTAATAGCAATCCAACAAGTATTTATTACATAAAAAAAATCGACCAGATATTCAATCAACCGAAGATTTTTCTTGATTTTTTTTCTACTATTAAGGAAAGTAAAAGAAATTTATTTTACTTTTTTTTTCTTTTAAAAAAAACTAGATATGGGTTTGCCGTGAATAAAGCACGTTAGCCACTCAAAACGTGAGAAAACGACCATACATTTTATGGGCCATGCGAGGAAGATTTGTAGATATTATGTACACTGAAGTACGATTACTTGAGGGGGGTGGATGATAGAGCTAGGGGGATGAATTTCCAAGAAAATTTTTTTAAAATAAATAGTAATTGAAATAATAAATATAAAATTTGAACGATAAAAAATTATAAGAGATGAAATTAAAAAAAAATTATAATTTGATATATTATGTATAGATTAAAAAATAATAGGAGGTGAAATTAAAAAAAATTATAAAGCCAAACCACCTAATGCTAAGGTTGATAAGTGTGGAAGATTATTCTATGACCTTCAAGCTTCGATGGAAAAGGAGGAACAACGCCAAAAGGATAAAAAATAAAAAAAAAATAGTAGTGGTTATCATTCAAAAATATATATGCAAGTGGATGACAAGGTGTGTTTATTTAAAATTATTATTGGCCACTACTTTCATACAATGTTGTTGGATGCAAATGCGTGCAAGAAAAGAACTCCAAAGGCTGAAACAAGAGGCTAATGAAATCCATTAAACCTGTTGGTGATTCGAGGATGAATCATCTTGAAGAGAGAGGGAATGATACGATTCAAATAAGGTCGGATTTAGATTTTGGAGTAAAATTTTCTACCGTCCAGTTTTATGCTAATGATCATAACTCCAAATCTAACCGTTGGATAAGCTGAAACTTTACCAGAAGATTCTAGAGGTATTGGTCTATGTTGGGGTAAACTTTCAGTTGAATCAGAATTCGGGAAGGACTTGCTATATAGGTCAGAATAGGTTGTACAAATTTTTTTTATTTACTTCCTTTTGACTTGTGGACTTTTTATTTGGCAAGGATCTTTTTCCTACAAGGATGTGACAACTTGCTTTGGGAATCTCCTAGTTCTACAAGGATCTTTAATTGGTTGCAACCTAGTTTCCAAGTGTGGCAAAGATTCATTAATGTTTCATAATCCTTTTCTTACATGGATTCCTTATTCATCCTAACTATACAAGAAAAAAAGAGCTAATGACATTTAATGACATATTGGTTTCTAGGATAAATGGGCAGATAAAGACTAAGGACTTATGGGCTTTATTTTTATTTTTATTCGCTACGGCCCAAGGCTTGTTTGAGCTTAATTACAGCTCTTTTTTCTGTTAGGATCCAAGGTTTGTTTAGATTAGGTTATGGTCCTTTTATTTCAGGGTTTTTGGACCAGTTTTGTAAGTGGGTCAAATCAGTCTACTCTATTAGAATTAATTTTTCAAAAACTATTTAAACTCATGTAACCTAAATTTCAGCAGTTATGAATGAATATTACTCTGATTTTTTTTTTAATTTTAACAAGTAAGAGTGATTCTTGCATTCTTCTGTTCTATAACAAACTGCTAACTTATCAAAGATTAGTTGACTTCGTGGTGTCATTCTATTTCATTCCAATAGTATTGGTGCCTTGGAGCAGGTTTTCATTGTGTCACACTTATATCAGATCTATTTTGGCTTTCTGAGACTACATCTCCATCTTGATTGTGGGTTGCATGATCATGTAATCTCGAGGTTCGTATCACCTATACCAACATACAACATAGCTTTTCTATCACAGTGTATTTAGACTCACATTATGTGAACTTTTTACTTAGTTAATAAATGAATCATTTCTTTTTGGTTTTATCATGTTGGCCTCGTACACATCCCATAGCTGCTTTAGTCACTATCAGATATAGTATTAAAAGCCTTGTTGAAACAAGAGGAACAAACATATGCGGGTTCTGTAAGTACTGCTTGATTTTATTGAAAGCTTTTTGACACTTCTCATTCCAAGTTCAAAGATTCTTTTTCCTCAGTAGCTAGAAGATAGATTCACATGTTGTTGTTAATTAAGATATGAACTGGGCAATATAGTTCAACCTCCCTAAGAATCCTCTTTCCTTATTCTCTATTTTAGTAGATGGCATAGATTGAATGACCTTCACTTTATCAGGATCCACCTTTATCCCTCTGTCATTTACCATGAATCCTAACAACTTTCTGGACTTAATTTCAAATGAATATTTTGTAGGGTTGAGCCTTAGTTTGTTCAATACCAAAGATAAAACCTAGTTGACATCTTAAGCCTCGATTGTCAACCAAAAAGAGAAAAAAAAGGCAAACAAAAGCAATGATAAAAGCATTTTTAGACAAGTAATATTGGTTTACATTTTAAAAACCATTAGATCTTTTTGGCTCACCCAGTTTTGAAATTTCTCGCCTTTAGCCAACTTTCGCATAAAGGTCTTGACGGAGAATTCTTCTAGAGTATAGATGGTTAGCTGCGACAACATTTCATCTTCCTTTCCAGTCTCTATCCTCTTGTTATCTCTTTTGACCTTATCTTTCTACAAGATATTTATGTCCATTGTAGTGAGCTTCTGACCAAGGCTTTCCATTCCTTTATTAGGTTGCATCTTATATGCAGCATTTGAAAATGAAACCCTGATTGGCGGGATGACCAAATCTTTTTCTTCAGGCTCTCTTCCTTCAATCTCGACCATCTTTTTATTTCTCCTCACACCAACAACCCATCTGTAATCTTTATTTTTAGGCATATATCTAAGCCCGAATCTTTAATCAATACTTTATCTTAATCAGAATGACCCTTTTTGGCATTTCGATGTTAGGGTTATATTAAAATGAAATTTCATGTTCCAAAAAGCATATAACTGCCATTCTTATTGCTTTTGAGATCTTTGACCTTTTCAACACTGTGTTCTTAGGAACCCAATTAGTGTTTATAATTTTTAAAGCATAGTTGTTCTCATCTTTGCAATCTTCTACCTCAATAAATGGTATAACCACATTCCTTACCATAAGAACTATTTCTTCAGCCTTGACAGTCACCAATATGCCATTCATGATGTATTTTAAGTATTGGTGTAATGATGAAGTTACTGCCCCAGTTGTATGAATCCAAGGCCTTCCCAATAACATACTATAGGAAGGGTGGATATCCATCATTTATAGCGTCACCAAGAACACCTGTGGCCCTATATATAGTTTTATTTCCAGAGTCCCAATTACTTGTCTAGAGAAGCCATCATACACTCTCACCATCATAGTACTAGGCTTTATATGTGAAGTATCAACAAACATCTCTTTTAACATATGTTTTGGCAGCACATTAAGAGCTGATCCATTGTCAATGAACACTTTGTATATGAGGCAATCTTTGTATCTAATAGTGATGTACACGAGCTTGTTGTGTCTAGTTCCCTTTGTATCCAACTCTTTTTTTGTGAAATACAAGTAATTGGTTATATGGATTCTCCCTACTAGATATTTCATGGTATTAAGCTCAATGTCCTGAGGCATATAAGCCTCACTCAACACCTTTTGTAAGGCATTTCGGTACGGCTCAAATCTGAGTATTAAGGAAATAAGGAAGATCCTGACCAGGATTTTCTTTAGTTGATCTACTATGCACTATTCACTGTGTTTTATCAACTTCAGGAATTCATTCGACTCTTTTTCAGTCACAGGTTTGTTAACCTCAAGTTTCTTGTCAAGATTTGCCTCTTCTTTGCCTTTAGCTTTTTTTAGCTCTTTGTGATGAAGTAATGACCTTTATGGGTTAGCCCACTAATCTCAATTTGGAACAAGGGAACACGAGTTTTGATGTTGGAGGTACAACCATAATTGTAAAACATTGCATTATGATACTTTTTATTTACGTAAGAAGGTTTAGTCAATATCAACTCGGGTGGCCCATTAACTATTGGTTGGATCCTATATACTTCTAACCATTTCTCTTGATTTTTTTCATCATCCTTACCTCATTACTACCCTCCATGGCCTTAATCCTCAACTCCCTCATAGTTAGCATTCTTGCAACCTTTTGGTAGAACTCAATGCAATCCTTAATATGATGTCCCTTTCTTTCATGGAACTCACAATGGTCACCTCTATGCAAGTGATACTCAGCATCCAATTTTAGAAATCATGACTGTACCAACATGTTGTACAACCTTTTCATAAATACCTTCAACACATCTTTACCCCCAACTTCTATCTTACCCACTCCACTATTACCCGTAGCATGTTAGGTAACAGATACAAACTAATATTGGGTGTATCTTTAAAACTTACCCATCCTATTTTAATGAGTTCTAACAGCCTTCTTGAAAGCATAGCAGGTTTCAATACTATGGCTGGGATTGCCAGAATGGTGTTCATAAATCAAATATGGCTTGTACTAGATAGGAAAAAGTGGTTGTAGTGGTGGTACATGGATAAGAGTGAGATGACCAAAAGATTGATGTCTTCTTCCAAGTGCAAAAGTGTCGAAGTAATAAATAACCTTGCAAGACCGGGGTCGAACCACATGGAGGTTAATTGTATAAATTATAAACAACAACAACAACAACAATAGTAGTAGTAGTAATAATAATAATAATAATAAAGAGAGCTTTGAGATGTGATATTGATATAAGGATTAAATAAGGATAAAATAATTGTCAAGGTTAGAGGATCCACTAATGGTATTTCAAACAAGTATAATATAAATTCTTTTTATTATTTAACTGGAAACCACACACAAAGGAGGTTCCATTTAGATTATAAATTGTTAACATGATTACATTAGTTATCTTATTCGAATAATGCTAATACTTGTAAATGTTGTCAAACATTCATGATTATAACTTATGTTAACAACAAATCAAGTTCCTTTCATAGCATAGGTGTCGGTTATACCATACAGTTGGGCTATGAAAGTGCCAAGTATTTGTTGTACCAAGGGTTATACAACATAAATCTAGATTAACTATTTAACAAGCAAAGTATTAAAAGTGAACAAGATAACAAATATAAAACATGTTAGTATCAAACATTAAGGTCCATATTGAGTTTATATTATACTTATTCTTACACCATCAGTGTAACCTTTTTACCTTGACATGATAAACTTAGCTAAACATAATCAAGAAGAGAAGCATAAACAAACAAGATAAGAACATAAATAAGACATAAGTTAACTAAGTAAAGGGAAGGAAATGAAAAGCATAAACAAGAGATTAATATAAATAAAACTTAAGCATTACAAAAAGAAAGAGCAAGAGCATGATCTTGATCTGAAAACCAAGATGCCTAAATACATGGCAAATGCCTCCTTTTATAGGCTAAAATTTAGAACTATTGATTTGTAGACTAATTATTGAGTGGGTGGCCACATCTTGACTTGGTGACAATCCTTATCTTCTTGTCTGCCAAAAACATCATTGATAATGTCATAATTTTAACAGACTTAAATCATGAAAGTTCTAGGAAATTGTCTCAGCTTTCCAGGAAAAAAAAGTTGAGGTCATTTGGACTTCTAGAACTCGAGATATGAGCTGAACACTGAACAGTATCTAGGCTACAGGACAAATTTGGACTTCTCTGTTGTTGACCTAGCTTTTAGCTTTCCATCCATATAAGGCAAACCTAAATCCAAGATCTACAGATCCAGAAATGACCCAATGACCGAACAATGTTCTAGTTTGGATTGAACCATTATCTCTTTTCTAAGTTTGGCCCTCTTTTTGTCCTTTCAATTCCGTACTTAAACTCACCAATTAACCCTTTTATTTATGTGATAGGACTGCATTTAAGATGAACATTTACCATAAATTAAAGGTATCTTATGGTATCAGACTTGTTATTATAAAACATGCTTTAATTAAGGAGTTATTGATACTTTAAGTGCAAAATAATGATATAAAACCTTAATAAAAATGCACTTTTAAGTACTAATCAAAGAGCTAATAATCAACAATTTAGTGTAAAAATCTTTCAAGGGCATAGGTAGAGGTGGTAGTTGTTCCAAGGTATTTCTTGTGTTTTGTCTTTGGAGGTTGTTCTGGTAATTTGATTGTTTGGTTTGATTCGGGGCAAAAGGTTTGATAAAATTAATATTGGTAATTTGAGAGTTAGATAATTTACTTTTTTGCCCTTACACATGTCTTTCAGGTTGTTCATATCACTCTCCATTTTCTTCCTAGCAAAACCTTTCTTTTCCACCAGCTCAACTATGTTTCCAAACTTAATCCCCTACCATATTCTTTCAGCAATACATACAACATTGTAGAAATGCTAAGATGAGTTTCCCATCAGATGCTCATAATAAGAGAACTTGAAGGTATTGGCGAACAAAGTCACCATCCTTGTTTCTATCAAAGGAGGTTGGACATACGTGGCCTCATCTTTCCATCTTTGCACATACACCATTATTGACTTTTAACTTCCCTTTTCCATGGTCATTAGGCTGGTTCTATCAAGAGCCATTTGGAGATTAAATTTGTATTGCTTCAAGAAAGCCTCAACCGAGTCTTTCCATTTCTTAATCTTGGTGTTGTCCAGATTCATGTACCAACTCAGGGAGGACCCTGTAAGATTATCATCAAAGAAATAGATCAAAATTTTATCATTACGGATCACTTCAGTCATCTTGTTGTAGTATGACCAAAGATGGGTGTTTGGGCACTCTATTCCGGTGTATTTGATGAAGTCTAACACTCTAAAATCTTTTGGCACCACAATGTTTAGCAGTAAGCATATTTCAGCTGCTCAGAAAGGGTCAACCAAATCATTTTTTTCGACTGCTCTTAATTCTTTTCTATAGTAGACCACTTGTCATGGTTTATAGGACCAATAAATCTATCATTAACCTTTCTGATATGATTCATGACTTTCATAATTCCTTAGGCATATTAGCATTTGTTAAGTTCTTATCATGGTTGAATCCCAAAACATATTAAAAAAAAAGGGTGATGACCTTCTCATGGATAAAAGAGTTTGTACATCGTTTGACAAATTTTAAAATTTAAAAGCTCTATACATCACTACTCATAAAAAGCATTTCCTTTATTAGCTATATTTCTAATGAACGAAGTGATGGCGTTCATGTGTTCTCAGCACTTCACAACATCATTTCCAATCTAGGTGGCGTGTTATTGCAACCTTTCAGGTATTATCAGTGATCAGTATTCCGTTGCCGGTTCCTAAAGCCTTGTTACTTCTTTCCACTACCTGTACCGTAGTCTCCAACTATGCTACCTTAGCCATTTTCCCTTGCAGCTCCTCCCTCTTATTGTCCAACTCAACTATTTTAGAGTTAATTTGAACTACAAAGCTGTCAATATAGTCTTGATATCCTTTATGCTCTTGCTTAATCCTAATTAACTTTTCTCTATATCAAAGTAATGGCTTCTCAACTCTTTCATCTTATCTTCTTAGATTTCTAGCTTGGATTGCAATACCATAATCTGTCCCTTTGAAAACTCAATTCTCTTATGGTAGTCTCTCATATCAGACTCAACGGCTTTTCTAGCGCTTCTCTTTTCCTTAGACTATACAATATATTGGGACTAAATTCTTCTTTCCTTTTCTATGTCAATCATAGCTAACCAATTTTTTTTTTCTCAGCTTCTAACTTTTTCCTAAAGCTGTTTCTTTCTTTCTTTAAGGAATCTATTATTTCCTTATTGATATTTATCCTGCCTTTGACTGACCTATTGCAGCAAAAGGGTTGATTCGATCATGCTTATACCCTACACTGGCTGATTTTTCCCAAGCATAATAAATTGATATTCTTGAAAGTAAAACACCTATAATTAGGAACCCAAAAATTCAGTAAGGTTTTTACAACCGCTGCCTATATTGGAAGCCTTATTACTTGTGCAATTCTCCAATATCTCCTATTAAAAAGAGTCTTGTTGACATACCCTATAATAGATAGCAATTTCTTTAGGCCATTTATCATATGATTTATCCTAGTAATTCATGACAATCCACTAACATCGATTATTGGATAACCCCTTTTAACTACTTATATCAGCTTAGATTCTTGCTTAAATTCTTGAAAAGATGGATACTTTAAGAAAGTTATGATTTCAGTTCAGACTCCTGTAATACAAGATTAATATGGTCATGTTTGCCGTGGTGCAAATTATAGGTAGCACGTATAAACTAAGGACATTTAGGCCTACCTGATCTCAAAAGGGTCTCCGATCTGCCTAGTGATAATTTTTATAAAGACAATATGAGGGCATTACGAGGAATTGTTAAAGCATGTATGCCCATCATTACCAAGTAGACACTCAGATATGAGTTGAGTGTTTTACACCCATAACCAATAGTCAGAGGGCAAATTGCTAATTTCTTATTTAAAAAATTTAAAGCAGTAAAAATTTAAAGCCTAAAAATGCATAAAAAAATTAAATAAACCAAACATAACAATCAGACAAACAAACAAAGCTTAATTCACGGGTCACCAGTGGAGTCGTCATTTTGTTACATGTGTGTGGCGTCGCGATGATCATCCTCCTAGAACAGGATCGTCGGGAATGATGTCGGAGAACAGAAGTCGCCACCTAGTATTTTGGTTACTATAAACCCTAACTAGTCTCAAAGTCTAGGTAAAGGGATTGATTACGTAAAAAAAATGTATTAACACTCCTAGTATGCCTTACCTAAAGTAAGCTATATTGTTTATTTGTTTGATATAAGCTAAGGAAATGTTGTATTTTCTAACCGTTAGTGAGTCTAAGGTTTAAGAAAAGTTGTCCTCAATAAGAAGATTCTTATCTTATAAGATTAAAAACCTAGCCATTCTAATGCCAACATAAAAAAAAATATACTGTCTTTTTATTTAGTATCAGCAATATGTCTTACATATAAGTTCATAATCCTGTATATTAAAAGAAATAATTTTTTTATTTCAATATAAAAAACATGTCTTATGTATAAGTTTATAATCTCGCATATTAAAAGAAAAAAAATAATGTTTATGGTAGTTTTGAAATGTAGGCCAAAATCCTTTGAAATTTTACAAACTTGTTGTAAAATCCATGCATTTTTTTAAAAACATGTCAAAGCATTTTAGATTAAAAAAAATGCTTGAATAACTTTAAGATTTTTAGCCATATGCAAGAAAAAAGAAATTTTTATTTTATTTTTATTTTTTAGGCTTTCTTTGATTAAAAAAAACCATTTTTGTTTGTAATAAAACTACAAAACAAATAGGCTTAAGGGGTGTTTGTCAACCATACTCTTAAACCCAAAAACCCTTTAACAAAAAATATGGCAAACCAAACAGGGTATTAAACCAAAACCTATTTATTTTTACTCGACTCGACTAAGTTGACCTGAAATTTTTGGTTTGATCGGAAACCGAACCAAAATCCTGGTTTGACTCGAAAATATCCCAAAAAACAAAACTAAAGCCATAAAACAGATTAAATACTTAAAAAAAAATAAAAACTTAAATTTTGGAACAAAAATGGATCAAACACAAAAAATAAATAAATTGAAGAACACCAAAACATCAACCCAAAAACATGGGTTCCAAAACAGACCATATTTGGTCAAAACAAAGGCATATACATGTTGAAAATCATGCAAGGATTAATAACCTAGCATCCATTCAAATCATGTTATTGATTATCTCTTAAACATCATGATTTTATGAAAATAAATTTCAGTTCTAAACCGAAACTCTATTATTAAAAACCATTAAAATCATGTTAGTGATGTAAATAAACACTAAATTATTGGTTAACCATGCATAAGGAAAGGTTATGTGCAAGGAAATGGACCAAAATTGGTCCAAATCAAGGGGCTAAGATAATATTCTTTCTAAGAACACGAAGAACATTACCCATAAACCCAGAAAAAACCCAGCCATGCCCAACCATTTCTAAGCCGTAGAAATGGGCTTTTTTGAATTCTAAAACATGCTCTTTATATCCCAACAAGTCACAATATCATACATAAATATGTTTAAATTCAAAATAAAAAAAAATCAAAACATCAAAATCAAGTATGGGGTACCAATCCAAAAACTACCAACCTAAAACAACTTACATGTTCATGCAACATGGATTCAAAATTTATTTTCTGAAGCCATTTTATGTATGAACAGGTCTAACAAACCCAAGATAAACACATTTGCTTTAACATGCATAACTTAAGCTAAGCGCAAACTAAAACAACATTATATATTATAAAAACAAAATTAAACAACAACTTTAATATATTAAAAATATAAAAAGACTTCAAAAGAACATCATTAAATAAAAAAACACAACAAAAAAGAGGTGAATGCAATATTATTTGTTAAACATTTCAAACCTCTTTTATATGCGTGTAAACTTAAATATAAACCAAAAAATATATAAAAAACAACAAAAGCTGGGCACAAAGGACCTACTTTTAGGTCAGTAATGTATACTTAAAACAACTACTCTCTTTGCTTTCCTTTGGAAAATTATGACTCTTATAAACTTGCAAAGCTTAAGAAAACTTTTGTTTATACTTTTGGACCTCTACACTTATGTTTCTTATTGATATTTCTCTTATTTTTCTTATCTTATCTTATATCTTTTCTTCTCTTTTTTTCTAGGCACTTTTCTTGATCTTGAAGGGGATATTTATAGGGTTTTGAGAGGTATTGAATGCATTTTTGACCTCTAGATCTTGAGGGAAGTGTTTTAAACCTTTTATAAGAACTCATTGAGGAGCCTTTGTATGTGAACACACAAAAATCAAATCATTTTTTGAATGATGGTTGCACTGTCGGGGCTGACTGAGTTGTCCACTTTCAAGGCCTTGTTGGAGTAATTCCGACGTCATTGTCGCCTGAGACCATCTGAAGTTAGCGGAGAGTGTGCACACCTTTCATTTAGATCAAACTTTGCTTAATTTAAAGGTCAATAGCTCCATATTTATTCGTTTAAAGTTGTCAACTTGATCAGTCAAAACTATCAAAATAGAAATGCAAACTGACAAATGATGTGTCATTCATCTTCTCTTCATTAGGTTTGAACGACATATCATATAAGGTTCTTAATTTCAGATTTGATAAATTTTAATAAAGTCCATATTCTTCCAATTACTTTTAATTGTATCTGTAATTGCATGCAAACTTTTAATTTCATGTAATTTGACCATTGCCAAACTCAATTGTCAGCTTTAAAGTTAACCGCTATTTTCATTTTAGTCCCTGGTTCTGAATCTGTACATTTCGACCTTCAATTGACTAACAAACTTCTAATTTTTTTAATTTGACCACTGATTTGATCAATTTCACCCCTGATATTCACATATCCTTTTCAGTTTGGTTTTTAGTTTTGGATTTCTTCAATCAAGTCCTTAATTGCCCATTAAACTTCAATATTTATGCAATTAAGCCCTTGATTTAGCCAAATTAACTCCTAAAAATTACAATTCAACCCTAGACTTTAATTTCTTCTAATTAAAGCCTAAATTGACTTCAAAAAGTATTTTTTCTTGTAATTAAGCCCTCGATAAATTCAATTAAACCTAAAAAAATTTCAATTGAGTCCTTAAACATCTAATTTTGATTTTTCATTCTTAAATTGAATTTTCTGTGCCAATAGGGCCTTTATTAGTTGAAGATACACTGTCAAAAATTTTAATCTTGTATATTTTGATCTTCCTCAACTACTTTGCGACAATTTCCTTGGTTTTTTTGATATATTCTTCTCACTAATATATTTTTTTATTTTCTTCTAGTATGTTTTTTTGTATTTTCTCTTTTACTCTTTTTTACAACACATATACGCTTAACATATTAAAATTATCTTACATGTCATACAAACATTTTTATTTCTCGTTAAAGAATTGTTTATTGTGTTTTCAAAAATTATTCACTAATAAAATATTGATTTCAAAAAATATAACAAAGCAATTAAAATCTTGAAAATTTTAATTTTTATATATTCTTGTTTTTTTTCATGAATTAATATTGCTATCCTTGAGTTCATACATGTATGCATAAAGCTCGATTTAAATTGCTATCCTCGAGGATAGTGTCTTTTATTAATATAATTTATGATAAAAATGAAGTGAGATTATAATTCAAGGAAAGAGAATAACATTATCCATGAAAATTACTAATTCGTCAAGAACCAAAAATTTACCCTATAAAAGCAGAGGACGAGGAAGAAGCAAAGGCGAAGGAAGAAAACAGCTTGGAAAAGAAACACAAATTTGGAGAGCCTGCAAAGACAAGACTGTTGTGGTCAGAATCTACTCTGTAGATTTGATCATTGCCAAACTCCGATCACATGCCATGGTAGACCCTCTCCGTACGAACACTTTTAGAGCCATTTCTCTCTGACAAACAATAATCCTCGTGCTACACATGTGACACCACCCCTTCACCCCTTCTTTTATAATGGAACTAAAAATACATGCGTGGTGTGGTCACTATTTTTTTAATACTTTGTATTTATTTTATTATATGTTTGAATTATGGATATTTTTTTTTATGAATATAGTAATTTGGATATGGATATAAATAAAAAAGTTAAGAGAGGATGGATCTAGAAAGGGCCGGTTTTAGTCATGATATTAGAAAATGTTCTCACTGACAAGCAAAGAGAAGAAATAACGCCACTAGATTGTCATTTGCACGTAATCATGTTTTGGCATGCATTTACGATATGACTAAATTTGTAGATATTCATGTTTTAATTTGGCATGCATTTGTAGTGTGTGGATATATATATATATATATATATATATATATATATATATATATATATAAATATGATGTTGTAAAGTTAATAAATTGTTTCCTTCTATAGCTTTCACATAATTGAAGGCTTGAGATTCACGTCACACTTGACAAGTTTAGGGCTCCACTTTCACGTACATTCACTGAGAACTGGAGACGTGTTAGGGTTTGTCTACATGTGTGGCGATATTGGCGAATGAAAAGATTCTCTCTCTTTTTTTTAAGCATGACCATCATATTTCTTAAATTTTTATTATTAAATTTAAAATTAATAATTATATTTGAAATATAATCGAGATACAATGAAAGAATTCGAATCCACAACAAGAAATTAAATCGGAGAGAATTTCAATTTTTTTAAATATGTTTGGTTAAAGAGATGTATTTTAAGATAATTTTAAAACGAATTCGTTTATTTTTAAATAAAAAATATAGAAAAACATATTCCTTTTATTTTTACTATTTTTATTTATCTTGAAAAAGGGATGAAATGCTATAAAAGACTAAGCAAGGAGCTTTGGTGGCTAACCATGCGTGGGCATGTCAATCATTTTACACGGCAAACAGCCTTCCAGCAAAGGAAAGGGCCATCTAATCAACTATATATCACAATCAATGAGATTGTGCAAATATCCATGCTCAAGTGAAAGCTCTACTTCAATACCTCACTCCACTCCATGTGGCCTTATTATGATAGCGAAAAGCACCCATTTCTATGTCATACCCCATAATTGTACGACGCTTGATTCTTTACTTGCTTATTTTGCAAAGGATTTGCTCATCAATTAGTGGAAAATCACCATTTATCTTTTCTTTCTTTCTTTCTTTATTTATTACAAATTAGTTTGATTTTATTGAACAATTTCATTATTTTGTTGTTTTATTTTTTTAAAGTATAATCACCAGCTTCTACTTCTTAAATTTCTTATTGCTCTACTTTTAAGGTAATTGAAGTGCTAAAAAAATCTATAAGATAGAGAACTGATCAGGCTTGATATCTAATTTACTACTTTGGATATATGATCTTGATTTTCTTTTTGATGAAAGTAAGAGCCAAACCCCAAAATAAAAGGTGAAAACAAATATCTCTCTCGAGCCAATCTTGTACCTCAATTTGTTAATATTTTCTCTTCTTCATTGGAGGGAAAAAAAAAGGCGCTATCCCTAGAGGGGGATCACTAAAAGGTGGAACCACGTGAAAGTTTTAGGAGGCATGAAGAACACATACTCCACGTGGTCCCATGAGAATTTTCCATTATTTTCTGGTTTTCTTCCACCCTGAAAGTGAATTTCAAACCTCAAATAACTATTCATGTTATTTGCGTGTTTTAATTTTATGTATATTGATATTTTTATGCTTTTGTTTTATTGTAAAAATCTATGGTTTTTTTTTTTTTACATATAGTGACATTCTTCTAAAAATATATAAATAACATGATTCTTTTATTATTTTGCAATATCTTCCGAGCATATAACATAATAAATTGGGTTGGATAAACTTAACCTTATTAAAGCTTATTGCGCACGCGCGGTGTTGCAGTATTAGAAACGAGGAGACTTCACCTAGTTGATCGATTCAGGGTCACTAAAAGATCCGAGTGGATTAGTCTTATAGTATAAGGGATTGGTGTTGTACATTATATAATCTAAATGTGACTTAAAAGTATTGATGGGTTCGTAACCGATAACTCGTCTATGGTTTAAAACAAAGATTTATGTTGAAGAATAAATTTATTACTTTGAATTTATTATGGGCTCCTATAGCCAAATAAATTGTTGTTAAAAAAAAAATCCATATAGGTGCCATGACAGGGTTCACCTATCTTAGAAGGCGAAAGAGTTTTCCACAACTCGTATATCATGGTGAAAAATACTCCTAATTAAAATTGTTGAACATCCAAAATGATTCTGAGAATTTTTCTAGTCAACACTAATATTTAAATATCAGTCTACATGTAAGTCCAATATTTATATCAGAATGTTAACAATTAATTCCTATAATCTTTTTAGGGTTTTTAAAATACTGGCTAAATTCTCATGGATTCAATAAATTGATTATTAAATCAAAAAAATACATGCAAAGATATTTTTTGAATTTTTGGGTATATAAAAAAAATGCTAAATCATATCATGCATTTTTTAATATTTTTTAAGCCAAAATATGAAAGACTTGGCCATATGCACATCAAATAAAGTACTTTTTTTTTGTATTTTTTAAAATGAGAAATGTTTTTAGAAATTCTTGAGATATTGATGAAAAACGGGTATTTTAATACCAGATCAGTATCTTACAGTGTAAGTCTATAACCCCAATATTAAATAAAATTACTGGAAAAATATGTGAGGGACCTATAATTGAATTTAAATTGATCATTGAAATTTCTAGAACTTTTAGGAATTTATTTGGGGTCTGTTTAGCAAAACACCATTTTTATTAAAAAAAACCTTTCAAAATAGGTCTGAGGGTGGGTTTGCCAAACAACCCTTTAGGCAAAAAATTCCCCAACAAAAAAACTAACCAACCAAATAAAGCCTTAGTACCTGACCCAAAAAAACCAATCGGGTAGACTCGAAAACACTAGTTCAACCCTGAACCAAACTGATAACCATGGTTTGACCCAAAACTAAAGTAAAACAAGCAATTATCCAAAAACATATGAAAACTAAAAAAAACCACAAAACATAAAATTTCCCAAGAAAAATAGATCAAACACCAAGAACATGATAAACATTCAAACAGAAACCCAACAAACACATATCACAAACTAGACAAGCTTTCATACAATCAAGGGCAAGGTTTTGTTCATAATCATGAGTGGATCAAGAATCGCATCAATTTTCTTCAATTAACACTTAAAAGCCATGATTTGATCAAAATATGTTTGGGCAGTCGAAAGAACTCTAGAATCTAAATGCATGAATACTTGTTATTGATGCGTTTTAACCTTAAATTATTTGCTAAAAATGACAAGTTAACATGCTTGTGCTAAGAATTAACCCAAAACAACTAAAAAACAAGAAGCTAAGGCAACGTTTATGTAAAGAACATGAACCCAAAATCTAGGAATTTTTCAGAAATTGAAGAACTAATGCCAAAACCTAGATTTAGCCTTCTATGCCTCTAAAAACACTATTATTGGTCTCACAAACCACATTACCAACACTAAGTATAGTTGAATCCAAAGAACTAACAACAAACATCAAATAATCAAGAACATATATGAAGTTTCAACTCCATAACTGCAGCCCCAATGATAACCAATAAAAACATCAACTTTCAATTCAACTGATTCTTTGAACACTTGGAACCCAAACCATGCTAAGGAACCAAGAACATATACTAACAAAAGGCATCAGAAACCCACTGCCACCTTTTAGAAGAATCCAAAACTACCATACTTTATCAAAATCAGTCACAAATATATTGTTTTAATAATCAGTAATATCAACAATAACTCTAAACAAGATTTGAACAATAAAAATAATATTCTTACGTATTAATCAAAACAAAACTATAAGAAATCATAACACTAAAACAAGTTCAAAAAAACATCAAAAGAGGTTTAATCATTAAGAAAGCATGAATATATAGGCCACATGGACTCCACTCTTAAGTTTTTACATGGTTATACCTTCTCCAAACTTGCTGACTATAGGCTGCAATTTTTTAATTCTCTTTTCCTTCCTTTTTCCCTTTCACTCTCTTTCTTTCCAAAGCTTGTTAGACCTTTAATGTTAGGCTCTTGAACCTTCACAATAGGGTCTATTAACAAAGTTTTTCCCCATGTTTTTCCTCTCTCTTTTTTTTCTTTTTTTCCTCCTCCTTTGTCTCTGATTTTCAGGGTTATTTATAGGGTTTTTTTTATGAAGTTCATCAATGATTGATCAAAGTTTAGCCCTTTGATCCAAGTGAGAGGGTTCTGGATAAAATCTAACAATTGAAAGCTTTTGTACTAGGTTGGTTTTACAATGGTGGTATTGATTTTAGGGGTACTTGGTGGTTTTGCTAGACTTTAAGGGAAAAAAGCTATTTCTAGCCTTTTTGATCTTGAAATGAAGGTTTTAAAGCAATTGATAAGAACCTTTTGAGCAGTTTTAAGTGTGAACACACAAAAAGAAGGGTGGTTTTTGAAAAATAGGTATCAAAGTCAAGGCTAACTGGGTTGACCAGTTTTGAGGCTTCGCCAAAGCAACTCCGATGTAAACATCATCAGAAACATCTTGAAGTTGGTAGAGAAGGTGCATACCTTTCATTTGAATCTAAGCTTACTCAATGTGGAGGTTTGTAACTTCATATTCATTCATCCAAGGCATCAACTCAATCAACCCAAAACTTGAAAATACGAAGAAAGTTGATCGATGATAAGATGTTGGAGACTTCTATGGAAGAATTGAGGTGTAAACATTAAAAAAAAAGCTGACCGGGGACAAGATGGAGACTTCTATGGAAGAATTGAGGTGTAAACATCTAATTTCACGGGCATGAGGTTTTAGAGGGGATGTTTCTCAGTTGAATGATAGTAGTTACAATCCTTAAGGTGGTCAGAAATGTCACATTTATTCACCTGAAGATGCCTACTCAACCAACCAAAATTGCCAAGGAAGGAGATGAATAGTGGGTAAACGACATGTCGTTTAGGCTAAACCTTAAAAATTAGGGTTTTTTAATTTGGTATTTGATCAATTTCAATTTGGTCCTTACTCTTTCAATTTCTTTTAATTGCACTCGTAATTGTCTCCTAATTTATAATTGCTTGCAATTGCACCCCAGCCAAATTCAAATATCAACCCCAGAGTTCAACGCCTTTTACAAATGAGTCGTTAGTTTTTAATTTGTGCAATTTCATCATTAATTGACCACCAAAATTTCAATTCCTTTCATTTTGGCCCCTAATTTCACCAATTTTTACCCCTGAAATTGCGCGCCACTTACAGGTTGGTTCTTGGTACAAGAAATGTGCAATTAAGTCCTTAAATGGCCTCTAAATGTTTTTTTTGTCATAATTAAGCCTTTAATTTAATCAATTAAACCTTTCAAAGTCTAATTTCAATCATCAAACTCTATTTTTTTTTCTAATTAACACCCAAATTGACTTTAAAAACCGATTTCCCTTACAATTAAGTCCTTAATAAAATTAATTAAGCCTTTTAAAATTCTCATTGAGTCCTTACCCGTCAAAATTTGTGTCTCTTTACCCCAGATAATTTGTTTTTCACTAATCGGGCCTTTTGTCAGTTAGAATTGGGTTGCTAATTTTGTCAATCTTATACATTTTAGTCCTCCAACGTTTTCACTTGTCTTCTTGGTCCTCTTCCACCAATCTTAGGCAATCTTCTAGGCTTTCTTCATGTATGTCCTCTTGTATTATATAGGTAAGAAATGGGTAACAACAGATGCCCCTTCTTTACAACGCTTACAAAACAAAATCTTATCAAGGTTTTGCATAATGAGCTTGTAATGAAAATGTGTTTATCTGACTTGCTGGGTGACCCACCCATCCAAAAAATTTTCTTTTTATAGAAAATTATCTCATTGTCACGAGTGAATTGCCCCTTTTGAAATAAAAAAAATTGGTTTATTTTCAGGGGCGACTCACCTTTTTAAATTCCTAAAAGAATTTCAACAAGTATTCATACTTCCCTGAAATTGGTCTATCTTCATAAGTGACCTATCTATTTTGAAATTCAAAAATTGGTTAATTTTCATGGTCGACTTACCCTTTTTAAAATCCAAAAAGAATTTTAGCAAGCATCCATGCTTCCCTGAAATTGATCTATTTTCATGGGCAACTTATCCATTTTGAAATTTAAAAGTTTTGGTCTATTTTCACGGGCGACTAGTCCATTTTAAAATTTAAAAATTGGTCTATTTTCATGGGTAACTTACCCTTTTTAAATTCTAAATAATAGGATCCTTTCAGAACTTTTTTAAAACAAAATTTCAAAATAAAATACCCTACAAAGATAAATTCTTAAAACAAGTGTCTTATCTTATAGTCATAGTTATCCACATCCTATAGGTGGGATGTCTTTGCCATTTCTCACCTTCCATTCACTCATGCAGATTTCACCACCTTTTTTCTTGATTGATGGATCTTACACCAACACTATTTGAAAGTTGAGGTTAAACCTTATGTAATGCATGCCTCCTATTTTCTTCACAATCTCTTTTTTATTGCTAAGGGGTGTAATTTCTAAGGTGGTCACTCTGGTCGGCTTCCCCTCCCAGTTTGATCGACCAAGTCTGTGCAAGTTACTTTCAAATCTTGAATGTTGAGCTACCTTTGTAGCCTTTTTTTTTAGTATTTCGGTCATGACGAATGCTATCACATGTTTCCTAATTGGGAATGAATTCTATCATTTTGGTGATTTTTTTTTTTAGTTCAATTGACTTGAACTCTTGCATCTCTGCAATTCTTTTTAATTAGAACTTTGGTTTCACAACTCAGTTAACTTGAAATCACAATTTACAATTCCTTTTAACCAGAACCCAAACTCTTTGTCTTCAATTCGGCTAACCCGAGATCACAATTTGACAATCCCCTTTAACTAGAATCAAAATCTTTGTCTTCGCTTGATCAACCTGAGATTCCAATCTGGCGATCCCTATTAACCAGAATCAAAATCTTTATCTCTAACTCGGCCAATCTGAGATCCCAATCTGGTGATGTCCTTTAACTAGAACTGAAATATTTGTCTTTAGTTCAACCAGATTGAGATCTTAATCTAGCGATCCTCTTTTACCATAACCAAAATCTTTGTCTTCTAGGAGAATCATATTCTCATAGCTATTCTCCTGTATAACTATTTTTTAGTAGAATCTTGTTATCTCAATGACTCATGTTTTCAACTCAATGGACTTGAAATCTCAATCTGGTGATTCCCTTCAACTAGAACTATCCAAAGGCATCTTTATAAAATCCAAAACATTTTGATTGTAGAGTTGACATCCGATAGTTCCTGATCATGGGGTTTGAACATTTTAACATTCTTCGAAGCCAAAGAATTGAGAAGTTTGTGATGGTAGGATTTCTCTCATCCTCTTCCTGATTGCAGGGTTAAAACCGAGATCCCTTGCTATTATTGCTCAAGGATTATTTTTCAAGTGATTTCATTGTGAATTTTTGTTGTAAAATTTAAAAACATTTATGCAATGCTTAAGGGTTAGATGAATGTATGCATCCTTACCTGGTTTGAAATTTAGCCCCCCCCTCTTTGATGCTCCATCATCATAGGGTGCCTTGGCTTGCAATCTAAAGCCTTCTTAATCCTTTGTTTACCAACTCACTCGAGTTTACCATATGTCAATCCTTCGCTCGAATGCATCCTTACCTGGTTTGAAATATACCCCCCTCTTTGATGCTCCATCATCATAGGGTGCCTTGACTTGCCATTTAAAGCCTTCTTAATCCTTTGTTTACCAACTCACTCGAGTTTACCATATGTCAATCCTCCGCTCGAATGTAAGTGCTATTTCTAGATTGTCCACCGCGATTATTGCTCCAAGTGTTTATTAAGCCCGCCAAAGCCCTCAAGTGTGGTGTTCCTTGCTTCATCATGAAGGAGATTAACAAATCATTCAACTTCTTGGATTATTTCAAAAATCACCCACTGATTAGCTATATGCATATGCCAACAATTGGTAAAAGGTTTTCTTGTGTTGACCTTATCTTAGATTGCAAATCTACCATGACGTTGCCCTCAGTTGAATCATATTCTTCAAGCATATGTTATCATCGACCTTCATGGAATTTTCAAGTCATCTAGACATGCATCTCATTGCTTATAGTAAAGGCTCATCATTGTATGCTTAGTGTTCTTCATAGTAAATGGCTTTCAGCCCGTTTAATCTTATCAAACAACTTCTGCATATTTCTAGCAACCATTACAGGTACTTGTATAGCAATAAAGTTGTCCTTTAATTGGGCCATGCTTCCCTAATATGATAGCATTTCCTAGATTCTTAAAGAAAACCATTACAATCATCATTTGCTAATGATCTTCAACATCTTTTTAGCTGATATAACTAGATTCATCCCTTTAAACCAAATTTATCTTCAAAGTTTCTCCCTCATCTCAAGGCTTTGTAATTAGCCAGACTTGATCGTGGAAAGAAATACATTATCACTATTGTGCCCTTATCATGGGGCACGATGTTGCGGCGAGCCTTCTCGGTTGAGGGTCTCAAAGGTTTTTTTCGTTGGTTAGGGAGTCACCACTTAGTATCACGGCTACTAGGAAATCTAACTGGTTTATTTTTCAAGAGATTTTAGGCAAGGGATTGGTTGCGTAAAGAGAAGATATTAGCACTCCTAGTACGCCTTACCTGAAGTAAGTTGCATAGTTTTTTATTATTTACTATGGTCTGATGATGTCTATTTCTATTGGCTTACTATGATGGGTTTGCTACAATGAACAAACCCTGGTTTTTTATGTTAAGAACTCGGTCTGCGAAGGTAAAATATCCTTAAATATAATTAAGGCTTCTTTCAAGGTAAAACTATAATTTTTTCTACCAAATCATTCCAAATAATTTTTCAGATGAAATTCCTTGCGGAATTTATCATTGTATTAGAAGTGAATGAGTTGTATTATTCACAATAATATTTTGGATATTAACTTCACATATATTTTTATACTTATATTAAAGTGAGTAATAAAAGTATTATCCCTAATAATATTTTAGATATTAACCCCTTTTATGTTTTTTTATCCTTATATTAAAAGTAAATATTATTTATTATTTCTAATAATATTTTGAATATTAACTCCTTTTAGGTTTTATATCCTTATATTAAAAGTGAATAATATTTATTATCCCTAATAATATTTTAGATATTAACCCCTTTTAGGATTTTTATCCTTATATTAAAAGTGAATAATATTTTTCTTGCCAAAAATAATTTTTTAAATATATGTCAAAATACTTTGGAATTTTACAAACTTGTAAAATCCATGCAATTTTTTTTTAAAACATGCAAAAACCTTTTAAATTTTATTTGTAAAAAAAATACTCAAATAACTTTAGGATTTTTTTGGCCATATGAAGAAAATAATTTTTTATTATTCTTTTACTTTTTTATATTTTTTTAGGCTTTGTTTGGGAAAAACCTATTTTTTTAAAACGTAATGAGTGTTTGCCAAACACATCCTAAATAAAAAAAACTCTTTAACATAAACATGGCAAACCAAACAGGGCATAAAACCTGTTGATCAATTTTTTTATCTGGTCGACCCGATCGAGTTGACTCGAAATTTTTGGTTCGTCTATAAATGGACCAAAAAAAATCATGGTTTGACAAAAAAACAACCTGAAAACAAAACCATAGTAAAAAAACAGAATAAACTCCCATAAAACTTAAAAAATAAAAAATTCTAACAAAATGAATCAAACACAACAAAAAATAAAAACCAAGAACACCAAACATGAACCCAACAACGTGGGTTCCAAAACATACCAAATTTGGTATAAAAAAGGCACATACATGTTGGAAATCATGTAAAGATCAATAATTTAACATCCAATCAATTCGATTTTTACTTAATTAACACGATTTTATCAAAATAAGTTTCGGTTCAAAACCGAAACCCTGGGATTAAAAACCATAAAAAGTGTTATTGATGACAATAAAACTTAGATTATCTAATAATTATGCATAAAAAAGAGTTATGTGAAAAGACAATATTCTTCCCAAGAACACGAAGAACATTGCCTAAAACCAAAAAACAAATATAGCCATGAGGCAACCACTGCCAAGCCCAAAAAATGGGCATTTTTTTGCCTCTTAAGCATGCTTTTTTTATCCCTACAAGTCACCATATCATACACAAACACGTTTGAATATAAAAAACTAACAAAAAAAACATTAAAATATCAAAATCAAGCATGAGATACCAAATTCAAAAACTAACAACCTAAAACAACCTATATAATCATGTAACATGGATTCAAAATTCGTTTTTGAACCCATTTTGTTCATGAACATGGTTAACAAGTTAAAGATAAACACCCTTGCTTTAACATGCATTACTTAAGTTAAACGAATACTAAAACAACATTATATATGTGTGTGTATATATATATAAAGAAAAAACAACTTTAATATATCCAAAAATAAATAAAAAAACCTTCAAAAAAACCTCATTAAATAAATATCACAGCAACAAAGAGGTAAATACAACATCATTTGTTAAACATTCCAAACCTCTTTTCTATACTTATAAACATAAATATATATATAAAAAAATTGAAAGACAACAAAAGAAGGCCACTGAGGACCTACTTTTGGATAATAAAAGTATACCTAGAACAACTACTATTTTCTCTTTTTTATTTTGTCATTTCTTATCTAATCTTGGAGGGGGTATTTTTTATAGGGTTTTGCTAGGTTTTTTAGATGTTTTACATCTATTTCTAACTGATTTTGAGGGAAGTGTTAAAAACCCTTGATAAGACTTGTTGAGAAGGCTTTGTATGTGAACACATGAAAAATAGGTTGGTTTTTGCATGATAGTTGCACTGTTAGGGCTGACTGGATTGTCCTCTTTCAAGGCCTCGTCGAAGCAATTTTGACGTCATTATCGCCTAAGACCACCTGAAGTTGGTAGAGGGGATGCACACTTTTCATTTGAATCCAACCTTGCTTAATGTGGAGGTATTTAGCTCCATATTCATGCTTTTGAAGTTGCCAACACGATTAGCCAAAACTGTTAGGGCTGACTGGGTTGCCCACTTTCGAAGCCTTGTTAGAGCAATTATAAGATCATCATTACTTGAGACCACTTGAAGTTGATAGAGAGGATGGATGCACACCTTTCATTTGAATCCAACCTTGCTCAATTTGTAAGTTTGTAGCTCCATATTAATATGTTTGAAGTTGTGAATTTTATCAGCCAAAATTATAAAAAATAGAGGTCAATCGACCGAATGTCATGTCACTCACATTCTTTTCATTAAGTTTGAACGACACATCATTTAGGTATTCATTTTGGGATTGTCAAATTTTGATCAAGTCTTTGTTCTTCCAACTTCTTTTAATTGCATCCATAATTTCTCCAAACTTTTAATTTCATGCAATTAACCTCTGCCAAACTCAATTGTTAGCCCCTAAGTTGATCGACCATTTCATTGTGATCATTGGTTCTGAATTTGTGTATTGTGACTCTCAATTGACCAACAAATTTCCAATTTCTTCAATTCTCCCTTGATTTGGTCAATATCAACCCCTACATTTACACGTCTTTTTTAGTTTGGTCATTGGTTTTGGATTTTTTCAATCAAGTCCTTGATTGCCCATTAAACTTCAATATTTATGCAATTAAGTCCCTGATTTGACCACATTAACTCTTAAAAAATGCAATTTGGCCCTCAAACTTTAATTTCTTCCATTCAAAATCTAAATTAACTTCAAAAATCAATTCTTCTTGCAATTAAACCCTCAATAAATTCAATATAACCTTGAAAAATTTTAATTGAGTCCTTAAACATCCAATATTGAATTTCATTCTTTAAATTGAATTTTCTTTGCCAATAAAACCTTTATGAGTTGAAAATACATTGTCAATTTTTCTAATCCTGTATGTTTTGATCTTCCTTAACCAATATTTGGCAATTTCCTAGGCATTCTAGTATATTCTTCTTACTGATATATATATTTATTTTTTTCCAACATTTTTTTGTATTTTCTCTATATTTTCTTCTTTGTTTTCTATTTTTTTTTGTTTATATGGGGCTCTAAAAATAGGTAACAACAATGAACACCATTAGATTAAAGCTTTTTCCTCTTTCCTTAAAAGATAAAGTTAAAATATGGCTACAAAATCTTAGGTTAGGATCTATTCGTGCTTGAGATGAAATGTAACTACGGTTTAAAAAGAAATTATTTTCTTCTTATCGAACAAAATCTTTCAAAAGAGAAATCACCACTTTCGCTAAAAAACCAAGAGAAACATTTTACTAGTGTTGAGATAGGTATAAAGACTTGCTTAATACATGTCCTCGCCGTGCTTTTATGTTTTTTTTTTTGTGACTTTTATTTTGCTAGTCTCTTTACAACCCTGGTTAAATGGTGGATAACGGTACTTTGTGACTCTCAAGTCAATTCTTTCAGTTTCCTATGATAATTGATGTTGTTACCTATTTTTTGGTTTCCACACAAAAAATGAGAAAATACAAAAAAAAATATCAAAAAATTTGGAAAAAGTCCAAAAATAATAGGAGCAAGAAAAAGATCTTGGCATGCCCATAAAATGGCTAGAAATTGGTTGAGGAGGTTCAAAAATACAAGAATTGAAATTTGACAGTATATTTTTAACTAGTGAGAGCCCTGTTGACAAGAAAAATTCAATTTGAGGAAGAAAAGTCCAAAATCAGATGTTTATGGACTCAATTAAATCTTATCTCAGGTTTAATTGAATTTATGGAGGGTTTGATTGCAAGAAAATTTGATTTTAAAGTCAATTTAGGTTTTTATTGGAAGAAATTAAAGTTCTAGAGTCCAATTATAATTTTGAAGAGTTGATTTGGTCAAATCAGGGGCTTAATTGCATAATTATTGAAGTTTGATGGCCAATTAAGGACTTGATTGAAACAATCAGAAACCAAGGACCAAACTGGAAAAGGCACTAAAATCAAGGGATCCAATTACAATTTATTCGGAGGCTTGATTAAAAAATTGCAAAAATATCCAAGGACCAAATCGGAAATATTGTTTTTTGAATTTGAAAACAGCGTCGTTTCCTTGACAACTGTTCATTGCCTTTTTCATCCACGACGGTTTTGACAGTAAATACAATGAAGGTGCTAGCAATAGAACTGCTTCAATCAGGGGGCATGTCTCACGCCCCCATGATGAATACTGGCCGTTACTTTGTTATTGTCGAAAACGTCTGCATCCTCTGGCTATAAAAGCCAGAGGAAGGATCGAACCAGGAAAAAAAAAGCAATTAAGCCCGAAGAAGTGTTTTAACACCTAATACCCTAAAGCCAGCTGACTTGGGAGTTGTTGGCCTATTGGTAAAAAAGCTAAGTTTAGGAGCCCAATTTAAGCTTAATTGAGAAGATTGAAATTTTAGAAGACCAAACTCAATTTTTACAAAGTCAATTAATTGAAATCATGGACAAATTGCAAGAAAATCAAAGTTTAGGGTCAATTAAGGGTTAAATTGAAAGAATTCATCACCCTTCTCTTTTTGAAAAAAATGCTAAACTTTGAGAACTCAATTAAGTTGAAAATAGGGGTGAAATTGAAGTAAATTAAAATTTTAATGATCAATTGAGGGTTAATTTGCATAAATTTAAAACCAAGAACTAAAATGAAAAACTCGCTGAAATTCAAGGTTGATATTGGAGTTCGGTGAGGGTAAAATCACATAAAATTAAAAGTTGGAAGTCAATTAGGGATACAATAAAGAGAAATCAAAAGTCAAATGACTAAATTAAATTTTAGTCAAATCCTTAATTAAAACCCTAAGAACGTCATAACAACATCGTTTCATTTAAATGAAATGATACGTTTTAACCAAAACGGTTTGTTTTGGTACAAAAGAATGTCGTTTTGACTAGCAGAAACAAAAAAAAAAAA
>Ga0325404_1001210_pt1 | contig 27328 bp, 7 predicted proteins | sample PopdelMetagenome_18_FD_205664 | JGI IMG/M metagenome (GOLD analysis project Ga0325404, IMG submission 205664) | Populus deltoides microbial communities from Bellville, Georgia, United States - Xylem-Control-R1 | ecosystem: Host-associated > Plants > Phyllosphere > Stem > Wood/Secondary xylem...
ATTATATATAGAACTTACATCAGTTAAAATCCATTTTAGAATAATAAATTGTGCAGATTTGTCAAAGTATACACAGTCGTGCGTACGTGCCTAAAATGTCAATTACTGCCGAATTATAATATTGTGAAATACACGGAGTCTTGCTGGAGTGTGCAAAGCAGTGACACAAGAGAATTCCAAAATGTCCAAGCTGCAGCAAAAATACGTAGCCCTTTTAGATGGCATCCAAAGTCACAGCTGGCTTATCCAAGCTTTAAAATATAGTAGATTTCTTCTGGTCAAAGCAGAGCCCCACACAGCTTTGATTGAATCAACTCTGATCATCGACGTGACAGAGAAAAAAACCAACTCCAAACCAGTGGCCCTTCTCTGCTCCTCTTCCTTCTCATCTCTCTTCTCACCTCACAAAAATAACTAAAAAGAAAATTAAAAATAAATAAACAGAGGTTCGAAGAAAATAAAATAAATGTTTAGTTTGAACTTTCTTTAGGATTTATTTTCCACGTCTAGTTAAGATTTCAGGTAAGATAACCTGTCAAGAATAACTCAACTTACACAAGCTATCCACCCAAGACACGCACTCTGACAATTAAAATGAAAAAAAAAAAATTAAAAAATTAGTAGTCTTTGTTGCCCATTTTGAGAGGAATTATTAAAGGGTTAATCATCATATCCAAAGTGAAATAGCATTTATTTTATAAATTGATAGAATTGAAAAAAAAAAAAAGTGAACCAAGAATGTGGGATTTCCGGATTATTATTATTATGAGTCTTATTTTCCCAATCTGCTTTCTTTCCTCTCACTAGGAGAAGAGTGTTTCTTTAACTTAAGAAATCTTGTTTTTTCATTAAATAAATAAAATATAAAAGTTGGTTTTGTGAAGTATATAGCCTTAATTAATTGTTTATATTATTAGAGTATCTTCAACGAGGACAGCTAAAAAAATAAACAAAATGAAAAAATTATCCAACAAAACAGCTAAAAAAATAAATAAAATGAAAAAATCATACTTAGTTTTTATATATATTTTTAAACATTTCAACCGGTCAGCCAAATAAATAGTTAAAATAATTATTTAAGATAGAAAGGGTTATTTTTATAAATATATTTTTTTTTATAGAAAATACAAGATTTTTGTTTTTACAGGATGGCCATTATAATTATTAAACTTTTTTTTTTCCTTTAGTTTTCTTAAAACACAAACACAAGGCAAACACTTTTGTTTTTATATCTTAATTTCTCTCCCTTGTCACCACATAACAAACATTTTATCCACCTCTCTTCCATAACACTGAATTTATGCTTCAATTTATCAATACAAGTTCAGATCACTTGGAGAAAATGGGATCAGCTTCTCATTAACTGTACGAACAAATTAATTACAGAGTGCATATATACAAGTTCTTCATCTCTGTCAATTCAAAACTGGTACTTTGAGATTATCTTGACCTCACTGATATATAGTTATCTAACTAGCTAAGCATACGTACAGTATCTGAGTTTGAACTTTACTTGATAGATATTCTGATACGAACTTACAGGAGTACTAACAATACACAAAACATGTCTAGAAATTAACTAATCTTTACATCCTTGATAATTACTCTTGTAATAATTCATCACTGCTTTAATTTTAATCTGTGTAATGTTCCCAGTTCCTTACCTTGCCTTACTTTCGAAGAAAATTAAGAGAACAATTGATGGTTTGGAAGTAACATCAATGGCCACTAATCATAATTAATAACAATTCGTCTCTCCAACACTCAAGACACCATCAACCATAGGCAGTGTGTGTGTATATATATATATATATATTAGATATATCCACAACAAAGTAGACTCCAATATTTGTGAAATTAACGTCTCATCATACTTAATTTGTTGGTGAGCTATCACATGAACTAGGTCCACTTAAGAGTTTCTCCACTCATGGTGCCGATCAGCACTTGATTCTGATGAGTCGTTATATTATGACAGATGACATTTGTTGCCGGCACCTAATTAATTAATTAACCCCAAGTTGACCCACCAGCGCCATACAAACAAGCATAGAGCTCTTCAAGTTGCAAGACCTCACCATTCGCTTCCTCGTGCAAGCTGGAGCTGCCTCCCTCATCACAAGAGGAGTTCGAAGAAACATTAACAGGAGGTTGAGCTGGTCCTTGGTTCAAGTGGAACACCATTTGTTGAGCCCTCCTCAACTCCTCTTGAAGTTGTACCACTTCTCTTTCCAGTCGCCTCCTATCGGCTAATGCATCCTCTAGTTTCGCATGAAGTGTATTATAGTCAAGCTCAAGGCTCTGTGTCTTCCATCTTGCTCGCTTGTTTTGGTACCATATAGCAATTTGTCTTGGGGGCACCCCTAGTTGGTTTGCAAGCTGGACCTTAAGCTCAGGCTCGAGCTTCTTGGTGGTTGTGAAGGTTCTCTCAAGGAGCCTCACTTGGTCATGTGTTAGCCTTTTCTTGTTGCTGCTGTTTTGGTGTTTTGGCGAGTGTTGGTTTTGAGAATGGAAGAAATCCATGGCTATGGACGTCGGAGAATTAAGCTGAGGAAAGTAATTGTCCTGGAAATTACGCTGCTTAAAGAAATTGATGGGTTCACTACCCTTTTTATAGGGTAGAAAAGGGGTTTCAGACTTCCAAAATATATATTAAAAAAAATTGTTTCGAGAGATGGAGAGAGAAATACAGGCGGCTATATAAATATTTAAGTACACTACTGTGGACCTATGGCACACTGCGAGTGGTCATCACGTGAAAATGGCCCTACTGAGTAGTCAGTACCCATAATTATAATTACACAATTATCATCCATTTTACTTCTATTACTTAGCCTATTCTATTGACAAGCGCTTAACCGTAGGTCGGACACCGAAAAATTTAAAACGAAATAAAAAAAATTTAGGTATCCATAACGTCTCCTCCGGAAAAGAAAAAAAAAGAGATTTTGATTATATATTGAATACTATTTTTATTTAATATTGAAATAAAGATGCATTGGGTTAATCTAGAATGACATGCGAGAGTTGTCAGGATAATCTTGAAAAAAAAAAAAAAGTTCAATCTTTTGATTAACTCTATGTTTAATGAAAATGATAAAAACAGAATTTAACTAAAAAAATTTAAATGAGCTAGAGTTAATAAAGCAAACTTATAATTGAAGACATGCATGTTATTAGATTCAATAAATTTTTATACCAAAAATTATTTTTCATTTAGTTACACAACGATAAAGCACATGAAAAATTTTTGTATGAAACATTTTTTTTTACGGAAAGAAATCATGTTAGACACGTGGCTAAAATAGCAAGAGCAGATCATTGATAAAAAATATAAAATTATATTCTTTTTTTAGTTTTGAACTAAATAAAAAAAAATCATCAATAACAAATTATAAAATTATATTTTTTAAAATCAAGGGACAAAAAAATTATTAAAAAAATAACAATTCAAATGCTATGGATGAACCCATTAAATTTACAACCTGGTTCATGAACTCAATTGGATTCAATGATTTCTTTTATCAATTTTTTAACCTAAACATAAAACAACAAAACTTCAAAACATAAAAAAGGAGCTAAACACATTAGGCCAAAAAACCCAGCCTAGGGTGTGTGGGCCTCCTAGCCTGGACTGCGCTCATGTGCCTAGCTTTATTTTTTTTAATTGCTTAACGGGCGGATGACAAGTTATTCGGAGTCTTGACAAGTCATTCGTCATTTGCTGTGTAGAATCCAGCGATTAGAGGTCGCCGAAAAAATAATCGACGCTTTTGATATGAAAACCCAATTTTTAACTTATTTTGACCCAAAACATTTAGAAAATACCTTAAACACCTTGATAAATCTATCCATGATCTCAAGAAATAAAACAAAAAATTAGCTTAAAAAACCAAAATCAACCCAAATACAATAACATTCTTATAGTCATATCTACCTCTTTGGGCTAGTAGAAGGGAAAAAAACACCTAGATGAAAGCCCCCTCATTAAATCGAATCATTGACACTAGTTTCAATCATTTTAGTGGCTGGAATCATTATCAACGACCACTTTTTCTCTCTTTGCTGAAATTCGGTGGTCCCCCTCTCTCTTCCCTAACAAAAAAAAAAGATTGAAAAATAAGAGAAATTAACTTTGATATCAAAATTGAATTTCTGAAAACTAAAGAGACCGATCATCTATAAACCAAAAAAATAAGGAAACCAAAATAAACTTTTTACATAAAATTCAAAGATGCCACCTAGTTTACTTACATTTTTTTACTTTGACCCTCTATCTTTCAACTCAATCCTCTCTTAAAAAAATATGCAATTGAGTGCTAATTTGAGCTCAAAAGTGCTCAATTGTATAAAGAAAAGGCTAGAGGATCAAATTAGTTTCTTTTTTTAAATCATTACTTCAATCCATAATGATTTGTGAAAGAGTGAACGATGATTGTAGCTAAAATGAAGACGCGATAAGGCTTAGTTTCTATTAATACTATTACACACACACATGCACACTTACGGCAATGGGAAACTTCAATGGAAATGATCTGTCTTCTTGTTTTAATTTTTTTTTCAGAGCCTATATGATATTGTCATAAAAATTATTTTTTAAAATACTTTTTGTTTGGAAATTATTAAAATAAAATTTTTATTTTATATCAACACATTAAAATAAAAAAAAACACTATAAAAATATTAATTAATTTGACATAATTTTTTTTTAAAACACAATATATAGGACCATAATTTCAAACTGTCCTTGAATTAGCTAGATCTATATATAATAGATGTCTTAGTATGGGGGTCCTTCATTCCCTCTTCCATGGAGAAATTACAAGTTCAGGCTGCTGAAGTTGATATAGTTTTCCATATATACAAATAGGAATTAATTGTGTTCAATCTGTTAAAAAATGTTGTTGATAAATTGATATATAATTAATTTTGTTATGCAAGGCCCCGTTTGTTTGTTAGAAAGTAGTTTCCTTTTGAAAAATGAATTCCGGGAAAGTGAATTATTTTCTGATGTTTGATAGTGTAATGGAAAATAAGCTGGAAAACACTTTCCAGTATTTGGTTCTGTCATGGAAAATGAGCTGGAAAATAACTTATTAATATTTTATTTTTCTCAAATTTATTAAAATAATGAGGAACAAATCTTACAAATTAAAAAGTTGAATGAGAATGAAATTGAAAAAAAAATATAATTTCATAAATTATCTCAAATAAAATAAATAATAATCAAAATAATAGAGATCAAATCTAAAAAATAAAAAAAATAAAAGATGAAGAAATTAAAATAATAATAATAATTAACATTTCATAAATTATTTCAAATAAAATAAGTAACAATCAAAAGAATGAGGATCAAATTTGATAGATAAAAAATTTCAATAAAAAAATGATAAGGAAAAAAAATAACAATTATAAAAATAAGGATCAAAGTTATTATAAAAATTAAGTTTTAAGAGATGAAATTGAAAAATAAATATTCAAAACAAAATATATATAGCAATCAAAAGTTTGAGGATCAAATTTAATATAATCAACAAATAATATGATATTTTCAAATTTTTCACAACTTCCGGAAAGTGTTTTTCATTGACCAAACTTTTCTAATGACAAACAAATATAGAAAAATTTGAAAAATAATTTTCAAGAAACAAATATATCTCAAAATTCAAAATCAAGTCATGTTTACTGTTTGTAGGTTGCATGACAATGAAATCAATAAATATTTATGTTTGTGGTTTGAAACGTGAAGCCCCCCAATTTGTCTTTGTGAGAGTGAGATAATTGATAGTAATCGGCCTCAACAAATATTATAACAAATCTGGACTAACCCTAGCAATTAGCTAAAGAAGTTGAAAAAAAACCCTAAAACTGTCACACCTCCCTCTTGCTTTTTAGGAGTACTTGCTTGATTCATACGAAGTTAAAAGTTTTGAACAGAAGAGTCGCCCTTCCTTCAAAATTGAAGAATTTGATCGTCACTTGTCGTTTATGTGCTCAGTGCTTGCGTTCATGTGGGGCGGCTGCACGCCACCTGAGTATGAGGAATGGATGAGCTAAGGCTTAGAATTCTGAAAGTCCATGCAACGAGGAACTTCAACACGAGCATTATTGATTTATAAGACATTGCTGGAAGTTTGAAAAATTGATCGGTGATTTGTTGATAACTGGTTGAGAGAGAACAAATATATATATGTTGGCGCCGGGCATTTGTAAAAGGTTTTCTCTTAAGAGATTTAGTCTTTTTATTTTTTTTTATTTATTGTATATATATCATAATTATATTAATTTTAGGTAGGGGTGATCATTTTCGGTTTGGTTCGGTTTTTATAAAAAAAAATAACCAAACCGAATGTTATTTAAAAAAACCGAAACCGGTTCAAACCGAACGGTTCCGGTTCGGTTTTTAGGAAAAAACCGGTTCAAACCGGTTTGGCTTTGTTTTTTGGTTTGGCTCGGTTTTAGGCTTATAAAACCGAAACCGAACCAAACCGGTCGGTTTTTTTAAAATTTTAATCGGTTTTTTTTTCACGATTCGGTTTTTTCAGTTATTTTTTTTCAGTTTTCTTGATTTTTTTGCTCACTTTTAATTTTAGGACCCGAGAGAGTGGCAATTTGTTTAGAATTCTGTAATAATTGATGATAATATGATTTGAATAAAAATGTATTTTAAAAAACTACTTATTAATTTCAATGTTAAGGAATTGAAATAAAACAATAAAATAATGGTTTTACAAAGCAAATGCATTACACTAAATAGATTATCTAAGTGATTTTTTTTAGTTTATAGATTTATATATCTCAAACATTGACGAAAAATCAACTATTTTCTCCCTCTTACCACTCATACATATAAAAGGTTTTATAGGTATAAGAAAATAATTTAAACATGTTTATTCTAGACTTTTGATATAAAACAATGTCTCAAGATTTTCAAAATAAAATCTTAACTTAATTCTAATACAAGTCATAGAAATGAGAAAAGCATTTGGAAACAAGAAGTAAAAATAAAAATAAAAACGAGAATTTAGGGGGGAAAAAATAAGAAAAGAAAAAGATATTTTAGGGCTTTACTCAAGCATGCCCTCTAGCAGCTTTGTTTGACATTGTGATGAGGTGTGGCTAGAGATGTTTTTAGGCCTATCATAACTTCAAAAATTATTTGATTTTTATTGCATAAATTTGCTTTTTGTCGTAAATTATGGTAAGAACTTGGGTTTAAAAAAACTAGAATTTAATTGTTTTTTCCCCTCCTCCAAACTCATTTTCTTTAAATAAATTCCATCAACTCATTTTCAACCTCAAAATTCACTTACTGTGTGTTTGGTATTGTGGTAGCTGTTGTGATTGTGGTTTGAAAAAAGTTGTTTTATAAAAAGTACTTTTAGTTGAGGTTGGTTTGAAAAAATAGGTATTTGGTTAAAACTGTGGTTGAAATTGAGGTTGAAGAAAGGTAGTTTAATGTGTTTGGTTAAGAATGCTTTTAAAATTAAAGTTATAAAATAATTTTAATATATATATATATATTGATGGTTTTAAATTTAAATAGAGTAGAATTAACTTCTCTTATTACATCATGAAATAAATAATACTTGATATAAAATATTTTTTATTATTCCATTAAACTATTTATAATTCCATTACATACAAAATTCAGCAGATAAAAACTACAGTTTTTATAATTTTATGAGCGTGTAATAAAATCAGATAAAATATTATCAGGTATAAAATTGATATTACAGTGCGAGTAAATTTAATTTACTCTATACTAGTTTTTCATGAAAAAAAATATTGTTCACATCACAATGCGAGTGAATTTAATTCACTCTAAATTAGTTTTTTTTAAAAAAAATTGTTAAAAAAATTAACAAACTGCAAAAAAAAAAAAAACATGAATAGTGCAAAGTGAATTGCACTGTTCACGTGAACAGTGCAATTCTGTGTTTCACATGTTGAAACTCGTAAAAAAAAAGTAAAATATTGCTTTTGAAAACTCATGGTCCAGCCGCATATAAATAGCGGGACCCATGTATTTTGAAACATTCAGTATTTGTAACTAAACGGTCATTTCATGCATTTTTAAAAAAACATGAACGCTAAAGCGTTGCCAAACTAGTTCTTAATCCACTTTTACACAAAAGAATCACCATATCGCTTTTCAATTTGTTTCTCAATTAGAACTCATAGAGTTTATATCCATCAAATGGAGACTGAAATCCCTTCTCTGTCCAGCTCCCGCTCCCTCTTTATCTAAGAATAACAGTTCTAGGATTTAATCATATATTTGGCCATTTATCTGAAAGATCAAAATGGATGTTAGGAATTGAAGGACTAAAATGAAAATCTCTAAAACGATCTAGTTTTAACATAATTCCTAGTAAAATGACGTCTCCAAACTCTCTAGCAAAATGATGTTGCTTATGGAGAGTGGCCATTCTTCATTTTGAATAGGAAACCTCTCTATATAGTATATTACTAGTTACGTGACCCGTGCTTCGTTACGAGTTGGATTAAATTTGTATAATAAAAAAATACAAAACATTATTAATGTGTTTTCTAGTAACAAGAAAAAATTTGATTATAAATTCAAAATCTCAAACGTACGATATTTAATGAAATTGATTGACTTCTAAGCACCGATAAATATCAATATTATCATAATGCTAGTTTTTTTAATCAAATAACAAGTTAGGAATTTGAGAAATAGACATAGAGTAAGACACTTAATCTTGTTCCATAGGGAGCCATCAAAGTTCTTTTTTATTTAGAATGTGATATTTTTTACATATAAGAAGACAAATAATCTTAATTTAATTGAAGTAAAATAATTTGCTAGTATAACCCCTCCTTTTATCAATATCTATTACCTTTACAAAAAAAATATTTTTTTATTATTCTATGTCATTCATTTAATAAAAATTAAAAGCAATTACCACTAACATAAAAAACAAATCTTAGATGCTTTAAAATAAGGATAAAAAGGTATTTGTCCAAACAAAACATTTTGATATCCTTAAATTGTGCGGGTCAACCTAGAGGCACCTCGACTCTAACCCCTGCTTGACATGAGTTTCAAATTAAATTATGTTACTACCATAATCTTTATATTTACTGATGGAATTTTCAGTCAGTATTTTTACTATCATTCTGTTGGTAATTAATTTATCAACAAAATCACTGATGAAAATACTCTGTCGGTGAATCTTTCATCGGTAATTTTTTGTTCGTCAGTAATAAAAAAATATTATTATCGATGAATGTACTGACAGAAAATGCATGCAAAACAAAATACCCAATTCATTCATTTAGTATTTCCCTCAGAAAAATACCGTATGTAATTCTGTCGGTAATTATTTAAAATATTTTTAAAAAATTCATTTTACAAAACTATAAAATAATTAAATTAATATAAATCAACACTCTATAATACTCAAAATGCTTGGATAAAAGAAGAAAAAAATCAACTCAAACAAATTTGCAACAAATAAATAACACGAAAAAATAAATTCTACTAAAAAAATTCATATGAAAAAAATGAAGTTGCGATTGTTAAAAGTTTTAAAATCCTATAAATAAATCAACTAAAAATTGATCTCATATGAAAAAAAAAAATCCTACAACAATATTTATACAATTATGAAGAACAAAAACAATTAAAAATAATGTAAAATAAACAATATAGTGAAAAAAAAACTTGAAAAAAGAAAAAAAAATCTTACCTTAATGTGAGTGCAAGTGAAGCTAAGAAGAAGAGAAAACAAATTCGTAAAGTATAATTAAAAAAAATTAAGAATAAAAAAGAAGAAAGGAGAAGAATACATACCTAAGCATGAAGGAGAAAAGAAGGAGTGGAGGAGAAAAGAAGGAGTTGAGGAGAGAATAGAAAGAAGTGGATATTGATGTTTTTTACATATAGGGAAGAATAAGAAGAAGAAAACAAAGGGGCCCTGTCTGTTGTGAAATTAGAGATTCTAGGCTTTTTATGCGGCGTTTTACCGAAGGTTTTACCCACGGATAATTAGATATTAATATTTTTAATCATTCCGTCGGTGATTATGTCTGTAATGTTTAATTTAAATTTTCAATTTTATTAAAATTTTTCAAAAACCGCCAAATATCACCGATGACTTTTCAATCCGTCGATGATTCCGTCTATAATAGTTAATTTAAATTTTTAATTCAAACAAAATTTTTCAGAATACCACCAAATAACACCAACTTTTCAATTCGTTGATGATTTTTTCTGTAAAGAACAGTAATTAACAGTGCAATTGCAAAGTGAACAATTCCAAAGCTCTTTGGAAAATACCAATGGAATTTTCCGTTGGTGATTCCCATTATAATTGACATGATGAACACTATACACAGTTTACCAACGATTTTACCGAGGAAATATTTCCATCGGTAATTCCGTTGGTATAAATGACACGTCATTATTTTTTTTTAAATTATTTTTTTCCCACTAAAATTCCCTCAGTATATACCGAGGGAATATTTCTCTCGGTAAAATTCATTAGAAATTTACTGACAGAAATATTCCATCGGTATTTTTATTTGTATTTATCAATTTTTTAGTTGTGTGTGACTTAAAGTAACGTGACTTTGTCGATTTGATGAGTCCAACCACAACCCGGTTGACTTGGTTAAAACAAGGTTTGATTAAATAATTGTAGACATCGTTGTTTTAACTTCTTATAAATATTAACATGATGACACTTTGGGTGGATCTGTTATTAAGGTGTGGCCTAACTTACTTGATTGACCAGCGTAAAACCTAGTTCACATTAAAAAAAATTAAAAAAATGTTGACTCAACCTTCTTTAAAAAAAAAAAACACACACACACACAGGGGCAACAATATTTTTGATAAATTTGGGTCAAACCAGTTTAACTAACCCAACAAACTAGCTAGGTCATAACCCTTACTAGGTTTATTGACCTGGTCTTTCATGATATTTTTTTTGTTTAATTGAATTATTAACAATCTAACAAATAAGAAGGAGGTTCTTAATCAAAATTTAAGTTAAAAAATTATTACAAACTAAATAAATACATAAAAAATAAGGATTTGAATAAAGAATTGAAAGAAAAAAAAAAACAAAAAAAGCTAGTCATTTCCAGGCTTGGCAAGAAACCCAAGCCCATGCCCACATGCCTAGGTTAATTTCTTTTTCTACTAAGAATCAGACAATATATCATCCACTCCTTTTCTTAGAAAAAAAATAAATGACGCGTTGTCTACAATAGACACGTCGTTTAGAAATCTAAATTCTGACCACTAAAGTGGTGATTAGAAAATCAAGATCTAACTTTTCAGACATCAAAAACTCATTTCCCAATATATCATAATCTAAAAACACTTATAAACACTATAGAGGCCTTAAAAACCCCATTTGTGGCTTTAAATGAGGAAAAAAAATCATTTTTTTTCATTTTGGTTTTTAGACCTTTGAAATTAATTTCTTTTAGTTGTTATAAGATCATCTTCATTCAAAAGGTGAGAAAAATATATGTGAGAAAAATGTGAATATATTAAAGCACAGGATAGTAAAACATTCTTAAAAAGATATCATTTAGTGTAAAAAAAGAAAGGTATTCTTTTTCTTTTTTGTTTCTGATGAGAATTAAAATTACAAGCTTGAAACGTAAGGATTAATATCATATGCTTCATTTTTAGTTTTAAAAAAATAATTTCAACCTAAAAGTTGAAGATATTATATGAAGTCTAAAAAATGGTATTATACAAACTGTAATACTTTCTCTCTAGTTTCAAACTTTTTGGAGTTAGAACTTATACATTGCACTACCATATCTTGTGTTAATATTTTATATTTAATTAAAAAGTAATGAAGTAGAAGAATTCAATTTTTTAAAATGTTTGATCATTAAAATTTTGAATGCCATATTAAAAAAAATCTCCATAAAGTTTTAAAAAATAAATTTGTATCAACATTAATAGTTATCATTAGAGTTTATATATATATATATATATATATATAATAATAATAATAATAATAATAATAATAATAATAATAATAATATAAATCATATCCTGAGACCTCGCCTAACAGCTTAAGCTTTTGAGTTGAGTTGGTTTTTTGACATGATATCAGAGCTTTGATGACCAAGCGGTTACGAGTTCGAATCTCACCATCCCCATTTATTTGATAAAAATTAAGCACAAGGTAATGTGAGCCTGTACAAGTTTCAAGTCCAAATGACTTTTACTTGAGGGGATGTGTTAGATAATAATATAAATCATATCCTTAGACCTCACCTAACAGCTTAAGTTATTGGGTAAAAATACTATGTGAGCATGAGAGAAAACAACCGGTTTGATGAGACACAACATGTGGTCGTGTTGCAATCCGGTAACAATAGAGGCTTTTGACTTTGGATGTAATAAAACTTTGATATATATTTGAAATTAATTGCTGTTATATCACAACAGTTGCATTTACACAAATAATGAATTAGGCATATACATATTAGCAAACTAGCTAGCTAGTTATATTGAATAGGATTTAGTTGGAAGTTTGGGATTATTAAGACATCCGCAACTAAAAAATTGTTAAACATTGATGGAATTCCATCATTGGTGGCCATTGGTGTTCTAATTATTTATGGAATTATTGACGAATTAATATTGTCGATTAACTTATCATTGGCGATAGATATACATTTACATCTACTAATTAAAATGTTGATTATTCACGCCGTTAGTATAGCAATTACCAACCAATATTTGTTGGCAAAACCATTAGTATAATAATTATCGACAAACATTTACATTGTTGTTCTATAGGCCAAGTTACGAATGTCGCCAATGACCATTACTAATAGAAGTAATAGAATTACAGATGGTGGTTTTTAACATTGATTTCATTCGCAAATCCAAAAACTTTCTAAACTTTTTGTAATTCTTTAAAGAAAATAGTTTTGAAATTGCCGACAGAATTACTGATGAAATACAAATTTATATCGGCAATTCCATTAGTATTTCATTAATTATTCAATTTTCATGTTTATTTGTTATAATCCCATTTGTATTTTTTAAAACCTAAAATCACAACAACAAAAAAACAAAAAACAAATCAAACAAATTGTTTTTATAATATTAATTTAACAGTTCATACAAAAAATCATAACAAAATAAAGTTGGAGGGGAAAGAGAAGGAGAAAATCCTGAACCAAGAGATTTAGGATGTCCAGGAGGAGAAGGATAATCATGTATTTGCTCTCAATTTTTTTTTCTAATTTGTTCTTCTAGATTGACTTTCATAATAGACAATTATTCCTCAACTTGTTCTCAGACCATCTCCTGAATGGTCGGTGATGGCTAGCTTGGTTCATAATTTGGTGTGCTTATAGTCAAAACACTAAAGCCCATCCTCATATTTCGGACCATAGTTATAAACATGTTGTAGACTTGATTCCTATTGAGTTCACCAATTGCTCTTCTTTGTATTTTAAAACTATATCAAGGTTATCTGTTTCGTATATAAAAAAAAAACAAGTCAAAATCCAAAATCCATATATATTCAAAAACTTTAGTAAGCTTATTACAACTATACAAAAACACTTATAATGAACACTTCAGCTTTGCTGTCAATAAATTATTGCACCCCTTTCTTTCTATTCTCCTTTATTATATATATTTCCACATATAACTTCGTCGGAGTTGGTTTGCGCTCAAGTTATAAAACTTACAAAATAAATATTTTTTTTTAAAATATCATAAATAAGCACTAAATTAATATTTGAAGAAAAAAAATTATAATCGTAAACAAGGTCAACTAGGAACTTTGCATCGTTAATGTTATCATATGGCCAACTTTAATATTCATAAACCTTAAAATCACTTCATTAAAGCCATTTTCATTTCATTGATTTAAAACTTAATTAACTTAATACAAATACATAACATCAATAAAGAGAAAAAAAAAGCATTACTTAAATGGAGTGGTCGACCTTCCACTCTATAATAATCTTTTTAATAAAATCCTCTTTAAAAAATGGGATTCCAACTCTATAACTCGTATTGGATGAGCTTGGTTAGTAGGTGCCTCTTCGTAGTCGACACCTAAATGCTCAATAGACTCATTGACACTACTTTTTAAGTAGATGCATCATCATAATATTTTTATAGTGAAACTTTTTATTTTTACACTTCACATATGAACATATAATTTCATCTGCGCTAATATTATTTGGATTAGAAAGTACAAAATTAATAAAACTCTTAACCTCTTGAAGATAATTTTGCCTATACAACAATTTAGGTGAATTTTGATATATTCAAAAACGATCATCCATTATTTATAAACCTATATAGAATATTGATGACAACATTTATTAATAATGTAACCATCAATTTAAAATTCAACTTTTTATTAAAAATAAATCCACAATAAATAATCAATCATCATTTCTAGACAAATACAATGTAGCATCAAAATGAGAACTAAACAATCAAATTAAAAATAAATAATTGGTACTTGATTAAATTTCCATCATTTCCTCAATTCAGATTTATTCAACCTAAATTAATATCCTTTAATTATTATCAATTCCATAAAAAAATCAATTTTCCCTAAATTTTATCAAAATTCCAACTTAACAATAAAATTGACAAAATATAATTGGTACCCATTAAATAAGCTATCGTTTTGATTTTTTTTTTAATTATAACACACCTAAGTTACAAAATCAAACTCAATTTCATCATATGACAAATAAAATCAATTTCCTCTAAATCCTAGAAAAACCCTAACATCAAAATCATGAATTAATACAATAAAATCATCTAGGAAAAAGTTGTGAATACTTAAATAAACAGGTTAAATAAAACATTGGTAGGTTTCTTACTTGATGTAGTGAATGATCACAACAAATAGAACCAAGAGATGAAAACTGACATTATTGATAGATATATAAGTCAATACCAGCAAGTTGGGTGGTCAAATGTGTGAAGGGGTGATTGGATTTACGAATTAATTAGGTGCGAGCTATTGTTGTTTTGATGGAGATGGAAGAAGAATAAATTGGGGGAAGAGAGAATTATGGAGTTAAATTCATTTAAATTAGCTAAAAGAAATTTCTATCAACAATTCCATATGAATTGTTGACATATCAAATTGTTGATGAAATTTTTATTTATCTTTTTATTCTTTATTCTATTGTTATTTTCGTTGAAAATTACTGATGAAAAATATTCTATTGCTATTTACATCAACAATTACCAAAGAATAATATCCCATCGCTATTTATATTGGTAATTACTGACATAAATGTTTTGTCATTATTGTCATTTGAAATTATTGATGGAATATTTTTCTTTTGCGTTTCCGTTGTTATTTACCAATTTTCTGGTGGTTATCATCTAATCAGTTGCAATCAAATTCTAACTCCAGTACCAAGTCTACAAACAAAACAACAATCAACACAGTTGAAGATCAAACACTAACCCACCAAGAGCAATCTACTCAATCAATATTCAAGTCAATCACAAATCATGTGAATGATAACAAAATCAAATCTATTGGAGATGATATTCAAAGTTGGAAAAATGATTCACAACCTTAATTCATGCAGTGTAATTACAGTTTAGATTTCAATATATAGACACACACACACAGATACATACAATGTATAGAATATTGATGTAACAAACTAAATTATAAATTGAAACACATGCATGCAAAACTACATTGAAGTTATTTCCTAAATATTAATTTTCATATATAGTATTAGAGTTGAAAATGATCATATCCTTTCATAATATCTTTACTTAATTCTACAGTCTCTACTTCTATTAACAATTCCCCCCTTTCCTCTACATTTCTTCCTACTACCACTCTTCCTAAAATTCAACTTACCAAGGTTAATTACCTCTCCTCAAAAACTTTTATTATCCTTTATTTTTATACCAATGCTTATCTAGATAAAATTGAAGGTCACATTCCTTCACCTCTTGAAACACTTCTCATAACATCAAAGAACTCTTCTGAATCTTCTCCTAATCCAACCTATCTTTAATGGCTTGCCACTAATCAACTCATCCTAAGCATCAATATTTCTATTATTCATGAATACATCATGCATATTATTATTGGTATTGATTTTTCTTATCTTTGTGGAATTTACTTCAATAAAGATTTTCCACACAATCCCAAACATTTATTATTCAATTTTATCTTCAACTAAACACCCTTGAGAAATGTAGTCAAACCATCTCTGAATATTATTAAAAGGTAAAAAATCTCACTGATACCTTCAATGTCATTAGTCAACACCTGCATGATTAAAAAAATTCTCATATATTCTTGTTGTTTTTCCATCTGACTATGAACCTCTTATCACTTCATTTACCATACGACATTAACTTGTCACACTAGACACTTTATATGGTTTTCCCCTCATGTATGAATTTCTCATTGAATAATAATCGACCCCCACTGATCTCACTACTCCATTAGTGAACTTCTCAAATCAGCAATCTATATTTATTTATCATGGTACTACTTCTAATCATGGCAATCACCATGTCCCTTGTGGTCACTCATATGGTCATGGTTATTGATTTCCTCATAACTCTACCAATACATCTTTTTTCTTCAGTTCATCATGAATGTTATGTCAAATCTGCTCAAAATCTCTACCTTGTCTCCTCAACTGTTGACTTTTCTTGGTTTTCTGATGTTGGTGTAAAACATCATATCATATATAATCCAAGTGATCTTAATCTTTAGACTGCTTTTTACAATAGTTCAGATCATGTTCAAATGCGCAATGATTAAGGTTTGTATATCTATTATATTGAATCCTTTATTGTTCGTTCCTCCACTAAAAAATTCTTTCTTCATAATGTTCTTCATGTTCCAACTATGAATAAAAATATTATATCACTTTATCAATTTGTTAAAGATAACAATGTCTATTTTGAATTTCACCCTTTATTTTTTTATGTCAATGATCATTACTCAAGAGCCACCTTCTCAAATTTAAGAGTAAATATGGTATTTATCCTCTCCATGATCTTTCTAAAATTATAAAATTTCATGCTTGTCTTGGTCATCCTTCTTTAAGAATATGTATAATTCACCCAAAGACATGTTCATCTTGGTCATCCCTTCTTAAGAATTACTAAAGAAATAAAGTCTCGGCATCATCTACCAGCAAAATTAAGAACTTTTTTACTATCTATCATACTTGTGAACTTGGCAATAGCCGTTGTCTTCCTTTTAAATTATCATCAAATTTCTCCAAAAATCCTTTAGATTTAATCTTTATTGATGTATAAGGACTTGCTCCTCAATTATCTATTAATGAATTTCATTACTATGTCATTTTTATTGATGACTCCTTTAAATTTATCTGGTTATTTCCCTTCAAAGCCAAGTCTTATGCTTTATCCATATTTCTTTATTGTTAATGTCATGTTGAAAATCACTTTAATCATAAAAAGGCTCTATAATCTGATTAGGGAGGTGAATATCATTGCTTACAAACTTATCTTTAAACTCATAGTATTACCCATTGCATAACTTGTCTCCATACTTATAAATAAAATGGTTATGTTCTAGGTAAACATCATCACATTGTTAAAACTACTCTTGCCCTTCTTGCCAATACTTCTAGCCTTAAACATATTGGGATGACACATTTCTTATAACTATATATCTCATTAATCATCTCCCTTCATATGTCACCTTCTATATCTCTCTTCTTGAACTCTTTTATCATCGCACTTCTAACTATCAATGTTTTAAAACTTTTGGTTGTGCATATTGGCCTTATTTTCATCCATATCATCATCACAAACATGAATTTGTTCAACACTTTATATATTCCTTATATATAGTTATCACCATAAAGATTATAAGTTTCTTGAACTTTTCATTAGTCGTGTCTATATCTCTCATCATGTCATTTTTTATGAAACAAAATTTTCATTTACCAATCTATCATATTTCTAACCATTAAAATCTAATTGAGCTTCAATATGCTACGTACCTCAGTTTTTACTTCCATATAACTTTTCTTTTGCACAAGTATATACTCAAGACAATCCTCAAGATTCATCACCTCTAAGCACTAAGACTCAATCTTTATCACTATTTGTTGTAGAGAGTTCCACCATTCCTTCATGATCATCTTTAGATTTACCTATTTCAATGTCACCATTAGATTATCCCACACTACTGATGTAATTCCATGTTATCCAATGACAACAAGATCTTGTAACAACATCTTCAAGCCCAAACAACTTCCTTCTGATATGATAGCTCCACCCAAACATGCTTTACTCATTGTCATTATAGATTCAACTACTGAACTAAAATGTTTAACTTCTGCTTCCAAACATCTAGAATGGAGAAAAGCCATAGTTGAAGAATTTTTTACTTTTATGCATAATGGGACATGAATTCTAACCCTCGCAAGCCTCATATAAATATTATTGATTACAAATGGATATTTTATATTAAACATTACATCAATGGTAACATTGAATGCTACAAAGACTGTTATGTTGTCAAAGGTTTCCTTCAAATACAAGGTATTGATTAAAATGATACCTTCAGTCCCGTAAATCAATCCAATTACCATTGAGATCATTCTTTCTATTGCAGCTCAAGTTCAATGGCATATACATTGACTTGATTTTGAAAGGTAGCAAACCTTTGGCTTGTTCCCATACGCTCAATCATAATGACATTCGAGAAACAAAATGATAAGATAATTGAAGAACAAACAAATCATATCCAAAGGAATGATCTTTACTACATACAAACTCGAACATGAAGTATTATATGATATGTCCATAATGAGTAAAGTCTTTATATTGTTCCATTACAAAGACTTGGAAGGGAAATTGATAAGTTTAAGACTTACACTCCTAATCACCAAGCCCATAACAACAAGGATGAGACAATGACTAAGCCTAAAAATCTAATAGTTTATGAAACATATACAAGGGTTCAAGGCCTGAGTGCAAATTACACCACTTTAAGCTCAAAGCACTATATGTGACCCAATACTCAACTTGATCCTGGGATGGTTAGCATAACTTCTACAAAGTCCAGTTGATCTAATTGGTCTACAATACACTAGGCTTTAAATTGGATCCTAGTGTTCAAATAGCCCAATAGGATAAATTGCTAAGGTTGAGGGATAAACTCACCTAAAGGTGCAAGTTCAGACACAAACTTATAAATCTAGACAAAAAAACATCTATCCTCGAATTACTCCATATCCTCCTATAATAACTAGGCCCATAAAATGACATTAAGGATGCTCATACTTAGTAGATAACTTATATGACATCATCATATCCACTCAATAATGAAACACTAACTATTAGAGGATGATACCCCAGATGATTGACATTAAATCAGGTATCACAATATTTTCTCCATTCTACCTTTATCTCCACACAAGTTGGTGTGGTTCTTGGTTATATAAACATTCATGAACCACGAGGTAAGGCATGATTTAATTCCAAAAGATCCATTTCTAGATTTATTTGTGCATACTCTTATCATTTTTTTCTTTATTATATTTGTATAAATACATACACTACACGGTCTTAAAGCCTTGAAGCCTTCATTTCTTCAATATCTTTGTTAACTTAAGCATTGGAGGGCTATCTAAACTTAACAAAAATTTATTGTACACGTGCTTGTAATCTTCAAATCTAGTAGTGCAACTTCAACATTTTAGTCCATTCATTATCCTTTAAAAGAACTTGATCAATGTCCTCATGTTCCGTATAAAGTTATTAATATGGATGGGGGAAAATGTTACATCCATTTCAATTTTTTACCTGATAAGTCAATTGTTTTGACTCAATATTTTTTTCATTAAAAGAGCTTAAAACAGCATGGGTCTGACAAAGTTGCCAGACCCAACACACTTGGGTTCAACCATCAGTTGAACCCAATGTAATATAGGCTTGGTAAGTTGTAAGACCCAATACACTTGGGTTCAGTCATCAGTTGAACCCAAGTTAACATGGGCCTAACAAGTTGTTAGGCCTAATACACTTGGATCCAACCGTCAATTGAACTCAAGGCAATATGAGTCTAGCAAGATATGAATTTCAATACACTTGGCTTCAAACATCCACTAAACCTAATGTGTTATGATTTTTCATGAACATTCATGTCCATTTTATTTGAGTTTGGCTACATGTCATGTCCAATTGGTCTTAGAAATTCAAGACTATGGAGTTCTATTTTAAATTAATGATATGACTTGCTCATGTAAGATATAATCATTTCTCTACATCTAAGATGTATAAAAGGTCTCTCAAAGAGCCTATCATATTTTTCATCTCATTAATGATTTGTAATGAATATTCTTCCCTCATTAATAATATGTAAGAGATATTTATCCCTCATTAATGTTGCCAAGCAAAGATGACCTTTCAAGCCCTCTTGCCTTTATCAAAACAACCCAGTAAAATATTCAAACTAATATTTTCTCCATTCTACCTTTATCTCCACACAAGTTGGTGTGGTTCTTGGTTATATAAACATTCATGAACCACGAGGTAAGACATGATTTAATTCCAAAAGATCCATTTCTAGATTTATTTGTGCATACTCTTATCATTTTCTTCTTTATTATATTTGTATAAATACATGCACTACACGGTCTTAAAGCCTTGAAGCCTTCATTTCTTCAATATCTTTATTAACTTAAGCATTGAAGGGCTATCTAAACTTAACAAAAATTTATTGTACACGTGCTTGTAATCTTCAAATCTAGTAGTGCAACTTCAACATTTTAGTCCATTCATTATCCTTTAAAAGAACTTGATCAATGTCCTCATGTTCCGTATAAAGTTATTAATATGGATGGGGGAAAATGTTACATCCATTTCAATTTTTTACCTGATAAGTCAATTGTTTTGACTCAATATTTTTTTCTTTAAAAGAGCTTAAAACAACATGGGTTTGACAAAGTTGTCAAACCCAACATACTTGGGTTCAACCATCAGTTGAACCCAATGTAACATAGGCCTGGTAAGTTGGAAGATCCAATACACTTGGGTTCAGTCATCGGTTAAACCCAAGTTAACATGGGCCTAACATGTTGCTAGACCCAATACGCTTGGATCTAACCGTCAACTAAACTCAAGGCAATATGAGTCTAGCAAGATGTGAAGTTCAATACACTTGGCTTCAAACATCTACTAAACTCAATGTGTTATGATTTTTTATGAACATTCATGTCCATTTTATTTGAGTTTGGCTACATGTCAGGTCCAATTGGTCTTAGAAATTCAGGACTATGGAGTTCTATTTTAGATTAATGACATGACTTGCTCGTGTCCAATATAATCATTTCTCTACATCTAAGATGTATAAAAAGTCTCTCAAAGAGCCTATCACATTTTTCATCTCATTAATGATTTATAATGAATATTCTTTCCTCATTAATAATATGTAAGAGATATTTATCCCTCATTAATGTTACCAAGCAAAGATGACCCTTCAAGCCCTCTTGCCTTTATCAAAACAACTCAGGTAAAAGATTCATAACTTTTATTACTCTAAAAGCTTATATATTTCAGATCATTAATCGTCCAAAAAAACAAGAACAAACTTAGAATTTAAGGCTCTTTCTTTTATTTATTGTCTTTCTCATAAGAGTTACTGACTTTATCATCGAACGACCTTTAAGTCCATTCAATACGGATTGTTTTTGTACGTTCTAAGACTTTTACCATTAATTTGGTGCTTCTTGAGCTAGGAAGAAGAGAACTAATTACATGAACATTTTGATTAACCACTATCCAAATATCAAATAACATATTCCTTGAACATGCTGGATTTTGAGACATCATCACTACCATTCAATTAAGTACTATTAAATAAATAAAAATTTGTTACTCTAAAATAATATTATTTCACTTTGATAAAAATGAAATCCGTGAACTGTTCTTACAATAAGCTTCATTTTGTTGAAATATTTTACTACTAAAATGCCATTATTTCATGCCAGCATCAGCGAGATAACTACAACTAAAATGCTCTTAACAAGAACCACAACAACTTAGATAGTAGTTGTGTATGAGAAAACATGAGCACAATACAAATATTCCTGTTTGCTTTTGTTTCCATTACACAAAGACACCCACATAGCATATGATTTTTGGTCCTTTCCCACCTTCTTGCCTTCTTTAGACTTTTGTTCCATCACATCCATCAGGCAACTATATAAAGTTTTTGTCATGGGGTCATATCATGCAGCCAATAAGTGCATGTATTGAGAGAACTGTTTACAAATAATCAGGGCATAATTAAGCCTATCAAACTAGATAAATTCAAATAATTGTGTTCGGATTGATGTCTTTAAGAAACTCTCTTTCATGCGTTAAATCAATTATATTTTGTGCGTTTGGAAGGGTACACTTTCCCCACACTACGTCGCGATGATTTGGTGTTTAGACACTCTGTTCATGCACCTCTGAATGTGATGCTAGCCTTGGCCCTCTCTAGCTTGATGCCCAAAGAGTAGCACGATAGAGTTGGTGGCAATTTCTTGTGGGAATAAAGGGTTTAGGCGATAATTTCAAGGAACATCACACGAGACTCATTCAAAGTTTTGGTAGCTTCTTCCCCTTCCAGATGCATGAACGATATGAGAAGTCAACATGATCAGTTCTAAACTTGTCAGTATTTATTGTATAGGTTTATGGGTTGATGGTTTGTTGGCTTTGATTCCTTCGAAGTGGAATTTTGAGAGAGAAAGTTTGGACCTTCTTATTTTTAAACTCGTTTGCATGAATTGATCACCATGAAACTCAACAAATATTGATGCGAATTCAGGATTTCTTTCCTTCATCAATGGCTCGAATTAAATAGAGTTTCGAATGTGGAAATTACTGAGTAATTAATTAATTAGACAACGCAATAAATTATTGTATCTAGTATAAATTTTGAATAGATTAAGTATGTATTTCTTCTTAATTTATTGTATCTAGCACCTTCAAAATCTATAAATTTCACATTATATCATACCGGGTTAATTTCTTAAGAATGGTACATTTTTCTTAACAATAATTTCTGTATTTTAATAAATGAGAGGAGAAAACATTTAGGGATTTGGTTAAAGGAATGTGAATATTTTTTATTTCTTCATTTTAGAATTAATGTCTAAAGAGATTTGTTATTTTTATATATTTTTAAAATTATATTACAAAATATAATTTTGATTGAGTCTATTTCATCGTATTTTAAATTTCTCTTCTATCAGTTTTGGTATTTATTTTTTTAATAAATTTTAAAAGAATATTAAAAAATTATTTTCTAATTTATTTTTTATAATATAGTTAAATATTAAAAATTATTTCTGAATTTATTTTTTATAACAAGAGTCAAGAAAGAAAAAAGTCGTGAAGAGAAAATTTTGAACATCAAACCCTTACTTTGACAAAAGATGCGGTTATACTAATGGTGGAAGTGGGAACAGATTAACCACAACGTGGGCTCCTTGCCTTGTTCACATCAGCGATCGTACGTGTTTCATGCCTTCCTCCTGGCTTTCATGCCTATCTTCAAACAACTTTGATTTTTCGTTAATCTTCTATGTTTATTTATTTTTATGTTTTAAAAATATTTTTAAATAAATCTGAAATTATTTTTTTATTTGAAATTAATATTTTTTTAATTTTTTTACATCATGGAGCTAATATCAAAAATAATTTTTTAAAAATAAAGAATATTATTTTGAAACTTTTCTAAATAAAAATCATTTAAAAAAACAACCATACATATACTTCTAAACAGGCTCCAGGTCTATTCAGATCGATTTCTAAGGTTTTATAACATATGCTTTTTATTTTTTTTATGAATTAAACCTTTATAAAACGCTTTGTGATTTTCATTTTTGTTGTTGTTGTCACTATTTGATTTTCCCCCCCTATAGATAGCTACAGCCAACAACGGTTTGGAGAGAGGCTACTTATTTCTCGTGACACTGTTGCCATTAATTTGTCAATCTTGAAGCTCTAAAAAAAAAAAATGGTTCGTCTTCTCTAGCGTACTTCAATATATTTAATTCTTGTATTGTTTTTATTGTGCCTCTCACATGTGGCTCCTAGGCTTTCATTGACTTTAGTTGATGGAGATTGATGTTGCAAGAATATTCGAGAATTTTGGAGATTGATTAAAATAAAATATAGTTTGTGTATATATATATATATATATATATATATATATATATATATATATAATTCAGAGGACAACTAGGCTTCCATTAATGGAGATTGATGTTGCTATATATTAAAAACTGATGGAAGTTAATTGAAACGTTTTGAGTGGGATTAGAAACGGCAGATAAACCTCATTGATATTTTTACCTTGTATTATTCATGTCGTTTATTTCTGGAATCCAAGCGAGGTGTCAAAAAAAACTTATATTTTTTAAATTATTTTTTTTATATTTTTCTAGTTATTTGAATTTATTGATATTAAAAATAAATTTTTTAAAATAAAAAATATATGATTTTAATATATTTTTAAATAAAAAATATTTTGAACATATTAGTGTCTTCTTAGCATTCAAGAAGTTAAGACCCTAAGCAATCATTCAACAGTGTATGTCTCCTTAACACCAAAAAAAATAAAAGCCTGTTTATTTTATGTTTCAAAAATATTTTTAAAAAAATTAAATTTTTTTAATGTTTTTAGATCATTTTCATGCATTAATGTCAAAAATAATTTTTTTAAAATATAAAAATATTATTTTGATACATTTTCAAGTGAAAAACACTTTGAAAAACAACCGCAACCATACTTCCAAAGACTACTGTAATATATTAGTGTATATGTCATATATTCAATCAGTTAGTTATACATGATATTGACTTTATTCATTTAAATATATATAATTTTTAATAATGGTTTATTTATCTTTAATATTCATCAAATATTAGATTCTTAATGAATCTAATATTTGATTAATAAATTTAGAGTAAAGATAAATTCATTGAGATAAAAATATTTTGCAAACAAAATTATAAAGTTTTTATAATTATAAGATTCTTATTGCATCAAAGTATTGTTCCTAAATGTTATTGGTTAATACTCTATTAAGACCAAGTATTAATTAGAGTTATTGAGACGAGTATATATTATGCTATTTTTTTTTTTATGAAATGAAGTAATTGTTCTCATAAGTTAAGGTCCAAGGGATACCTAGAACAAATATGTAGATGCTTGTTAGATGATATGTGCACTAAACTAACCTGCATTATAATTCCACATGAAGAGATCATCTGTGTCTATGAAAAGGCTCGTATGATGGTTGTGTAAGTGATCCTTAGACTTAAGATTACTAAGTTACCTTATATATGAAATGATATATTTTGATCCTGCTACATGTTGTCCTAATCAAGGGTGACAAACGGACAAATATTGAGTATAACATAAATTATATGAAGATATTTAAATAATCAATAGATGATTCATCACCTTATATGAATTATAGAAAATATTCTATTTGTTCTCAAATAGTATTGATTCTGAAATCTTTATGCAAGGTGGAATGAAATTTGAAAACAATTTCAAATCTTATTCAAAAAATCAATGACTATGGTATTAGAAACAAACATGATTTGACATAGTATAAATCAATAATTTATTGCTTGAAATTTTTAAATAAGAAATAGCAAAAAGAAAACAAATTGATTATAAGCTTGAGCAAAGAAAGAATCTGGTGTAATAAAAAGGTGCAATCGAAAAAATAAAAAGAACCAAAAGAAACTTTCTAATAAGAATCGCATGTGGTTGTGGCAATAGGCACATGATTAGGTAATACACCAATTTTCTCACTATTAGTAGATAAAATGATTCCTTTCACTTTTGAATCCCAATTAAAATTGGAAAAAGTTAACAAGATGTCTTGTTTGGTTATAACAAAGAAAAATGTTGTTAATGGCTTTAGATGGAAACTTATGAGCTATGCAATAGAAATCCACAACAAAAGTGGCTTTAGATGGATTTATATGAACAAAACATATGAAGTTTAGCTAAAAGTGTGGAGTGTTATGATTAAGGTATGATTATTTTATTTGTATTATTACATACCCTTTTATGCTTTCATCTTTAAACAAGTACTATATATGCAATAGAGCTGGCTCTGTAGCTGGTTTCGATCTATATGAGATCTCATGACTTTTTTTTCTTAAGTATTTAGAGTGAGGTTAAGTGTTTTATGGATCAAATTCTTCAACATTTCAACTTCATATTTTAGTTGATGCCTCCTTTGTTTAAGTTTTTGCCTTGTCATATAAGACGAGATTTTTATTTTTGGAACATATGCAAACTTGTTTCTTATTTTTCTTTTGTGCAAATGCCTAAACATATGTTATTATAAATACATGAGCTTCATTGAAGATGATTACCTTGTGATCAAAGCTTGAATTTAAATTTTTTTAGCATAGGTTGACTTCTTTGGGTTCTTATTCTAATTAAGAACTTAATATTTTTGGAGTTTAGCTCAAAAGAGTCTTATAAGTTTCTTTGTTAGTTTGGAATACGTCAAGGTATGAATCAATAGTTTAGTAAAATAGATGCATTATAGCTTAAAACTTGGCCTAATTTTCATGCAAGTGCTTTTAGATGATTGAATGCCTTTTGATTTGCTTGTTAATGATCAACTTAATGATATAAAAATGCTTTTGTTTCGGTTTTTAAAAGAATATATGATTCATTGTGATAAGAAGCATAAGCTTAAATCATCATTGTTATGGTGAGGTAAAACAATTATTTCAACTTAATGATATCAAATATTGTTTTGATTTGAGTTAAGATTAGCTTAAATTTAGTTTTAATTCCATTAAGCTTGTTACTTGATTGAACTTTATTTGTTCAAATTGCTTTGTATGACTCAATATTGAATTTGATATTCCTTGAAGATTAAACCAAACATTTTTTTTATTTTGTTTCTTAGTTTGTGACAATTTTTTCCTATCTATATGTATCCAAACCTATAATTTTGGAGTTAATCAAAGCATGTAATTTTAACAAAATTTATTTTAAAGAACCCTAACAATAATATAATCAATAAAAACCCAAGTTCATCAATTCTCTTTATAAATAATGGAATTATTAACTCAATTATTATATTTCATAGCTAATTAACATATATTATACCTAGTTCGACAAAATTCATAACTTAACTTTAAAAACTCTACCCTAAACCTAATTTACAATCAATAACAACAAAAAATCATTGATTTTCTTCACAAATAACAAAATTAACAATTCAAGTTAATGTATTTTATAGCTAATTAATATAATTTAAATCTTATTAACAA
>Ga0325404_1001213_pt1 | contig 27310 bp, 7 predicted proteins | sample PopdelMetagenome_18_FD_205664 | JGI IMG/M metagenome (GOLD analysis project Ga0325404, IMG submission 205664) | Populus deltoides microbial communities from Bellville, Georgia, United States - Xylem-Control-R1 | ecosystem: Host-associated > Plants > Phyllosphere > Stem > Wood/Secondary xylem...
TTTTTTTATAGGAAGGCATAATCACTAACGTCATCCAAATAAATTAAATATTCCTAACTTCGCTTTTGGCCCCTTTTGCTTACTATTTTAGTATAAAGTTTTGTCACTTCTATGACCTCTATAGTTCTGATACCATGCATATGATCGCTTCGCCGGCGGCTAAGTAAATTCATTTTGATGTAAAAAAATATTATAATAAAAAAATTCAAATCCTGGTACAAGTAATAATTTAAATAATATGAAAAAAATATAATAATAATAATAAATAAACTAACAAAAAAACCAAAAAAAGATAAAAAGAATAGACTTAAGTCCATTTGAGTTATCAAACAACCTAATGTTAACATAATAAAAGGTACAAAAAATAACAACGCAAAATTCAAAAAAAAAACCATATCAGCTTTCTAAAAAATAAAGTAAACCCGAATGAACATCTTAAACTTAGTCTAATATTTAAAACTTGTAACTTGTTAAATCCTAGACCCAGCTTCAATTAAGAAGTTTAACTCTTAAATAATCTAATTTTGAACGATGAAATCGTTAAAAAATATAAATAAAAAAATTGCAAAAGCAAAAAAAAATAGTATAAAAAAGAATAGAATAAAATTTGAGAGGAAAAAACCAAAAGATGATGAAATTTGAAAGAAAAAAAAACTTTAAAAATGATTCCAAACAAAATAATAGCAATTAAAAGAATGATGATAAATTTTGAAAGATTAAAAAATCATAAAGGGTGAAATTAAACAACATTTTTAATTTGATAGATTATTTATAGATAAAAAAATGATAGAGATATTGAAAAAACATTATAGAGGGCTAACATAATAGAATCAAACCATATAAAACACAAAAAAAAAACACCAAAAAAAAAAGAAGAAGAAAAGATCAGCTTAAAAAGATGGGAAAAAAACTAAGCAAACCCGGGTGAAAATCCTAAACTTGATCTAATCTCTGAAACCCACAACTTGTGAAATTCTAGACTTGAGTTCAATAAAAAAACTTAACTCTCAACAAATTTAATTTTGAAAGATGATATCATGAAAATAATACAAAAAAATACTCACAAAAAAAAACTATTAAAAAATGATATCAAACAAAATAAATAGCAATTAAAAAAATAAAGATCAAATTTGAAAAATAAAAAAATCACAGAGGTGAAATTGAAAAAGATTTGTAATTTAATAGATTATTTACAGATTACAAAATGGTAGGGAGTGAAATTAAAAAATATTTGTAATTTCATATATTATTTATAGATTAAACAATAATAGGGATGAAATTGAAAAATATTTATAATTTTATAAATTATCTATATATTTAAAAATGATAGGGGTGAAACTGGAAAAAATATTGTAACTTGATAAATTAGTTATAAATTAAAAAATGATAGGGTGAAATTGAAAAACATTTATAATTTCATAGTTTATTTCAAATACAAAAATAATAATCAAAAGGATATGAACCAAATGTGAAGAAAAAATAAATTGAAGGGGCTACTCTGAAATTTTGCTTGGGTGGCACAAATTTCGAGGTGGAGAGATAGAAGAAGAAGGGGGGAAAAAGGAATGGTCTCTTGCACCAAACCAGCGACACTTCAAATACATGTACCATACCACCATGTAAAGAGCATTAATATTTCCCAAACATTGCTCTAGAAGGATGTTTATGGTGGTTGGACAACCTAGCATATGCTGCCTAAATGGCTCGGGGGTTGCCCATAAGCTGGCGCATGCATTGCATGCGCGAGCAATTTTTTTTTAATATATATAATATTTAATATAAGACAATTACAATAATACCTCTAAGCAACCTCAAAACAAAACCAATCTAAAATAACCAAAATACTTTTATGAGAGAGTTTTTTTTTTTTAAAGGGTGTCAAAATAATTTTACTATTTTGAAAAAAAAAATTAAAGGATAAAAACACCCTTGAGACAAAAGCATAATAGTTTATTATTCCATGGCTAAAGTAGTAATTTAACTATGTATAAAAAAAGGAAATGATGAATATAACCCCCATACAAGCAATTGTGTCATAATAAAAAGACAATCTTACCCCAAAACTTAGTGCATTGTTGTTTGTTTGTAAGGGTAAAATCATAGTTATACTATTACAATTAATAGTAATATGTGTCTTGATGCATAGTAATTTTCTTAAAGGATTTAGTTTTTTTTTAATAATGTGGTCAAATCTGAGTATTGAAATAAATGTCATATTAGAAAATATAGTAAATGTACTGAGATAAATTGGTGTAACAATTCACCCTACCTAAAATGTTTTTCTTTAATTGTCCTTAATTTTTTTTCTTTTAATTTTCACATTCTATGACCGATAAATTTTTGAAAACTTGCTAATAAAAGAAATAATTTAATGAAAAAGGACCAAAGGGTAAAATAAGAAGAAATCTCATGACTAATCTTAAGTTTGCTTAAAAAAAAATTAGTCAACATACTTTTCTTTTTTTTCTCCACGGTCCCTACAATTTTTACAAATTTAATATTAATTTTTTATTTTCTTAACATTTCAATCCGTAGTTTGATGAAGAAGAGAGAAAGTGATGCAAATGAAAGCTAAAAACAATAAATAAACAAAGAACACAAAATATTTTAAAGGAGCGAAAGGAGTTGCAGGTATGAGTCCTAAATTTGCAAGTTTATTCTTTTTAAAAATAATGATAATGAAGTCTACCTTACTAGAAGGTTTATAAAGCCTTAAATAAACTAGAAACCTTACCTCAATTAGAAAACAAAAACATGAAATTACAAATGAAAGATGCATAAAATCCAAAATAAGCAAGGACTCTAAAAATAAGAAGGAAAAACACAAAAACTACAAAAAACAGGGGGGCTCAATGAAGCAACATAGTCCTGTGGAGAAAATAACATTCAAAAACTCTTGTAAAAATTTAAGCGCGATCCAACAGTCGGATAAAAAATTATGGCTCTTTTAAGTTGTTTTTCTGGTCTGGCATGACAAGACCTCCTATTTGGCCTTGACCTGTCCCATTGATCTATATATACATCCGCCAGGCTATCCACGTAATTTATTTGTGGCAGATCCTTATTTAGTTATGGCAGACCCATACATGACGGCTCAAAATCACCTGTTATTGCAGGCTCGACTACATTAGAAAGTTGCCAGAAAAAGGCAAGGAGAGAGAAAGACATAAGTTTAGTGAGTTTACCCAAGTTGATCTAAGTTTATTAAATATGTTTGTCATCTCAATGTTTTTCTTTTAAAAATATGTAATTTTAAGATTTTTTTAAAAAAAGTTAAACCATTTTTTATTAGTCGTCTATGTTGTATTTGGACCTGGATAACTGACTTTCTTCTTTTTTTGTCATTTTATTTTTTTCTTTAGACCTGCCAAATCGACTGAAGCATGTCAATGCAACTTCAACATGACTTCATTTAAAATTTGAACTAGGCAAGTAGTTGGGTCAATTTTCAAGTTTAACTCACTCACCACATTTAATAACAATTAGATAGGGGTCACACTATGCTGTGAGGTAGTTTTAACATAGAAAAAGGGTACTAAGGTGACAAAAGCGTTCCTAGAAAAGCCAAAAAAAATATAAGACTCGAGCCATTGGTTTAATTGCATTTAATAAGATCAGTTAATTTAAATAATACAAATAAAAAAAATAAAATGATAATAAATAAAATGACAAAAAAATTGACAACATAAAAAAAGTTAAAAAACCTAACTCGAGCTCATCCGGGTTAGCATGCCAAATCTATAATTTGGTTAAGAAACCGGGATAACCCCTTTAAAACCATACCAAATAAAATTATGAAGCTCAGTTATCAAATAACATAATTTTGAATGGCGAAAAAAAATTAATAAAAAAAGCAACAAATAAAAAGACTTGAGTCAACCCGGGTTAACCCGTGAATCTTGTGACCATGAGCACATGATTAAGATAAATCCATAGAAAGGAAATTAGAAAAAAAAAAACATGACGACTAATTTCTAATAAATAAAATGTTGAAGATGAAATTGAAAAAAAAATTAAAAAGAACAAAAAAAACCAAAATTAACCTGTATTAACCTTCAAAACCTGTGATCTCAGTCATAAGCACGAGACTATATAAAATAAAATAAAAAAATAATTAAAAGAATGAATATTAAATTTGATATAAAAATAATTTGAAATTAAATGTTAAAGGATAAAATTGAAAACAAAATTCAATTAGAAAAAAAACAATAACAAAAATTGATATAAAAACTAAATGACACTAAATAATAAGGGGTGAGATTAAAGAAAAAAAATCAATAAAAATTAAAAATTAAAAAATAAAGGGTGAATTGAATATTTAAAACAAATTAAATAATAACTTTATATTTTGATAAGAAAAAGATAGATAAAAAGGAGGGTAGAAGACAGAAGTCCACTACAGCCTAACCATAGTCAGCTGAATCATAACTAGAATCAAAATATGTCGTGTTTAGCAATTCTATACCACTAATAATTACTTTGGAGGGAAAGAATGGCAAGGTTAAGCTGTCCAGAGGTCCAAACGATTACAAGCAACCATTTTTTGGCTATAAAATCAAACTCAGACCTTGGCTACTGCATTAGAAGTCCAAGACACATACAGCTTCTGTAGCATGCCTCACCACATAGAAAGAACTATTTTGTGATTTTTACAGTGATCACATATATAATTGCATTTTAAATTTTAATTTTATAAAAACTAAAATAACTTCCCTCTTATTCATAAAGATCTATTTTTCATTCATAAAAACCATATTTCATTTATTTTGAATTTAAAAATTTATTTCAAAACAATATTAACAAGCAACTAAAAATATTTTTTTAAACCAATATTTTAAAACCACAACTACAAAAGCTAACATAGCATCAATGTCAAACAAGCTAAATTCAGCACTACTGCTGCTGCCATAGATTGGTTAGTTGAGCGTATTCGAGCATGAACAGCTAGAAGTCGATGGTTTTGATTAGCAACAATCTATGGTGAAAAGACCACCTGCAAATCATTATCAGCAGTGTATAGTAAAAAAACATAGACAAATCAATAAACAAGCTCCAGTTTTCTAGGGCTACAGAATTAGATTAGTTTATACAGGGAAAGAAAAACACTAGTGTTGACTATGAAATCTCCTACATGGTAGTTAAGAGTATTGAATGCCCATTATTGCACCCAGCACATAATTTTAGTTCATAAAGCTTCTCTAAACATGATCAGCTTTCCAGGTTAGGGTTTGATATGTCCTCTATCATGCCTTTCCCATCCGTAGCATCAAAGAAGAAGAAATTCTTGACGGGATCCCCTTTGCTTGATATTGCTTTGATTACCTCCTAAAGTATTTAATGCCACACATTAAAACAGGTAATCGAACATTTAAAAAGAACACCAGCCAATAAATAGATTAGAAATTCACCTGTCCAAGAGTTCCTCCAATAATGGCACAAACTGGAGGGAACTCTTTTGCACCCATAACCAATCTTTCGAGGAGGGTATCCGGAACGTGAGATTCATTTACTGACTGAAAAGGATTGCGATAGCAAGATTTAGAAGCTGATTCCTATTTTCAAATCAGTAAACACAATTAACTGATTCCTAAAGGCGTACCTGTGCCTCACATAGTTCCTTTTTCAGCTTTAGAACAGCAGGAAGGTCATCGATACAAATTTCTCCTGGCTTGCGTCCTTCAGCCTCTTCAAACCTTTCAATCACTACAAAAGGAGAATAAAACAGGTCATCTCTTCTACAGATGTAGACAGTTTAAAACAACTGCTCATAAATGTATTTAAAATCCAACTCATCAAGTACGAAGGAAACAGAACTTCAGTTTTTTCATCACAATATGGACGAAACGCTCATTAGATTTCCCAATTCCAGAAAAGAGAAATCAGTAATCATGCACTTTAGAACGAAGATGCATGAATTAGGTGGTAATTAAGAATCAACTCAGCCTTGTAACACAAGCACAGAAAGGTCCATCACATATTCCTCAATCTTATATCAGGCAATGTGTGCATGTGGAGTTGTGAACAGTTTAACAGTACACTACATTCACCACGAGTTTGGACCACCTTTTTTATTTTCAATCTTTTCCTTCTAAACAAAAAGAACTGAATATTTAACCAGACCTCTCATAGCGAAATAAAGCTTTGAGACTTTCCGGGGAAGTGATCTCCAAGGCACTGAAATAGCTTCCTGCAATGAATGGATCAATAGCACAATTTGTCAGTAAAATGGGCACCCACGTACATATATAATTTTATTGTTTCTGTCAATCAAAATCAGCTGAGACTTTGATTTCAAACTTATGCTAATTAAACATAAGTTAGGTAGCCATCCTAAATGAATGCTGCAAAGCTATTTCCTTAGTTACATCATATATTAGTCCAAGCAGATTCCTATAGTTCGTCACTTGGTTCATTCCCTGAAGGTGTTGCCTAACCAGCATACATTTGCAGATAGAGTGGATCAGTTTGCTACTACTCTCGCCAATTCTCAGGTAAGACTACAGACCAGCCTATATGGCCCACTTAATTTAATACATGCCATCCCTTAAGAAAAACAATAATGTTAAAAAAAGTTCATGTTTGCCAGGAAGTTAAAAATTTTACCACATTTCTAGAGTTCTTGATCGAATGTACATTAATGCACTTGTCAGGCATTATGAAGGAACGAGGTTGGATCAGACCACACATTTGGCTATATTTACAAGGCTATTGAAATGAACTCAAATTAATGGGGGAAGAACTTCGTGAACTTAGCAATACCTGAAAACTTGGATATTGCAGTTCACATTCAGTAGCTCCATCTGTCTTTTTCTGTCAATAACAAGAAACAGAAAAAAACCCAGTGCCTCCGATCAACAAAAGCATGGTATTTGAGGATGCTTAAAAAGATCAACAATTTGGCATCTCATGTGAGTTGCAACTACATACTATAAATGTCAAAAAGGTTAGTGCTCAATTCTCCATCCACTTTTTATCACCAAGGCTTTCGTGATCAAGGTAGATGGAAATGTCAATATGCACTCTAATCGACATAGTGCAATTATAGTATAATTACATGTTAAGTGGTATCATCATCCTTATAACAGCACATCAAACATACAAAGAGAGCATGACATCAACAGATGAAATCATGCATTAGGATGAGCTAAAACAAGAAATAAACAATCCACCACTCAGAACAAAACTGATTCAAGCTTTGGTAGTGTAATTTTTTAACTTTCCATCCAGGACAATGTTTTTAGTAGAAAAAAGAAAAATTTTGGACCCAATATTTTGAGTCATAACAGGAATCCATGAAAGAAGAAAGCCTGTGAAAATGTAAGTAGAAAAGATGTTACCTTTGCATAATTGTACTTCTGCAAATCAACAAAGATCTCACCACAACAATCTCTACAGTCAACTGCATAAAAAGATACACGCTTTGATAACTTCCGGCACTTTTCATTGATTAATTTCTGCATTAAGAGTGTAAAATAAATACTGCATTAAATTACAGAGAAGAAAAAAATCCTACCAGAAAGCAGAATTATCTACACAAATTAATCAACAACAAACAATTGTCCAGTACTTTGGTGGCTAGCGAGCAGCAACTGATAACTACAACATCAAACTTATCAAAGAATTCCGCACCCAAGCTTGCCAAATCACCTGCAATTTCAATATTCCATTGGATAATTTCAAATTAGCTGCACATATACAAAATTCTTGTGATTAATAAAATTAGCAAACACAACCAATTCCAATCACTAAATTAATAGATTCAGTACCAAAATTAAACATTATCAGTCATAAGAAAAAAAAATATATATGGGATAGACAAACAATACCTTTTTCAACCGAAACACGAACCATGGGGTTAAATTCTCTCAAGGAATCACAGCAAAGCTCAGCAAGGGTTTTCCCACTGCAAACACTTTCATCAGGGGGTATCAAAAAATTAGCAGACAACGCTTCTTCAGACACGGCCCTGTCATCCACTAGTGTCAGACTTCCAACTCCAGCCAAAACAATGTTCTTGCAAAACTAACCACATAAAAAAACAAAGTCCCACCTTATCAACATAAAAAAGGACACATTTTTGGTGAGTTTTAAGGTTGTAGTAGCAAATACCTCAGCAATAGTGCCCTTCATTCCATAAACCAATATGTGAGATTTGCTTAGTCTAAAAAAAAATTAAAAAACACACAAAAAAAGGTTACTTAAAAGAGCGAGTTCCAAATCAAATTAAGAACTGAAACTTAAAGGGTTTTTACCTTCGTTGAGCATCAGCACCCCAAACCCTAATTTGGCGATCATACAAAGCAGTTTCTTGCTCTGTCAACTCCTCTCCGTTCATGTTCAAGTTTAGCCTAATTAACCAAACAAAATTCTCCTTTGGACTAAACCCTTAAAAGGGTTTTATCTTGATATGAAAATAGAAATGATTCTTGACCCAAAAAATGACTGAAGAAAAAAAGAACAGAAAAGAGACACGACAAGGTTAAACTTTAAAGTAGTGTTTTTGGAAGTTTTCACTTTTCAGAGGTTTAGCAGTTGGAGAGGATCAAGGAAGGAGTTGTTTGGGTCCAATCCAGTTGTTGATCCATATTTGGTGGTTTTGGGCTGTGGATATTTACACTGGCCACGTTTAGTAGCCTATGCACCCTTCGTTTCTTTTTTATCTTCGTAAGGTTGTGTGTAGATTGGTTAAAAGCACTGTTTTAAAACCCGGACCGGCCCGGCGGGTCGACCCGGAACCCGGCCGACCCGGGCCTGGGACCGGTCCGGGTGGAGGTAAAAACCCGCTTGGGAGTTGGCCCGGTGAAACCCGGTCCACCCGGTCAAACCCGGGTGAGACCCGGTCTATTTTTTATATATATTAGCAGCCATTAAACGGCGTCGTTTTGGCCTTTTAAAGGGCCAAAACGCTAGAAAAGAATGAAGCAGAATTGAAGACAGATAAAAACCTAATTAATGAAAGACGAAATCAATTTGAATTAACAAAACAAAAGCTGAGAAGTAGAGGAGTAGAGGAGCAGAAGACGTCTGGACTCTTGATCACTGTTGTTTCTCTGCAAAAAAAGGTTTGAATCTTCTTCTTTCACTCTCTGTTTTCTTTGCCTGAGTGATAATTATTGAAATAAAGTCATTGATCCCTCCAACCAGCGGCCCAATTCGACGAATTAGTTGCATCTCAGTGGCTGGTCATCACCTAATGTAAGGAGAATTAGAACAGAGAAATTTGATCATGGAAGCACGTAGATGGAGAACAGGGGGTCAAAATGGGCAACTAATCAAGGGCTCAAAAGCTTCCGCTTCTCAGGTTTTATTCTCCATCACAATCACGAGAGCCTGGTTTCAGCAAGAGGGTCCCAACTTCTGGTCCACCCCATGAGCTCTGCCAACCAAGCAAGTACAGCTGCACGTGATTCACCATAGCTCCTTGCCATGAGCACATAAGCAACAAATGAAAATGCCCTTTCCACCTTTCTCTGAATATATTTGATCACAGTTGCCATAACTTTTTCTTCATCAGTGAACGGCGATGGCAATTGATAATGACAACAAAGAAACTGCAGGAAAATGATGGTATTAACTTGTTAAGCTTATTGGTTAGAGAATCTGTATGATTTTTTCAAATTTTTTTGGGTTGACCCGGGTTAACCCGAGTCAACCCATCTAACCCGTGACCCAGTTACTTGACCGGGTCGATGACCGGGTCGGGTTTTAAAACTATGGTTAAAAGGGTTGATATTTAACCCCTTTTCACGCTGTTTGTGAGCTTTTTGTTTTTTCGAGGAGAACGAGTTTACGGGAGGTTAGCTGTTAATATATAAGTAACTTGTTGATATTATAATAATTTTTGTGATTGTAATTTAAAAAAATAATTTTTTAAAAAATATTTTTAATTATAATTTTATAAAGTATATTTAAAAAAATATTTATTTGATTAAAAGTGTCATGAGATGAATTTTTTAAATGTAAAATAAATAAAAAACATATCACTGTTAATGAAAACATATTATTTTAATGTCTATATAATTAAGATTTAAAATACAATTATATATAAACATAATGTAAAAAACATAAATTATTTGGTTAATTAAATAATTGTTTTATGTTGTTGGGTTAAAAACTAAAAATTACTCTAATATCAAACAGTCTTTTAGCTTTATTAAGGAGATATATTTGTGTTATGATTTTTCATTATATTTATTTCAAATTAGTTTAAAAATTATTAGTTCCTATCATTATAAATAATTTTTACATAATAACCAAACATCCTTAATATTTTACTTCTTAATCATTTTCTTAACACTTAACTTCTTAGTATTTAGCCTTTAATTTTTAACTCTAAACCAATTATGGAATCTAAAAAGAGCATTTAAAGAGGTAAAAATAGAAAAATAGAAATGGAATCATAAGAACACGTGATTATAGAAATTTTGGAAAGCATGGAGTTGGATAGAATTTGGCATTTTTAATGAATTCCTTTGGTTAAGTAGAATTTTTAGTAGGATACCGACGGATACCCGTAGTTGGGTTTGAGTTATTTGGCATTATTCAAACTCGAATCCAAAATTATTAAATATACCCAATTTGAAACTTGAAGGGTATAAATTTTAGATACCCAAACTCGACTCGATCATGTTTCAAATATCTATAATGTCCACATATGCTGATTCCAACCCTCAAAATATGGAATCAATATATATTTGATATTCCCCTGAAAGTGTTTCTTAAGGTTTTACTGTAGTTTTTTTTTTCATTTACATGGTAACTAATCTGAGAAAAAAAAAACTTATGGCTCCTCTCTTTGGATGGTGAATATAGAAGGACAATAAGCATGGTTATCAGACCCGATTCGGGAGTTAACTAGGTTAAGAAGTTGGGTCTCGAGTTACACGTATTGACCTGAGTCAACCCGGAAAAATAAAATAAAAAATTAAAATTTTAATATTTCATATGAAAAAAATTAAGAAACAATTCATGTGAATATAGACTATACACGTTATAAATAATGAAGTTTAAAATATTATTTAAAAAAATTATCCAACATTGAAAAGATACTATGTTAGCATGTTATGATCATTTTAAGTTGAAGTATTTAAATCAAAATTTTTTTTATCCCACATTGAAAAAACACAATTTTTTTCTTGTGAACATGGAGTAAGGGCTTGAAATCTCAAATTGAAAAAAATAAAACATTCTTCTAGTATTTATATAATGAATTTTGAAAAACGTTAATAGCCAACTAAAAAAATATAAAAAAAAGTCTCTGGCTAGGAGACAAAGACATTTGAAAAAAAAAAGAGTCTCAAACGGGTTTTATCGAGTTGTCCGGGTCACGGGTCAATCCGGCAGGTCAACCAGATTTTGCTTATCCCGGTATTTTACTTTATCTAGACCGGTTTAGTCACCAAGTTAATCGGGTTCCAAGTTGACCAACCAAGTCGGTCTAAATTTAATAATTATAAAGATGAGAGGTTTGTTGGGTGGTCCCGCCCCATGTAAAAAAATGGACCTCCACGTATAAATAGAAAATACAAATAAAGAAGAAAAGTTGGCTGAAAAGGAAAGATTAGGGTCGGTTGAAACAAAATTAAAGGCAAAAAGAAAAGAAAGAGCCCGTGAGAAAAATAAAATAGAGGCAGCTTGAGCAGTGTTCGTTCAAGCTTCGATTGGAAGCTGATTCACCGTTAGATCTAGATGAATTATTGACAAACGATTCTAGACATATATATAGCTCTTTATTCTGGAGGGTTGGATTAAAGGTTAAATGTGAATTATTCCAAGAATATATTGTTTTTGGTGATGTGTGTTTGTACTCCTTAGATCTAACTACGGAAAAACATTGTGTATCCATTATCATTGTTGTTAGTAAAAGTTTCTGTGTGTACTACGGTCTTTCTCGCATAAATATTTTTCGTTAATTTATTGTTGTGGTTTTTGAGTGTTTTCCTTTTAACCAGTGGTATCAAAGCTTTAAGTTTAATTTGAATTGATTGTCTTGTGTAATTTATGGAGAGTAATACAAGTGGATTGGTAAGATTAATGGCTTGAATAATCAGATATATAAGGTAAAAATGGAATACTTCCTGTATATGAAAGGTTATCATGAGTCGATATTTTCTACTGGTAAACCCAAAGGTAAAACTGACGATGAATTATGGAACTTGCTACATCGACAAGTGTGTGGGTACATTAGGCAGTGGATTGATGATAATGTCTTGAACCATGTTATTGGAGAAACACACGCCCAAAGTTTATGGAATATTAGGCTTGAATAGTTGCATGTGTGCCTGAAAAAATGAAAACAACAAGTTATGTGCGATAAAGCAGATGATGTCATTGAGAGATATCAAGATGAAACATCACTTTAACAAGCTCAAGGAATTATTAATGAGTCGACTGCAATATTGGGTATTAACTTAATTTGATGACGAGATGCACGGATATATTATGGCTTCTTGAAAGTTTACCAAACTTAGAGGAGATGTTTAGAATGTCACTGTCTAATAACACAGCCTCTAATGGTGTAATATCAATGACTTAGCTAAGAGTGATGTTCTAAACGAGGAGATGAGAAGAAAGACATCGGGTTCGTCAACCCAGTCAGATGTCTTAGTTGTTGAAACGAGGAGAGGATGAGTAAAGGTAGAGTTCTGAAGCAGAGAGCTGGTAAAAGCAGAAGTAAGTCTAGGCGCAGGTTTGCCAAAGTTGAGTGTTATCATTATTGTGTTTCTTGCATGGCACGTTAAAAGAAATTGTTCAAAGTTAAAGAGAGAGTAGAAAAAGAATCGAGATCAGAGAAGAAGAGATTTGATACCAATAATGAAGATCAAATTGCCATCATTGAAGATTTTCTTCTTGTTAGTGATAAAGATGTTCTTAACTCAATTGACAGCGGTGCTTCAAATCATGCTACATCTTGGAGGAAATTATTTATTTCTTATACACTTGGTGATTATGGTCATGTGAGGATACAAAATATGTTTTTTTAATTTAAATTATATACCATAAAATATTAGATAAAAAACAACACCGGTGTTTATGTAATTTAGGATTTGAAAAACAATAAAAGATTTATTCCAATTTAATATTATATTTGTGTGTGGATTTATTTTTTAAAAGCCTATTTATTTTTGTATTTCAAAAATATTTTTGAAAAAAAATGGTTTTTTATATTTTTAAATTGTTTTACTATAATAATATTAAAAATAAATTTTAAAAATTAAAAAAAATACTGTTTCAATATATTTTCATATAAAATACAAAAACTACTACTATATATAAATATTTATATCTCCTCTTGCAATAACTATAGCTAAAACATTAGGTCAGCTTTATGGGCTGCCAAGCCATCACCACTGAAGGCTTATCAGTCGAGGATACCACTGATAAGATCTAGAGGCCTCACTACTACAAATGGTGGCATTTCCTCCTCACTTTTTTTTCTACTGCCTTTAATTTGTTTTAGCTACTTCCAACTGTTTATATCGTACAAATTGAAGAGACGGGTCACGATTAACAAGCCTGCGAAACAGTGACTCTCTCTGTGTTTTTTGACCTGAAGTTCACAACTTTGAAAATCCACAGAAAACGCCTTCAATCCTGCATGTGGATGCAACGTGCAAGTCTAAGAAATAGTTAAAGCATTGTATGGAGAACACATACAAAGAATTGAAAAGTGTAGACTTTGTGGCACAGCACATGACGAAAGAAACCAAGCTTTGCACGAAGAACATGCACACAGACCACACAAATACACATTTATATATATAGAGATGGCCAGAGTAATTACAATAATCACACAATTGTGACTCTTGCTCGTGCAACAGATTCCTCTCCAAACCTTAATATGATCTTTATAATCATCAATGGTGATATATGATCATTCCTACCTGGGTCTTGATGACTGCTATCCTCTAAGTTCTCCTTTATCATGATAACTAATTATAGAAATCCAGGACTCTTTTGGAGATATAAGACAATTTCAATGATACGATCATGGGAAGTACTCGTGCGATTATCCCTTGAAATGTGATGGTCATTCGTAGAAATGTGGAGACTGGAGAGTCTACCACTTGATAATATTCGTTCTGAAAAGGTGAAGAGCCATTTCGAAATTAGAGATTTCAACGACACCGTATTTCTTGTATCACAGTATATCTTGGATCGCATGATCAAGCGATGATCGATGCAGAGACTTTTTCTGAGCGAAGAACGAATAATTTGATGAATCTGACGATATTTAATGAAGAGTACGGCTAGCGACTTGATTGTACCCAAGTGTATTCAATTTACGCAAATTATACGATTTTAATATCAAAATATTTTTCAAATTCAATTTTTATATAAAAATTTATTTTTATTATTTTTAATTCTTATTTGAAAAAAAAAAAGATATCATCAATGATAGAAAAAGAAATATATCATTAATACCGATTTAAACCACCAAAACAGACAAAATTTGTATCAAATTGCTTTATTTGATAAGAGAAGTTCATATTAAGTGTTTTTTTTACCTTTAAATTAAGTTAGTAAAAAAACACATCGGAGCCCGGGTTAATTTTTAATTTCAGATTAATTTTATTTTTAGAGCGATTTTTTAGGCAATTAATAGGTTTATGATGGTTCTCAAAGTTTTTTTTGTCAAAAATATTTTGGAAAATTAATTTTTAAGTAAGAAAAACACTTAAATCCTGATTTTTCAGTCACTAGTAGTCGGAATTTAAGCAAAATCAGACTGTACATTGTTTGATTTTTTTTTCAAAAAAAAATTAGAGTGGGCGACGTGTCAACCACCCTAGGTGCAATGAAAAAATATATAAAGGCACAGTCGCATGAGCCTGCTAGGACAGGTTTGTGCGTGGGTTCTACCTTACGCTGGCCTAATTTGACGTAGCACTTGACCTTTTTTTTTCCTCATTTTTCTTTTCCAATTAGCACTTATTTTTATATTTTTTTTCAAGAAAAATTATATTTAGATTATATAGCCCCTCTTTTTTATTTTATTCAGGGAGCCTCATAAATAATGATGATTTTTTTGTTGTGTGTTTAATTTTCAAAAAGATTTTTTTAATTTACCTATAATTTTTATTTTTATTTTTATGGATAGATAAAATTTATTTTTTAAAATAAAAAAATATTTATATTTTTGAAATATTGAAAAATAAAACTCAGTCAATAATTGACAAGCTTATAACAAGGCCAATTGATTCCAAGTAGAGAAGCGTATGTACATATATACTATTTCTTGGGACAACTTCATTTTGTCAAACACAATAATCATTTTGACAAAACTATCCAACTTGACATTCATGAACCAAAGAAATGAAAGTAAAATACTCCTTTCAATATTGAATGGGAATTAACTTTTATTTTTATTTTTATTTTTTTAGAATTGGAATGAAGATTGTTTCGCCTCTAGTTGGCTACATGACCAAATATCATTATTAGAGTGCAATTTTTTTTATTTTTTTTTATAGAGGAAAAAGAACTATTAAACTATATTAGAAGAAAACACAAGCAAATGATTAAACAAATAAAATATGATGGCCCACTAGAAGAAGCAATCACATTCAATGATGCTGTGAGGAGAGAATATTCCAAGCACAAAGTTCTATATCAATTTTTTCAAACTTTGTAATTTTGTATCAAGTTATGGTATCGTATTTTTTAAAAATTAATTATTTTATTTTATATTAGTTTTTTATATCATTTTAATAATTTCATATCAAAAATAAATTTTAAAAAATAAAAAAAATATTATTTTAATATATTTCCAAACAAAAACTATTTTAAAAAACATTTACTATTTTAATGTCAAATACTACTTTGAAAATGTTCACAAAACACTATTCATTAAATAATATTTTATGTTTTTTAAATAATTTAATTTTTTTTTAATTTTTTTAATTTTATCCTTTAATATTTAATTATTTTAAAAATTGTGCTTCATAAAAAAAAATTTATTTTTTTTGGTTATATACTAGTTTTATAGATTTGATTTTTTTTCGATTTTAAATTTTAATATTAGATAGGTTGGAAGTTGGGTTTCATAATTTTTTTTTAATTTGCTTTTTATGAATTTATCTCAATTTCATAATTTAATTTTCGAGTTTAATAAGTTAACTCAATAATGATTTGTTTGATTGCAAGTGTTTGATGAATTTTTAAATATTAAAAAAAATATCATAAATATCAAGTTTTTAATTGCATGTGTTTCATATTAAGAAATATTTGATTGATTTTTTTAAATATTAAAAAACACATAGAAACTCTATATTAATTTTTTTTTAATTCCCTTTCATTTTTTTTTTTTATAAAAAGGCTATTCGGAATCAATTTTTTTTAACCATGTTATTTTTTTTTTCTGGGGGCTATTTTCTCAATAATTTTTTAAAGGTGCTAGCTTTAAAAAAGGGACTCTGAAAGTAGAGTGGGATACACACCTTCAAACAAAAGAAATTAGAAAAGAAAAACACTAGGTCACATGCTTTGTTCCAATTACCATCAATATCTAAGTATTTCTTTTCTTGGCTCCTGGAAAAGAGTTGAAAGGAACAGAAACACCACCAACCTGTCGTTGTTCTTTTCTCATATTTCAAAAAAACCTTAAATATGGACAAAAACTAATTATTAGTTTATAAGTAAAGCAAGTGAACTTAGCAAACAACCATCTTAGCTCTTTTCGGCCCTCCATGATCCTCACTTCCCAATCACTATCTTGCTTTCAATTCATTATTTTAACAACCCTTTATGGCATTTTGGTGATAGCAACTAGGGGTAGTGGCAGTGGTTTCTCATAGTTTGATGTATCTTTTTTATTTTTTCCTTTGACGTCCAATCACTTTTGTTGGTTCGAAGTGGAATCATTGTCATTGAATTGAATGGGCGGGTGGAAAGATCAAACCAGGTCTTCTTCAAGTGAACGTGTCTCTGTAATACTCTCTCACATCTTTCGTTCTTTACTGATTTAGTACTATTTATTTACTTGTAGTTAGTACTTGGTAGCTTGCATTTTTGAAGCTTCCATTCTTCTTGGAAGCATATCTCTGCAAACTGTATTGCTGCACTCGTTAAACAAAAAGGAAATCCCCCCCCTTTTTTTTTTGTTTAACTTGGTTGAGCAGAGAATACCATTTTGAGATGCTCATTGTTTCATTTCTTGCCTTTTTCCTGAACTTTTCTGATTTACATAATAAATTAAAGCTTTTAATTTTGTTTTCTTGAAATCTGACAGTTTTTTTAAAGCTACCAACGCAAATACGAGGATTAAAGTGTTATCTGTGGTATGTAAAATGGGGTTATGACAGAAGGGCTTAGTTACATTCAACTATGTTGTTCTTTGCTTGTCAGGTTTAAATTGCTGGTCTTTACTTGTGGCTGAGGTTTACTTGATTAAACCCTGTGTAATTTTGTATCTGTCTGTGGCTTGATTTGTTTCCTTGGCTTAAAAAAACTCTGTATACATGCAAGGGTGGTGAACAGTGAAAGAGAAGTTTCACTAACTGGGGACGGGGCGGTGTGGAGCAATAGAAAGATAACTCTGTGGAACTCCCTTAAGTGGCAGATTTTATGGACTGGAACTTGAAGGCACCTTCTTGGGATTTGACTGAATTTGAGCAAGGAGCTGTTCCAAGCATTTGCATAGATGCATTTGGTAGGCCAACTAACTTTGGAGCTAACAGGACTGGAGGGGGTTTCTCAATTGATTTGAAACTTGGTAGGGTTGGTAATTCGAGTGATGAATCTATAGTTAACTGGAAGCAGCCTGGAGTCTCAAAACTAGAGTCTTCACCTTCAGGATCAACGAAGAGGGCACGTGGAGCTAACAATGGAACTCAGGTAGCTATGTGCCTTGTTGATGGTTGCAACTCTGACCTCAGTACTTGCAGGGACTACCATAGGCGCCATAAGGTCTGTGAGCTTCATTCCAAGACTCCTCAGGTTACCATTGGTGGTCAGAAGCAGCGATTCTGCCAGCAATGTAGCCGGTATGAATTGTGGTATCCTGTTCTTAATTTATCAAATTCTCAGTGGTTTGGTGGTTGTGATTTTAATCTTGTTTAGATTACAAGTTTCCATCTTTTTCCACGGCTGTTTTCAGTTTTTCTCATTGACACATTCGAGTGTTGTGGTCTGTATATAGGGGTGTGCTAATCCATCTTCTTAGTCTGTATCAAACTTCGGAGCTTTATAGATAATTTTTATAATTGTAGGGTAAAATGTACTGACAAACTCATTTGCTGTTTCATCTTTAAATTAAGAGGCTGATACCATATGAAAAACGAAATCCAATTCGCTTATCATCATGCTTACTATATGGTTTCAACTTGCATACTGAGGACTGAGAAAGGTCATTAATTATTCTGGACACAGATGATATATTGACCTTGAAGAGCTTCTGTTAATTCTATGTAAGATTTTATTTTGCATCCAGCTACTGTCTTCGGAACTCGACCTATGCCCCTGAAATCATCCATGACAGCATTCATTAGAATTCCATTGTTTCTATTAATTCTTCATAGAATTTGTGCTGATGATTATTACACTTAGCCTGGCTCCTTGCTTCATGCTTGTAGTGAAAATAGAACAGGCTTCAATTTATATTTAGCTGATATCTTTCTGGCAACTAAATTTTTACTATTTCTTTTGCATCAAAGAATCCATCAGCGTATGGTTTAATAGCAGTCTTATACTTCTATTACTCTCTTACTAGATTCCATTCGCTGGAGGAATTTGACGAAGGGAAAAGAAGCTGCAGGAAACGTCTTGATGGACACAATCGGCGGCGAAGGAAGCCTCAGCCAGATCCCTTTTCTCATCCTCCAAGTTTCTTACCCAATCACCAAGGTTAGTTACAGCAACGTTTAGTGGAATCTTTTTCAGCTCTAAACCTGGATTCTGGCACACACTCAGTTGCACGACTTCATTGGCAATGATTACAATCATGGCTCTTCACAATTCATTCCACACATTAAATGGTTGAGTGCATCTTCAACTTGCATGTATAATGTCACTTTTAGATGATGAAGATCTAGTGGCCACTATAGCTATTTTACTGGCCATCCTACTTTTACCTTTTGCGCATGCCGTTGCAGAAACATACTAATGATCTAAGATTCCAAATATACAGACTGGACTTTTACTTAAATTTGAACATTGAAATTGACCTCTTTCTTGAATTTGCCTAAAATTATTGCTTGTCAACGGAATTTTAAACTACTTTGCATGATTTTGTCATTTCAAAGTTGCTTCCAGAACACACACCACTGACTGAAGAAGTTCCAAAGGCTTAGTCTAATTACTCAGAATGTTGATTCTTTTTGCAACTAGCTTTGTTATTATATATATATATATATATTTTTGCCTAAATAGCTAAATACATCTTTTAACATTTTTTCAGGTACCCAAATATTTCCATTCTCTAGTTCCCATGTATATCATTCCACAGCTGTAGTGAATTCCACCTGGTCTGGAGTTGCTAATACTGAGGCAGATGGAGGGCACTATAATCTGCATCAACTTCCTGACAAACAGAACCTGTTCCTTGGATCATCCTCGAACAGCTACAAAGGGGGGCAGCTGTTCTCTTTTTTGCAACGTGACAATCCTTGCCTTAACAATCAGACATCGGAAGCTTCTGTTTGCCTGCCGCTTCCAAGAGCCATTGCTTTTCCAGGAAGCAGTGGGGCAAGTAGCCATAGTATGTTCTGTGACAGGTTAGCAACACAAGTACAAGACTCGGATTGCGCGCTCTCTCTCTTCTGTCATCAACACAGACGCATGCATGGGGAAACCCCATGCTGCAACGACATAACTCAGTCCCCTTTTCGCATCCCATAGGTCCAATAGTACATGATCATGGTTCGGGGTCGATTGATTCAGTTTTGGTTTCCAATAACAGAGATGCTAATGTCCATTTTCCATGAACTTTTCACATGGAGTCTGGTGGTTCCTCCGGCGACAAAGCCCCACAAACACCTTCATTTAACTGGGAGTAGTAATCTCCTGGACTTTCATTATGATGCATAATAATTTTGGATTCTTGAAATACCCCTTAAGGGATTATCTTCACTAACTAGAATGCTGTATTATTTAAGTATTCTCTTAATGATTATCAGCAATTTAAAAATGTCAGGACTTCCACCTCCTTTTTCTTTACTTATTAAAAATCTTGTATAATTTGGTCACTGTATCATTCAGTGACCAGGAGATATTCGTCAGCTAGTACTAGCAAGTTATGTACTGCACTGGAGAAATTGATAACAAGCTGTAACAAACCAGAGAATAAACCCGAGATTCGAAGAGACAAGGGAAAGGAAGGGAGAACCGGAGAAGGGCAGGCTGGCTGAGGGAGGCTAGGGTTATGTTTGTAGGCTCTAGAAGGGTGTTTTTTTTTTGCTATTTATTTGGTACATCAACGATCAAGATTTCCCAATTCTTCAGATCAGAACACGTGGCTTTGAGGTGGAATACAATTGGCATCCACCAGCTAAATGAATTTGACCGGGTCACTTGTAACGGGTCAATTGGTTACCTCTTCTCTTAGTTTAAACTAGAATGATGGCCTGCGGCGAGGGCCGCCCTTCACCGCGGGCCTGGCCAATCAATTGAAAAAAATAATAGCAAAGCGCTATTATTATATTTTAAAAAACGAGAAAAAAAAATCAATGACTCCATGAATCAAACTGAGTAACGATGAAATAAAAAAAAAATTATGAAAAAAATATTAAAAACCAAAGCATCAGTAAAATCAAGTGAGATTGTCAAAATCCACGAGTAATATCATGTCAAACCTTAAATATAAAAAAAATATTGAATTGAAGTGCAAATCGAAAAGAAAAAACAAATTCACAAAAGAATCTAAAACAAAGAAAATCAATTTTCAACAAACTTAATGATAATTGATGAAATTTTTAAAAATAATTAAAAAAACAATGAACCGAACCCAGTCCAACCTTCAAACTTTATGACACAGATCATAAGACTGGATCACAATGTAAAAGGCAAGCAAAAAAAATAGCAATATAAAATTATAAACCAACCAAAATAATTAGGGATAAATATGAAAAAATAAAAAAATAATTTTAAAATGGAGATTTGAAAAGAAAGAGAACCAAATTTGACATAAGAAGAAAAAAAAACCCAAATCATAAGGGATGAAATTAGAAAAAAATTTCAATTAAAAAAAGGATAAGAACAACTAAAAATAACAATAAAAAAATGAGGACTATATTTGATATAAAAATAAAATATCAAGGGATAAAATCCAAAGACAAATTAATTCAATAAAGGATTCAAAACCAAAAATATCATAATTAAAAGAATGAATACCAAATCTAATATAAAAACAAAGTGTAAATGGATGCAATTGAAAAAATAATTAATTTAATAAATGATACAAGACCAAATATATTGTAATTAAAAGAATGAGTATTAAACCTGATATAAAAATAAAATATCAAGGGATGAAATTAAAAAAAAAAATTAACTCAATCATTGATTCAAGACTAAATACATTGCAATCAAAAGAATGAGAATCAAATTTAACTTAACAAACAAATAGTTAGACTTTTTTGTTTTTTGCAATACCCTATTTAGAAGAATAGAAGAAGTTGAAGATGGAAAATAGTGGGCTATATTAGCCCCTATTATGGGGTGGGTTAATGTACTTAAGAGGAGTTATGAAACTAGTTTAGAAGTCCAACAAAACAAGTACTTAATTAGATAAACAAATAAAAACTATTGGGTGTTTAAGATTTCAATTAAAAATAGAATTACATTAAAAAAGAGATTACTTCTCTATAATGAGAGGATTTATATTTCTAAGGAATGTCCCTTCAAGAGAATTATTATGAAGTACCATTATGATAGTCTTATAATTAATCATTAAGGTATGATAATATGCTTAAGAAAGCTAAGAAGGATCTCTACTGGACTGGACGGGTTTGAAGACTAATGTAAAAAATTTACATCAAGTAGTATGACACTAGCTAAAAAGCTAAGTTGGAAAATACTAAACCCCAACCTCTTTTTATTCTAGCTAAAACATGGTCCTATATCTCAATGGATTTTATTGAGGGGTTACTTTCTTCCAATAAGTCCATTATTATTCTAATTATAGTGCATATGTTATCTTAGCATGCTCACCTCTCTTCTATAGTTCATCCATACATAATATATAATGTGACACAAGTGTTTGCACAACAAGTCATTAAGCTGCATGAGTTACCAAAAAATATGGTAACTAATAAGGATCCAATATTTATAAGCAAGTTTTGGGATGAACTCTTCAACATTCATAGAGTACAAACTCACATGTCAATTGTCTATCATCCATTGACGAATAGACAATCAAATATCACTAATAAAACCTTGGAAACTTAGTTATAATGTTTTATAAAGGATAATCCTAGGAATTGGTCGAAATGACTGTCATTGGTGGAATGGTGGTACAACCCAAATTTCCAACTAGGGATGACAATAGTTACTCATGGGTTGGATTTTACAATATTCATATTCAAAACCGAACAAATTGTTTTATATAAACTCAACCCAAACCTGATCGAATTTCAAGTATCCATCAGGCATCTATTTGATAGGTCATGGTATAAACCTGATCTAATCTGAACATCAAACCTTAACTGTTCAAATCTCAATTCATTTTATAACTTAAACTTTTAGTTTCCCTTTTAACTGTTCAGATCTCAATTCACACACTTCTCAAATCAGACTTTTCATCATTAATTCCAATCGTTCATAATCATGCCCACACTAAATCCTATCTCTAATTCCTACTAGCTTGACTTTTATCCCTTCTTGTTTTCCCTTATCTTTTGTTCTTCTACCATCTAAAAAGAAAGAGATAATTAAAAAAAGGAGTGTAGGTAGGGTTTTGTTTCTTATACATTTATGATAATAAAAGAGTGTTTTTTTCTCTCTTAAAAACAAACCCTCTCATCATCACTGCATAAAAAACATACACTAGTAATTGATGACAATAACAATAAGAAAAACTTATGTAGATCTGATTTATTGACTTACTACACCCAAATAACTAGCTTATAATTAAGACCTAACTAGCTAGCTTATATAATACACCTTGACAAATTTGCTTGAAAATTAAGCTAAAAGAAGCAAATAAATAATGAGGAGAGAGCAATATGAAAGGTAGAAAGAGATAGCTAGAGAGTGGAAAGGCTAAAGTGGAGAGTGTGTGTGAACAAAACCTTAAATTTTGCTATTTATATATGCTAGGTATAAATGTTTTTTTTTTTTCAAATTTTAAAGTTATTTATGTTGTACGGGTCGAGTAGGGCAATATCCATACCCTACCCGAACTTGATTTTTTTTACTTTGGGTATTACCCAAACTTGAATGGGAAAAAAAACTCATATTCATTTGAGTCGGTATCCATCAGGTCCGAGTAAAATTGTCATTCTTATTTCCACCTATCATTATAGGAGACACCTTTTAAAGTCCTTTACGGATATGACCCAACCAACCTCTAACATATATATATATATTAAATTATTTTATAACCTCAATTTCAAAAGTATTCTTAACTAAACACATTAAACAACTTTTTGTTCAACTTCAATTTTAACCACAGTTTTAACCAAACATATATAAATACCAACTCAACATCAACCAAAAGTACTTTTTATAAAATAATTTTTTTCAAACCACAACAGTTACCACAATACCAAACACACTTGTGGCTGCGGGTGAGGTTCATTCGTAACCACAAATATTATTGTTTGGTAATGCTCCTACTGTAATTTTGCACTGGTGGGTCCCACCATTAACTGTGGCACAACCACAGGTTTGCAAGAAGCAGCTCGTTGCTGCTTCTTGTGATGAGAAAACCCATGAACAGTGGAGCATGACTCTACTGTTCTGACCAGATTAGTCCGGTTCAACACTAAAAATGCATTGAACCATGTCCGACTCAACAAAATAAAAAAATATTTTTTATTTTTAATTGTGTTTTTATTTAAAAAACTAATGTTAAACATTATTCAATGACTACATAAATTAGACGGAGATCGCTTTATGACGCCGCATTTACAGAATTTGATTACAATCTCAATTTTGTTTCTAATTATATTTTACTTGATGTTGTTGCGCTCTTAAAAAATTTATGAAAACTGTAGTCCTTATCGGATGTATTTCATACGTGATGAAATTGTAGATAGTTTAATGGAACAATAAAAAATATTTTATATAAAGTATTTTTTATTTCATGATGTAATAACAATAGTTAAATCTACAATATTTAAATTAAAAACCATCAATATTAATATATATTTTTTAAAATTATTTTATAACCTCAATTTCAGAAGCATTCTTAACCAAACACATTAAATTACTTTTTGTTTAACCTCAATTTCAACCACAGTTTTAACCAAACATCTATTTTTTCAAACCAACCTCAACTAAAAATACTTTTTATAAAAACAATTTTTTTCAAACCACAACCACAACAGTTATCGCAATACCAAACACACGCTGCGCTGTTGGTGACACAAAACACCAAAACCCATTTAATTCAGCGAATCCAAAACCATAAGCCAATAAAGGAAAAGAATCACAATCTCCTTTAATGCCCTTAATTGCAACAGGATTTGGAGAAGATAAGTTCTTTTTCAAATTGAATTGCTACACCATCGAACCAAGTATAAAACAGGCAGTACCAATCCTATGTTTTCCATAATGCAAAACAATACGTGGGCTTCACATATATCACATACTCAAATGGCTACGCCGCTATCAGGAAAAAGGATGAGCGGGTTCTCTCTGGTGGATGAAGAGATTGTACAAAATATACTCTCAAGGTTACCGGCTTTGACCTTTGCGTATGCTGCCTGCGTTAACAAACGCTGGTACAAAATATGCAGCAAAATACTCAAAAGGCCTAAGCTTGCTTCAGCTCTCTCCCTCAACCCTTCTCTCCAAGTAAGTTGTTTCACTTTCTTATTTTTTTTTTTAAATTCCAGTTCTGAAATTGGTATGCGTATCCATTTGGTCGGAGAAAACAAGAGAAATGCTATTGTTTTTGATATGATTGCCCGATTTCATTTAGCATATATGTTCACATAAACACATTCGCATTTGCGTGCGATTGCATGCGCAAAATAAAATTGTTCTTTTAGGCGGAGAAAACAAGAAAAATCATATCATTAATATATATATTTACAGATATATTCGTATACACGTGCAACAAGAATTATTCTTTTAGACGAGAAAATATAAGGAATTATATTATTAGCATATATATTCACAAACATATATTCGTGCAACAAGAATTATTCTTTTAGACGAGAAAATAAAAGGAATTATATTGTTAGCATATATGTTCACAAACATATTCGTATATACGTGCATGACACGCGCAACTAGAATTGTATTTTGAGGCGAAGAAAACAAAAGAATACACACACACACTTGTTGTTGCGTGTCATGCATATGCAATTGAAATTGGTATTAATAAAATATTTGGAAGTATGATTGCGGTTTTTTTTAAACGAAAAAAACAAGAAAAATCATATTATTAACATATATATTCACAAATATATTCATATACACGTACAACAAGAATTGTTCTTTTAGATGATAAAATAAAAGGAATTATATTGTTAGCTTATATGTTCACAAATATATTCATATACACGTGCATGACACGTGCAACTAGAATTGTATTTTTAGGTAGAGAAAACAAAAGAATATATATATATATTTGTTACTACGTGTCATGCATGTGCAACTGAAATTGGTATTAATAGAGTGTTTAAAAGTATTGTTGCGGTTGTTTTTTAAAGTGTTTTTTACTTGGAAATGCTTCAAAATAATATTTTTTTTATTTTTAAAAAATTATTTTTGACATCAGTACATCAAAATAATTTAAAAACATAAAAAAATATTAATTTTTAAAAAAATTAAATTAAAAAAATAGTTTTAAAATACAAAAATAGGCCAAATTGTTTCTCCATCGGAGAAACGGGAGGAGCCTATGTGGCTGGCGAGATTATCCAATTTCAGTCAGCATATAGAACATATTTGTTGTTGCGTGTCATACACGTGCAACTGGAATTGGTATTAATTGTTCGTCCGGTTGGAGAAACACGACGAACCTCGTTGTTGCTAATTGCATATATCTTTATAGAACATATTCGCTGTCATGTGTAATGCACGCGCAGCAGGAATTGTTATTGTTCCTTCAGGTCGTAGAAAAATATAAGAATCATGTGCTGATGAGATTGTCCAATTTCAGGCAGCGTTTATGTAACCAATGACATAGTAAGTAAGGGCTGTCCAAACAAAAGCTTCCATTGAAAAAAGTGGAATTTAAGAATAGCGGCTGGGATCTCATAAGCCTAAGTAGAATAAAAAAATAACTCTCTCCGCTTATAAAAACCTGTAAGTCAAGAGGTAGTTATCTGTAACTAGTTTGTTATATTAAAATATTAATATAATAATTTTTTTTATTAGTTACTAATTAACCCAAGCTTTTTATTTTGTTTTTACAATTGTTCCTGATTTTTTTTTATATAAAATTTCTCTTCAAGCCTTAAACTATTAATTAGTTAAGTAAGTAATATCTTATACTTTATACTTTAGAAAAGTTTTCTTTATTTTTTTTATTTGTTTCATTATCGAATTTTAGTTTTATTTCTTTATAATTAATTATTAAAAATATTAGGGTTTATAATAATTTATGAGTTTGTTGAATTAATATGTGTATGAGTAATATTATATGCTAATGGATATGAATTGAAATGAGTGTTGATGAATTGGTAAGTATTTTGTTATGAATTTCATATGAAAAATGATGATAATGAATTTACTAATGATTAAAAATGAAGTACATGATAACTAAAAAAATTAGGAAACATAATAAATAAATTTTAAAAAAATATTTAATATTTATGTTTAATCCACTTGTACAAAACAACAAGTCAACTAGAACAACATCAATTTATAACAATCCTTTTAAACTATGATTTTAGATGTTATGTATCATACGTTAGCATAGAATTGTTGCCAAAAACTTTTCTAGTCCTTGAAAGATTTAGAAATAGATAAATGAAAGTTTATTGTATATATTAAGAAATATATTTTTAATGAGATTAAAAATAAAATCATTATGAAACAATTTTAAAATATAAAATCTCAAAGAGCAATTACTATATAAATTTTTTTATTTTAAAAATATTTTTAAATTAATTTTGCTTGACTTGAATTGGTATATATATTTCAAATTAATTTCTATATATAACACACACACACACACATATATATATATATATATATATATATA
>Ga0325404_1001220_pt1 | contig 27252 bp, 17 predicted proteins | sample PopdelMetagenome_18_FD_205664 | JGI IMG/M metagenome (GOLD analysis project Ga0325404, IMG submission 205664) | Populus deltoides microbial communities from Bellville, Georgia, United States - Xylem-Control-R1 | ecosystem: Host-associated > Plants > Phyllosphere > Stem > Wood/Secondary xylem...
CAAGTTCAAGACAAGCACGAGTGACTTCTAATCTAGACAGATTGATATATAGTTTTTCTTTACTTATTATTTTCTTATTCAGTTTCATAATTTTTTTTTAATCCAGCTTAGATCTAAAACTATTATAAATATATTTGTCTAATTTATATTTTAGCAGAGACTTAAATTAATAAAATAAAATATTTCGGGTTCCTTCTTGTAGGTTTAGTGTTCTTAGTCTTTATCGATTTTGACTTGTAATAAATCAGCTTCTTGAAACGTAACTTTTTTCTTGCATATGATTTATATATTCACAAACGTTGGTTTTATGACGAGCAAGAATGGCATGACTTTCTCCAAATGATAAGAAGCAAACAGCATGAATTATTACCATGAAAACGAATGTTGAATGAACCCAGATATTCATATTCAATTACTGCTACACAAAGAATAAGCTTGGCATGACTGTTTCATTTTCATATTCAATATTTACTGCAACACAAAGAATGATCCAATTCAGTGCAGAAAATCTTGTTGTTTGAGATAGTGGAAGAAATTAAAGCTGAAGTATGCAACATTATAAAAAGAAGTTGAAATTAAAGTTAACTAACTCCACCGCGTATCTAAATCTACTCCAACAGAAAACCCCTAACGTTAAAAGTTTTTTGCTGTTGTTCTGTAGCATGTTCGTGTGGCTGTCTTTGCTTTCTTTCACTTCTTCTGAGTAGGTTTTTGTTTCTACTGTGGACAAAACTTCTCTTCTTTGATGGGTCAAATTTTGCTGCACGAAATTGAAAATCTGTTGTAAATGTTAGCCAGTGCATTCGGGTTTGTTTAGTTGAAACAAAATGGACTCATCCACAGTTTATGATTTATTCTTTAAATTTAATTCAAATTATAGTTTCATTTAAGTTTCAAGTCAAGATTGCAATATTTAAGTTTCATGTTTTCATGATTATTTAATTTATATGAACCTTTTATCTCTTCAAACAAATATATTTTATTTTATTTTATTATAGAATACTAACTAAAACTCAACATTGAACTGAGAAATAGAGTCAAAGACAAAGGAGAAATGCAATAAATTTTAAAAAGGCAGCCACTTAAGAACAAAAACTCAACATTTTGTTTCCTCCGTAGTGGTACAAATGGAATGCCATTAATGTGTTGGGGATGTCTTCTTTATACTTGAATCCAAGAGTGCTTAATTTGGGGGTGTCTTCTCTACATTAAAAGGCAGCCACTTCATCGATGTACTATCAGTTATGGGGCATCTACCTTCCTTTCTTCCTAATCAGATTCATTCTCGAAGCTAGTTCCCACATGCTCGTAGTTCAAAGAAAACAACAATCACAAGCTTTAAGATGGGAAAAGCTTGGTTCAGGTAATGCTTCTTCTTCATTTTTTCTTATAAAAAAGGAAAAATAAACTTGGTTCTTGCCTTTCCTCACTCTTCTTAGCGGTGTCTCGCCATCTAACCTTGCATCATTTGATTCCTTGAGCAAAACTAGACTCCATAAAAGAATCTGGCATGGAAACATCGTGGCTCCCCTAAGATTTCAAGATCACAAATTGCTTGGCTACCTGGATCACACGAGAACTGCTCTGTGTTCATCGTGCACATTGGACCACAAGTATGAATGAAACGAAACACTGTAAGAGACTTGTTAAATTATGAATCGATCGTAGTAATGTAGGCAGAGCATGAACTAGGAAATGTCATCTGTGTTACTTTATTTCTATTAACGACAAATATCCTTAAATCAGATTATGCTTTGATGAAGTTGTTGAAAATCTCGTCTTTCAAGACTGATGAGGTTGAAAGACGGGCAATGTTGTGCCGTAGTAGTTACAACAACTACAAAACCAAGTCTTCGAAACTAACTCAATAGTATTTAAGGTTTAAATAAAAAAGGAATAAGATGATCTTACCTTAAAACTAAAGATTGCATTGAACCCACATGTGCCCGTACTATAATTTTATAGTATTTGAAGATAAAGACACAATAGTGACAATGAATCATTGAAAAAACAAACCCAATTTTGGGTTGCGTAGGCTATGTACAATTAATAATTAAAATCATGTTTGTTTTTTTTGTTGCAAAAATAATTTTTAAAAAATAAAAAAATATATTATTTTGATACTGAAAAACATTTTTTTAAAATTTTTAAGAATATGGTTGTAATTGTTTTTTAAAGTATTTTTTTACTTGAAAATACATCAAAGTACTTTTTTTATATTTAAAAATTATTTTTGATATTACCACGCCAAAAGAATTTAAAAACATAAAAATAATTAATTTTATAAAAAAAAAAACATAATTCTAAATATTCCCAAGATGAGGCAGCATCTTCGCTGATTGTTGGAGGGTTGCTAACATCTTGGGATGCATTAAGCAACCAAGGATCCCAAGCCCAAAATGTGGCCTCGGAAGGTATTGGGCCACCAAGGTATCCCGAATCCAAATTGAGGCTCATGCTCGTATGAGTCTAGGGACTCGCATCAATATTAGGCTTGGTCCGAGTTGGATAAAAACTGTTATTGGGCTTGGTCTGAGTTGGGCCCATCATACTTCAACCGAAACTAATTTCTTTTCCTCGTCAATCTTAAGGACATCTTTCAATATCAGTTTTGTACATTCAGACAGATTTATAAATTCTCTCGATGATATGGTGCTGTTTTGAATTACTTTTTAAACTGTAAGAATTTTAAAAAGATTTTGTTTAAATTTTATTTTTGATAAACACATTAAAACCTTATATATATATATATATACACCACCTTATAAGTGTGTTTGACAGTGTAATTGCGGGTGCTTTTCAAATAATTTTTCGTGCCAAAATGCATGTTAATAATATTCTTTTATTTTTTAAAAATTATTTTTAATATCAACATTTTAAAATGATTCAAAACATATAAATCATATTAAATTTTAATAAAAATATAAAAAAAATTTAAATTTTTTAAAAACATAGCCGCGTTTACACACACCACCTTACTGAACCAGGCTTAAATCTTTTTCTTTATTGGACTGGGATATCGAAGATTGCAAGGTCTGCGAGTTGAGCAATGAGCCTTCCTTCAGAATCGGGCCGTTCAAAGTTATAAAAAACAATGCAGCTTCACACCATGATTTCTTTTCATTACATTGATGACATGATATTCATCATTTCGCTTAACGAAGAGCTCTAGATATTGTCAGTAGTCTACAAGTAAGTCAATACCCTTCAATTTTTTCTGAGCAACCAAACAGACAAGAGAAAGAAAAGAATGGCACTCTCTTTCTCTCGAACTTCTCTCTCGATAACCCAGAAATACTTTCCTTCAAAAACCCCCACAACAAAATCAACAATCCTAAACCTCCTCTCTTATAAACCCCATAATCTCAACAAGTTCTCTACAATCTCAAAACCCAACCCTTTCTCTCTGACCATCACAAAACTCTCAAAAAGCCCAAAACCCAAATCCCATCTTCAGCCAGTAAGATCACTCTTCACTGGCATAGTTGAAGAAATGGGCACGGTTCAAAGCTTGGGTGATACCAAAGATGGTGGCTTTGACCTTAGAATAGAGGCAAAAACAGTACTTGAAGGTGTGCATTTGGGTGATAGCATTGCAGTTAATGGGACTTGCTTAACTGTTACTGATTTCACTAATGAAGACTTCACTGTGGGGTTATCTCCTGAAACTTTGAGAAAAACATCTCTAATTGAGTTAAAGACTGGATCTTTGGTTAATTTGGAGAGGGCAGTCCAGCCTGATAGTAGAATGGGAGGGCATTTTGTGCAGGGTCACGTGGATGGCACCGGTATGATCGTAGAGAAGGAGCTAGAGGGTGATTCTTTGTGGATTAAAGTGAAAGCAGATAAAGGGCTGTTGAAATATATTGTGCCAAAGGGGTTTATTGCAGTGGATGGGACTAGTTTGACAGTTGTTGATGTTATGGAGGAAGAAGAGTGTTTTAATTTTATGTTAGTGGCTTATACACAGCAGAAAGTTGTTGTTCCTTTGAAGGAAGTTGGTCAGAAGGTGAATTTGGAGGTGGATATTTTGGGAAAGTATGTTGAGAGGTTGCTTAGTAGTGGGTTTGTTGATTCCTTCAAGGGTTCTTCATGATTAAAGAAAAATGGAGGTAATGAATGTGGTTTTGTTGTTTTGAATTTGGAATATTTTTTTCAACTTTTTTATTTAAAGGAAATTTGAATAAAGATGATAGGTTTTTGTTGTTATTTCGACTGATTTATGATATTTGTGGTTGTGTCTCTGTGGATGTTAACGAGGAGATGTCTAGTGGAAATTTGATTTTGATTTGAATTACTAGATACAGTGAAGTTGTATAGATTGTTCCTTCTTGTTGTTATAACTTGAGAAGAATAAATTTGCAGAAATCCTGATCTTCATTTCATACGTAGTCACTAGCATTTCGGAGAATATAGTTTGCAGGATTGTGCTCTTGGCCTTTACTAGCTGAGCAATAGTGTCTTTAGACCAATTCATACTTTTTATCCATTTTAGTTTGTAGAAGTGGCAATTGTGAAAATACCAACATGTTTAGCATCAACTTTAGTAAGTTTCTTACTTTGTTTCTTCTCCTTCCATACCTTTTGTTGTCAACTGGGAAACCTCCAATAGTCAATGAAAAATTAAGTAGATGATGTCGGGCAACCATGGGAGTATTAAATTGAGAGCTATACTGCCTTTTAGGCTAAACAAATCTGACGGAAAAGGTTTGGAATAAAGTCATTGAAGTCCAGATTAATGACTATAAGAAAGATCAAAGTTGGATGTGTTCTAACTAACCGCAAGGAAAAATTGGAGGTCTGCTAGTTAGCCTACTCTAGCTGCATCATAATTTTAAATCATGGATGTGGTCGCAATCGTTATCACAGATCCGGCCTATCTCACACATAAAAGAATGGTCACGGTCATTGTTGTTATGAATGCATTAGCAACTCTGAACAAATTTTGATAATTCATCATTTTCTCATAAGTTTATTAAACATATACAATAATAATAACTATGAAAAAGGTGAAAAATTATGAAAAATGAACTTGAAATACAAAAATATTCAAAAATTAATCTTATAAGTGAACTGTTATTGAGCTGTTTGCAATACAACAGTCATTACCATTATATAACAGTGCTATAGCCATTATTGGTGTTATTTGCCAATAATGACTCTATAACACTGAATAGCAGTAACAGGATACCTTGATTCTGTTAAATAATGATTTAACAGTTGTTACGTTAAATAATGGCTGTTATTTAAAACTACTGGCTGCATAGTAGCCTTGTGGAGGGCCTAGTGGACTTCTTGAAAGAGCTGCTAAAAACAATATAATCTATGGTCTAATTCCAGACTTAGGACTCATCCCCTTGGTTTAGGTTTTTTTATTTTTTCTTCCTAATAATCACTGACTGGAATGCTTAGTTGTTGGTGGGAAAATGATGTGAGGCAGGTCTTAAGTTGTGCCTAGGATTTGTCAATTAACTTGTCAAGCTGCAGAAACCAGTGACAATTACCTTATGATATTATTGGGGATATATAATTATCAATCAAGGCACAATCTTTGCTTCAGAAGTTCCAAAATTGGTTTTGTTAAATGCTAATGATAGCCTTCACTTAATTTCCCAAGTTGCAGTGCATAGTTCCTTTCTAAGATTAATGGATAAAAGCATGATAACAATTCTGTATTATTCGTTAAAAAAGAGTCTTTTTATGAAAAAACACTGTTTAATTGGTTAAAAAAACACTGTATAAATGGTTAGTCTTTGCCTTTCAATTGGTTGATTTTTCTTATTTTTCTTCATCCATCATAAAATCATCAAGCTTTCTACAGTTTTCTCGTCTTTGTTTTGTTGGATCGACAGTGAGAGCTGCAGTTTAAGAGATTTTGCTGCTGAAAACTTCACCACTCTAAGAACTCATGTTATTACTACCATTTCAACTGGGAGTCTAGGACGAGGTTTTCTAAAGTTCCATGTTAAATTTTGTTTTCCCTTGTTTGTTAGAAATAAAAACTAATTTGACAAATACAATTTAGTTTCCTTTAGTTTGGCAACTTCAAGTAAACATTGGGCATAATATGTGGAGGAATATCATAAGCTGTTTTTATCTTCTTCCCAATAATAGATAATTTTATCCCTAAAAATTACAATGAAGTTCATTCTTTCCCTTAGTGTGATATTATTCTCAGTGTCTTAAATTTTTTGTCTTGTGAGCCACATAAAAATTATGATAATCTATTTGTTAAATCTAAAAAAAAACCATTCTAATAAACAATCACCATGATATGAAACTTGGGAAATTGGGCTGATTACAAATACTTGGAAATTTAAAAGGGGCATTTGTTCTCATTGTTCATGCAGTGAGGAGACCTGTCTCCATTTGCATGATTGTGTCTTGGCAAAGACAGAGTTCTTCTCTATAGATAAGGGGCAATGGTTTGCCTCTATTTCGGGGTTGGTGTTGTAGAGCTCAATCCAGTGGTTGGGGTTTTAAGTTTGGCATTAAAACATGATATTATTTTTTGAAGTATAGGAGTTCTGGTGTAGGTACTGCTCTTTGAGAAGTTGAGATATTTGTGAGGTCAAAATGCCTCAAGATGTGGTAGCAGCCACCACTCTTAGACCTTGGAATTGAATCGTGTTAGATGGAAGCCAACTGATCATGCTTGGATTATTTTGAACACAGTTGGGGCTTGTAAGAGATCTCCTTGCTTTGCTGGTGCTGGGGGCATACCTGCATGATAACAGTGGATTTGGCGTTGAGGTTTTTCATTTCAGGTTGGCTATTGCTCAGTTGTTGTTACCTAGATTGATTCTGCTTTGATTCTGTGGTAGTTGCAAAAGCGATCTTGTGCTTCTTCTTCCTTGTTTGGTAAGTTGATGGAGCTTAGCGAAATTGGGTTATTAAGAATCATCATGTAACTTGTGTGTCTATAAGAGAGCAACTCCTGTGCAGATATCCTTGCCAATTTGGCTGCTATGGGTGGTGTAACACCGGCTTTGCTTGTTGATCCCCCTTGGTGGTGTGATAACAGTCCTGTTTTTAGGGCCTTGCCAATTGAAATTGTGCAATGTCAACTCAGGCTTGCGATCTGTCCAGAGAACTCGTCCCTGTTACAAACCATCTCTATTCCCGAGTTGTGTTTGGTTGCGTAGCTAGAAAGAAAAACAGTTGGCAGCTGGCAAATGCCAAATTCTAGTAGTAGGTATTAATAATATTGTGATGGATAGCTAACTTTATAGGATGCATGATCTGAATGCATGTTTTGGTGTCTTCTCTGTACATACTATGCTTCAGTCTTCTCATTAATTCCGATTTTCTTGCATGCCGTGAGTCATCTGTTGGAAATGTTGCTTTTGATTGTGGACGAGACAGGAATCTTGGAACTGCAATGTGCTTTAAGAACATGAACAATGGATTCCTATGATTATTTTTCTTCACAAAAGAGTGAAGGAGGGAGAGGGTGAGAGGTCATACCGTATCTCAATATGCTTGATGACAGCATTTACTCGGGGCCTATCCATGATATTATTCGGAGCTAGGTTTTGTGATGCTGGTGACTAATAATTACATCACCAACTAACAACAAGCTCTTTGACCCCATGTCAAGTCTACTGCTACCAACCAATTTATCAGATTCCCAGTCATTATTTAAGAGAGAATGCAGGAGAGCCACCTAAAAAACAGTTCACAATTCACGCTTGATGCTATCCCTCTTTGAATTTCTTTGTTATTTATGTTGGTGTCAGGTGGAAGGTGGGAAAATGAGCTGTGGACTTATTATGGACAGCCTAACTAGCTGAAGCTGACATGCTCAAGTAGTTTGTGATACCTGGATTTGTTGGGGCCTAAACATTGTCGAGACGAGAAGATGGAGGATGCCTGTATGTATGGGAATAGTTCATAGATTGAGGTCTTGTCTGCTCAACGTCACCTGCCTTCCTGCTTTCCAATCTCCAAGCTGGCCTTGTCATGTTCTTCGCTGTCGTTATTAATGATTCATGAATGAGCTTAACATTGAAACCATGTGATGCAGCTGCATAGACTATCTAAAGTTAGAATTTATTTTTCATCTGCTAGTCTTCATCTACTCATGAATTTTCAGCCATTAAATCTTTGATCCAGCAACCATAAACACGATTTTTTTTTTAATGTTAGCTACTATTGATTATCAATAATCAATCTCTTACCATCTTGATGTTCATGAGGCAATGAATCGATACCATATGATCAAAGGGGACCCCATGTAGGATTTTATTAGAAACAAATAAGCAAAATACTTGAATGATCACCATCAATATCCTGATGATCACACCATGATGATTCATACAAGTCTTGTATGAATGGTAGTGGATTGCAACACCCAATGGACCTTTCTCAACAAATCTATAATATTTTAAAGAAATTTTGCAGTGTTTGCAAGTATTTTGCAACAATTTTCAATACCCATTGCTACAAGTTTTCTATAGTAAGAAAATGTAATAGATTGATTTAAAACAATATCATGATATTCAAATCATTTACTATATAAAATAATTTAAAGCTCAAGTCACTGATTTGATAGAGTAATTAAAACAACTTAAAACAATATTATTTAAAAAAATTAAAAATTAAACTAAGTTTTATTTGAGCCGTGAATTGATCCATAAGATCATTTGAGTTTTAACTAAAGTAACTTTTATATAATTTTTTTTAAATTCGGATCTTAAATATTATATTAAGTTTAATAAAATAATATATAGTGAGTGATTGGTTGGTCTCTCATGCTATCAAAGCAAAAGATGATGTGGGCTTAACAATTATTTTTCATGCATATAGCAAATTAACGGCTATGAAAGTAGTTTATTTAACGAGTTGTCCTTCTCATAGGTCACGTGCGCCTCCTTATTCGGTAGAGGTCATGTTTTGAATTGTCGGCTCCAACCTTTTTTTGGTGCCCGCTAAATTATTGTGAAGCTTTAAAATTAAGCACTGTTATGCATTTTAAAAATATTAAATTAATTTTTTAATATTTTTTAATATTTTAATATACAAATAATAAAAATAAAAAGATATTTTTACTACTTTCAAGCTAAAAATACTTTTACAAAGTATTGTATCACAATATCAAATAAACACTAAATTTAATTATTAATACGTAGTTTACCGAAACAAAACAATTTTTCAACTTTAAAGATAAAATTAGAGTTTGTTTGTTATTGTGTTCTCCATAGCGTTTATAAAAAAATTAAATTAAATTTTATTTTATTTTAAATTATTTTTTTTGTATTTTCATGTTACTATGATGTGTTGTGTCAAAAATAAATTTTTAAAAATAAAAAATATATATTATTTTAATATATTTCCAAACAAAAATTACTTTAAAAAACAACCAATACCAAAGTATTAAACTGCAATAAATATATTCCTGGCCCTATGCAATTGTTAAAGGCTTTTGGGATGATGAAATCATACCGTCCATGCACTAGATTGTGAAAATCTTGTTGGATTTCATTTCACAGAGTGATAGGTACCCTGATTACATAAGATCGTGTGATGGTTCACGATCAAGAATTTAAAAATGTATCATGAGTATGACCTCTGTTTTTTGTAGTTTATAATAGTTACTTTTATCAAATTAATGGAGTTCATGGGATGAACATAGTATTAAAATGTAATAGCAGACCTTTGATTTGTTAATTTTGTTTAGTACTTTCTATTGTTCATGTTATGGTTTAGGAACTAATTTAACAATAAGTCATGGTAAAAAAATTTATCCGGAACTAGCTTCAGCTGGTTTTATATTAATTTAAATGAGAATTGATCTAATAAAATTAAATCCCTTGATAAATTAACTTATGAGCTGATTGATTCGATTAAAACTCGGTAATGAATTTCTTTTAATTAACATAAATGTTCGAGGTAGCTTGCGCGTATTTCGACTAATCCTACAAGTTCTGAAATTAACGAGCATACAAGTTACTAATAGTAATAAGTTTATAACTATTAAAATTCAAATTCAACATCTAATCAGTTAACTACCCTCAGAATTGATAATGAATTTTACTAAGAAAGAAGGTAACAGGCTAGATAATTTCTTAGAATTCCTTGAACATGTCACCTTCCTCTCTTGAATCCATACAAAAAAAACATGTTCCAAATGGCCCACCTGTCAACAGAGCCTTTGTTTGGAGGTTAACTTCACCTTGGAAACTTGGCGTCTGCTTTCTCTCTTGTCAGCTGAAAATAACCTCTGCTTTGTTTTCGTTGCGGTGGTTCCGTTCCCTACCTTCTCCTTTAACTGCTAGGCCTCTCGACCAATGCCGACCAAACCCACCTCTACAAGATTTGGGATAAAAATAGTGGTTGATAAAATAAGTTGTATGACACGTGTCAATCCCAGATGGCTGATGATATTTTCTGTCGAGAAAGGACAACCTCATTTATAGAAAAATCGTGAGCTCGTCGTATGTTTGTTTGGGTATCGTTTCAACTAGAATCTTTAAAAGTGTTAGATTTCTTTTCTTTTAATTTTTTTAATAATTTTTATTTATATTAATATAAAAAATAAATATTAAAAAATAATAAAAATTATTATTTTAATACATTTCAAAATAAAAAATACTTTAAAATAACTATTACAACTTTTCCAAACAATTCATTATATTGAGTTGTCAATCAACCTCAAAATTTAAATTAAATTTTAAATTAAATTATATAAAAATTAACGACTGGATTCACATTTCACAATTGAATTAAAATTCAATTTACCCCCCATTTCAATTTGACCCCCCCCCTCCCGAATGTTTACAACTATCACTCTCTACTTTTTTTTATTTTTTAATATAAATTAGAGACTTGAATCAAACAAATATTCATTTTAGAACAATTTATTTGATAAAATAACTTCACTCTAAAATTTCTTGTCAAGAATTCAAGCATAGACAATGCCTACAAACTTTAATCATATTCTTACTACATGATTATTAAGGGTTGCAATATATAATTTCCTTTTCTTTTCCTTTAATTCTCAACAATAGTCATAATAGAATTAGAACACTAATTTAAAAAAAAAAATAGTGAGAGGGTATTGAATTCGTATGTTGATAAATAACTTAAATATATAATAAAATTTACGTCTATATAATAACAATTCAAAATTAAAATCAAATTCTTAACTCTTTGAAAATAACATAAAAACTGGTTTATATCGGTATGAAATAATTTAATAAATAAGGTAGATTGATACGTACCCAAGAAAAATGCTATATTTTTCCCTAATTATATGTATAATAACTAATTTAAAAAATCAAAAATAATTTTGATATTACCATGAGAAAATAGAAGGGTATAATAGAAAATTGGGATCACAAATTCAAAACAAAAATAATTTATAGTACCTTCCCTCTCCACCACTACATTCATCTCCAATACCTTTAAAATCTTGTTCTTTCCCATGTCACGATCCAGTTTTCATTCTCAATAACTTTGTGAAGCTAGAGATGCTAGCGTGCTCCCATCTTGTCCATACACGTGTCGACCATTAATTGACTGCTTCATGAAAAAATCAACCTATCAGGACTAACTCCCGACACGTCGTCTTTAAGAAACCATCATCGACAAGCCGCGAAAAAACCTCTGCTCGTTTGTATTATTACTATATTGCTCCTTTTTAATTTTAATCGGATTCTAGAAGTAAAGTTCCCCTTTTACAGGATTACCCTTCCCTTCCCTTCCATTTTTTAGATCGAGTTTTTGAGTTCTCTAAAACGTTTAAACCACCCAACTCTTGGATCGTGACTGTAGAGTGGTTGTTGTTTTTCTAACGTACAAATATATATGTTATAAAAATATATTAAAGTAATTATTTTTATTTTTAAAATTTATTTTTAATATCGATCTAAAATTATTTTAAAGTAAAAAAAATAAAAAAAATTAAATTTAATTAAAAATACTTTTAAAATATAAAATCAAACAAGATTTTATATAGGTTAATGCGTGTATAAATTACATGGGTATTTTTTTTTTTCTAGAGTTTCCTTTCTTCTTCTTTTTTCGATGTACAAAAAACGTTTATCTCAATTGAGTAATTCAAATAATTTTAATCATTTAATATTCATCATTAATGAATTTCAATCCAATAATTAGGATTCATTGATTAAATATATTTATATCGGACGCTAGGGATACCCTTCTATCTATGCTAATATTACTAAAGTTTTTATATTAAAGATTCTTTTACATTCTTATCAGTATTTTCTATATTTAATTTAATATATGATGATATTATTGGGATATATAGAGAGAGATATATAGTTTTTAAATTTATTGTCAAATTAGCCTCAAATTCTGCAATACAATACTGAACATAAAATTTGGATAATAAGAAATGCGATTAAAAATTTATCAGTCTAATAAATTTAATCAATTAATTTGATAGACTCATCATTAATGTATATAAACATATAACTAATTTCTTATATACTACAAATAAATTGAGTTTCTAATTAAAGGGATTTGTTTCCTTCAAATTCTCCATCAATAAAATTCAATAAAATTAATAATTGGATAATCTATGTTTAACTAAATAAAATCAATATATATAACAAAAATTTTCATGGTGCTGAAACTGTAATTAATAGTATCAATAAAATCGACATTAAAAAAACAAATACAAGTGTGAGAAAAAATAATAATTAATAATTTATTAAAAATGATAAAAATATTTCTTTATAGTATTTGTCTCTTATTTATATCTAATTATTTCTTTAAATATAATTTAATAAAATAACTAGTAAAATATTACTAATCACCTCTTGAGCGCTATAAAACTTCTTGTAATATCATTTAACCATAAAAAAATCTAAATCTTTGAATTCAATAACTGGATGAACAAATCCCACCCATTCAACGCATCAAATTCATGCATTGATAACATCACTCTACAAGACCAAATTTAAACAAAAGGAAATAATTCAAAGAACAAAGTCAAAATTGTAAATTCAGAACCCAGAGAAGGTGATAGTTGCCGCGTTAATATTCGAAAGTTACCCTCACTGACCAAAAATCCTTCTCAGTCACCCCCCCCCCCTCTCTCTCTCTCTCTATATATATATATATATATAGACACACACAGAGACGCACACCATTCTCTCTCAGCTCTCTCCAAGAAACCATTTTCCAATTTCCTGTCCTCTACAAAATTCCAAGGATTTGAATTCCAAACAGATCACCATGCCAATGAAGAAACCAAGTCTCTTTGCAGCCTCTGTTGCTGCCGCTGCTGCTTCTGCCTTCCCTGTTTCCTCCACATCTTCTAGCTGCAACTCCAATGTTAAGGTAAGACAGTTGACAAAACAATTCTGGGTTTGTGTTTTTTCTTGAATTTTTTTCGTGGGAGTTGGTTTCTTGTGTTCTTATCTCTGTTTTTTTCCCCCTTCGTCTTGCCCTGTCTTGTGGTCCTGTAATTGATTCCAGAGAAAATTGAGATTTCTTCGCTACCGTAAAGATTCTGCCTTTTACTGTCTTGTAAACCCCAGAAATATTTTTTGGGTTTCATGGAATTTTAAATCACCCCTTTTGGTGCTTGATCTCTTTAAATCTTCTTGGTTTATTGATATAATTCAAGCGTATTTGTTAGTTTGTGATTGATCTTTGTTTTTCCAAACTATTAGTCTTAAAGTTTGATACCTTTTCTTTTATAGGAAGCTGGCTCAAACAGAGATCAACAGAGATCGGCTTCCATGGATAAATTTGCACCAAGGTATGATGGGCTGAGGTTCATTGAAACGCTGGTCACTGCTCACAGATGACGAGAGAATCAACATCTGGCCTTGATAGCTCCATGGACGATACTGATTAGTAGTACTAATTCTAGCTAGCACCCATCATTTCTCTTTAATCCAGAGAAAAAAAAAAGATGGCTAAAGAAAGTTTGATTGTTTTTTAATTTCTTCGAGTGAATATGGTTAGGTATCAACTGTAATTTTCTCTAAAAAATTGCTATTCCTGATCATAATTCATGGCTGACTTTCTTTGTGCCATTAATTTTTGTGGGATTAGAAAACGATTGCTTTGCAAAGGTTGCTTGCTAAAGTCATGCTCCAATACTTGCCTTTTTACAGCAATATTTTGTACTAGGCAGGCATCTGGTGGTTACGTGTGGATGACAAAGTTTTCTAGCACCACAACTCCGATATATGGTTCTGAATTTCTGATGGAAGTCCCAAAGGGGAATTCCAAGTTATAAACAATTTTCTTTCATGTGGGCTTGATGACCGTATCAAGGCCTTTTTATTTACAATCATTTTTTAAAAAAATATTAATTTTTTTTTTAATTTGAAATTAATTTTTTATATATTTTATTGTTTTGATATGCTATATTAAAAATAAATTTAAAAAAATTATTCTTTTAATTTACTTTTAAACGAAAAATATTTTTAAAACTAATCTTCCCTATACTCCCAAATGCCCTAATTGAGAGAGAAAAACGAAGTAATTCCATGCTTGGATGAATTCGGGAGCTCATTTGTGATCAACCAAGATCAATTGGCAAGTTGCTTGCATCCATTTTTTGTTGTTGTTGTTCTTGAGCTGACGAGGAGGCCACCTAAAGCCCTATTGGATTTACTTCAAAATTATTTTTTTTTGAAATAACATAGCCAAATTCTTTATTTTGCACCAGGCTCTTGCTTGAGTATTTTGGGTTTCCTAAATTTGATCTGCTACCGCCACGAAGTGTGCCAAGTTCTTGATAAAGCACCATGCTTTTGCCTGAAATAGTTTGCCAGCAATATCAAAAGACATGAGACTAGTCTGCAGACAGCATTGGAACAAGCTGAACAAAATTTAGTGGAACAAGAATGTGATCAATAGACCAAATGGCAGGGCAGCCAGAAAATGAAATTAAGAGGGGCTAAATTAGAAGAAAAAAACTATTCTAGGGGAGCTAAAATTTCATTCTTTCTATTTTTTAGGCTAAAAGTTAAAACTATAAATATTGTTGGTGGCTTGAAAAGGGGATTTCCTTGAAGGTACCGGGATCTCTAAAGAGCCTCCTTGTCTCCGCCGCTGCCAAATGGCCTAGTGGTGTCTCAAAAGAATGGTAAAAAATTTAAGAACTTTTTTGAATTTGAACCCATGGTAATGGGGACGGATGAGTTGTGTATTTTCAATGGTCAAAAAGAGAAAAAGAAAGGAAGTGGTGGAATAAGTTTATGCATCCTTGGAAAATGGATATTCTTGATTCCACTAATCTTGTATGATTACGCAATCTAAATAAATACCATAATTAATTCCAAAGCTAGTTGCTAAAGGGTTTGTATTATCTAGGAAATATTTGTTTTCTTGTTTCAATCTTTGTTTTACAATGTTTTTTAAATTATTTTTTATATTATATTTTTCAAAGCATCTAAGAATATGCTTTTACATTTTTTTTTATTATGATATATTGATATAAAAAATAAATAAAAAATTTAAAGATTATTTTAATATATTTTTAATTAAAAAACAACATGTATCGTTTTATCAAACACACACTTAATGATTGGATTATGAATTTAGATGTAACTACTTTTGTAATGATAGTCGAAAATTACAATTATTTTGTTAAGAAAATATTCTTGTAAAAGTTACAGTTAATACTAGATAGGTGATTCGTATCATGCTGTAAGTTGGATTGAATTTTTTCTACCAAAAAAATTATTCAAGTGATGTTAATGTTTTTTAAGAAACAAAAAAAAAATACAATCTAAATTATTGACTTGATCGGATTCAATAAAATCAATTAATTTAATAATATTATTAAAAACACATGAGAGTAAATAAAGCAAACAAAATTCTTTTGCAATAATTTACTATAAAAAAATAAGCTTTCAATACAAATTCAAGCAATACTTTGAAAATTTTGAAAACCAAGTGTGAAAATTAAAGAGAAGAGAAGAAAGAAAATAACAAAAGAAAAGACCACCATCACTGCACTGAAATTTATTTACTGCACGCGCCGGCCAAAGATAAAAGGGGTGTTGAGAGGATCACCCGTGAAAGCTAGTGTTCGCCCACTTAACAACATCTCCCGAAATGCAAGGCTAAATTATAATCTTCACCTTCTTCCTAGCTATAATCTTCTTAAACTTGGTAAAAACACATACATAACACGACTTTATTTCTCCTACACTAATGCTATTTTAAGTATTATAGGAACCCTAAACTCGATAAAAAAAAAAAAACTTGTTTTTATAGATATTCATGCTATCTAAATTCGGTGTTCTAAACCTTTCAACCCATCTATATGTCTACGAAAGACCTTGACCTTTATGAATTTTTCTAGGAACTTCATAATTGAGATAATGCAATCGACTGTATTTTCTTTGGCCTTAAAGCTGCCTAAACCAGATGCTACAACATACTTTTAGTGGGCTTGATGCTGAACAACTAAAATGGGTCTCATTCACGCATTGACTAGTTTGCCATTGGCTAATTTTATGTTAACTTCGTTTCTATGTCTTGATTTGTCCTTAATATGTAGTTGTGCATCATTGTATTGCAGCTTGTTTTAAGCTATCAGGCTCTTATATCCATTATAGCATTCCTCTTTGAGTCACTTCCACAAGTAATCAATGCTTCCTTCTCCCCTTCAATGGAAGCAATGAATGGGAGAGATAAGGGTGACAATGACTAGAAAGATGCATGGAGTTTGCTATTGGATCAATGGAGAGGTAATGTGCTGTCGTAAAAAGCTAATAGATTTTAATAAGGGAATGCTTTTTCTCGGACAGCGAAAACAGAGGAAAAATGTATGGTTACCAGATAGCTTAATATATGGGTAAAAAGTTATATGGTAATCACCTAAAAGAAGATAAGGAATCCGATTCTTTATTTGTGAAGGGAATGGACAAGTATGGAAAGAAATATGTCATATCCAATTATTTGGGAACAGAAAAATCTACCCTTATCCAAAGAATATTGAACCTTTCTGCTGGGAATTTGATACAGAACAGACCCAGAAAGCAAGGGCCATGAGATGAAAGTTATAATTGCGTTGGAAGCAATAATAGATATCATCCAAATGCTTTTTCATGCGGTTGTCCTTTCTTGAGTGACCCTCTCTCTAAAATCTATATTTTTCTTAGCACATGATCCATGACTTTATGCTTCCATAACCTATCAACACTCTTACAAGATGTGCAAATTCGGCAGACATCTGTACTACTGCAGTATGACATTGCAGTTCCAAGTGCATAGAGGGGTAACAGACATTGACATAATACCAGAATCTTCAATTATATCAGGGGACAAGCGAACAGATCGAACCCGAATACCCCAGCATGATGGCAGATTGAAATTCTCGCAAATCCAATTTTACAAATTGACAGTAGAACTTAGTCAACGGCAATGATACATCAGCATTAATAATTCAAGAATTTCTTCTGAGTGTCACATAGCTACACAGGTTTACAGTAAAACAGCACATGGCTTGTCGAAGTCGAAAAAAACCGACAGCAAATTGTGCACCAATTAATAGTTAAAAGAATGCCAAATTGTAGCACAAAGGTGGACAAAACAATGATGGTGGAACCACAATATGATGAAGCAATACTTTGGGATAGGGAGGTGAAACAGGTAGGAAATGAATGGTTATCCACTCTTAACCATCTAGAATAATTGGAGTAACAACGCTATGAGCCCGGCTGTGAGCATCAACAATGAGGATTGAGTAGCTGCAATTTAAACTCCAACACTTTTCTTGGATTGTTCCACGTTTTGGCAATCAAGACCATTCTTATCTTCTCTACACTCATTGGCAAACATGCCAAGAGGGTATTTCCCATAGGGATTTATGTAGTTGATCTAGGTCTCAATTTTTTTTTCCTCTAAAAGCTTCAAATCCTTAACAATCTTCATAACTTTGGCAGGCAGTGGAGATAATGCTCCCCGAACTTGCCACGCCTGTAATGTTATAGTGAAGCCATACCAATGTCTTTGATATCAGATTTTGTTTGTGCAGAATGTGAAGCAGAGTTCAAGACGGTTCTTGGTGGAGACTCCATGTGGGTTTTGAGAGAGAAGACTGGAGATGGAAGAGAGACTTTGAACGTCAATGGCCTTGTTGCTGAGACTAAAAGCATGGTGGTTTTGCCGGGGTTTTGTGTTTTCTGCTTGGCTTCTGGGCTCTTTCCCTCTAGCAAAAACCGAAGGAAAGTATTTCATACTCTCGGTATGTAAGCTTGGGCTTGGGCTTTCACATTATCTTATAATATTAATTAGGTCTTATATTTTTTGTGCTGAATCACATCATATGATTTCCCTGCCAGAAAATCAACGTACAAGTCTCTTCCCATGGAAATGGGTAAGCTGGAGCATCTCGGTGAGCTAGATGTTCTAAAAATAGGCTATCAAATGAGATTCCCAGTAGTCCAGGAAGTAACACAAGTTCGGAGTTTTTGAGTTCGAAGGGTAATTTTTCAAAGGGTTCACTCCTGATCAGTCTTTGAGATTGCTTCAAGCTCTTCATATCTCAACTTCTATATATGATATTCTGGGCTATGATTTGCTTCTGGTGAAAGATTCACAAGGGACCAACCATGCAAAATTGTCAATGCATGGTTTGAAAAGTAGAGTTTATTACACCTGACCCAGGTCCAGCCTTCTTTTGTTCCTTCAAGTATTGGACTTCCATGTTTTCTTCTAATCAAGAACTCTTGAATGATTGGCTGGCATAATTCCTCATTTAGATCCAATGACAGAACGGCATGGTAACTAACACTTCTAGTGATGTATTCGGCTTCACGATAACATGTATGATCAGATGTGAGTTTATTATAATTAGATGAAAATTTACTGTAAATAAATTATTTAAATGGTCTAGTAAATATATTTATAAATCATTGAAATAAATGTAGATTTAAGAGAAGATTTGGTTATGTTATACGAGAATGATGAAAAAAAATTATAATTTTTTATTCGACTGTTGGATCACATTTAAAGTAGTTATGAAATTCTATTTAAATTATCAGAATTTTAGATATAAAATTTTTTTGTCCAAGAATCTTGATTTTGATAGTTTTATAATTTTCTTTATTATTTTTAAATTTTATTGTTTAGGATTCTATGATTGTTTTCTTGTTATTTTTTTATTTTTGTTTTTGTTTTTTAATTAAGATAAAGTTCTTCGTCTATTTAAGATTTTGTAAATTTTATAAGAAGATAGACTTCATTGTTATTATTATTATTTAGAGAGAATAAATCTGTAAATTTTTAGAGTTTGTATTTGCAATTTTTTTTGCTCGTAAAAAAATCAGTAGTCTTTTATTTGTTGTTTTCTTCTACTTTTATTTTTAGATTCATACGGCAGGGTATGCCAAGTGCTCTGAATGGTTTGGGAAAGGCACAGTAATACTCCTAGTTATTCTCTTCCTTCAATATCTGCCACTGAAGTTTGAAATCAGGTTTGTGTCGCCGCTTGCAAATTCGAACTTGATCATCTTTTTCTGGGCCATTCTGCTTTCTCTTCCTTTCTGTGTGAAGATTTTCTTTCATGATTTTGATCGGTTAGACGAGATAAGGCAAGGCAGCTTTCTTTTGGACGCATGAATGGTAATGGAACCCATCGGGTCCACTTTGAGTGGTGATTGAAAAGATTCAACCTTATTTTCAACACAACACAGTGTAGGAAAAAACAAAGGATTCTCTTGGCACCATAGTCTTCCTTGCGAGAAAATTCTGCGGTGATAGAACTAGCCCAACTAGACCAGACAGCTAACCAAATCTCCGAAGCTCAGCTCATATATATTTTCATGTCCATCCATATATATGATTCTGACACCCCACAAATCCAATAAACTACATATTGGATCTCTTATCTCGTCAGGCAATGCGTACCAGTAGAAATAATTCAGGGTAAACAACGAACAGGAGATGTGGTGACGTTGGTGTCTTGCTGATTGAAGAAAGATGCGGTGACTTGGTCAGTTAGTTCTCAGACATCATGATTAAATGAAATGCTGTCAGAGATTTAGAATATTTGCTTGCTTCCATGAAAAGACAATAAAAGAAACGGCTGCAATTGGAAGTGAAAGTCATATATCTTATCCCATGGTGAAAATGATGGATAACAAAATAGACCGCCTTGATGATCATTTCGCTTCTTTAGTAGAGAGGTCCATGGAGTACGGACTAGACTGCAACGAAGCTCTGATCTTGAACTTATCATCAAATGGATCGCAACGAATAGTCTATTGGAGCGTGCCTCATTGCATTGACAAATACTTCTTTAATATCATGAAAATATCTTCTTTTATCTCTTTGAATTTTAACCAAAATGATATTTGTCTAGATATTTTGGTTTTATAGGAGTTTACATGGGATGAAGTTTATACAGAAAGTACTAGATTGGAGTCGAGGTATCGGCTCAATAAGATAATATTCCCAGACTGATCTTGGATCCTTCTTAGTGGGATTTACCACGCATCTCCTGGAATTGATCTTGCGTTCTTTTTTTTATGACTTATTTTGAAAACGCGATCTAAATAGTGTTTTTAAAAGTTTTTATTTTATTTTTTAAATTTTTTATATATTTTTAGATTATTTTGATATGTTATGTTAAAAATAATTTTTTAAAAATAAAAAGTTTTATTTTAATATATTTTTAAACGAAAAGCATTTTGAACCGGCATCGTTATCACAATCTCAAACAAGTTCTAAGTATTCTCTCTTACAAGAATTATAATCTCGAATTTATCTGTTATACTCTCGAATATAAATCTTGTTTTTGCAGGTCATGCTATCCAAACCCAACGTTCAAAACTTTCTAATCTATTTACTAGTTTTAGAAAGAACTTGATCTTTGATGGGTTTTCTGCGAATCTCATCACAAGTGATCCTTACTCAAATTATATTGAAGAATTTCTCTCTTACAGTTGGGGTTATAAGTTATTTATTTTCATGTTTATTAAACCAAAATTAGATGGACTCGATACTGCAATTATAAAAACGCAATGAGTTACCTTTCTTTTTTCCCTCTCCTGGACTTGGTTCGATAATAAGGTTAAAGTTTCAGCCTCATTAAAAACATCCAAAAGATGTTTTTTTAGGTGCAATCAAACAGAATCTTAATCTAAACAATTCAACAGTACTATGTAAGATTTTTTTAAAATAAAAAAACATGAAAGGATTTTCTTCAGAATTAAATCCCAATTATTATATAAATAATAAATTCACCTACCATTTAAGCCAGAAGTTAAAATGAAACTTAATATCATTTGGGGTGAAACATGCTACACAGAATCTGAACACACGGCCTAGCAGGTCACTAATTGAGCAATTTCTATAGATTTAAAACTGTTCATTATTTTATTTCCATACTAGCCAAATATCGTTCACATTTATTTCTAATAAAGCAATGCCAAGGAAATTAATATCACGTTAGTTGCTAATTACGCATGAAAGGAACCTAATCTCTCTTTTCACATTACCAATCAATAATCAATGGCCAATGAATTCTTATTTTGCCAGTTTCTGCAAGTTACTAAGCTTTATGGATGGCTATTTCTTTATCATCTACAAAACTCTTAGTTTGATTATCCATTGCAGGCCATGCATAGAAGCTAGCTGTAGTTCAGCATTGCCAACAGTACTCAATACCTGCCAGGATATTTGTGGCATCCTCAATTAATAATGGTTCATTTTCATCAATGATTAAGCGTATAAAACTCTACTAGTAGAATATCAAACCTAGGATATATCTTAAATTTTTTCCTAAAAATAAAACATTCAGCTATGTGTTTTGTTTAAATTAAGAGAAAGGGAATCAGGGTGCATGCAATGTATACAGTAAGAATCAAGATTCCATTGTTTTTTTTTTTCTTTTAATTTTTCCAAGACCCCTCTAATAGAGGCTAGGCTCCATGTGTTCCAAGCTATGGTCGGCAGTGACATGCATGCACCCATAATTAGATCCCAAGTGGAGAGGAGCTGAGACTTGACTGTATGTTCTTGTTCAAGATCCCAAGTTGGACTCTTGCCAAGTGCAAACAAATTCATGGGACCATCGGACTTGATCAAAGCCTATGAATTAACTGTAGTTTATTTACAGGAAACTCCTTACCAAGAGCCTGTGCATCTTTAGGATCAATTGGGTCTCATCCTGATTACCTGGTGCTAATCCAACTGTAGTTTATGATTAAATAAATAAAGGAAATATCTAATAATTAGTAACTTTTTTTTAATGGAGTCAATAATGCACCGCGTATTATGATGTTTCATAGTAAATTAATGAAGCACATGACACTTCTTCATTTGATATTTCTTCAGCAACTTGAAAATTCTAATGTCAGTCAATTATTGTTTAACTATTAGATTAGGTAATTAGATTAGGTAATCCTCATATTTTCTTAATTTCTCTAAACCCATCAAAACATTTAAAATATTTTCACGCGGTTCTACTTTTATTCTACCGTTCCCCTTGCAACCTTTTCTATTGTTTTCCCCCGCTAGTACTGTTCTTACTCGACAAACTGTCAGCATGTTTTGATTTGACTATGCTCTAAATATGATATCATTTACTAATAATATTATCGATTATAATATAAAAAAAAGATAGTACTTGTACTAAAAACCCCATGATGTATATACTTAGGGTTCCATTCCGAAACTCTCCACTTGACATGCAGGAAGTGCTACTTGGCTCCATTACGTACCTGCATTTGAGCTTTTGAATATCTTCAAAAGACCATGAACTACTGAATATCCTGATGCTTAAGAAGCGGATTAAACCTTAGCGCTAACACTCCATGCGCTTACATTAAATATTAAGAGATATCTAATCAAATACCACTGACTTAATTCTCAAGGGCAGTGTATGGATTAAACTTAATAGCTGAATAAAGTTTAACAAAGTTAGATTGCAAGTAGCCTATAGTTCACCTAAAAGGTTATTTTCCAAGAACATGTACACAAGAACTTACTTGCTAATTTAATATGAACAATTAGGTAGTTCTTAAGCAAAAACTAAGGTAGATATATCTTGCTAGCTAATGATTTGTGGTTGACATGGACTAAATTATTAATTAGTTGCCGTATCCATTACTGTTGATCAACAAATGGGAAGTCAACTCCTCCATACTAGTGTGTAGAATGCATGGTAGTTGAAGAGAAATATAATTCTTAACATATTGCTTAGTCAACTTTTCATTTCTTATTTATATATATGGGGGCAATATATAATAGTCAATGTAGGGATTTATAACATAAAATTAAATCTATTAATATTTCCAATATATATACATTTTATATTATATAATTTCCTATTATACATATATAACTTTAAAATATTTTAAAATAATTTTTTTTACAGATTTTTTATTTTATTTTTAGCATTAAGACATCAACATTATTAAAAAAAAACGAAAAAATCACATTATGTTTTTCAAGCTAAATATAATTTTTAAAAGCATTTAAAACGTAATAATCTATACCCTTAAATTAGGTACTTTTATCCTTCTCTACTTGTATTTTTATACAAAAACATTTCCATACCGACCTCCATCCAAATAAATGAATCCACAACACTCAAACCACTCCTTGGTAGACACTGTGTACCTATAGAAAAGCTGAAAAATGAACAAGAGATGTGATTCCTTGGTCACAGAAGATAACTCAACGTCAAATCACGATATAATAAGATGCATTCAAAGACCCGATCATTCTAAACAAGCATCTGAAAACATATAATATATACTCGGTGGTTCGATGATTCTTGCTAAATGAGAACCACTTTACTACTATTCAGAATATTCACGCCAACTGGTAGGATTTGTTCACGTATTTATTCATAAAAAAAGATGCTAAGGAAATGTCAAATCAGTTTTGTTGTAATGACAATACATGCTATGACGGGCACGATTAGTAGAGGGTTCAGGGAGAGTAAAATTTACAGTGGTAGTCCTAAACCTTGTTTGATAGCACAGAATTGTAGGAAAGCATATAAAAACACCAAGAAAGCTAACGAGAACTGTACTCATGGATGGAGAAAAGAGAATGCAGGATATAGGGATAAAACTCAAGCATACAACCTCACAAAAGAAAAGAGAGTTGCAAACAAGGAGATAACTGAAAGGGTATTTATTTCCTCTGGGAGGCCAGAAAGGCCAATGATTTTAGATTTTAAGATGGTTTAAAGCTGTTCTTTCATTTGGTAAATTCTACAAATGCAGCCATGTATGTGTTTGGTAATATGAAGTAGAATGGTTTTTAATTAAAAAAATATTAATACAATGTTTTTTAATTTATATTTTTTTATTTTTGACATCAAGACATTAAAATCATTAAAAATTATTAATTTAATGTTATTTTAGTAAACAAATAATTTGAAAAATATTTAAAAAAACAGAAGTAAACACATTAATAAATTGACACTAATTAAGTCTTTCTCTGATTCTGGTACCTTTTTTCTCTTGTTAACATGATATTAAATTTCCGGTGGTGGTTGTGGTGGTTAATTTAATTTAAATTAGTGAAAATCTCTTTGATGGTTTCCAAATCTTGGACAAATTAATGATGATGATGCCTAGCTTTGAGAATCATAGCTAAATCCCACCAATTACTGTGATGGTTTCCAAAACTTGGATAAATTCATAGGCAAATCGCACACGTACTTTGATGGTTTCCAAGTCATAAATAAATTTTATACGAGATTCATAGATCATATGAGTTCCCCGTGATGGCGTGACAGAAATCTGATATCACTTTCAGATTATTTTTTTAATACTGTCGATTTCAGAATTACAGAAAAATCACATTGAGAATAAGAAAGATTATTAGGTTAATTTTTTTTTTAATTGAGTCAATTATGTACTACTTGTATGCATACGTACGAGTAAAATGGAGTATGACATTTCCTCAGCGTTTGAAAAAAAATAAAATAATGCTAATATTTTTGTGGTTAATTTACTATCAGATTAGGCAGTCCTCTTATTTCCTTAATTTCTAAATCCATAAAAAAATCTAAAGTTGTTTTCCCAGGTCATTATATTTGACTGCTCCCCTGGTAAAGGAGGATATATAGACGATACCAGGACTGAAATTCACATGATGCATACACAACGATCATGGAAATATCTTCTTGACAGTGAATGCTTTCCAAATCTTTGACTGTTAAATTTCTTAAGATTAATATAATTAACCAACTAATCATGGGAAGATTAATCAAAAACTTATTAGTAAATAGTAATATTCTTTGGATTGATCCTACTAATAATTTCATGTGTTTACCTGCCCTTGCTAGCTAAAGCTCCATGTGTACATATATATATATATATATATATATAGCAATATAACATAAAAAATTCAGTAAACAATTTCTAAACATAAATTAAACATGTCTGTTGGTATTGTAGTAGTATTGTAATAGTTTTTCCTGTTGAGGTTTGAAAAAGATAATTAAAAACAATTATAAATTATATATTTTTTTTTAAATGAAGGTCTAAGAACTCTTAAATCTATTATTACAACAAATTAAATCACAACCCTGACCACAAAAACAGATTAAGTTGTTTGGGTGTTTTATCTTTAAGTTTTTCAAGTTAAGATACTATTTGTTTTTGTGTTTTAAGATTGTCTTTGAAAAAAATAATTTTATTTTATTTATTTTATTATTTTAAATTAATTTTTTTTGTTTTCATATTATTTTAATATGATAATGTTGAAAATAATTTTTTAAAAATAAAAAAATATTATTTTAATATATTTTTAAATAAAAATATTTAGTTGAGTTACAAAATATATATTAATTAACAATGACTTCGTAACAATCAGCAAGACTTCATTTAGTTGAGTTATTATATAATAAATCCAAGTCCAGGTAATTATAAATAAATGAGTCAAAAACATATTTGGTGTCTTTCTTCAATTTCCTTCATTAATTATTCTTATTTATTTTTTTAAATTGTGATTATATACTGCATAGTACACCTTCATCAATTTTCTTTTATATATGTCGTATGTATATAAGATATGTGTATGATTTAAATATTTGAACATTTTATAAACTGTCTTCAATGTTAGTGGGACGTCTTTCAACTGGATCCATCCACACCATAACTTCAAGAAGAAGAAGAAGAAGAAGAAGGACTGCCACAAGATCGAGACGAGGGAAGAATTTATTAATATTATTTCTAGTAACGAAAGAACCCCTAATTACAATGTATATATTATGTTTCAATAACAGTGGCCATGCGAAGGAAAATCCAAATTAAAGCTAGATCAAGAAGGTTCCATCCTCGAGCGATGCCATCCCCTCTCTAGTAGGATTCTGCCGTTTCGCAGGCTGACAGAGACGATAGATCAATATTGTTTCATATTGCTGTCATTTTCCTTGCATAATTAACTATTTTATTGCATGATTACTACATTAAATAATGACAATTTTCATCTTAGTTGTGTGTGAGGGATTCCATTTACTTAATTTAATTAATTGATTTTACTTTGATCTAAAGTGAATCATGAGAAAATTTAACTTTAGGAATTAAAGTTTCTTTTGGGTTACATGAAAATTAAGTGGAGGAAAGGATAACGTAATGTCCATTATAATAAAATAAAAAACGAAGAAAAAAAAAAAGGTGGACGACAAGCATAGCCTTTCAGGTCCAATTAATGTGCCTGGTCGGTTTTCTAAAAGGTCGTCTTAATTTTAAAGCTCAGGCATGATTAGGATGGTAATTAAAATTACTATAATTTAGTGGTTTGGGAAGTGATTGTTGTGGTATGGTAATCAAAATATTTAATAAAAAATAAAAAAAAAACATTTTTAATTAATTTTTTTTTCAAAGCCGCTTTAGTTTTTTAAATTGTTTACTGAAAATAAATAAATATAGCAATTCAATATTCTTTTTTACTTTAAAAAAAAATAAAAAAAAGGAAATTGTAGTCATACCAAAGGGCACGTTAGTTTTTAAATTTTGTTTTTTAAAAACTTACTTTAGCATATTTTTTTTATTATTTATTTATTCTGTGTGCGGTTGGTAGTTCTGACAGTACTCCTTACTTGCAACCTGTCTTTTAAGGTTTATTAAATAAATTGAATTCTAAAATCTTTAATAAGATGTTTGACCTTAATGGCTTTTCTATCATATCGAGTTTAATATTCGAGTTATCAAATAATAATAATAATAATAATAATTTAAAGGTTTAAAATATTATGTTAAACTAATGAATAATATTCGAGTTTAATATTCGGCTTGAAATTTACTTATATTCACTACTTATCCGTGCTTAATTTTATTTATTTAA
>Ga0325404_1001222_pt1 | contig 27228 bp, 13 predicted proteins | sample PopdelMetagenome_18_FD_205664 | JGI IMG/M metagenome (GOLD analysis project Ga0325404, IMG submission 205664) | Populus deltoides microbial communities from Bellville, Georgia, United States - Xylem-Control-R1 | ecosystem: Host-associated > Plants > Phyllosphere > Stem > Wood/Secondary xylem...
ATTGTTTCTTCGCAAGTAAAGAAAGTGGACTGGACTTTACAGCTCAATTATACCGCCGAGATCAGCATATATATATATATATATATATATATATATATATATATATTTGAGTTCCCATCGCTCTCGTGATAACTAGATTTGTTATTCTGAATTCAAAAATAAAAAGGAAACTGAGTAAAAGCAATTCATGCCAATTGAATATAATTTATTTTTTTGTAATCGGGAAAGACAAGAAATAATGTTTGTGTTTAGAGATTTTTTTTTTTTTTACTTTCACACTTGTTTACATGGATTTTGAGAGGCCTTATGATATTTTCATGTTGTTTCTTAAATTTTTTAATAAAAAAAATTGTTGGTGTGTGTTGCACACCAGTAAAAGGATAATATTCGCACCATATAAACTACATGTGTGTTATCATTCATGTTTCTTTTTTTTTTTCTTTTTTCAACAGGTAAAGTGCATAATTGTTTTTTTTTTTGGTTTTAGTCTTCGTGTGTTTAATTTCTTATTTCATTTTTATTTTTTTTATAGAAGTTTTGTTTTTTTTCTATTTAGTCATTCGAGTATAATTTTTTGTATGTTTTGTTTTTTTATTTTGGTCCTTTTTTTATTGACTTTTCTATTAAAGTTCTTTTAGCTTTTAATTTCATCATTCGATCAAAGTTTTTGTTGTTTTTTTCAATTTGACCCTTATTCTTCTAATTTATTTTTTCTTTTTGTTAAAAATATTTTTCAATTCAATTTGACCCTCCAAATAAAAAATTTGTATTTGCCCTCTAATTAATTTTATTTTTATTTTCACCCTTATTGTTTTAGATCCTTTCGCGCAATTGATTTTTTTTCATAGTTTCTTCTTTCAACATTTTATTTGTTAGAGATTTGACTCTATGTGCTCTTATAATTTTGTATTAGTTTTTTTAAAATATTATCTTTGTGATTTTCTTCAATTTGTTTTCTATGGGTTTATTACAGTTTTATGACCAGGGTCACAAGTTTTATATGCCTTTATATAATGTAAGTTTTTTTTAAAAACAATTGTTTTGTTTATATTTGATTTTCAAAATATTATTCTAATTCATTTACATTTTTTTATTTATAAAAATGAACTTTATTTTTCAAAATAAAAAATATATTTTTTAAAATAATATTTCTTATATGTTCAGCCTTGCGTTATATTTTTTTAGGATGTAAGTTTATTAAATCAATTTTTCTTTCTTTAATCAAATTCTTTATTGTTTTATTTTTTTCAGTTTGACCCTTATTCTTTTGAAATTTTTTTTCTATTATAAAAACTATTTTTTCAATTCAATTCAACCCTTCAGTTAAAAATTCTTATCCCTCTAATTAATGTTTTATCTCACTCTCGTTTTTTTCAATTCCTTGGTGTATTTTTTTTTCCTAGTTTTATTTTTTGATATTTAATTTGTTGAGAATTGACTTCATATGATTTTATTGTTCTGTATTAGATTTTTTTTAAACACTAATCTTGTGATTATCTTCAAGTTTTTTCTATAAACTTATCCCGATCTCATGGTTCAGGTCACGATTTCTACACGTCTCTTTTAAATATATATATTTTTTAGTTGTTTTGATTCTATATATTTCATTTCTCAAGGTATTAGTCTAATTCATCAATAATTTTTTCATACAAGTGCAATTTATTTTTTAAAATAAAAAATATTTATTTTTAAATTATATTGCTGACGTGTGCAATCTTGTGTAATATTTTTTAAGGCGAGAGTTTATTCAACCAGTCTCATTTATATTTATCTTTAAATCATAAATTTTTTAAGGTGTGAATTTATATTTTATTTATTTAAATAAATAAGTTCAGTAAATATAATTAGATACACGTCTCATTTCATATTATGAAATATTTTGATTTTTCTTATATAGGCTTTTAAATTTATATTTTGAATTTTTTTATATAAAAAGCACATGAAAGCAACCTGTACATCTGGTATTTTTTTGAAAAAATTATAATTCGCAGTAAATCACGGGTTAAATTGCTAGTAAATAAACAAAGTGACGTGAATCGAAAGGGTATTGAAAGACATTTTTTATATCTTATATTCATACGGAATTAATTTTTACGTTCAAAGGTTTCCATATATACAAGCACGAGAGAAGGTGAACTGTATTTCATAAGATTTGTCTGAATCATGATGGCGTGTTTATTACAGAATAAATTAATCTTATATTTGCCATGTAGGGCGTATTTTATCAATTGAAAACAATTACAGGAATTGAAAAACCACTAAAATGCCATCCTTGGAAGCAGAGACTGAGGTCTCTTTAATTAAAAAAAAAAAAAAGAATTATAATGAAAGCGTATTCTTTCAAGAAACTCCAAGCCACTAAAATGTTTGCTCAGTGTTGTTAATTTTGAACAACATCAAGGGAAACTGTTTATCTAAGGGTATATTTGTTTCTGCGTTTCAAAAGTGTTTTTTATAAAATTTAATTTTTTTTTAATTTTTTATTAATTTTAAATTAATATGTTTTTAGTGTTTTCAAATCATTTTGATATGATATCAAAAATAATTTTTAAAAAATAAAAAAATATTATTAACAAGTATTTCAATATAAAAATTTATTTAAAAAATAACCGCAACCACACTACTATATGGACTCTAAGTTGATTAACATTGATACTGACTCGCAATGTATTTGACAACGACGTCAATGGAGAAATAAGCCACGATTGTGGGATGATTCCCACTAAAATACGTAGAAGCATAACATCACAATGCATAATCAGATATTTTCATGTATATCAGATAAGTGAAGCCTTGTTTAATCTTTATTTTGTTCTTAGATTTTTTATTAAGTATAAATAATTTTTATTTTATAAATTATAATTGATAAATATATCATATTTATTTTTAAGATTCTTTTTGTTAAATAAAGATGATAAATCTGTTTTGGAGTGTGGTTGCGATTATTTTTTAAAATGTTTTTTTTCTTTTAAATGTATTAAAATAATATTTTTTTATTTTTTAAAAATTATTTTTAATATTAGTGCATTAAAATAATTTACAAACATCAAAAAAATATTAATTTAAAAAAAATAAAAAAAATTATTTTTTTAAAAGTTATTTTTTCAAACACAAAAATAAATAGAATCTAAGCCGGACACGTTATAAAAAAAATTACTGCAGTGGTAATTTTGGACGAAGGGGGAGATTTTGATCATGCCCCACATGCATGGGATCCATATCCAAAAATGAGTGATGGTCCGTCGACCAGATATGAAAATAATACTATTTTTTGGTATGCATATGCAACAGTGTTGGCTGTGGACCAAAAGAGGACTCTTTTCTTTAGCTCATTTTCGTGGGAAAAGCACTTTGGCATTGTATATGCATTAGAGTCAGCAGCGCTTATTTTTCACCGCTATCCAATGTGGACTCCAACAACAAAACAAAAGCCACCGACGAAAAAAGTAGAAAAAGGAAGGACGTCGGTTCCTTGCGCACAAGCCGTTGACAAAACGACAAGCCATTATTGGCTCAGAAGACTTTCGAATGCTATCCGGTTTGGTCTTGCGATGGATATGTTTTTTTTTTTAATATATTAAAATAATATGTTGTTATAAAAAAAATTATTTTTATATTAATATATTAAAACGATTTAAAAATACATAAATATAATTTGAAGAAAAAAAAATTTAATTAAAAAAATACTTGAAACTCAAAAACAAATAAGTTCTTAGACATAGTTTGGAAACGCAACCCAAAATATGTTTCATAAAAAATTAATTTTTTTATTTGCTTAAAATTTTTTATGTGTTTATATTGTTTTGATATGTTAATATTAAAAATAAATTTAAAAAAATAAAAAATATTATTTTAAAATAATTCAAAGTAAAAAAATATTTTAAAAAACAACTTATAATATAATACAAAACGCTATCTTATTTTAGGTTGTTTGACTTTGTGTTTTTAGTTGTGTTTGAATGCATTTTAAAAATGTATTTTTATATAAAAAAATATCAAATTAATATTTTTTATAATTTTAATATACTAATATTAAAATAAATATTTTAAAAATATTTTTTTATATGAAAAAATATCAAATTAATATTTTTTTATAATTTTAATATCCTAATATTTAAAAAAATTAAAAAGGTACTGTGCACTAAAAAAAAGGAGAAAAACTGCACGCAGAAATCTTTGCACGTTGTAGCCATCAATCATACCTCTCGTCACCACTCGAGTTCTGTCAAATTTAGTTATCTTGCGGATTTTAGTGATTGTACCCGAGAAAACAAAAGTGGAGCTTGCGTGGCCACTGCCACGCTCATAAAAGGTGCGGGCACCTCATGTAGCCCCCAGCACTCGTGTCTCCTCAACGAATCATTGTTATAAAACGACCGGGCTTGAGGATTCAACCTAGTAATTTATTCACTATTATTTTTAGGTCGTTAAAAAATTCCATTTCTTTTTTTTATCAAAATAATAATATTTTGATTTTTTTTATTAAAATCGAAAGTTGAATTTACACAAATTAATTTTGTAATTCAAAATTATCAAAAACTCTTCGATTTTAAAACTTACACAGACTCACATCACTTTACACTTAATTTTTATTAAATAAATGAGAATGGTGAGATTCGAATTTATGATCGCTTGATCATTAAAGCTCTGATACTATGTTAAATAATTATCTCAACCCAATAGCTTAAACTATTAGATAATGTCTCAGAATATGATTTATATTATTTTTTAACAAAAATATAATTTACTTTAGATTGAAATAATACTTTTACTATTTTACCTCTCATTTTAAAATTCAGTGATCTCGACAGGAAGAGCATTATTATTATTTTTATGGATCTCATTAATTATTATCAAATTAATTAAGTTGATCGAAATAGATTATTCTTTTATATATATATATATACACAATTAAATTACCATGGATGTCAAAAAAAAAAAAAAAAAACAAGACATGAAGGGTCCTTTTAGTATTTTCAATTGTTTTGGCATGGTAAATTTACTTTTATTGCCCTCTCGCTTAAAAAAAAAAAGTCCTAGACTTAAGAGTGTTTTTGTCTTTTATTACGGTTTTCATGTAATTCAGTAGAGGTGATTATTTTCAGTTCGATTCGATTTTTATCAAAAAAAGGTAACCAGACCAAATTAAAAAAAAAAAACTGAATTGAAACCGGTTCAAACCAGCCGGTTCGGTTTTTAGAAAAAACACCGGTTTGTCTCGGTTTTTCTTGTTTGGCTCGGTTTTTATCCGGTTTTTTTATTCATTTTTTTGATTTTAGGCTTATAAAACAAAAAAAAAAACTGAACCGGTCGGTTTTTTTCAAAATTTTAATCGGTTTTTTGTCACGGTAGAGTTTTTTCGGTTTTTTTTTGTTTTTTTATTTTTTCAGTTTTTTTGCTCACCTCTATAATTCTCATGTTATATCACGGGAAAAATAGTCATTTCATGAGTATGGAAAATATTAAAAAATAAATAAAGTTGGCGTGTGAACAATGACCGCCGTATTTGAACAACGCATGCAGCGCCGTTAAGTGATCAAACACCAGCTTCCAAGGCAACAAACCCATAACTTTTGGGCGGCGCGTGTTGTCAAAGTGTCGCAAGTTTGACACTGATTGTCTTTTTTTTCCTTCCTCTCTCCTTCTTGATTTTGGTGTTGACCCTTCAAATTTCTAGGGCAATCCTTCGTTTTGTTTTCTCTTCTAATTTGGTCTAAGTTTTTTTAATTTTTTTAATTTTGAATAATTTATCAAATTTGATTTTTTTTATATATAATTTCACCTTTTTTGATTTTTTCAACTGTCATACTTAACCTCTATTCTTCTTGTTCATATTTTTAGGTGGTTTTTAAAATCAATTTTTTTTACATTTTCATTCCTTTTTAGTTTTTTTTCTATTAAATTCGATCATTATTTTTTTCTATTTTTTCCTTGAAAATATTTAAAAATTGATGTTTTTTTTCTTCAAATTCATTCCTCAACATTAAATTAGTTGGGTGTTAAGTTTTTTAATTGAACTCGAGTCTAAGATTTAACAGATTATGAGTTTGAGAGATTAACCCGGGTTTAGAAGATTCATATGAGTTTGCCTTTTCTTTTTGTTTTTTTTAGCTCACTTTGTTTTCAATTTCTTCATATTTTTAAGCTCATTCTTATATAAATATCGCATAACTCATAGTTTAAAACTTGGACCAACTCGGTGGGTTGATTTGGATCATTTTTTACATTGTGTTTATTTAGTTGGAAATTAGGCCCTGTTTTTGTTTTTTAAGTTTCTCAGTGATTTTAAAAATGTCACAGGCTATCACATGTGTTTTCTCTATCTTTGTTAAATTTATTTATTTTTTAAATGAATTTTGTTTTTGAATTGAATTAAATTAATTAATTGTATATAAGCATTTGATGTTTACTTCGTAGCATTTTGTTTGATTTACTTTCTGGATCACTAATTTGATGACACTTATGGTCTCTTTTAATTACTCAGATCAACTCGACAGGTTGATCTAGACATTTTTTTATTTTATGTTTATTTTAATTGGAAATTAGCCGTAATTTATTTTCTGCTTTCTATGAAATTTTTTAGTGATTTAAAAAATGACATGAATTATTTTTGTATTTTTTGTCTAAATTTAGTTTTTTTTAAAGAATTTTGTTAATTAAATTAAATTAACTGGCTGAATATAAAAATTAAATGCGCGTTTTAGGATATTTATTTAATTTGCTTTCAAAATCGATGCTTTAACAGTGCATACACTTACATAAGTCTTAAATTATTATTACGTATTTAAAAATATCAATGTCACCTGAATATATTTTTTATATTAAAAAAGAAATTGTCCGCCCTGTGGTTTAACTTTGCGATAAAGCATTAATTGTTGCAAACACTTGTCTGTTGAAGAGTAAAAAAAACTTAATCGGATGGCTGTAAATAACAATGCCATCGGATGGCTGTAAATAACCATGCCATCGGATGGCTGTAAATAACCATGCCATCGGATGGCTGTAAATAACCATGCCATCCATTCTTGGATAAAAAGCTATTCTTACCTGACGAAGACAAAAACTCGTTTGCCATCCACCCTGACAGGTGACAGGACGAGCATGCGAAATTAAACGTTAATTAAAATAAAAAAACTAAGGCTAGAAAAATAATTTTTTTGAATCCGCTTTTTATTTTTTTTTATGTTTATTTATCATTAATAAAATTGATTAATAAAAAATATTTTTCAGTTAAATAAAATTTTAGCTTAATTTCTAAAAAAGTGTTTTTCTTTTATTTCGAGTGGAAAATATTTTTAGAAGTTGTGAAAAATTTAAAAATATCATTTTATTTGTTAATTATATAAAATATGGTTCTCAAATTTTTGATTATTATATATTTTGTTTTGAATATTTTTATTTTCAATTTAATTCCTTAGAATTTAATTTAATTTATTTTTTATATCAACTTTGATCCTCATTTTTATCATTTGTTTTTCTTTTATTATTTTTTTAATTGAAATTTTCTATCTATCGGATTTGATTCTCGTTCTTTTGATCGTTATTTATTTTATTTGAAATAATTTATAAAATTATATATATTTTTTAATTTCATCATCTTTCAACCTTTTTATTTACAATAATTTATTTATTTTTTATTTACTTTGCCCTTATAGGAACAAGTTGAAAATCAATTTAAGTAAAATTTTTAAAAATAATATGATCGAAAGATAGAGAACCAAAATTAAAAAAAATAGAAAAAATTGATGGTAGTTTCAAAATTTTAGCAAAACATTTACTATATTCATCATACTTTCTGAATAATAAATATCAATTCCCTTTTATTTTAAAAAATTAATAAAAAAATCAATTTTAATTTAAAATTTTATTTTTTTATTTTTTAATTTGGAAAAGGAGAGAGAATCCTCAAATGCCCTCAAATTCGCTAGTGCTGGATAAGGATACAGGTCAAAAATTTCAAGATTGATCTCCTGCCCACTAAAAATATTTCCGACATTCTTGTTTGAGTGAAAAAAAAATTAGTAACATTTCTAATACGAATCATTATAGGAAAAGGAATTCCCATTGTTGAGCATGTATTATATGTATTACTAACAAGAACATGGCTAGCATACCAAACAAGAGAGAGAAGTAAATATACATCATGATTATTAAGTAATAATAATAACATATATTAAAATATTTTGAGCTGTCTTCTTTTATTTTTTTTTTGTTTTTAAGTTTTTTTTTTCAGTTTTTTATGTCTTTACTGGTTTTTTTTTTTTTACTTTTTTCTTTGTGTTTTTTCTTTTAATAAATTTTTTTGTTTAATTTACTTTGTTAATGTTAATTTTTTTATTTAATTATCAGATTTTCATGATACGGATCCCGAGTTTGACGAGTTAACCCAAAATTTTTACTTTTTTTCTTTTTAATTAATTTTTTTCGTTTAGTTTAGTTTGTTAATGTTAAATTTCTTTATATTTAATTATCAGATTTTCATTAGATGTTTTCCGGGCTTAACGGTTTAACCTGATTTGACAGTTTAACCCAGTTAATTCTGGGTTAACCTGTCAATTGTTTTCTATTTAGTTATCAAACTTTCATGACGCGAATCCCAGATTTGACGGGTTAACCTGATTTGAAAGGTTAACCCAGTTAATTCAGATTTTTTTCTTTTTCTTCATTAGTTTTTTTTTTGTTTTTTCTTTTTAATTATCACACTTTTATGATGCGACCTTGCAGTCAGACCCATATCCAAGGCTATTAGGTCTGGTGTTGTAGTTAGACCCATTTAAACTTACGTCATATAAGTTTAATGTTATTATTAATATTATAAATATTACTCTTGGGTCAGACGTTGTAGTCAAACCTAAGACTCTTAGGTATAGCTTTACAGAAAGACCCAACACTTTTAGATCTTAGTTATTTTTTGATATTTTTTATGTAAAAACAGTTAACCCGCGGCATCGCGCGGTTTATGTAACTAGTCATTTCTATAGGTTGTCATTTTCCCATGTGTGTATTTCTTTTTTATCTCCTGCTTGCTGATCTTTTACTTTAATTCAACCGTTCTAGTTATTAAGTTGATCGGATTTTGGATTAAGCTGTAATATTATTTAGGTTTTTCATTTAATAATTATAAGTATTTAAATCAATTTATATATACTTTGATTAATTGTTTAAAATTCTAAAATTAATAACAAGATAAATTTTTAATAACTTCAAGATTTACGATAAATCTAATAATTTTGTTTTCTCAGATATGGAGAAGCAAACGAGCTATATTACAAGCTTTGGATATTGTCCTCGAATTGTGCGCACAAATCCAACACGAACACGAAGGCCATGTGTCTTCCCAAACATGAACAGTTCCTCGACAAACTAGAATCGAAGGTTGAACTCTTAAGACTTTATCTGTTTTTTCATAGTTAGGTAAAAGAGTTGGGCTGTAAACTCTAGACATTCCCACCTGAATTGTTAAATATTTTCATTAAAGGGAAACTTGTTTTTGAATGAACCGAACTTATACGTGGGAGGATTTGTTAAATATCCATGTAAAGGATAAAGGGGAAATATTATTTTATGAATTAAAATATGCCAGAATAGTATTTTCCGTATAAAACAAAATGCAAATTCTTCTTTATCTCATCTCCCCACATCCGAGTCTCAAAGGCCAGTTAAGAATCCATGGCATCTTTTTTTTTTTCCTGAAAAGTTACCAAGGAAGCTAGCTGGTGTGGAGAGAGGAGAGGCATGTGCCATTCCCAGTATACATCCATGAAAACAAGATCACATACGGAAGACCTTTCAATCTCCACCATTCTCTTCCACGAAAATAATAAATTGGTGATTTGGTATCACTAAAGTGGATATTAATACGTGACGACGACGACGACGACGGAGAATTGGCCACTTTGAATTGAAATTTGATTCTACATTACCTTCTAGAATTTAATTTGAAGCCTGGGATCGACTAATCAAACTCTGTTCATAAACTGTAGGAGAACAACCAAGCAAATGTCCCTCTCACAAATTATCAATGAATTATTAAACCCACCGGGGGAGACCATTTCTTTGTCAAAGTCATGTAACCTAACTACAGGGCCGGACGCCATCACGCACAACCAGTAGGAATCGGGACTTTTTTTTTTCCAACCTGAATTGACTCTTTGGTTTTGAGCCTTTATCTTCTTGTATTTTAAGCACTGTTAACGTGGAGACGCAATGCGATATTGTAAGCTGTAACGTTAGGATGATTTGATAGCATGCTTTGACCTGAACTCTCTATGGAGTTTTGTATTTAGGGCTGGATTTTATAAGCTTTTGAAGTAGCATGAAAAGCCCCTGATCAGTTTAACATTTAAATTTGGAACATGGTCTTAGCTGAACGTGCTGAGTTCCCGAGTCAGATAAAAAGAAGTTTATAAGTCGCTTTGAAGAGCCAAAAAGTGGGAGAACATGGATTGTATTAGAAAATATTACGTTATTTTAAGTTTTAGGTAAATCAGCCCCTCTACCAAATGGGGTGGTGGCGCAGTTGGCTTGCGCGTAGGTCTCATAGCTTCTGAGTTATCCTGAGGTCGAGAGTTCGAGCCTCTCTCACCCCAAGTGTGATTTTTTTCATTTCCCTTCTCTTCTCATATTCTTCCCTTTTCTTTCAAAGCAGAAATACAAATCATCGACAATGGAAAAACTTGAGTTGGGACCAGCTGGCTATGTGCATATATACGAATATTGGAGACCTTTCTTTGGTTGTCGCATGTGTACTTTCCTTGAGACTTAGGCCTTTGGCATCGAGTAAAAATGAAATGCTCGCACTACTGATGTGATGAACATGGAGCCGTTCCAGAATATGGCATCCAATCTATATTATAGGACAAGACATCGTGTTTCCACAGAAGCATTTTGAGAAGTGAGGGATCACTAAGATCTATCTCATCATGATGACTATAAGAGGGCGAGCTAATTCTCTTCAGTCATCCTGATTTGCACGAGTTATAGAACAATCTGATTAACATAGATTAATCTAAACATAACTAAAAACATTCCGAGAAGGCATTTTCCTGTAAGTGAGCATACTTTTACAAACCACCGAATTAATGCCCACTATATTCCTCCAAATGTTGTGGAGCCTACCCTTCCCGTATTTCACCAAAGCCTACCTCATTTGAGTCGACGAGACCTTCCACGTCACTCCCACCAGCCAGAACCATTTGCATCTGTCAGCAGTAAAATGAATCACTGCGTCTCAGTACAAAAGAAAGCATATGATCTCAACAGAAAAGAAACTCCAAAGAGTCCACAGACAGAAATAATGAAGATCTCTTCTTTGGTCTTCGCATATGTACTTGGGACTTTGGTCTTCAGTATTGAGCAAAAATGAAATGCTTGCCATATTCGATGTGATGTACATGGAAGTAAGACAGGTTCCAATCTATATTCCAGAATATGGCATCCGATTTATATTCTAGAACAAGACATAATGTTTCTACAAAACCATTTTGAGAAGCGGAGGGATCACTGGGATGTCATCAGGATGGCGATATAAGAGGGTGAGCTAATTCTCCAGTCATCCTGATTTGCATGAGTTACAGAATTATCTGATTAACATGTGTTAATCTAAACATAATTAAAAACATTCCGAGAAGGTGTTTTCCGCAAGTGAACATACTTTCACAGACCAATTAATTAATGCCACTCTATTCCTCCAAATGTAGTGGAGCCTACCCCTTCCCATATTTCACCATAGCCTACTTCCTCCGAGTCGACACCTTCCATGTCACAGTCCCACCAGCCAGAACCGTTTGCATCTGTCAGCAATAAAATGAGCCACTACGTCTTAGTGCAAAAGAAAGCATATAATTTCAACAAAAAAGCTTTTAATTTCTCTTGTAGAAAGCATACTCACAATGATTGTAGAGAGGCCTTTGTTTTTTGTTGCCAATGAAGCTTTCTTTTCTTCCTTTTTGATTGGGACTTGGATGAACTCCCAAAACTAATGAAGGCTTTCGTGCAGTATGGTTCTGGCCACCACCTTGCAAACAAAATTCATAAACCATAAATAAAAGGCCGTAAGAGTGAAAAGGTTCAGTGTATTTGAAAGTGATGGTTGGACTTGCCAGTGAAATTTGATTTTTGCAAAAATGGGTTAAGAACCCAACAGATGATTACTGAATGTCAGTATCTTTGGTTTTAGATTTTTCATGCTCATTTCTTTTTCTGCCACTCTGCTCGGAAATCTTCATGTACTAGGATAGAACTATGAGTCATGTTTTCAAAATCAAACAAATACTCAGAATTTGAACATCCTACAATTTAGTTGCCCTTCTTTATTGACATGGGGAAATTTCTTCCATTTTCTTGGCATAATAATGTTTACGGCATTACTTCATTAATGAATAAGATTTTTAAGGTTTAAGGAATAAAAGTCCTAGTTTGATAAATCAAGCATAACTCTTAATTCAACTATTAGATCAAGCTGAAATTTTGATAGAAGATTTTAAAGGTCATGTTTCTTTTTGAGTTAAAATTTCATGAAGATTAGTGATCAGGAAGGTGTTCAAATAAAAATTAGAAGTTACAATGCGGGAATGTTTTTATTTACCTTGTTGTATTTGAATTTTTTTTCCTATTTATATTAAGACTTTTAATTTGATTAGTACTATTTAGAAATCTTAATGCTAGATGGATTCTATTAATTAGATAAGTTTTAATTAATAATCACTTCCTATAAAGGATTTTAGTTTTAATTAGAAATCATTTTCTATAAAAAGATTTTATGACTAATATAAATATGGTAGTCTAGTTTATTTTGAGAAAAAAACATTATTATTTAGACTTTTAATAAAACACTAGAGAGTTTTCTCTAAATTTCTCTACAATTTAAGTTTGTAACTTTGGGTTTAAGAACCCTAGCTTTATCCACGTTATACACCAAGTTATCTATCCTGTTTGATGGCAAAGATAGGTCTGGCAATTAGACCCACAACAACATCAAATAAACTATAGAGATGCATATAGATTGGGAAGCTACATATCATGTTCAAGACATGCGTATGATCTATTCTATGCATTATGTATAATAAAAATCTTATAAGGATTTCCAGAATCCCAATTACTCTAGCTTATCAGGTTTTCCTAATTTCCTCAACCGTCTGACGTTAAACACAAAAAAATTGCCTAACAGTGCTACTGATATCACTGGAACACCTCACGAGAAAAGGAAATATGTAAAAATTTCTCATTTTGGGGCAGGGATTAAGCATTAGGCCACCTAAATTCACGCACATACTTGAGCCCAAGCTAAGTGTTTTTCTTTTACACGGGAAATCACAGTAGCATAAAACACAACATCAAATTAAATGTATTTCTGGCAACCAAACAGAAAGAGTAACAATTCCGAATGGCTTGAAGCAAAATATTAAATGAAATAGAGAGTTTGAACTTGCTATATAAGATAAGGCATACCTCCGAATAGGTTCCTCTTTCTGGATCCTGGCACATCATTTACAGTAGAGGTTCCTACATTACCAACATGACTTGAACCTATAACAGATGAAGTGGTGGAGGTTCCAAAATCACAATCACCAGATGAACCTAAGCCAAATGAAGAGCTAGAAGTTTGTTTTTCACTGGATGGACCCTTACCATCTCCTTTTTCACCATCACCGACCGAAATTACATCATCCCCTTTTTCTACTCTCGTAGGCTTAAACTGCTGAAAAACAACATCATCAAGAACAGAACTCCTTTCTTCCTTTTCCTTTTGAACCTCAATTTGGTGATCAGTAAACCCGCCACCATTGCTAGGAGGACCTAACGGCGTCCAGAAAGGCCTTGACTTCCCCTGTAAGAAGATTAGACCATTTTCCTCAAAACCCCCAAATTTAAACGAGATCAATGCATGTTCAATCCGTTCTTCATTCTTTACAGCCTTAATAAAAATCCAAGAAAATCAAGAACAGAAGATCAAATTTATAGTTGTTTAAAGCTCAAAACTAAACCCTCCATCAAAAGTCATCAATCACAGAGCAGCTAAAATAGGCTTCATAATTGAAAAGGCAAACTGAAAAACAAAAACACATAAGCCTTATTCTGTTTCACGTTTCCCCAATTTTCTCTGCAGCCAAACAGCAGCTACTGAAGAATTAACTAATTACCTTAACTGTTTTGGGTAGGACAGAACTTTTGTGCAACTTCTTGTCAAGGAAATCAGAAAAAGAAATGCGGGGGCTCTTCTTCGTATCTTCCCTTTGCTCGTCTTGATTTGAATCTTTAGCGCTACTGAAAATCAAACAAAAAAAAGCCACAATCTTTAGCACTAATTACGCATAAATCATCCGTTAAAAAAATTAAGAAACAGATGATAATAATAAAATCCCAGGGATGGTTTGGTTACGGATTTGAAGAGCGAAAGATGAAAGATGAAGGAATTGATCGTTGACCCAAAACCCTAATTGTATTTTGCTTTGAATGCATTTCTACTCGTTTGCTTTCCTTTTGAACAAAAGAAAATCTTCAAGTCCGATACCTTTTGTTTCATGGCATACATTATTAGTTTTTTTAGTTTTGGCGCTATAATTTTAAATCTTGCGTGAAAATAAATTGTTTGTTCATATGGAGCGGGATTTTTTTTTCAAGTCTCTATCTCGCATTTTTATCCTTGCCCCGGTCGTAGGCTGACTCCGAATACTTGGTATAAAATTGTTTCTCTCTCTTTTTAGTTTTCTCCATTAATTTTTGAGTGCTAAAATTTAATTTTTCCATAGAAGGATCTGTAGGTTTTTTTTTCTTCTGAAAAGTAATTTTTAAAAAATTATTTTTTATTATACTACCAAACATCAAAAAATAATTTACTTTTTTAGAATTTATTTTCTCAAAATTTATTTTTTTAAAAAAATTATTTTTCAGCAAACAAACAGAATTTTAAAAGAAGTTTTAAGTTTAGATTGATATACTTACGGGAAATTATGCATGCACGAGAAAACCTATATTTAAAATTTGATTCTTAGAAATAAAATGTAATAGCATCAAAACTTCGTTCGACTCTTGAAAACTCTCAGATCATACAACAAACGCTAGGAACAAGTCTACTTGGTATTAAGTAATTAGAAGAGGAGAAGTGGGAAAAAAAAAAGAGTAATTAGAAGGCAAAATAAAGTCTAGAAGGTAAAAAAAAATGAGTTATCTATAGACTGCAAATCAACGTTGATAATTAGTAAGAAGAAGAAGAAGAAGAAAAGATTGATCCGATCCACACCAGCGTGGGCCAATTATCTGGTGTAAATTACAGACTGAAGAAACCAACTATTGTTGTAGTGTATTACTCTGGCAAATTCAAAGCCAACCAACAACAAGACTACAGATGCATATGAACAAACAACCAGCAAAACGATGACATATGCATATGAACAAGCACCCGTCTTAGCTGATATGCTGTCAAGCTTAAAGAAGTGTTTTGTGTTTTAAAAATAAATTTAAACAAATTTAATTTTTTTTAAATTAATATTTTTTTTGGTATTTTTAGATCATTTTGATACGTTGATGTATAGTTTTAAGATCCGGCTCAGTCCAAGGCCCAGGTTTCAGGTTTTGACCGGGTCACCGGGTCGACTGGGTCAGTTCTTTTTTTAATCAAAATAACATCGTTTTAGTAAAAAAACAACAAAAGTCAACGGGTTTGCAACCGGGTCTTGCCGGGTTGCTGGGTCACACCGGGTTTTTCCTTCCCCTTTTTTTTTTCAACCCGACCCGGTTCCAGCCCCGGATCGACCCGCCGGGTCGGATTTCAAAACTAGGCGCTGATGTTAAAAATAATTTTTAAAAAATAAAATAACATTATTTTAATATATTTCCGAATAAAAAATACTTTGAAAAACAACCATAATCACATTTTCAAACCTGGTCATCCATTATTTAATAGTTTTATTAACAAAAATTTCTTGATATTTATAATCATAATACGTCGATAGCTCTATTAGCAACAGATTCATGAAAGAAACAATATTAAAGAAAAACTAATTATCAATATTTGCTTTGTTTACTTTTTTCAGTAATATCATTTCAGAAATTTTAGAGGATTGCAAAAGTAATTATTAATATTTGCTTTATAAAAGAGATAAATATAAAGGAAAAAGAGAAACAAGAATGAGAATAATTTATTTTTTTGAGCCTAGATGAAAATATTTTTTTTTTCATGCAAATTTTAAATTCAAATGGTTTTATATATGTTAAAAAATAATAAATTTCGATAAAAATAACTTAACTTATATTTTATTTGATAAAATTAAATACATATTTTTTAAACTCAAATAAATTTGGATTTGTTAAAAAAATAACATAAATTATATTTTATAACCCTCCTTGAGTTGTTCGACATATTTATACGCCGTGTGGATTGAAGGGTATTTCAATCCCTTCAATTTCCTAGCTAACCTATCCTTCATAAGAGAGTGCTCTTCTGTTTCAATCCGCTATGTTCTCAGATCCTTGTAACCCAAAGAGAGAGGGAGATAAGAGTTTATTTTGTAACTCGTTACTTGCATTATAGGAGATAGCTGTATTTGGAGGGGTTAAGCTTAAAATCAGGTAAGAGTTTCTTGCAACACATCTTTAAAATAGAAAGAAAAATTGTGGACAACATTGGCCCATCAAACTCAACGTGGCTTTCCTCTCTAGTTTCATAATTTTCGTGTAAGAAAAGAAAATCAATCAAGAAACGACAAAGTAAAACCATTTCTATGTTGCAGCATTGGTTTTTCTGAAGAAAACACCATTGTCACAACAAAATCAATGGTTTTTCTGAAGAAAACACCAATATACAGATATTAATGCGCATGGCAACCTCATCAAAACCAAAAGGGAAGACTTTGTCATCACAAGCATCAAGTGCTGCTCGTCCACAACAGGCTGTGAAATTTGCACGCCGGACATCTAGTGGACGCATTGATAGCTTTTCACAAGATGACGATATGGACTTGTCAGGTGAATATTCAGGACAGAGTGACTACATCAATTACACTGTTGTCATGCCCCCTACCCCTGATAACCAGCCTGCACACCCGTCCTCAGAGAATAAATCTGATGGGACGAAGAGCCGCCTTGGTTCTGAGGCACAGCATCGGTCCAGGCAGGTAGGAGCGCGAGAAGACGGTTACGGAAGCCATGGTGGCAGCAATGGCGGTGTAAAAATGGAACGAGGAATGTCAATAATGAAATCAAATAATAAATCAATGTTGTTGAGGAGTCAAACTGGAGATTTTGATCACAACAGGTGGTTGTTTGAGACAAAAGGAACTTATGGTGTTGGAAATGCATATTGGTCAGAAGGAGACAATTATGGTCAGGATACGGAGCTGAGTATGTCCGATTTTTTGGACAAGCCTTGGAAGCCACTCACTAGGAAGATTAAGGTTCCTGCAGCTATTCTCAGCCCTTACAGGTGCACGTCTTATTTTGTAACAAATGCATTTGACATAACAGGAGCATAGTATATGGGAGTGGAACTTCATTCCTTGAATGTTTGCTGATGGTATTATGCCCTTCAAGTTCTATAGAATACCTTTAGCCTTCGCAGAACTGGAAAAAAAAAAAAAACTGAAGGTTGGAAAACAGAATAAAGCTAGCTTATGCTTACTGCCTGACAATTTTGCAGAAAGCTGAGTTTACCCTCGAGTTTATTTATGCTAGACCTTAGAATATAAAGGTTCCAGCTAAATTAACGAGGGTATTTAGGCTTTTTATCCTTGTAAAATTTAGCTTTTGAATCTGCTAACATAAGCTTTGTATGAACAGGATACTTATAGTGATCCGTTTGATAGTTCTGTTTTTCTTCCTAAAGTGGAGAGTTCAGAACCCCAATCCTGATGCAACGTGGCTGTGGGGGATGTCTATTGTTTGTGAGATTTGGTTTGCAATCTCATGGATACTAGACATTTTCCCTAAGTTTAACCCCATCAACCGATCCACTGACCTTGCTGCTCTGCGTGACAAGTTTGAGAAGCCCTCCCCTGCAAATCCTCATGGCCGGTCAGACCTCCCAGGAGTTGATATTTTTGTCTCCACGGCCGATCCTGAGAAGGAACCTCCCCTTGTCACATCCAACACAATTTTATCGATTCTTGCAGCTGACTACCCTGTTGAGAAACTCTCCTGCTACATTTCTGATGATGGTGGTGCCATACTCACCTTCGAGGCTATGGCTGAAGCTGTTCGATTTGCTGAGGTCCTGTTACAATTTTGAACACCAAAATGATAAAATATTGTTTAATTCGGAAAATGTTAACCCTTACATCCAGTGAAACACAAGCTGTGGTTCCATTAATCTTTGCTGGAGATTGAATTTACAAACATACGGATAGGATTTACATGCTATAACTAGGCATTTTTGTATGATTGTTTGCACAGGTTTGGGTACCGTTTTGTCGAAAACACGACATTGAGCTGAGGAATCCGGATAGTTACTTCAACCTAAAAACTGACCCCACCAAAAACAAGAAACGGCCTGATTTTGTCAAGGACCGCCGTTGGATGAAGAGAGAGTATGACGAGTTCAAGGTCAGGATCAATGGTCTGCCTGAAGCAATACGAAGAAGAAGCAAATCATTAAACTCTAGGGAGATGAAGAAGGCTAAAAGTCTAGCCGGGGAAAAGAATGGTGGTTCCTTGCCACCAGAGGGGGTCGATGTCCCCAAAGCTACATGGATGGCTGATGGTACCCCTTGGCCTGGCACATGGCTGAATCCAACTGATGATCACAAAAAGGGGGACCATGCTGGAATCTTGCAGGTGATTACACTACTAAATGATCAGTGAATAAATAGGCACAAACTCCTCATCTCACACCCATTTATATACCCGTGTTAATGGAAAAGGAGCAAGTAATTGCTTGGAGAGTATGGAATGATCTCTCATTACTCAAGTCAAGAGCTTAAATTAAGCAGCTCACAACCATTCACCAGGATCAGGTTTTTCGTTGTTTCACAAGTATTATTCCATCAGCCAACAATTCTTTTCTACAGATTGAAATAGGAACGTAACATCAAAGTTATATTCTTGATATTTATGGCTTCTGTAATCCTGTTTAATATTTTCTTGAACAGCTTCTGTTCTAATATGTCTCTTCTGCTGAATTAACTTTTGAAATTTGAATCTGTTTCCATGCAGGTAATGAGTAAGGTCCCAGCAAATGATCCAGTGATGGGCCATCCAGATGAGAAAAAATTAGATTTCACTGGAGTTGACGTTAGGATACCAATGTTTGCATATGTATCACGTGAAAAGAGGCCTGGCTTTGACCACAACAAGAAGGCTGGAGCCATGAACGCGTTGGTTAGAGCTTCAGCTATATTGTCCAATGGACCATTCATACTCAATCTGGACTGTGATCATTACTTCTATAATTGTCAAGCTATAAGGGAGGGAATGTGCTTTATGATGGACCGTGGTGGTGACCGCATATGCTACATCCAGTTTCCACAAAGATTTGAAGGGATCGACCCGTCTGATCGATATGCAAATCACAACACTGTCTTCTTTGATGGTAATGCTTTGGATTTTACTTTAGATTCTACAATCACATTGGTAACATCTTTATTATCAATATAGTCTTCAAGAATTTGAAATGGCTAAGCAAACTTTAGGCTCTACTCTTCCCAGTCTTCAATAAAAATATACCTTCTTGCAAACAGGAAGTATGCGAGCACTGGATGGTCTTCAAGGTCCCGTGTATGTAGGAACAGGGTGCATGTTTCGTAGACATGCACTATATGGGTTCCTTCCACCAAGGGCAAACGAGTACTTGGGCATGTTCGGCAGTACGAAAAAAAGGGCTTCAGGTTTTAAGGTTCAATTAGAAGACGAGTCTGAGACGCAGTCCCTCACATCACACCCCGACTTGAACCTGCCAAGGAAGTTCGGTAATTCAGCCATGTTCAACGAGTCTATAGCTGTTGCTGAATACCAAGGACGGCCACTTGCTGATCACAAATCGGTAAAGAATGGCAGGCCTCCTGGTGCACTTCTCCTGCCACGTCCACCTCTAGATGCACCCACGGTTGCAGAGGCAATTGCTGTCATCTCTTGCTGGTAATTAGTCAGATCAATACCTTGCTATATCTATAGAATTCTTTGTATACGAAGGGCCTTGATTTTTTTAGTTACGCCAATCAAATTCTGAACAATGTTGGGCACAGGTATGAGGACAAGACTGAATGGGGGGACAAGATAGGTTGGATCTATGGCTCAGTCACAGAAGATGTGGTGACTGGTTATCGGATGCACAACCGTGGGTGGCGGTCTGTGTACTGTGTAACAAAGAGAGATGCCTTCCGTGGCACAGCACCAATCAACCTCACTGACCGCCTTCACCAGGTGCTACGATGGGCTACTGGTTCGGTCGAAATATTTTTCTCTAAAAACAATGCCTTCCTAGGAAGCCGGCGACTGAAGTTCTTACAGCGAATCGCTTACCTCAATGTTGGCATTTACCCCTTCACCTCCTTCTTCTTAGTCACTTACTGCTTCCTCCCTGCACTTTCCCTTTTCACAGGAACCTTCATTGTTCAAAGCCTTGATATAGCTTTCCTTTGTTACCTCTTAACCATCACTGTATCACTAACTCTCATCTCCCTTCTTGAAATAAAATGGTCCGGTATTGGGCTCGAGGAATTGTGGCGTAATGAGCAGTTTTGGCTCATTGGTGGCACCAGCGCTCACCTAGCTGCTGTGCTCCAAGGCCTTCTAAAAGTCACTGCTGGCATTGAGATTTCTTTCACGCTAACCTCCAAGTCTGCAGGTGAAGATGAAGACGATGTTTTTGCTGATCTTTACGAGGTCAAATGGACAAGTCTCTTCTTAGTGCCACTCACCATCCTAGTAGTCAACATTGTTGCCATAGTTATTGGATGCTCGAGGACATTATACAGTGTGATACCAGAATGGGGTAAGTTGATGGGAGGACTCTTTTTCAGCTTCTGGGTGCTGTCTCACATGTATCCATTTGTGAAAGGTCTGTTGGGAAGGAGAGGAAGAGTGCCAACAATTGTATATGTCTGGTCAGGGCTGGTTGCAATTACTGTGTCCTTGCTTTGGATATCAATCAGTAGTGAAAATCGTGGAAACCTTCAAGTGTAATGCCAGTTCGAGACTGAGTGGGGGAGGGGAGGTTGGAGGCACTGTGACAGATGCTCCGAAGAGTTGTGTGTTCATCATAATTAGTTAATTACCAACTGGGAGATTTTTCTTTCCAATCATCTACTCTTTTACTCTCCCTTTCTCTTCCTCGATGTAATTCTTCAAGAAGCATTTCATTAGGCAAAAAAGTATTATAGACATGGCTGGCATCAGAAACTTAGCCATGCTTGGTAGCTTCGTTTTAGATCACTTTCTGGAAACATGTCAGCATTTTATCCACTGCCATTGTTTTCAATATCAAATCACATCTCGTACGTGCATGCATACACCCTCCTTTCCTAATTTTCACTGAGGTCATTAGTTTTTATTTCGCGGTAAACTAATTAATCATACTAGTCATCAATAATCACTAATGATTAGTTTTCCGCTCATGACGGACTAATTTCTTCTTCTTTTTCTTTCTTTCTTGCTTCTTTTCAGGTTTTCTTATGATTGCCTTCTCAACTATTTATTTTTGAACAAAAATTCAAATATTTTTTTTTACTACCAATTGCAACATTTCACTTTTTAACTTTTTATTTCATTCCTCTCTTCGTAATATATATTGATTTCACAATAAATAAGCAACAATTTAATAAAAAAAACATACAAAGGTTTTAAAAAGAGAGGATGCCAAGCTCCTCCCTTGAGTTTGTATTCGTGTTGTTACTCTTTGTTGTTATTTTGTCATGTATTTATTTTATAAAAAAATTATATATATAGGACATTTCAACATGTTTTTATATATGAAAAAAAATTAAATGTAAATTAAAAAATTTATACATATATCTAATCAAATAAATTAAAAACTATAGAAATAAAAAAATCAGGAGAAAAATATATATTAATATATTTGACCATGCAACACGAGTCTTTAACCTGATATCGTGTTTAATGATTTTATTTGTCAAAATTCATTTTTTATTTAATCAAACGAAAAAAAATAGACACATAATGAAATTGATTAAATAAAATAAAAAAATATTATGAAAGTTTACACATATTAGAAATATTATCTAAAAGATAAATATTTTATATTTTTAAAAATAAAGTTCTTTTTATATAAAAAATATAAAAAAAGTTGTAGATGAATTAGAATAATCACTTCAACAATTAAATACAAATAAAATAACTAAAAAATCATTGCTATTTAAAAGAGGTTAAATGAACAAAATAAAAGATAGAAAAAATATTAATTTAAATACAAATTAAAAAATTATTTTGAAAAAAACATATTAAAAAATCACATCCATTATTAAAAATCCAAAGAAAAAAAAATGCGCTCTTGAACCCAAAAAGCCAAGCCAACTTCCTAATCCATATATATTTTTAGTATTTTTTATTATATTGATGTAAGATAAAAAATAAAAAATAATAATTTAATATATTTTTTAATAAAAAAAACTCTAAATTCAAGATCAGCCATCAAGTATACGGGTGCGGGTGGTTGTACCTAGTTTGTTTGAATGATGCTAGGCCTTCGTATTCATGTGAATTGACAAGCGATCAAATCCATATAAATAAAAATATTCTAAGAGCTCAAAATTAGAAAATTTCAATAAGTTTTCAAAACCCCTTTTTTCTAAGTGGTTCTCTACTGTGTCCTAGAATTTGAAACAATCAAATATTTTATTAAGAAAATATCTGTTTTTACATTTGAAATTATATTAAAATCATTTTAAAAATATATTTAATTTGAAAAATACATTAAATTAATATTTTTTATAACTTTAATACGTTAATATCAAAAATAAAAAAAATATTATTTTAATATATTTTCAAATAATAAATATTTTAAAAAAATATATAACACTTACACTAAATTCTAAATTGAAAAGAATAGAATTCACCTTTTCAAATATGTTCCATGATAATGCCAACATATTCTTATATTTATATCTTATTTATTATTTACTAAATATTTACAAGTCGGTTTTTTTGGGATGACAATTAATATTTACAAGTTGGTTTTTTTTTATATTTATATCTTATTTATTATTTACTAAATAAAAATATTCATATTTATAAACAATTCATGGAGCTTCGAGTTTTCAATAAATATCCATTATCTATTATTATTTATTAATCAATAAAAAATAAAATAAAATAAAATAATATATATATTAAATAATAAAATGATAAATATTATTCATATATAATAATTTTATGCTAATATTAAGGTGTGTGTATATATATTGTGTTAAAAACAATATTCTATAAATATATTTATATAATATAAATATATATTTTGAATTAGATTAGGTGATTTCATGTTGAATTTGATAATACCCATACTATATTTATTATTTATTGATCCAAAAATTCTCATCCATTTTTAATCGAGTCGGGTATCAGTCATGTTCGGTTTAAATTTACATCCCTACCCTTTCCTAAGTACAACTCCCTATGCTCCTCTCTCTCATCCGTTCCACGTTTCCACTATTTATAGGTAAAATAAATAGATAAAAACAAATACTACTCTGTAATAAATAAATAAACAGACAAATCCAGCAAATAAACTCCTCTTTCTCTCCGATCCTCTCATCTCTCTAGTTTCGTATCTATTGTTGAATATTTGATTTGATCATCTGATCCTCTAGGGTTTTTTTTCTTCGGGAAATAAAGGAGAGGACGTGGAGATGGGGCAACAATCATTGATCTATAGCTTTGTGGCAAGAGGAACTGTGATTCTTGCGGAGTACACGGAGTTTAAAGGCAATTTCACTGGCATCGCTGCACAATGTCTTCAAAAACTTCCCGCTTCCAATAACAAGTTTACTTATAATTGCGATGGCCATACCTTCAATTACCTCGTTGAAGATGGATTCAGTACGGTCCTCTCTATTTACGTCTCTCGATTTATTTTTTCTTTTTTTAATTTGATTTGGCTTGTTGCGATATTATTATTGATTCCGATCTCGATCCTTTGCGTTTTATTTATTTATTATGGTTTTAAGGCTTGATCTCTGTTCGTTGTTTTGGTTGACTTTTATTGACTGATCCGTTTGTTTGACCGATTCATTTGAATGTATTTTTTATCTGTTTTTATTAGCAGTGAATTTGTTATTGCTGGTGATTTACGTGGGCTGATTAGGTATCAGAATCTATGGATTCGGATCATGTGATGATACTATTTTCTGAAAATAAATGGAATGGTTTATGGTTAGATTTCAAAAGATTCTCATTTTCTCTTCTTCTGGGAGGGTTTTTTTTTTGGCATTTATTCCTAGTGGTTTAACGCTTTGAATATCCCTCACCTTGCTAATCTTCAATAGGTGTCAATGCTGGCTGACTAGTTTTTTTATTTGTTAATCATCTTTGAATGGAAATTGAATGTGTTTTTTTTTAACGAGGGGATGGAGACTTTAATTAATATCCCAACTTCTTTGAATGCGTTTTTTCTAATAACCTGCAGATTTTTTTTGAGTTGTTGAGACTCTTCAATTTGCTGCTTTTAGATAAACGATACAGTTTTCTGAATGAATAAGCTGATGGGAATACAAAACAGGGCCTTTTGGGGTAGAACGGTTGTCTTTTGTATATTGAAGTGCATAGAATTACTTGCACTAGTGGTTGTTTCTGTTAATTTCAATCCCATAATTCGGAAACTAAAACCCCACTCTTGGGTCATAACTTAAAAGAAGGGTGCCATGGGTCACATTGCACCATTTCTTTTCTTTTATTTTCAAATCTTCCCAATTTATGTGATTTATCTGAAGCAAACATATCATTTTGATTTAATTGCATGGAGTACGTTGTTTGTTTGTTCATAATCACCAATTTTCTGTGTTGTGTTAATTCTTGTGTTTTGTGTTGGATGCAACAGCCTACTGCGTGGTTGCAGTTGAATCCGCTGGCAGACAAATCCCAATTGCCTTTTTGGAGCGAGTTAAGGAAGATTTTAACAAAAGATATGGTGGAGGAAAAGCAGCAACGGCTGTTGCCAATAGCCTGAACAGAGAGTTTGGGTATATATAAACATGTCTAATCTCCTACACTTGCACATTTTTATTTCTTTCCAAACTTCTCGACTAATTGGTCTTTATTTTAGGTCCAAGTTGAAGGAGCACATGCAGTATTGTGTGGATCATCCTGAAGAGATCAGCAAGCTTGCAAAAGTCAAGGCTCAGGTTTCTGAAGTTAAGGGTGTTATGATGGAAAACATTGAGAAGGTATAGAGCAGTTATTGGTTTTCTTGCGATTATCTTACCAGTGTAATTTGGAGATTAAAATACTATTGGATGCATGTTACAAAGTAATGGTATAAAAGCTGAAAGGCAATGATATTTTAAATATTGATCATGAAGAGTGTTATTTTCAGAAACACTATGCCATCAAATTTTTGAGGCAATTATTTTTTGTGCAGGTTCTTGATCGTGGAGAGAAGATTGAGCTGCTGGTGGATAAAACTGAGAACCTTCGCTCACAGGTTAGTCCAGCATAAATTGCGTATAGATTTATTGCGTTCTGTCACACTTCTACTCTTGGGTTTGGATTAGGGGGTTGCCTTCCTTCAAACTGCCATTGAATAACGTTGGAACGTATTTGACATGACTTCTATGGTTTTGAAGAGTGCATAAATCAAGGGAAGTCTAGTAATTAGATGGGAATTGTTCTGGTTGGATTCATATCTGTTTCTTTCCATCTCTCTGGTTATCTCTCCTCTCTTATGTCTTGTCTTGTTATGAGGGCATGGTATATTCAAATTTATGTGGTGTTACAGGCACAAGATTTCCGACAACAGGGAACTAAGATGAGAAGAAAGATGTGGATTCAGAATATGAAGATGAAATTGATTGTTTTGGGTATTATCATTGCCTTGATTCTCATCATAGTGTTATCCGTGTGCCATGGCTTCAATTGTTAATTTCTCCTGGATTCCACTGGATGCTTCTCTTGCTGCCAAGATTACTGGATTATCTTTGCTAAATTGATTCTGACGATTTGTCCACGAGATCTCTCTCTACATGGTCATTTGTGTCTTACTCCATTCGCTTTCTGTTAGCTTTGTTTAGGATGCGAGAGGTTTTGTGTTTTGAATTTGGTTGTATAGGTTATATGAACTCCCGAGTAGATAATTTTCTTCTCCTACATGGTATTAAAATTTGTTTAATGTGTGATGAATATTGAATCCCAGCAATTTAGATCGTCCTTTGCAATGTTATTTTTGTATCTTCCTTGTTTCCCCTTAAGTCTATCAATTGATTTTAAACTACTCATGACCATCTGTATCAGAATTTAGAAAGCAAAGAACCTAAAATAGAACAGCATGGATACGTGAAGTTGATGTGGACTCGTTATAGACCAAAAATTACACTGACTTCCGAATCCACAGCGAGGAGTTGACTCTTGGACCTTGTGGAAGTATCCGCAGAAAAGACTTGATACAACACCGAGAGAGTAACTGGTGTTGGCGTTTGGTTTTATAGAACACAAGAAATATACACATTGTACTGTGGTTATATGGAACACATTCAAGTGTTCATTTTGTTACATTAACTCACTCCCAGTTTATATCTATCTCACAACAATTATACACGAACTCACAGTCAAAAAATTGAAGACTATCTAAAAACATGTAGTCAACAAGCTAACTGATCTCTAAATGATGAGATCTCTTCAAATATGGGCAGTCTCCTCGATCTGTATGGAGTCCATTGACTCGTCAACTGATCAAGGCCCTCCACAAAAACATCCTCTAAGCTTGATCCTGATGGTTCCGAGAACATCGAAGAGGATTGGTGTGTCTCTAGTTCACAGAGCAGCTCCTGGGCACGGTTTCTTGATTTTGGCTCATCAGATCCTAAAAGCTTACCCCGGAATATGTCATCGAGGACTACTTGTGCCTCAGCATATCGTGTTTGCTTGATTAAGCATAAGCCCAAGTTGCAGGCCTTGTTGGCATCTGGGTCAATGGACTGGGCTTTGCGGTATACAACTTCCGCTGCCAAATAGTTTCCTTTCTGCATGTATGCCCAACCCAAGTTTCCCTGCATCAAATGTCTGTAAAATCAGCTTGACTTTGCTTTTTAGAATTTCGGTTATGGTTTGTTTATTTAGAAATATATTAAAATA
>Ga0325404_1001224_pt1 | contig 27196 bp, 11 predicted proteins | sample PopdelMetagenome_18_FD_205664 | JGI IMG/M metagenome (GOLD analysis project Ga0325404, IMG submission 205664) | Populus deltoides microbial communities from Bellville, Georgia, United States - Xylem-Control-R1 | ecosystem: Host-associated > Plants > Phyllosphere > Stem > Wood/Secondary xylem...
CGCGCAGGTCTGGGAGGAGTTCTGAGAAATCATGAAGTGTTCTTGGCACCTTCTCGTTCCCTGCTGGCATAAAAGTAACAAATGAAGTGAAGGTGATGGCATCTTGAAGGCTTTGCAAATCAGAGTGGGATCTTCCCTTGCAAAGGAAGTGGAGTGGATCTTAGAGACATTCTCTTATTGGCATTGTCTGCTATTGACACGGAAACTTCAAGCGAAGGCTCCTTACATTTTTTATATCCGTTCTTCTCTGTTTCGGTTCGTCTTCATGGCATTTAGAATGGGTCATTAAGAGGTCATGAAGACGTTGAACATACAGTGGTACTGCATATATTTCTTCCACTCGAAGACTTTGTAAGTGGAGGCCATTAAGATGTTAGGATACTGGTATGTAAACCCGACAAGACAAAAGGTAAGGGACAAGATAAAATGAGAAATGACACACAAGAATTTACGTGGTTCTCCCAATTTGGCTACGTCCACGGACAAGTATAGAAGGATTTTACTAAGTAATGTGGGAATTACAACCTCTCTCTACTAATAGGAGAACAACTGAAATCTCTTTATTACTAGGAGAAAACACCTCACTTACTATCTCACAGATACCTCATAACTTTGTGGGATTACTCTCCTACACTCTCTCTCCCTCTTGCTCTCTTGTTTCTCACTTGTGTTGTGATATATATGGCAAGGATGCACTGCCTATTTATAGGCAAGCATCCTTGCCTTTGTTTTGCAAAAGACAAGAGCAAGGCAAGTGGCACCGAATTGGTGCCCACTTTGTTGACTTAGCTTGCACCAATTGGCGCCAGCTAGTTTCACATTCTCCTATTTGAAGACTTTGATGATTTCATCAAAGTCTTCACACTTGATCATTTGTGATTCTTCTATCCTTATACTTGCCATCTTTATGCTGCTTATGTTTCTGCTAGGCTATAAGAGGATCTGCACCATATGTACTTGTCAGTGTTGACTGGTTTGGTCAAAGCATCTGCTGGGTTTTTCTTTGTGTGAACCTTCTGAAAATCTACACTTCCATCTTCCACCACTTCGCGATCAAAGTGATAATGAACATCTATGTGTTTTGTTCTTGAATGAAACGCTGGATTCCTTGCAATATGCAAGGCACTCTGACTATCACAATATAAAGGAATCTTCTCTTGTTTGTGCCCGAGCTCCTTCATAAGTTTCTTCATCCATATTGCTTCTTTACAAGCTTGTGTAGCTGCCATGTACTCAGCTTCTGTTGTGGATAAAGCTACAATAGTCTGAAGTTTAAAGACCCAGCTCACAGCTCCTCCTGCAATTATGAACACATAGCCTGTAGTGGATTTTCTTTTCTCAAGGTCGCCAGCAAAATCTGAATCAACATAACCTCTGACAGTAAATTCTAATCCTCCATAACATAATGCAGCATCTGAGGTACCCTTGATATATCTCAAGATCCTCTTAATAGTATTCCAATGCTCTCTACCAGGATTTGCCATATATCGACTAGCTGTTCTCACTACTTGTGCAATGTCTGGTCTTGTACATATCATGGCAAACATTAAACTTCCCACTGCTGATGCATACGGTACTCGAGATATCTCCATCCTCTCTGCTTCATTGCTAGGAGACATACTTGAGGATAATTTGAAGTTAACAGGAAGTGGGGTGGAAATTGGCTTACAATCTTGCATGTTGAAGCGTCGCAAGATCTTCTTTAAATAATTCTTCTGAGAAAGCCAAATCTTCCTCTTACTTCTGTCTCGGTGAATTTGCATCCCTAGAATCTTGTTTGCTGGTCCCAAGTCCTTCATATCAAACTCCCTAGCCAATTGTGCCTTCAATTCTTGGACTCGATCTTTGTTGGGGCCTATTACCAACATGTCATCCACGTACAACAACAGAATGATGAAAAACATCATCTTCTTTAAACCTCTTGTAATATGTACAATGGTCTGAACTGAGTCTGTTGTACCCAAGGCTAATTATGAAGGAATCAAATCTCTTGTACCAACACCTCGGCGCTTGTTTGAGACCGTATAGAGATTTGTTCAACCTACAAACCAAGTTCTCCTTGCCTATTTCAGCAAAACCCTCTGGTTGGAGCATATAAATTTCTTCTTCAAGTTCTCCATGAAGAAAATGCAGTTTTCACATCTAGCTGCTCTAGGTGAAGATCAAATATAGCACACATTGCCAAGACTACTCTGATTGTAGTAAGTCGTACCACCGGAGAAAATATCTCATTGAAGTCTATTCCTTCTTTCTGAGCATATCCTTTAACTACCAATCTTGCACGATACCGCTCCACTTGATCATTGCCATCACACTTTATCTTGTAAACCCATTTGTTGCCAATGGTCTTTCTTCCTTGTGGTAGCGGAACAAGATTTCAAGTGTTATTCTTGTGTAGAGCTTCAATCTCCTCTTGCATTGCTGTCATCCACATAGATACATCTGTGCTTTTGATAGCCTCATAGAAAGTTGATAGCTCTCCATCCTCTATTAGAAGACAGTATACAATATTGCTCTCAGTAACATATTCTGAGTGCCAAGCCGGTGGTCTTCTTTCACGAGTCGACCGTCGAACTTCAAGAGTTTCAGACTCTATTTGTTCTTGTTCTTCATGCTCTGGTATAGCTTCAGAAGAAGTACGATTCTGAGTATTTTCCATCTGGACTTCTATAGTCTCCTTTAAAATGCTATTATTTTCTTCCATTTGCATTTTATCTTCTGCAAATATGACATCTCTGCTGATGACTATCTTGTGGGCAGTGGGATCCCACAAGCGATACCCCTTCACTCCATCAGCATATCCCAAGAATATACATTTTCTGGATTTTGAATCCAGCTGCTAACTTCTTGAGTATTGTACATCACGTACACATGACTTTTAAATATATACAATCGAGAATAATTAGCTGGTTTTCCAGTCCACATCTCCATCGGTGTTTTCCGCTCCTATTATTATGAGATAAATTGGCCAGCCAGTTCTGTGTTAACTTTTTTATGTTGCAAAAATCAAATCCTGAATCCTCCAGATTATATGGAAGGTCATTCCTATGTCATGCTGAATCCTCCAGATTATATGATGGATACCTCTTCTTGCAAAAATGGCAGTGGTACTGCATATATTTCTTCTCCCAGCTGTGTCAATATGGAAGGTCATTCCTATGTCATGGTTGATGGGGACATCATCAACGATGTACCTGACTTGTGCCGTATAAATTTGATTTACTCTGTGCCAAAAAATATGAGAAATAAGTCGTATACAGATGTCCATGATATTTTGGTATATGGGTTCGAGCTTTCATGGTTCTCTTTCTGTTGTCATTATGGCAAAGAGAACCGCTGCAACCTTGATGAAGCCACCGTGAAGAACCACTATTGCTTTAACGATTACACATACGCATACGGTACGTACTGTATTATGATTATGCATATAATATTTGATTTATTTTATATTGTAATGCTCCAATATTGCTTGGTTACTGTTTATGTGTAAAGGGTTTATTTTATATTTTAGTAAATGTTCTTCACTTCAGTTAAAATTATAAGTTCGTAAATATCAATACGGTTGACCTTTCCTTTTTTTCTTTAAATGCAGACAAGATATATCCGTCGCTGTTAGACCTTTTTTTTAGAAGGTGAGGACTATTACGGTCTTATATGTTCTCCAAAACGATACATACGCATTTTCTTCGCAAATGAGGTTTTTGTTTTACTTTTTTGTAATTAATCATCAGGATTTTGCACGCTGATTCAAATTTTCTTGGTGATTACAGGTATCCACTGGATATTGTGTCGAATTAATTATGGAGGTGAGTTAATTTATTTTGTGTAATTATATCATTTTACAGAAAGAGTACTAATTAATATTTATTTTTCTAATAAAATAAATAAAAGACCCTAAAAATTTATAAATTTTTTTTATAAAGTTTCAATCACGTACATATCAATGTTCTCCTTCAAGTTACCCAAAGTAAGAGAAGTTTTTTCGGTCCCTAACCTCTTAGATTTTGATAAAATACAACCATTTATTTATTTATTTATTTATTTGTCCTTGTGTTTTTATTTGGCAGGTTTTTATTGTCAATACCGGATGACCACCCTTTCAGTTTTACTAAGCTTTCTCATGTTGTTTCTCCCTACGATACTTGCTTTTATCGGTAAATATTTTACTTTGCTTTTATTAGCTAATTGTGAAACAATAAATATAAGTATATCAGCACGCAACAATTACAGCTTAAGAAATAATCATTTTTCATGACTTATTTTCATTAAATTTATTTAGTTGTAGAAAATAAGTACTTGAAATTTAAATATTTCTTATGAGTCCCAAATATTTCACGTTTGAACTTTAGCTTAAATTGATATTATTTTTGCATCAAATTAATGTATCTAATATTCTTTCTACTTTTGTTTTCAATTATAAACAATGATTTTAAAGCACTAGAAGGAAAATATTCTAATAAAACATAGAGCATGAGTATTTTGAGAGTATTTACTACTTTTTTAGGATAACACTTTTCTATTTTTCCTTTCCGTTAACCCTTTTTATAATGTATCTGTACAATGATATATCATGTGCTACTATTTCCATGTGAGCTCCCCTGTCTCCTAACTTTACTAATCTATAAATGGCGAAAATTCTTGCAAAGTCATCATAATGATCTCATGCCGATAAAGTACACTTACTTAGAGATTAAGAAAATAACCAACAGATTTAAAGACAAGTTGGGTGAAGGAAGCTTTGGCTCAGTGTATAAGGGGAAGCTTCGTAGTGATCGTTTTGCAGCAGTAAAATTATTGGGCAAGTCAAAAGCCAATAGACAAGATTTTATCAACGAAGTTGCCACAATTGGAAGAATGCACCATGTCAATGTCGTGCAACTTATAGGCTACACTGTTGAGGGATCGAAGCATGCTCTTATATACGAGTTCATGCCTAATGGGTCTCTTGAAAAGTACATTTTTTCTAGGGAAGGTAGCGTCCCACTAAGCAATGAGAAAATGTATGAGATTTCTCTTGGGGTGGCTCATGGCATTCAATATCTACATCAAGGTTGTGATATGCAAATCTTACATTTTGATATCAAACCTCACAACATTCTTCTTAATGATAAGTTTGTTCCGAAAGTTTCAGATTTTGGACTAGCCAAATTGTACCCAACAAATAATAACATTGTGTCCCTCACTGCTGCCAGAGGGACAATGGGATATATGGCTCCTGAACTATGTTATAAGAATATTGGAGGTGTCTCTTTCAAAGCTGATGTCTATAGTTACGGGATGTTATTGATGGAAATGGTAGGAAGAAGAAAAAACTTGATGAAGTGATGAAGATAATTTAGCTTAGTGGTTATTAATTTTGATAATGTATTAACTATTTAAGCTTTAAGTTTATTGATTTTATCCATTAACTGGATATCCGTTAACAACCTCTGGATAAAAATAATTCAATCAAGTATATAGACCGTTTCTTTTATTTTTCAAAATCAAAATCTAGTTGTAGTGTTTTATCTTCTTTTTGTCTGCTGTTTGTATTCAACCCACGTCACTTTATCTCAAAAGTGAATTTGGATGGAGTTTATGACATTCACAAGCCTGAAGATATCACAGCTGAAACAGTCAGGTCGAGCACTGATAGCGATGGTTTCAAAAGATTAAGTATAGATTCTGTTTGTGTCAGGAAAAAAAAATGACTGTAGATTAGGTTGAACATTCTGTTTGGAATCGTGAACGCCCCAAGTGATGCGTAGATTGTGATTTAATTGGAGAAGAAATTCATGAGATTATGGGGTACATGCCGGCTAGATCAATAACTGCATATATAACTTTAATTCCCAAATTAAAGGGGAGGTCAAATTGAAGGCCAATTAGACTGGTAAACGGATTATATAAAATTATTACAAAGCTCTTATCGATCAGGTTTTTGAAATTAAGACATGCATGAAATCATTAGTTTTATAGCAGGGGGGCACATACTTGACTTTCTCTGATGGCGAATGTGGCTGAGCATACCATGAAGAAGAGAAGAGCACCGGATTTTATTTCTCTGGTCGATTTTTGAAAGGCCTTTGATTCAGTTTTATTGGATTATCTGCTTCAGGTCAAGAATCACATGGGTTTTTGACAGAAATGGCAGAGATGGATATCTCAATGTATCTTGACTTCCAAGCTAGCAGTTTTTTTTTTATGATTTGTTTTATTTACAAACTTATTATAACATTATTAATTTTTAACTAGGGTTTATACTAATACTTTTTCACGCAGTTTTTTCTTAAATTTTATTTTTTATTTTGATTATAATTTCTTGGGATTATTTTTTCATTCTCAAAACACATCTATTTTAATTTTTTTTCTAATTTTTTTCTAATTCTTTTATTTCTTATACTTCATTTAATTTTTTTTTAGCAGTGTGGAAAAGTGACCACATGCTAGATCCATTTAATTATGCGTTCTAGAATTATAGGAACCAACTCTGAAACTACCTTGAAGATCATCGAGAGAATTTTGAGTTCTATATATAGGTGGAAGGTCACCTGCATGACATTTAATGTTCATCAATTTCTAGGCACAAGATAAGGTTCAGAAATTCTAAATAAAAATATCTTTGTTGAAATTAGGTTTATGTATTTTTCAATATTGTCATTGTTTTCTACGTGATGGGGCTCAGACATGAAAGATAGCTTGCTTGTTATCACTATATCTTACATTTTTGTTTTCCATTTCTTTCTTCTCTGTTTGGGCTCGTCCGCATCGCATTCAGGATGGACCCGAGACGTAGACGAGCTTGACTTTGAAAGCGGAGGCCACGAAGAGGTCTTCCCCTTCATCGGTGGGAACTTTTCATGCAATTTCCTAAATCTTAATCAATGAGCTCGAGAGCAACCAAGCAATAATTCCAAGACTTTAGTTTACACACATACACACACACACAAAATATGTTTTTCAATACTTTTCTCATGGATATATATATTTAGTGAAAAGAAAATATATTTTTTTATAATTTATTTTGTTATACTTTTTTGTTTATTTTTTTTAAAATTAATTATTTTTTTTATTTTAGCATACATTGGCATTAAAATTATAAATGCATAATATTATTTTAATTTATTTTTAAATAAAAAAAATTAAAAAATATTATGCACCACAGTACTTAATAGACATGTAGTCTAGTATGGAGGGGGTCAATATATTCTCAAGACCACATAATTTATTAATATTGTCTAAGAAAATAAAAACTTTTAAGAAATAAAAAATTCCTAAAATACTCAATTGTTAAAAATTTAAAAAAATTCACAAAAAATAATAGCATTTCAGATTTTCATTTTATGTGGAAAAAATAAATTTGTTTGTGTTTCTAATCAACTTTTTTTTATTAGTATTCTAGTTAAATCTATAATCTTGTGATGCAATTTCGTAACACTTCATTGGGCCCTATCTATATTATTTTTCTTTTTTTAGTTGATGGATATATATATATATATATGAAAAAAAATATACTGTGAATTTTCATTCTCAAATGCTAAAGACATCGTTTCATATTGTAACCTCTTTAAAAAGAGAAACGTAGTCGTTTTCACTTAGAGTTTTGCAAAACGACGTGGTTTTTATACAGTTTTGCATTTCTACTTTACTCCTACTATATTTATATTTAAATATTGAATGGCACCACATTCTTTCCTTGCTTTTTTTCTCTTATTGACTTGGAAACTTCAAGGAAGTCTCCTCTTTTTGGAAATTTCAAAAATATTGAATGGGCTCGTCTGCATCTCATTTAGAAATTTGAAAAATATAATTAATGAGAATGGGCCCATAAATTTAATGAGAATGGGCCCAAGACAATAACTCGAAGACTTTAATTTGTGGCTATTGATTGATTTCCTTTCGTATTGATCAAAGACAATAACTCGTAGTCTGTAGACGAGCATTGTCCTCATAATATATTTATATCTCATGAGCAAAGTGTAACAAAGCACATTATTTGGTTTCCCAAAGAAAGTTTCTCTCTCAATGTTCAGTAGAGTATTAAGGCACCTCTTCGGTGCATATGCAGCCCTGCCTATTCTAGTGATCCTATCCACCCACCATAGTTGCAGTGCTATAAAGAACACCAGCAATTACTGCGCTCCTTCTTCTTGTGGCAATATCCATAATATTAGCTACCCTTTTCGACTAAATACCGATCCCGAGAGCTGTGGCAACAAAAGTTTTGAACTTGCTTGTGAAAACAACTTACGTCCAACTTTATACTTGGACATCGGAAAGTATTATGTCCAGGCAATCAATTACAGTAACTTCAAAATTCGACTTGTGGATGCTGCTGTTCAGAAGGATGATTGCTTCTCCATCCCTCATCGTTCTCTTACAAATTATGAATCGCTCCACTCTGCGGACGGCAATTATTATTATGAATATTATTATTATCAGATATATTGGCTAGACAGTTCTGTGTTAACTTTTTTATGTTGCAAAAATCAAATTCTGAATCCTCCAGATTATATTATGGATGCTTCTTCTTGCAAAAATGGCAGTGGTACTGCATATAGTTCTTCTTCGTCTAGCAGTATTTCTTCTCCCAGCTGTGTCAATATGGAAGGTCATTCCTATGTCATGGTTGATGGGGACATCATCAAGGATGTACCTGACTTGTGCCGTATAGATTTGATTTATTCTGTGCCAAAAAATATGAGAAATACGTCGTATACAGATGTCCATGATATTTTGGTATATGGGTTCGAGCTTTCATGGTTCTCTTTCTGTTGTCATTATGGCAAAGAGAACCGCTGCAACCTTGATGAAGCCACCGTGAAGAACCACTATTGCTTTAACGATTACACATACGCATACGGTACGTACTGTATTATGATTATGCAGATAATATTTGATTTATTTTATATTGTAATGCTCCAATATTGCTTGGTTACTGTTTATGTGTAAAGGGTTTATTTTATATTTTAGTAAATGTTCTTCACTTCAGTTAAAATTATAAGTTCGTAATTATCAATACGGTTGACCTTTCCTTTTTTTCTTTAAATGCAGACAAGATATATCCGTCGCTGTTAGACATTTTTTTAGAAGGTGAGGACTATTACGGTCTTATATGTTCTCCAAAACGATACATTTACTTTACGCATTTTCTTCGCAAATGAGGTTTTTGTTTTATTTTTTTGTAATTAATCATCAGGATTTTGCACGCTGATTCATTTTTTCTGGGTGATTACAGGTATCCGCTGGATATTGTGTCGAGTTACTGGGGGTGAGTTAATTTATTTTGTGTAATTATATCATTTTACAGAAAGAGTACTAATTAATATTTATTTTTCTAATAAAATAAATAAAAGACCCTAAAAAGTTTTTTATAAAGTTTCAATCACGTACATATCAATGTTCTCCTTCAAGTTACCCAAAGTAAGAGAAGTTTTTTCGGTCACTAAACTCTTAGATTTTGATAAAATACAACCCTTTTAAAATAATTTAATCTTTTAGAAGATCTAAATGAATAAGATATTACTTCTAATCTTCTTATATCTAGTAGGATAAAGATATAATTTTCAGTCGTTCCAATTTAGTTAGATTTTCTCTCATCTTAATTTCCATTATTTTATAATTTATTGAATGAATTGATTCTCAATCATTTAGGTAAATCATTCATCATTTTTTTTTATCCTCGTGTTTTTAATTGGCAGGTAATACTTGGAATTACCCGATGACCACCCCTTCACTTTTACTAAGCTTTCTCATGTTGATACTTGCTCTTATCGGTAAATATTTTACTATGCTTTTATTAGCTAATTGTGAAACAATAAATATATGTATATCACACGCAACAATTACAGCTTAATAAATAATTATTTTTCATGACTTATTTTCATTAAATTTATTTAGTTGTAGAAAATAAATACTTGAAATTTAAATATTTCTTATGAGTCCCAAATATTTCACGTTTTAACTTTAGCTTAAATTGATATTATTTTTGCATCAAATTAAAGTATCTAATATTCTTTCTACTTTTTTTTTCAATTATAAACAATGATTTTAAAGCACTAGAAGGAAAATATTCTAATAAAACACAGAGCATGAGTATATATTTTGAGAGTATTTATTACTTCTTTAGGATAACACTTTTCTATTTTTCCTTTCCGTTAATGTTCTTATTTTATAAAAAATATCAGATTTTTTTATGTTGGTCATTTTATAAATAGCTAGAATGGTATTAATAATACTATCATAAATAAAAAAAAAGAAGGTATTTTGAAAGTTTTTATAGTTCCCTTTATTGTTTGTATCATAGACTTGCATGAATATTGTTTTGTTTTTTTTTATTTCATGATGTATTTATTAGAGTGTTGAGAGCCATGACGTTTTTGAAATTGAAGAATTAATCACATAAACTTGTCACTAAAATCAATGAAGTATTTGTAAAATATTTTGATATATTTCAAAAGTTGACCCTTTTTGTGATGTCTCTATACAGTGATATATCATGTGCTACTATTTCCATGTGGGCTTCCATGTCTCCTAACTTTACTGATCTATAAATGGCGAAGACGACATTTATCCATGTACGAAGACATTGAAAAATTCTTGCAAAGTCATGATAATGATCTCATGCCGATAAGGTACACTTACTTAGAGATTAAGAAGATAACCAACGGATTTAAAGACAAGTTAGGTGAAGGAGGCTTTGGTTCAGTGTATAAGGGAAAGCTTCGTAGTGGTCGTTTTGCAGCAGTTAAATTATTGGGCAAGTCAAAAGCCAATGGACAAGATTTTATCAACGAAGTTGCAACAATTGGAAGAATTCACCATGTCAATGTCGTGCAACTTATAGGCTTCACTGTTGAGGGATCGAAGCGTGCTCTTATATATGAGTTCATGCCTAATGGGTCTCTTGAAAAGTACATTTTTTCTAGGGAAGGTAGCGTCCCACTAAGCAATGAGAAAATGTATGAGATTTCTCTTGGGGTGGCTCGTGGCATTGAATATCTACATCAAGGTTGTGATATGCAAATCTTACATTTTGATATCAAGCCTCACAACATTCTTCTTAATGATAAGTTTGTTCCAAAAATTTCAGATTTTGGACTAGCCAAATTGTACCCAACAAATAATAACACTGTGCCCCTCACTGCTGCCAGAGGGACAATGGGATACATGGCTCCTGAACTATGTTATAAGAATATTGGAGGTGTTTCTTACAAAGCTGATGTCTATAGTTACGGGATGTTATTGATGGAAATGGCAGGAAGAAGAAAGAACTTGAATGCATTCGCAAATCATTCAAGCCAAATTTACTTCCCATCATGGGTTTATGACCAAGTTAGTGAAGGAAAGGACATAGAAGTACAAGAAGATGCCATGGAACATGAAAAGAAAACAACGAAAAAGATGATTATTGTGGCATTGTGGTGCATACAGTTGAAGCCTGTTGATCGTCCCTCAATGCATAAAGTTGTAGAGATGCTTGAATCAGATGTTGAATCCCTACGAATGCCTCCTAAGCCTTTTCTCACCCCACATCAGATGCCAGAAGAAGATGATAGAGCTAATCATGCAAAGTTATCAGATCCACCAAATGATTGTGTTGACTCTTCATATCAGTTTGGTCGTTAATGATGTAGATAATATAGCTTAGTGGTTATTAATTTTGATGATGTATTAATTATTATTTAACCTTTAAGTTATTGATTGTATCCATTAACTAGATATCCGTTAACAACCTCTTGATAAAAATAATTCAATCAAGTAAGCATATAGACCGTTTCTAACTAGTAGACCGGTTCTTTTATTTTTCAAAACTAAAATCTATTTGTGGTGTTTTATCTTCTTTTTGTCTGCTGTTTGTATTCAACCCCTATCATTTTATCTCAAAAGTGAATTTGGATGGAGTTAATGACATTCACAAGCCTAAAGATATCACAGCTTAAACAGTCAAGTCGAGCATTAATTGATAGCGATGGTTTCAAAAGTTAAGGATGTGTTTATTTTCCGGAAAGTGGTTTTCGAGAAATCACTTTCTAAACTTTCTTGTGTTTGTTTGCCATTAGGAAAGTTGGTCAACGGAAAACACTTTCCGGTCAACGAAAAACATTTTTCAGTCAAAGAAAAATTTGGCTTTGTTTCTAGAAAAGTGTTTTCCTTTTATTTTGGGCGGAAAAAACTTTCCGGAAGTTGTGAAAAATTTAGAGATGTCATATTATTTGCTGATTATATCAAATTTGATCCTCAAACTTTTGATTGCTATATATATTTTGTTTTGAATATTTGTTTTTCAATTTCATCCCTTAGAATTTAATTTTTATTTTAACTTTGGTCCTCATTTTTATAATTGTTATTTGCTTTTTCCTTATCATTTTTTTATTGAAATTTTTTATCTATCAAATTTAGTCCTCATTCTTTTGATTGTTACTTATTTTATTTGAAATAATTTATGAAATGTTAATTATTATTATTTTAATTTCTTCATCTTTCAATTTTTTTATTTTTTAGATTTGATCTCTATTATTTTGATTATTATTTATTTTATTTGAGATAATTTATGAAATTAAATTTTTTTTCAATATCATTCTCATTTAACTTTTTAATTTTTAATATTTATTTCTGATTATTTTAATAAATTTGAGAAAAATAAAACATTAATAAGTTATTTTCCAGCTGATTTTCCATGACATAACCAAACACTGGAAAGTATTTTCCAACTTATTTTTCATTACATTACCAAATATCATAAAATAATTTACTTTTCTAAAATTTATTTTAAAAAAAAAAATTACTTTTAAGCAAATAAACAAGTTTAATGATAGATTTTGTTTGTGCCAGAGAAAATAATGACTGTACAGGAGCTTGAACATGCTGTTTGGAATCGTGAAGGCCCCAGGTGATGCGAAGACTGTGATTTAATTGGTGAAGAAATTCATGAGATAATGACTGAGCTCTTTAGACCTGGGAAATGCCGGCTAGATCAATAATTACATATATCACTTTAATTCCCAAATTAAAGGATCTAAGGCCAATTAGACTGGTAAACAGATTACATAAAATTATTGCAATCATTAAGTAACAAACAATCAGCTTTTATAGCTTGGAGGCACATACTTTTTATTTTTTATAAGTTTTTATTTAAAAAATCATGCTTTTAGAAAATATATATTTGTCTTAAAAAAAAGAATTCCATGAATAAAAAATGATAATTTTGAATGAAAAAATATATTTTTTTACCTTCAATTAAATCATTAGTGTCAAAGTATCATTTTTATTTAAAAACTTAAATTGTTAGATGAGTTACAAAGAATAATTTTATATTATTTTTTAATAATTAACATTTTTATGAATTTTTATTTCAATCATCTAAAGTTTTAATTTAAAAATTCACATGGTTGATAAAAAAATATTTTTTTATCAAAATAAAAAAGAAATACGTGAAAAAATATATTTTAGCTAAACAAATACATCCGTTGGTGTCATGTGAAAATCCATTTTAATTTCTACATAATTTAATGAAATAAATTTTCAAAATGACACTCAAATCAGCATGCAAGCATGATGGTTTAAATAAAATTTTAATAATAGTTTATTTTATTTTGTACCGTTCACATGTTATTAATGATAGTAGGACATGGAGAATTGACATGTCAAGTTTTCGTCTTCATGTTGGATTGATTTGAAGATAAATTTAAAAAAAAATGAGGGTAGAATTTGATTTTTAAAATATTTTTTATTTATAAATACTTTTAAAAAATTCCTTTTTAATCTAAACCAAAGGAATTAGAGAAACACCGCAACATCCATTAAAAATGAAGCAAATTTATTGTAAAAGTGTTTCATTAGCACACCGTAAATATTACGTGGAAGCAAAAAACATGTTGAACCTTACTTTTGCAATAGTAGTTGAACTTTTGGATGAATTTTAGAATTATTTTGCAATATAATGTGAGTATCTATTTTATTTAAAAGGTCAAAATAATCTTAAATATTTAAAATTAACTAAGTTGGATAACTTTTGTTTTCTATATTAATGAAATTACTTATTAATGAAATTATATATTTTAAAAATAAACTAACTTTAATTATTTTATTTTAAGAGTATTTGCTTCCACCATATATAGATCTTAACTTGTTCTGTTGCCCGCAATCCCTTGTGATGTCACTAATATCCATGTGAGCTTATTTTTGTGAACATTAAGAGTAATCTCATGACGGACAAAGCTAACATGATTGTTGTCTGATATGAGTAAAAACAATAATCTATATGAAAATCTTAACCGATATTGTTTTTTTTTTTTGAAAAAAAAAATCAAATCATGAAAAACTTTTTGACAATATCATTAAAACCGATTTAGCCGGTTAGCCTTTGAACCTCCCACTTGATTGTTAGTAAAGGCTGAGCATCAAATTAACTATATGAGAGAGCTGTCATAACATTACTAAGTTAATTTAAAGGATCAAAGTCAATCTGAATAATTGATAAAAATATAAAATATAACAACTCTAATTTTCACACATCATTTAAATAAAAAAAAATTATATTTAATCTGTTTTTTAGGTGAATTTTTTTATATACAACCGCAACAAAAAATAAAATTTACTAAAATTTTAATAGAACCTTCCTTATACTAGAAAATCTCAAGTTATTTACTATAACCTGTTCTTAAAACAACTTTCAGTACTTCGCAGAGGAGTGGTTTGGTTAATAGAAGTGGATCGAGTGCTTTCAGTACTTTCATATCTTCTGGTGATCTTATTGAATTTCCATTGACTGGAAGGAGGTACTCTTGATTTCGAGAACGATCTATGAGCAGAGAGAAAGGGCTTTTGCAAGCTTTCAATGGATGTTGAGCTTCAGCAGCTATAACCTCTTTGGTCTTTAAAGAGGTCTTTCAGATCGTTGTCCTATAATGATTGGCCCAAAACCGTTTTGTTTATAGATTGACTTGAATCATTAAAGAATATGTGACATGTCGTTTGCTTAGAGGAACCTGGTCTGTTCTACTTTTTTTGGCAAAGCTTAAGGGTAAGCTGAGACTTTATGATCCAGTGGGCAATTGTTTATATTTTTTTATGTTGGCTAATTATAGCTATCTTGGAAGTTCCTGGTTGAAAAAATAGAGTTTAATTGTATATAATATAGAATAATTGTGAAATAAAAAAGAAAATAATCAAAAATGAAAGTGAAGAACACTCGATCATCACTTCTTTGACCATTTCAAAATACCATTAGAGCCTCTAAATAAATCATTCCCAGTATAGAAGAAATTAAAATCGATGAAGAACGAGCTCAAACATTGTATTCCAATTTGGCATCCTATATATCTTTGAAAATCAATTTGTGTCTGTCATTCCAATTTGCCCATAAAATACCTTAGGATAACATTGGAATGCTCTTCATTTGAACCTGTCTTTAACAAGTAAAGTCCACTTCAAAACAACTGGATCTATAGATTTTGGCATGCTCCAACATAATGCAGAACATTTCATGAAATGTACGTTGTCAAAGCTTCCGGGGTTCATAAATAATAGTGAAGAAATAGATGATTCACATTAGATTTTTTTAAAAAGATTAATTGAGTTTATAAATGGTTTGATTGCAAAAAAAAAATTGATTTTTAAGTCAATTTTAGCTTTAACTAAAAGAAATTAAGGGAGAGAAAAAAAAGAAAAACGAAGAAAAAAAAGAGAAAATAAGCTGAAACAGAAGAGATAAGAAAAGAAAGAAAAACATGAGAGAACATGGGAAGGAAAGGAAAGGAAAAAAACAAAAGAGCAAAAAATGAACAAAAAGGGGAAGGAAAACAGAGAAACAAAGAGGAGTAAGAATAGAAACATAACAAAAAGAAAACACAAAGAAAAAGAAGAAGAACTACCAACCCAACAACTCCCCAGTATATGTTATATGTTAAAAAAAAAACAACAAAAAAATTCTGAAAAAATTTCAAAATCCTTTCAAAAAATATGTGGTTATCTCACGTATTTTTTATAACTAATTTTTTTAATATTTTTTTTGTATTTTTATACTATAAAGACACAAATCCAATATTAAAATATTCGGTTTTCTCCAAAATGTTGAAAACATTATATAGAAAAAAAAACAAAAAAACATCTTGTTTTTATATATATAGCCAAGTCTTATAAGAAATTTTTATATCATATTTTCATACAAAAGAAAAAATTTCAAAAAAATAAATGTATTAGCATGTATTTTGAGCTTTAATAACCTTTTTATTAAAACTATCAGAACTAGGCTAATATCTCAAAAATACCAAAAAAATTATTTTGTTTTCTTTTCATATTTGGGATTACAAACTTATATGTAAGATGTATTCTAATATTAAATAAGAGTTAGTTCTTTTTTTGTCGACATTAGAATGGTTATGTCTCACTCGATAAAATAAAGATCTACTTACCGAAGATAATTTTTTAAAAAATTTTAGATAGATCAACAATTAGAAAACATGACAACACCTTAACATATATTAGATAATTAAACAATGCAGCTTATCTTAAATATGACATATTTTGGGTACTGATACCTTTCCTTTACGCAACCAATCTTCGTGCCTAATCTCCGAGACCAGTTAGGGTTCTTAGTAACCATAATTCTAGGTGGCAACTCTCATTCCCTCTTTCCACTAATAAAAGACAAGAAATCCTTGTCTTTTCTATTTCTTGATTTCCAGATACCTGAGAGGACGATCTTTGCAACACCACTTGTGCAACAACTAGTAAGCCTGAGGGATTGACATGGTAGAAGACTCAAACAGAACATAAAGATCATCATAAATAACATAAAGACCTTTAGTTAACCGGGCTAGACTCAACCCAGCCGCGTGGGCTGGGCTGATGTTCCAGCCCGCAGAAGAAAAAACCCATGACTGGTTACTGTGCATGAGCACAATAACCAGTTAATTAATTAGCCGGTTATTGTGCGCATGCATAGTAACCGACTAATTATTTCTTCTTGCATGCAGAACGTGCACAGTGCACGTTCTCCAAGCAAGAAGATGAATAATGACTAGCGTGAGGGGGAAGAGAATTTACCTGAGGTGACCGTTCTCAGTGGTGTTGCGACGGCGGCGGCAGCTGTGAAGCCTAGTGACAGCAGCGGCGCTTCTTCTTCACTGTGTAGAGACACCAGTCGATGTCTTCTTCCCCCTCTGGTTTACCTCTTCTATCCTTTTTTTCCTTCTCCCCGTTTGTTTCTCTCGGTCTCCCTGTCGATATCCTCGGTTTTTGGTTTCTACTGTTTCGGTCGTTTCTCTCTCAACACTATTGGTTTCTCTCTCTCTCTCTCTCTCTCTCTCTCTCTCTCGCTCTCTCTCTCTCTCTCTCTCGGTTTCCCTCCTCGTTTTTTGTCATTTCTTCCTCTCCTTTTTCTTCCTTTCGGGTCGCTATTTATAGAGGCAGGGGAAGCGGGGTCAACCCTGCCTCGTCCCATCGCTGCCCATACATGGGGCGCACGTCGCCTGCTCTGCCACGGCGCCGACAGCGGTGGCCAATGGAGGCATCGCTTGTGGGGCACGGCTGCTTTGGCATCTCATCATGAGATGGGTGGCGTCTGATTTTTGCTCTAAAGCACGTGGGAGGAAGAGACAAGGGGAAGAAAACAAAACTTCTCTTCCCCTGCTGCACGTCCAAGGGAAGAAGAAGAAGAAATAGTGCCACCTCAAAACAGCACCATTTCATCTTTTTTTTTTAAAGCCATGAAACGGCGTCGTTTTTTTAAAAACACGTCGTTTCATTTAAATAAAAACTGACGCCAAAGTGCCAGATTTCAAGTCAATCCTTCAATTTGCACGTGTTTTGCATTTTGGTCCTTGGTCTCGGATTTCTTCAATTAAGTCCCCAATTGGCCATCAAACTTCAATATTTATGTAATTAAGCCCCTGATTTGACCAAATCAACTCTCTAAAATTATAATTTGACCTCAGAACTTTAATTTCTTCCAATTAAAGCCCAAATTGACTTAAAAACATTTTTTTTCTGCAATCAACCCTCTATAAATTCAATTAAACCTTCAATAAAATTTAATTGAGTCCATCAACATTTGATTTTGTACATTTCTTCCTCAAATAAAATTTTCTTTGTCAACAGGGCTCTCATCAGTCAATGAAATACTGCCAAATTTTAATTTTTGTATTTTTAAATCTCCTCAACCAAATGTTGACTATTTTCCGAGCATTCTGACATCCTTTTTTCACTGTTATATTTTTTTGATTTTTATTTTATTTTTTTGAAGAGAGGAAAAAATGTGAATTAGGGAATAACCCAAAAATGAGTTATGACAATAACTATTGTACATGTTTGACTAACCAAGTGACAACATAATTTTTTTTTTATTAATGTGAATGTCCGGGTCAATTTGCGTGTACTTTAATTAATTTTATGGGTCTTAAAGTTAATGATCATATAAGCCTCTAATGACTTTGAGATTTATAAGACTCAAACCAATAATTTTTTGAAAACAAATCTAAAATCTAACCAGTTAAATTATAGCTCTCAAAATTATGCAGCACTATTTGATTAATCTAGTTGGTGCATGTTTCACAGCTCATCCTAATAAAGAATCGAATGAAGTGGAATCCACGAGGCTTTGCAAATCAGAGCGGAATCTCCCTTTCATGAAGTGAATTTTGGAGACAAACTCCTCTAATGCTTTCATCTATTTTGAAATTGTATTTCTTTTAAAAAATCATTTTAATATATTTTTAAATAATAAATATTTTTAACAACAACCACTGTTACTTAAACTATCTTCAACATCACCAGTGTAACTAACAACCCAAAGTGACCACCAGCTCCACTTTTCCTTCACTGAACTATATCAATAACCAAGAGTTTCATCATTCAAAATATCAAAAAAATAAATAAATTTAGATGGTGTTTTCCTCCGTAAAACAACCAACGGGGCCATAGTTTGTTGCGTCAGCAACTTCGTGTTAAAGAAAAGAAAAATAGGAAACTTTATGTCGTAACCTTTATGTAAGAGAAGACTTGGAAACTTCAAGCGAAGACTCCTTACATTTGGGTGCATAATTCTCCAAGTACTCAATGAGACGAGCTTGACTATGGAAGTGGAGGCCATCAATAGGTCCTCCCCTTCTTCTTGCCATTGATTTTATATATATATATATATATATATATATATATATATATATATAATCATTGATTTTATTAAAAATACGACTAATTAGATAATAATCGTAAAAAAAATGAGGAAACTTAAATTAAAGACAAACTAAATGTCTGGAATTAGTTTATTTTAATTATTTTTTATAATTATTTTCTTAATCATTAATTTTTAATAAAAATATATTTTAATATATTTTTAAGCATTAATTACTGGCATCCAAATCCATCTTCAACCTTTCTCTTTCAACCTTTTCAGACAATCATATTAAGTTACTCAAAGTAACATGACCACCCAGATCATCAATGTTTGGAACCAACAACCCAAAAATATATTTCATAAAAAATTACAAAATCAAAAACAAGTTTTTTTTTTAACTCAAAAATATTTTTCATCGACAATCATTGCGTCAGCAACTCGGCGTTAAAAAAAAATTAAAAGAAAAGAAAAGATAGGACCATATGTCGTATGAAAAGCAACCTCCATTAAATACTACGTGGAAAAGCTAAAACAAATGTTTCAGCCTCACTTTTGCAATAGTAGTTGAACTTTTGGATGGGTTTTAGGATTATTTTGCAATATTATGCTGATATTTGTTTTATTTAAAAGATAAGAATAATTTAAAGTATTTAAAATTAACTAAGTAAATAATTTCTGCTTTATATATAAAACTTTATTAAAATTCAATTACTTAATTTCTTACATTTTTGTTTTCCATTTCTTTCTTCTCTGTTCGGGCTCGTCTGCATCGCATTCAGGATGGACCCGAGATGTAGACGAGCTTGACTTTGTAAGCGGAGGCCACAAAGAGGACTTCCCCTTCATTTGTGGGAACTTTTCATGCAATTTCCTAAATCTTAATCATTGAGCTAGCTAGAGAGCAACCAAGCAATAATTCCAAGACTTTAGTAGTTTGCGGCCATTGATTTCCTTTCGTAGGGATCCAAGATGGTATTCGTAATCTAGAGAATTTCTTGTTTACAAGGAGGATTGACCAAAGTTTATCAATTGAAGTGAGATTATATATAATTTTTAAGATATATTATTTGAATTGAAATGTTCTTCCATTTTTCGGTTCAAATCGGTAATACTTTCTTCATCTTTATGAGTTACAATTTGTGTGTGTGTTTGTATTTTCATGGCTAACTACTACTTGTGTGGTTTAAACTTTTTTTTTTTATCTAATGTGGATATTTAAACCAGCATGCGTGTACCTCAATTAATTTCATAAAGAAGAGAGAGCACCAGATTTTATTTCTCTGGTCGATTTTTGGAAGGCCTTTGATTCAGTTTTATTGGATTATCTGCTTCAGGTCAAGAATCACATGGGTTTTTGGCAGAAATGGCAGAGATGGATATCTCAATATATCTTGACTTCCAAGCTGGCAGTTTTTTTTTTATCATTTGTTTTATTTACAGATTTATTATAGTTTCATGATAATATTATTAATTTTTAACTAGGGTTTACACTAATACTTTTTCCCGTAGTTTTTTCTTAACTTTTATTTTTTATTTTCATTATAATTTCTTGGAATTATTTTTTCATTCTCAAAACACATCTATTTTAATTTTTTTTTAATTTTTTTATATATCAAAACTTATTATCGGTTTTGATTTCAGCATGATATATACTTCATTTAATTTTTTAATTTTTTTTAGCAGTGTGGAAAAGTGACCACATGCTAGATCCATTTAATTATGCGTTCTAGAATTATAGGAACCAACTCTGAAACTACCTTGAAGATCATCGAGGGAATTTTGAGTTCTATATATAGGTGAAAGGTCAACTACATACCTTTAATGTTCATCAGTTTTTAGGCACAAGATAAGGTTCAGAAATTCTAAATAAAAATATCTTTGTTGAAATTAGGTTTATGTATTTTTCAATATTGTCATTGTTTTCTACGCGATGGGGCTCAGACATGAAAGATAGCTTGATAGTTATCACTATATGTTACATTTTTGTTTTCCATTTCTTTCTTCTCTGTTTGGGCTCGTCTGCATCGCATTATTCAAGATTTGAGGTTGACTTTGTAAGCGGAGGCCACAAAGAGGTCTTCCCCTTCATCGGTGGGACCTTTTCATGCAATTTCCTAAATCTTAATCAATTAATGAGCTAGAGAGCAACCAAGCAATAATTCCAAGACTTTAGTAGTTTGTGGCCATTGATTTCTTTTCGTAGGGATCCAAGATCGATGGTATTCGTAATCTAGAGAATTTCTTGTTTACATGGAGGATTGGCCCAAATTTATCAATTACTTAACTTAAAAGTTTAACATAATATTTTTTTAATGTAGGATAAAAAACTTTTTAAAATATTTTTTTAAACTTCATAATATGTATAATCTATATTTACATGGATTTTTTCATATGAAATATTAAAACTTTAATTTTTTTTTAATTTTTCCGGGTTAATCCGGGTTGACCCGAGTTGACCCGGGTTGACCCATGAAACCCGGGACCCGGCCCCTTGGCCGGGTTAACTCCCGGGCCGGATTTAATAACTATGCTACAAAGAACTACGCTCCTTCTTCTTGTGGCAATATCCATAATATTAGCTATCCTTTTCGATTAAATACCGATCCCAAAGGTTGTGGCAACAAAAATTTTGAACAATATTAGCTATCCAGAAGATTTGCTCCCTGTTTCCAGCAGTAGATTTTCTTAGTCTATACTATTTGCGGGTTGATCTCCTTCTGCTCTTCACTCCTATGTTAGCGGTGAGAGTCACCGTCATAGTGGTGATGGTGCTGGAGCTGGGTTGTGGGATCTGGTGCTGGCAGGGGTATGTGTAATGTTGAGGAGCTGATGGTTGAAGGCTTGAAGCTAGTGGAGACTGTTTTGGCTCTATCAAAACTTATTATCGGTTTTGATTTCAGCATGATATATACTTCACTTAATTTTTTAATTTTTTTTTAGCAGTGTGGAAAAGTGACCACATGCTAGATCCATTTAATTATGCGTTCTAGAATTATAGGAACCAACTCTGAAACTACCTTGAAGATCATCGAGAGAATTTTGAGTTCTATATATAGGTGAAAGGTCAACTACATACCTTTAATGGTCATCAATTTCTAGGCATAAGATAAGGTTCAGAAATTCTAAATAAAAATATCTTTGTTGAAATTAGGTTTATGTATTTTTCAATATTGTCATTGTTTTCTACGTGATGGGGCTCAGACATGAAAGATAGATTGACTGTTATCACATTATTTTTCTTAACCTTTTCTCTAATTTATTGGTTGTGTTGTTTTCTATTGACCTGGAAACTTCAAGCTGGGAGGACTCCTTACATTATTTTACTCCTTCCTCTTCTGTTTGGGCTCGTCTGCGTCGCATTCAGGATGGACCCAAGATGTAGTAACCTTTATGTAAGAGAAGACTTGGAAACTTCAAGCGAAGACTCCTTACATCTGTGCGCATAATTCTCCAAGTATTCAATGAGACGAGCTTGACTATGGAAGTGTAGGCCATCTTGAGGCCCTCCTCTTCTTTCGGTGGGAAAAGCTCTTCTTGCCATTAACTCTGACCATGCAATATCTCCTGCAAGTCTTTGATCCAAGATGGTTATGTTATAGATTTCAAATAAGGTTAGATTTTTTATGATAATATTAATATTTTTTTTGAATAATTACATCTGTGAAAATAAATGCATTTTTTGGTTGACGCTTGCTTTTCATATATACTATGATATTGCAAATCTAAACCAAAGGAACGGTACCATCATTCCATCATTATATGCAAAGTTGTTGTAAAAGTGCTTCAATTGTATATAGTACCGCAATTTAAAAATAAAAATGTTACAACCTCACTTTTGCAATAGTAGTTGAACTTTTGGATCATGGGTTTTAGGATTATTTTGCAATATTATGCTGATATTTATTTTATTTAAAAGATAAAAATAATTTAAAGTACTTAAAATTAACTATGTAGATAATTTCTGCTTTATATATAAAACTTTATTAAAATTCAAGTACTTAATTGGTTGATCCGCGGTTGAGTTGTTTTAATTGGTTGTGTTGTTTTCTATTGACTTTGAAAGCGGAGGCCACAAAGAGGACTTCCCCTTCATTTGTGGGAACTTTTCATGCAATTTCCTAAATCTTAATCATTGAGCTAGAGAGCAACCAAGCAATAATTCGAAGACTTTAGTAATTTGTGGCCATTGATTTCTTTTCATAGGGATCCAAGATGGATGGTATTCGTAATCTAGAGAATTTCTAGTTTACAAGGAGGATTGACCAAAGTTTATCAATTGAAGTGAGATTATATATAATTTTTAAGATATATTATTTGAATTGAAATGTTCTTCCATTTTTCTGTTCAAATCGGTGATACTTTCTTCATCTTTATGGGTTACAATTTGTGTGTGTGTTTGTATTTTCATGGCTAACTAATACTTGTGTGGTTTAAACTTTAATTGATGTAAGTAGTGAGAGAGTGATCATTCAATAATTCAAAGACTTTAATTTTTGGCCATTAATCTCATTTTATTTTGGTTGTTTTTCAATTATTTTTTTAAATAAATTAAAATAATATGTTTTTTTAAAAAAAAAACTGTTTTTAATATCAATATATATATTAAAATAATTAAAAAAAATACTTTTAAAATATAAAAACAAACAAACCTTTCATAATCTTTGCATAATTATTCTTCTCGAAAACACATAATACAAACCATCCTTACCTTTCAGTGCTAGAAAGAGAAACAATGACTGCGCTCAGGCAATTAATTAGAAAGAGAGGGACAATATCCATAATATTAATTAGCTACTAAAAATATGATTTTGATTGTGAAAACAACGTGCATCCAATTTTATACTTCAATGTGGCAAGATATTACGTTCAGGCAATTAATTACATATGGACATGATTTTCAAAGTATTTTATACTAATTTTTTCATGACTATTCTGTGAAAATAAAATATTAACTTTGTAATTTAATTTTTTTTATTTTTTCAATTTAATCATTCTTTTATTTTATTTTTTTATATAGATGCATGTTTTTATTATTATTATTATTATTATTGATGCTTGCTTTTCAGACTATGATGCAAGCCTAAACCATTGAAAATATTTTAAAAATGAACTTTAAGTCAATTATTTTATTTTAAATATATTAACTTTAAGTTGGATCTTAATTTAATTGCTTAATAGTTATATGTACATAGGACTTAACCTAACTTTTTCACACGAAATGTATAATTCTCATTCTCGTTTCTATAAATGAAAAGCAATAAAAGCAAGATTGAAAATATAAATTTGCTTGTGAAAACTTTATACGAACTGTGGATGCTGCTGTTCAGAAGGATTTTAATTTTTTCTCCTTTCCTCAACGATATTTTACCGAATTTGATAATTATCTGCCATCGCTTTTTTTTTTCTTTCTTTTTTTATTATTTTTTAAAATCGTTGTATTAAATCTTCTTAAATTGAATTATTAAGAAGATATTTTAAAAAAACATATGATTATGTCATCGTTTTTAGAAAAGGTTAGATTTTTTATGATAATAGTAACAGTTTTCTTATGAATAATTATATATATATATATATATATATATATATATATATATATATATATATATATACATGGACATGATATGCAATATGTTTTTTAATACTTTTCTCATGGATATATATTTAGTGAAAATAAAATATCTTTTTTTGTAGTGTTTGGCCTAAAAATATGATTTTGATTGTGAAAACAACGTGCATCCAATTTTATACTTCAATGTGGCAATATATTACGTTCAGGCAATTAATTACATATGGACATGATTTACAAAGTATTTTATACTATTTTTTTTTTTTTGGATTCGAGAAAACCTCATTCTCTGGAAAGTGCACTTTGTGGGTCTAGGTGAGCAAGTAAAACCACGGCTGTCCCAGACTTTTTTTTTATTTTTTATACTAATTTGTTTATGACTAGTCTGTGAAAATAAAATATTAACTTTGTAATTTATTTATTTTTTATTTTTTCAATTTAATCATTCTTTTATTTTATTTTTTTTATATAGATGCATGTTTTTATTATTATTATTGTTGATGCTTGCTTTTCAGACTATGATGCAAGTTTGTAACTTTTGGATGAATTATCGGATTATATATTTTGCAATATTATGCTGATATTGTTTTTTTAAAAGATAAAAATAATTTAAAATATTTAAAATTAAGTAAGTACTTAATTTTTGTTTTATATATAATACTTTATTAAAATTCAATTACTTAATTAGTTAATGAAATTAAATATTTTTAAAATAAACTTTAAGTTAATTATTTTATTTTAAATATATTAACTTTAAGTTGGATCTTAGCTTAATAGTTATATGTACATAGGACTTAACCTAACTTTTTCACACGAAATGTATAATTCTCATTATATTTAGCTACTTTTTTAGATTAAAAAAAAATGATTGAAAACGTTTCTAAAAATGAAAAGCAATAAAAGCAAGATTGAAAATATAAATTTGCTTGTGAAAACCTTATACGACCTGTGGATGCTGCTGTTCAGAAGGATTTTAATTTTTTCTTCTTCCTTCATTGATATTTTACCGAATTTGATAATTATCTGCCATCACTTTTTTTTTAATTATTTTTAAAATTTTTGTATTAAATTTGATTTAAATTGAATTATTAAGAAGATATTTTTAAAAAAATATATGATTATGTCATCGTTTTTAGAAAAAGTTAGATTTTTTATGATAATATTAACAGTTTTCTTATGAATACACACACACACATGGACATGATATGCAATATGTTTTTTTAATATTTTTCTCATGGATATATATTTAGTGAAAATAAAATATCTTTTTTTATTATTTATTGTTGATTTTTAAAAAAATTAATTATTCTTTTATTTTAACGAACATTGATATTAAAATTATAAATGCATTATATTATTTTAATATATTTTTAAATAAAAAATATTTTTAAAAAATACTTTTCATCACAATACTTAACAAGCAGTAGAGGAGTATTGTTCTCAAGACCACATAATATATTAATATTTTTTAAGAAAATGAAAAAATTTAAAATTTTAAGAATCCTTTGGTTTCGTGCATGGTCTCCTACTTATGAGAGTATTATTACGGTTTGCCAATATAATTGTAAAAGTTGTATGAATCCTTTTATTTACGAGAGTTAAAGATACATGGCTTTTTAATTAAAAAGTTTATTTAATTATCTTATAAATAAAATTGGAAATAAAATTTTAGTTTAAAATTTTAAAATTTATTTGTTTTAGGCCTCTTTAGTGTTAAATAAGATACTATATTGATAAGGAGTAATTTAAAGGAATTGATTTGATAATCGAGGAGGTTTGTTAATTTCCTCCTTTAAGTTTTCATGTTGAATATATATATATATATATATATATATATATATATATATATATATATTAATGAAAAAAATATAAATTGTGAATTTTCATTCCCAAAGGCTAAAGACATGGTCTCATATTATAACCCCTTTAAAAAAAAGAAACGTAGTCGTTTTCACTTAGAATTTTGCAAAACGACGTGGTTTTTATACAGTTGTGCATTACTACTTTACTCCTACTATATTTATATTTAAATATTGAGTGGCACCACATTCTTTCCTTGCTTTTTTTCTCTTATTGACTTGGAAACTTCAAGGCACTCTCCTCATTTTGGAATTTTCAAAAATATTGAATGGGCTCGTCTGCATCTCATTTAGAAATTTGAAAAATATAATTAATGAGAATGGGCCCATAAATTTAATGAGAATGGGCCCATTCGTATTGATCCAAGATGGTATACGTAGTCTGTAGACGAGTATTGTCCTCATAATATATTTATATATCTCTTGATCAAAGTGTAACAAAGCACATTATTTGGTTTCCCAAAGAAAGTTTCTCTCTCAATGTTCAGTAGAGTATTCAGGCACCTCTTCGGTGCATATGCAGCCCTTCCTTTTCTAGTGATCCTATCCTCCCACCATAGTTGCAGTGCTACAAGGAACACCAGCAATTACTGCGCTCCTTCTTCTTGTGGCAATATCCATAATATTAGCTACCCTTTTCGACTAAATACCGATCCCCAGAGCTGTGGCAACAAA